>Ga0302299_10000208_pt1 | contig 28811 bp, 23 predicted proteins | sample III_Fen_N3_4_FD_198795 | JGI IMG/M metagenome (GOLD analysis project Ga0302299, IMG submission 198795) | Peat permafrost microbial communities from Stordalen Mire near Abisko, Sweden - III_Fen_N3_4 | ecosystem: Environmental > Terrestrial > Soil > Wetlands > Permafrost | place: Sweden: Abisko...
CGATCCCCGCCGGCAGCGTCGCGTCACGCCAGGTCATGCCCCCGTCGATTGTCCGCTTGATGTATGCGCCTGCGCTCGGCTGCGCTGCCCAGGTGACCCCGGTCATCGCGCCGGTGAACACGACACCGGACGGCGTGTAGTCGGCCAGCGCGGAGGGCACGTCGAGCTTGTGGGGATGGAACGTGCGCCCGCCATCGGTGCTGATGCAGATCTCGACCTCGAAGTCAGGGTTCGACACGTAGGCAAGGAAGCTGCGATCTGGACTGACGTACGCGCCGTAGCGCATGGTCGGCACCCCCGTTCCACGTGGCCCGGCCTGGCACATCTCGGCCGGCACCGGATCGGGGACGGGCGGGGCCGCCTGCGGCGCCCACACGTCGTCATACGTCGTCTCCGGCGCAGGCGCTGCGGTCGCGACCGACACCACGCCCGTCTTGCGCACGAGCGTCGTGCCCGTCGCCGAGACCTGGAACGCCAGCACCGGCTCGATCCCGAAGTCGGGCGGACCGTTGCGCTCGATCTTGAACGTCTTGCCCCCCGTCCTTGCTGGCGATCACGTCGGCCGCATAGGCCATCGCGATGTACCCCGTCGACGTGCGCTCGAGCCCGATGAAGTCGATCGGACCGAGCAGCCGGATCCCGGTGCTATCACCGCTGAACGCAACCTCGGTCACCGCCGAGCCGGTCGCCTTGAACACCGCACCGCCGAAATGGAAGGTCTCGTCGGCGCCTTGCGACACGATGTAGCCGACGTCGGGAGACTCGTAGTAGATGCCGCTCACCAGATCATTGCCCTTGTGATAGACGTGGACGTCGGGGTTCGACAGATCGTCGACGAGCGGCATCGCCTTCCACCCGCCAGCGCCGCTGCCACCACCGCCGCCACCACCACCGCCGCCACTGTCCATCGCGGCGCACGCCGCGATGCTCGCGAGCGACGCCACCACGCAGCACGCGTGGATCGCGCGACCACCGCGCATCGAACCGAACACAGAGACCAGACGTCCGTTACCCATTGCCCTGACGCTCCTTGCTCACCGGGAGATCCGGTGATGCGGGCCGGTATCGACCGGCACCCCGGTCGGTTGCGCAGCTTCGCCTAACTCGTTGTTGTCCGCCGGGCTCCGGGCGGTTGCGGCGGGCGGGCGCGCGGGATACGACGTGGCGTGCGCAGCCAACGGGCGATCGCGACCGCGGTGGTCGAGCACTTCCGCCGGGTCCAGCGCGAGCTGCCGTGGCGGCGGACCCGCGATCCGTACGCGATCTGGGTGAGCGAGATCATGCTGCAGCAGACCCGGGTCGCGACGGTGATCCCGTACTGGGAGCGCTGGATGGCGAGGTTCCCGACGGTAACGGCGCTGGCCAGGGCGCCGCTCGACGACGTGCTCGCCGCATGGGCGGGCCTGGGCTACTACTCGCGCGCCCGCAACCTGCACGCCGGGGCGCAGGCGGTGGACACGAAGTTCGGCGGGGCGCTGCCGTCGCGCGCGACCGCGCTGCGCGAGGTGCCGGGCATCGGGCCGTACACCGCCGGAGCGATCGCGTCGATCGCGTTCGGCGAGCGCGCGCCTCTGGTCGACGGCAACGTCGCGCGCGTGCTGGCGCGGGTGTTCGCGATCGAGCACGACATCAAGTCGACCGCCGGGAGCAAGGCGTTGTGGGCGGCGGCCGGCGCGGTGATGGAGGCGCTGCCGGCCGAGCTCGCCCCGGGCGACCTCAACCAGGGCCTGATGGAGCTCGGGGCGACGCTATGCTCGGTGACCCAGCCGCGCTGCCTGGTGTGTCCGGTGGCGAGCGCGTGTGCGGCGGCGCGGACCGGGCGCCAGGACGAGCTGCCGGTGGTCGCCGCCCGCAAGCCGGCGTCGGAGCTGCCGGTGCTCACGTGGACCGCGGTCTGGATCGCGGACGCCGGGGAGCTGGTGCTCGTGCGCCGCGCGCGCGATGGACTGTTCGGCGGACTGTGGGAGCTGCCGCCATTGGAGGTCGCCGAGGCGCTCGGCGTTACAGTCGATCACACGCCGGTGGCGTTTCACGATCAGACCTTGACCCACCGCCGGCTGCGAATCGCCCTCGTGCGCGGCGCGATGCCGGCCGCGCTTGTCGTGCCAGCCGTTCCAGGCTACGACGGGATCACGCGTGTGACGTTCACAGACGCGCGCTCGCTCGGCATCGCGGCTGCGACTGCCGCGCTCCTGCGCAAGCACGAGGACAATCCATGGAGCCCGATCCCAGAGCACTCGCCCTCTTCACCGAGGGCTACACGAAGATCCTCGAAGGCGTCGGCCTCCTCGGCTTCGACGTCACCGACGAGAACTTCGCCGGCACGGCGGCGCGCGCGGCCAAAGGGCTCCACGAGCTCATCCTCGACCAGAAGCAGGTCACGGTCGAAGTGAGCGCGATGCTCGAGAAGACGTTTCCGGCGAAGTACACGGAGATGGTGATCTCGAAGCACAACACCGCATTCGGCATGTGCCCACATCACTTGTTGCCGGTGATCTACCGGATCTCGATGGCCTACATCCCCACCGACAAGGTGCTCGGGCTGTCCAAGCTCTCGCGCCTCGCGCGCATGATCGCGCGCGGCCCCCGGCTGCAGGAAGACCTGACGCACGAGCTCGCCGACATCCTGCATCACCAGCTGCAGAGCCAGGGCTCGGCGGTCTACATCGAGGGGCTCCACATGTGCATGGCGGCCCGCGGCGTCGGCGCCCACGAGGCGCGGCTGGTGACCAGCGGCGTACGCGGCATCTTCCTCGACCACCTCGCGACGCGCGAAGAGTTCATCAAGCTGGTGGTCGCGCCGCACGGCACGGTGCTATAGCCGCAACCGTGCACGCTCAGGGCTGTCTGGCTCGCATGCGTCGACTCGCCGGCCCGCCATCGCGCCCTGCCCTCGGGCGCGTCGCTCGCGGCCTGTGCTCCCTGGCGCCCGCTCTCGTCATGCTGGCGTGCGCTCACCGGCCATCCGCTCCGGCGGCGACCGCGCCACCGCTGCCTGCCTCGCCTGTCCAGGCCGCGCCGCAGCCGGTGTCGCCGTGGGCGGCCGTGCCGGTCCGGGTGATGTCATGGACCCCGCACGGCGTGCGGCAGATCGGCTCGCTCCCCGGCGCCTTGCCGCAGCCGATGCCGGAGCGCTGGTACGTCGAGCCGATCCACAAGCTGGACGAGGCGACCCTCGGCCGGCTGGTCGGCCTGGTCCGCAGCGAGCACGTGCCCGGGCTCTCGCTGCGCGGCCAGGCGGTCGCGGCCTGGCTGAGCGCGCTGCGCGATCTTCCGGAGCTCGGCGCGCTCGTGCTCGACGGAACCGACGTGGACGGCGCCGCGCTCGCGGCGACCGAGCTGTCGCTGACCCGGCTCTATCTCGCCCACACCGCGATCGACGACGCCACGATCGCCGAGGTGGTGGCGCGCCACCCCGCGCTCGAGGTGCTCGACGTCGAGGACACCGCGGTCGGCGATGCAGGGGCCCGGGCGATCGCGCGGCTGACCGGGCTGCGCGCGACCAACCTCGCCGCCACCCAGCTCACCGACGCCGGCGGCGCGGCGCTCGGCGCGCTTACCCAGCTCGAGATCATCGACCTCGGCGAGACCCGGGTCGGCGCTGCGACGGTCGCGGCGCTGCGCCAGCTCCCGCTGCACGACGTGTTCCTCGATCACACGCGGGTGCGCGGCGAGGTCGCGTCGCTCGCGGCGCTGGCGCCCCGGCTCCAGCGCTTCGACATCTCCGGCACCGCGCACCACCCTAACGACCAGGAGCTCGGCTGGCTCGCCACCGCGCCCAACCTGATCGAGCTCGGCGTGAGCGGCGCGAAGCTGCACGATCCGCTCGCGCTCACGCTCGCCGCGCTGCCCGCGCTCCGCGAGGTGCGGATGGCGACGACCAAGATCACGCTCGCGACGATCCGCGTGCTCGCCGCACGCAGCGACCTCGAGGAGATCGACCTCGCCGACACGCCGGTCGACGACGCCAGCGCCGCTGCGCTCCTGGCGGCGCCGCACGTCCGGGTCGTCCGGCTCGACGGCACGCCGATCGGCGACGCCGCGCTCGCCGGCGCGCCGGGTGCCGAGCTGACCGAGCTGTTCGTGTCGCACACCACGGTCGGCGATCGCGGGCTCGAGATCCTCGATCGCGCACCGCACCTGGTCGCGCTCGGCGTCGGCCACACCCAGGTCGGCGAGCCCACGCTCGCGCGGATCGCCCGGCTCGTCGAGCTCCGCACCGTGGTGCTGTCCAGCGTCGGCGCGCCGCCCGAAGCGCTCGCCCGGCTCGCCAGCCTCGCCGCGCTCGAGCGCGTCTACCTCGACCGGACGCACGCCGACGACACCACCATCGCGGCGTTCGCGCCCGCGCGCGACACCCTCCGCGTGCTCCACCTCGCGGGCAGCGACGTGTCCGACGACGGCCTCGCCGCGCTGCGCGCCCTGACCGCGCTCGAGGAGCTCACGGTCGGCGACACCCGGATGCACGGAGGGATCTCCGAGCTGTCAGCGTGGCCTCGGCTGCGCACCCTGTCGCTCACCGGGCTCGACCTCGGCGACAAGGCCGTGCCATCGCTCGCCGCGCGGCGCTCGCTCGTCGTGCTCGACCTGTCGGCGACCGAGGTCCACGATCCATCGCCGCTCGCCGCGCTGCCGCGGCTGCGCACCCTGGGCGTCGCGCAGAACCGGCTATCCGCCGCCGGGCTCGCGGCGGTCAAGCGGCTCATCGCCCGCGGCGTCGAGGTCGTGCGCTGAGCGTTCCGGCTACGGCGTGAACGTCGCAGTGATCGAGCGCGCGCTCGCGAACGGCAGGCCGTCCCCGAACAGCGAGGTAGTGCGGTCCACCGTGCCGAAGTTGACAGCGGTCATCGACAGCAGGTACGTGCCGCCGGGAACGAGGAACGTGCTCGGGATCTGCAGGCTGCGGTCCCTCGTGACGAACGAGGCGACCACGGTCGAAACCGTGCGCGCCGAGACCTCCGTCAACTGCTTCAGCGAGACGAAGTACTGGGTCGCTCGACCAAGCCTCGGTGCGTCCCACCGGACGGTCGGCGACGGACCGACCCCCGACTGCGCCACGCCGAGATCTCTCCCCGCGATCCGCACGTTGCGCACCGGCGAGATCAGCGGCGCGATGATACCGTCGCACAGCTGGGACAGCGACAGGTTCGCGTGGTAGCCGGCGAACTCGTTGCGCGGCGCCGCCGCACCGAGCTGGACCGGGACCGCGAACGGGTAGTTGATGATGGCGAACTCGTCCCACGGCCTCCCCCGCGTCGAATACGGGTTGCCGTACTCGACCGTGACGGCGAGGTTCGCCGTGCTGTCGCTCGGAAAGTACCCCATCAGATCGGGCGCATTGGCGTAGAACCCGAACCGCTCGGCGTCGGGCAGTGCGTCGATGAAGAACAGCGGTGCGCCCGCCAGGTCGACAGCACTCGCGCCGGCCTCCGCGCGCAGCGCCTCGAACCTCGGGCCCTCCCAGTGGAGCGCGAGCGACTTCTGCGGCACCGGGGACATCACGACGTTCAGCGTCGCCGCGACGCCGTCGCGCTGCGTGAAGCCATCCGCCGCACCGATCCGCGCTACCGCGTTGTAGACCTCGGTGCCCGAGGTCCTGGTGACCAGCTGCGACATCACCACGGTGTCGCCCTTCGCGGCCTCGACGAGCGGGACGCCCTGCGCGGCCCAGTCGATCGTCTGCGCGGTGATCGCGGTGTCTCCGATCGCGGGCGGCGTCGCGAACTGGAACTCCGGCGAGAACACGACCGCGCCGTTGTTCGCCGACATGATCTGCGTGGTGTCGGCGAACTGCCACGCGGCGAGCCCGGTCGCGCTGATCGAGACGTCGGTCTCGGCCGTCGGCTGCGTCGCGTCCAGGCGCCCGAGCACGGTGCGGTCGAGGTCAGGCTCGCGCGCGTCTCCGACCGCGAGGTTGGGCGTCCCGAACAGGTTGGTCTCGAGCTCCCAGGTCCGGGCCCCCGTGGTGACCGGTACGGTGAACGTGCCATCGGCGAGCCCGACGCCGACCTCGCGAACCAGCTCGCCGTGCGAGAGCGAGTAGACCGCAAACGGCGCGGCCGACAGATCGATCGGGTTGCTCTCGATCCCGGTGCTGGTGACCCCGTGTAGCGTCGCGGTGCCGTGGATGGTGAACGGCCCGCGCCGGTCGAGCGCCACGGTCTCCCGCTGCGAAGCCACGGGCTCGCGCGCTTGCTCGGAGTCACCCGGAGCCGCACACGCGGAGGCTGCCGCCAACGCACATATCTCGACTCGCATCCGCATTGATATTTTCATTCTCGTACTCCTAACTTACGACTCATCACTCCCGACCAAACAGCACATCACATGACGGGCCGCGCGCCGCGGATGTCACCTCGAGTGCGACACCCACGACGACGGTCACTCGTTATGCTGACCCACGCTGACAGCTCGGCGCAGATCGCGAGCCGCCCGCGCTCGTCGTGTCGCAGCCAGGTACTCGCCGAGGCGGTCGATCGCCCACTGGCGGAACTGCGTACCGCGTGGGCTGCGGACGCGGAAGCCGACGGCCAGGACGATCGCGAGGTTATAGTGCAGCACCTGCCGGGATACCTGCCGCGCCCCTCGGGTCGAACGACTCAGTACGACTTCTGGTACAGGATGAGCTCGGAGGCGGGCCGGGCTCGGTCGGTCATCGCTTCCGCCTACGAGAACGCCGCGATCAGCTCGTCGGGGATGCGCTGCGGGCGGCCCGAGTCGAGGCCGATCATCGCCCACGTGGTCGCAGCGCGCGCCACGACCTTGCCATCGCGCAGGAGCTCGGTCTTGCGGATGCAGGATGCCAGCCGGAAGCTGTCGACCCAGGTCTCGGCGCGCAGGACCTGGCCGAGGGTGACCTGGCCGACGTAGTCGATCTCGTGGCGGCGCACCATGAACACGGCGCCGAGCGCGCGGTAGTGCTCGAAGTCCCAGCCCCGCGCGCGGGTGTGCGCCATCGCGACGTCGAGCACCCAGCGCAGGTAGACCAGGTTCGACACGTGGCCGAGCTCGTCGATGTCCGCGGCGACGGGGACGATCGGGATCGCGAAACGCGCGGCAGTCTCGGACATCAGGGCAATGTACATTACCCCGCATGTCCGATGACCTGACCGTCCGTGCGATGCGCATGCGGCTCGAGCACGGCGAGACCACGGCCGCCGTCGCGGTCGCGACGCTGTCGGGGTGGACGCTCGACGCGCCGACCCGGACGACCCGGCTCGAGGCCTGCCGGCTGCTCGGCGAGCTCGCCGGCCGCGCGCTGGGCGCCGAGTGGGAGGTCGCCGAGCGCGCCGCCTTCGCGCTGCTCGAGGCCGCGCGGCTGGCCGACACCGCGGCGGACCGGCGCGGTGTCATCGCCGCGATGGGCAGCGGGTTTCGCAACATCTGGTTGTTGCCGTTCGTCCACCGCAGGCTCGCCGATCGCGACCTGACGATCGCGAGCGCCGCGCTGCTCGCCGCTGGCGGCCTCGGGTTCCCCGCCCTCGAGGACGCCGTGGCGGCGTTCCTCGGCGAGGCCGCGCCCGCGCAGCTGCGGCGCGCCGCGATCGCCGCGCTCGGCCGGATGGGCGCGATGAGCGCGGTTGACCGCCTGGTCCCGCTCGTGCTCGGCGATCCGACGGAGGCGGCGGCGGCGCTGACCGCGCTGACCGAGATCCGCTCGCCGGCGGGCCGGGACGCGGCGCTGCTGGTGCTCGACCAGGATCTCGAGCCGGAGGTCCAGATCGCGGCGGTGCGCTACCTGTCCGAGCTCGGCGCGCTCGAGGTGCTGCCGATGCTGCGCCGGCTCGCGCGGCACGACGACGCCGAGATCCGCATCGCGTCGAACCTGGCGTCCCGCGCGCTCAAGGCCGAGCGCAGCCGCGACGCCGGCGAGCGCTTCCTGGTCGCGCTCAGCGAGCCGGACCGCGCGGTGCGCGCCGTGCTCGCGCGCCGGTTGCGCACGCTGGAGGTCGCCGACGTGCTCGTGCAGGCCGAGATCCTGCTCGGCGAGGACGCCGCCGGGGTCGTGCAGATCCTCGGCGAGCTGCGCGATCCCGAGGTCACGCGCTACCTGCTCGCGCTCGCCGAGCGCCCGGCGCTGCCGGCCACGGTCCGCGCCCGCGCGATCGGCGCGATCGAGGCCGACCAGGGCTGGGAGCGCGCCGCGCTCGCCGAGCTGGCGTTTCGCGCCGACGCCGACGACGCGCTGCGCGCCGCCGCGGTCCAGGCGATGGGCGCGTTCACCACGCAGCGCGAGCTGATCGATCGGGTCGGCGAGCTGGCGACCGCGAGCTCGCCGGCGATCCGAGGCGCGCTGCTGTGGGCGCTCCAGCTCGCCGCGCGCGAGGATGGCGACGCGCCGGCGACCGCGCGGCTGGTCGCGCCGATGCTCGACGACGCCGATCCGGCGGTCCGGCGGCGGGCAGCGTACGTCGCCGGCAACCTCGGGCTGTCCGAGCTCGCACCGGCGCTGGTCCGGCGCTGCGCCCCGGGCGAGCCCGCCGAGCTGCGGCTCGCGGCCTACGTCGCGCTCGGCGAGCTCGGCATGCCGGGCGTCGTCGCCGAGGTCGCCGCGGCGATCCGCCGCGAGGACGATCCGCGCGTGCTGAGCGCGGCGTCGAACGCGTTGCTGGCGGCAGCCCCGGACGCCGCCGCGCTCGCCGGGCTCGCCCCGCGCGCGACCCAGCTGCTCGCCGCGCCGGATCCGCGGCTGCGCGAGGCCGGCGCCGAGATCGCCGGGTTGCTCGCGGGCGCGGTGCAGGCCCAGGCGATCGCCGCGCTGGTCGGCGACGCCGTCCCCGCCGTGCGCGGCGCCGCGGTGTGGGCGCTCGGCAAGCTCGCCGATCCGGCGACCGAGGCCGCGCTGCTCGCCGCGTTTCGCGACGACGATCCGGCGGTCCACGAGCGTGCCGCCGCGGGCCTCTTGCGGCTCGGGACGCCCGCGGCGCTCGCCCAGGCGATCGCGTTCGTCGCCGGCGATGGTGATCCGACCGCGCGCGGCGCGGTGGCGGCGGCGATCACGATCGCGCGCCCGCACGCCGCGACGCTGGCCCCGGCGATCGACGCCGCGCTCGGCCGGGTCCACGCCGACGATCCGGCGTTCGAGCCGCTGCTGCGCATGAAGCTCGCCGCGAGCGAGGACACCGGCGGCGCCGCACCCGCGATCGACGTCGACGCCGAGATCACGGCGATGTTCCCGAGCTTCGCGCAGCTGACGAAGCTGTCCGGGTTCGATGCCCTGCTCCGCAGCCTGCGCACCGCGGAGTCGATCTACCAGTCCACGCCGTCGTCGACCGGCGGCAAGCCCGAGGGGGACTTATCGCCGCCGATCACCTTGTGGATGAAGGTGCTCGAGAACTACGTCCACGCGTGGCTCGGGCCGCGGCTCGCCGGCCTGCAGCGCGAGCCCGCCCAGCTGTTCGACTACGTCGACCGCGTGATCGGCGCGAGCTGGCCCGGCTACCAGCGCTGGCTCGAGCCCAAGTGGCGCGATCCTGCCGAGGTCGGCGGCGCCAAGGTCGAGATCCCGCTGCGCGCGATCCCCAACGCCGTCCGCGAGCTGCAGGAGCACCGCCGCAAGCGGCTCGACTCGCCGCTGTCGGTCACCGAGTGGGCCCGGATGATGGTGCTGTTCGCCGTCGATCACCCGAGCGGGTTCAAGAACCTGTTTCGCCTCGGCCAGGCCGGCGCCGGCCTGCCGCGCGAGCGCATCGTCGGCCTCGCGCACCGCCTCCACACGCTCGCCGCCGTGCGCAACCTGGTCACCCACCGCGCGAGCGCAGGCGCGGCGACGCTCGGTGCGTTTCGCCGCAGCTACTACACGGCGTTCGAGGAGCTGGTCGGCCTGGCGTGACGACGTGCGGACACGGCCCGGCCAATCCGAATCACGGTCGCGGGCCCCGACCCCATCCTGCTCGCGGACGCCCCCGGCGAGTCGCGTTGACGTCTGGCGATCGCTACGTGAGGGCAAACGTCGACCGTCGATTCCGGATGGACGGGCGGCGACGGGGGGAGGTTCCGCATAGGGGAACGTGACGCCGCTGCACACCGGCACCGGTTTGCCGTTCACCAGGAAGGGTCGATAGCGCCACTCCCCGCGGATCGGTTGGATGATCTTCTCATCGTACCGCGGGAAGCCAGTCGTCTTGAGCTGCGTGACCGAGGCGATCTTGCCGTCGATCGCGATGCAGAGCTTGTAGGCGCCGGTCAGCTTGCCCTGTCCGGCCTCGCTGATCTCGGTCCTGGTCAGGTCATCGGGAACGATGGTCCTCTCGCCGGCGATGCGGTTGGCATCGAGCAACCACGGCGGGACGTTCTGTGGGTGCGCCTGGCACCCCGGGCGTGTCGAGGTTGAAGTAGAACGAGAACTCGAACGTGATCAGGTCGTCGTTCTCGATCAGCCGCTGACGCGAACCTTCGTGACGCGGTTCTTCGGTGCCCGACTGCGAGGCCGGGCCGCGGTACCGCGACGACGAGTGCTGGGACGGCCTTCATTCTCGGCATCCTCGCGTAGTCCCGCGCGACACCTGCGCCGCGTTCGAACGCACTCGCGCGGTCGAGCGTGGCCCACCGGGTAGACCTCGGTCAGCCGGACCTGCTCCTCGCCGGTGTTCGGCCGCGTCCGCGGCGGCTACACCTGCGGCAGCTGGCGCAACGCCGACGGCGGCGCGCTCGGCACCGTCGTCCAGCCCAACGCCGGCCTCGACGTCGCGTCGTGCAACGTGGACCATCCGATGGCGTGCTTCGCTCGCGCGATCGAGCGTCGCGAATAACCGTCCACGGCGCCGCGTTGGATCGCCATGCGAATCGCCCGCTTGCTGGTGCTGCTCACCGCGACGGCGGCGCGCGCAGAGGCGCCGGCGCCAGCTGCGCTCGCCGAGCTCGCCGCGATCGGTGCGAAACGGCCGGCCGCCCAGCCGCACGAGATCAAGCCGATCTGCACCCGGCTCGCGAAGGCCGATGCTGCCGCGCTGAAGCAGCGGGTGCTCGCCTGGATCGACCAGCAGCACCCCGAGGAGCAGCCCGCCCCCGACACGGTCGAGCTCGTGTTCACCGCGTGCAAGTCGGGCAGCGGCGCGATCGCCGACATCAGTCAGGACCGGATCAAGCGCAAGGGCGACCGGTTCGCGACTCGCCGCAACTACATCGTCCGCGCCACCGGCGACAAGCTCGAGACGATCGCCGAGCGCCAGAGCACCGCGACGAACAGCTGGATGGAATGGGCCGACGAGGGCCGCCTCAGGTTCGTGACCGAGCTCGACGTCGACGGCGACGGCGCGGTCGACCTCGTGTGGTCCGACTTCAATCACGAGGGCGGCGCGGTCTCGACCGACGACACGTTCTACCTGCGGCTCCCGAGCGGCAAGGACCGGATGATCGCGCGGGTGCGCGAGCTGAGCGACGAGCGCGTGGTCGATGGCCGGCTCGTCCTCGCCGGCCGGCCCCGCGACGACCTGCGGCCGCGCTACGCCTGCGTCGGCACGGACCTCCGCGTCGCGCCGTGCGCTGCCTCGGTCGCCGCGCAGCGCGCCGTCGATCGCGCCGACATCGCGGCCAAGCTCGCAGGTCTGACCACCGCGCCCGATCACGATCAGGTGGTCGACTGGCTCGCCACGCTCGGCGTTACGGCTGGCCCGGCGCTGCTCGCGGCGCTGCCCGCGACCACGCCGCAGCAGCGGGCCGAGCGCCACGTCGCCGCGTTCCTCACGAGCCAGCGCCTCGACGAGACCTTCCAGGAGGTCTTCGACCAGCCGCACCCCGAGGCGACCGCGTTCTTCGATCAGCTCGCGACCCAGCTCGGCGACGCGCGCTGTACGCCGACGCCGCTCACCGATCCGGTGCGCGCCAAGATCGCCGATTGGATCGGGAAGCAGGACAAGGCGCCCGAGGCGATCGAGCTCACGCCCGAGTGCGGGATGTACGCGTGGGTCGAGTGGAACCACAAGGGCGATCAAGACCGCAACGAGGTGCTGGTCGCGCTCGACGGGCCGGCGCCGGTCAAGGTCGCGAAGTTCAAGCAGGACCCGGCGTTCGACGGTCCGCGTCCACCCGGTCACCAGTACGACGGGATATTCTTCCAGCACGGCGATACCACCGTCGGCTTCGTGATCCGCAGCGGCAACGTGTCGGTGATCGCCAACGACAAGGTGGTCGCGCAGAGCCACGGCGAGATCCGGCGCTACGGCTTCGATCGCCGGTGGCCCGAGCTCGCGCTCGACGTGATCGTCGACAGCGGCACGCTGTTCCACCCGTCGCCGGCCGGGCTCGAGAAGCTCGATCGCGCGCTGGTCGCCGACCGCGAGGCCCGGCGCAAGGCACTCGAGCGTCTGCTCGACAACCCGCCGAGCAAGGACCCGCAGTACCTCGCGGCGCTCCACACGCTCGGCGCCGACGCCAGGCTCGTCGCGGAGTGCAAGAAGCTGTAGTCAGGGCATGAGCGCGTCGAGCTGCGACGCCGAACGAGCGCTCGATCTAGCGCGATCTAAGCGCCCGTGACGAGATCGAGATCCAGGGACGGGACTCGACAGCTCCGCGGTGACTTCGCACGCCGATCGTAACGGAGGTCATCGCGAGGCTCTTGTTCCTCGAACACGAGACCCACGCGCCGCTGTGGCTCCACCTGGACTCGCTCGGCGGTGGCGTCAGTGACGCGCTCGCGATCCGCGACGCGATCGACGGCCTGCAGGTCTCCGTCTACACGCACGTTCGCTCCAACGCGCACGGCGTGGCGGCCATGCTCCAACGCGCACGGCGTGGCGGCCATGCTCCTCGCCCACGGCGCGCGCGGCCAACGGACGGCGAGCCCGAACGCGCGCATGTCGCTGACGCCGGTCTCGAGCGAACGCTGGCCCATCGACGCCGACGAGCTCGTGCGCACGGAAGCGATCCTCGCCGAGATGCTCGCCGCCGACACCGGCCAGCCCGCGGCGACGATCACCGCCGATCTGCGCACCGCGCGCCGCTTCGATGGCGGCGAGGCGCGCACCTACGGGCTCATCGATCGCATCGCCGGCTGAGCCCGAGGTCATACTCGGCGCGTGGCCAGCAGCTCGTGATCGGGCGTGCCGTGGTCGGCTGGCGGCGAGGCAGCGGGTCGGTCCGGGGGTCGCGCTCACGCCCATGTGGGCGCTGCACCTCGATCTCGGCGCTCAGCTCTCGGGTTCGCGCGGCGCGACCTGTTCGCCACGTTCGGCCTCTCGTACTTGCTGGGGCCGCAGTGACGGCGCAAGCTCCGCGCCGATGACCACGCGCCCCAAGCTCATCTATTTCGATGCTCCCGTCAGCCGCGGCGAGGAGTGCCGGCTGGCGCTCCACGTCGCCGGCGTCGACTTCGAGGACGTCCGCCTGAAGCCCGACCAGTTCGCGGCGTACAAACCGACCGCGCCGTTCGGTGCCGTGCCGGTGCTCGAGTGGCCCGGCAAGAAGCCGATCGCGCACTCGAACGCGATCCTCGTCTTGATCGGTCGCGAGTACGGGCTGCACCCGAGCGACAACTTCGAGGCCGCCCGCCACGAGGAGCTGCTGTCCCACGTCGAGGATCTACGCCACAAGGTCGGCCCGTCGATGCGGATCAAAGATCCGGCGGAGAAGAAGGCCCTACGCGAGGATCTCGCCGCGAACTACCTGCCGGTGTGGGGTGGTTACGCCGAGGCGTACCTCGGCGACGGTCCGTTCATCGCCGGGGCCAAGCTCCATGTCGCCGACATCAAGCTCCACATGGCAGTGCGCTGGTTCGCGGGCGGCGCCGTGGACCACGTGCCAGCCACGATCTTTTCCGGCTTCCCAAAGCTCGGGCGCGTGTTCGAGGCCGTTCGCGACGACGCGCGCGTCAGGGCCTGGTACGCCAAGGCCTGAGCGGTCACACTCTACCGCGCGAACGCGATCGTGCTTGCTCGAGGACGCCACGGCAATCACGCGCGCGCCGGGGCGCTTCGCCAGCGTCTCGGAACGAAGTTGCAATGTTCCATCGACGCGTTCCGGTGGCTCGGCCAGTTCCTCGGCGAGACCGCGCGCAGCGGTCACTACCCGCAGCTGGGCGAACGGGACCAGGTGCACATCGACCTCGCGATCGCCGCGATAGCGGCGAGCCTGACCCGCGTGGTCGGCATCCAGGTCGGCTCCGAGCAGTCGATCCAGGTCGACACCCGGAGTATCGACGGCCAGCCGCTGCAGGGCGATGTCCACGGCGGCTTCATTCACGGCGGAGCCGGCAACGGCTACGTCCAGCTGAAGCAGTGGGAGCAGAAGGTCGCGCGCGACTACTTCGTGTACGTGTGCAACAAGCTGGCGGCGCTCCCCGAGCCCGACGGCTCCGGGACGTTGTTCGACACCACGCTGGTGGTGTGGGCGCGAGACATGGGCGACTCCGTCACCCGCAACCAGAACTCGATGCCCTTCGTGCTCGCGTGCGGCTCGAACGCGTATCTCAAGACCGCGCCCGGTGGTCGCTACGTGCACTACATCGCGGATCTGCGCGCATCCGGGGTGCGGATCGTCTCGCGAATACCACGTGCCGCTCGCGCGTATGATCTGGCGATGCGACGCGTCGGTGCGCTTCTGATCGTAGCGATCGGCTGCGGGCAGGCTCGAGATCTCGGGGCGCCCGAGCAGTCCGCCGCACCCGTCGTCGCGGTGGCGCCGCGTGTACGGCTCGATCGTCCACCGGTGCGGTTGAGCGGCTCGCCGACCTGGTCGAACACGGCCCAGCTCGTCGCGCTCCGCTATTGCCCCGGCGACCGCGAGGTCGTCGGCGTCGACACTCGGGGCAACGTCCGGCGGTTTCGCACGAGCGACGGCGCCCAGCTCGGCGTCACCAATGTCGGCGAATCGAACGTCGTTGGCCCCGTCGTGATCGAGTGTCGTGCTGACGGCACGGCGCTCACGATCGGCAGCGACGGTGTCGTGCTGGTGGGGCCGGCCGGCGCGTTGCTACGGCCGCCGACGCCGATCCGTACGGAGAGCGCGCGCTTCACCGCGGACGGGAGCATCGCCGTGCTGACCGACGGCTCGGTGGCGCCGTGGCCCGGCGTGACGATCCGCGCCGTCGCGAAGCCCGCCACAGGGGGCGCCACGCTCGTCGAAGGCGGTGCGCTCTTCGAGCACCACTACGACACCGGATCGCGGACTCGCGACGGCACGTGGCTGACGCTTCCTGGAGGCAAGCGGACCGCGCTCGCGAACGTACCGGGCCCCTGGGGAGACGGTCTGCCGTCTGCGATGGCGCCGGATGGTGCGATCGTGACGATGACCGACACGGCGGCGTTGCTCTGGGATGTGAAGGGCGGCCGGCGCAGCGGTGCGTCGCGCTTGGTCCTCGCTCCGGGCGGGTACATCGAAGCGATCGCCGCTTCGCCGCGATGGGTCGCGGTCTCCGCGCCACCCTTCCTCACGATCAAAGATCGATCGAGCGGGAAGCGCCACGAGCTCAAGCTCGAGCAGGTATGCGCCATGGGCCGGCCCGCGTTGTCGCTCGCGATCTCGACCGATGACACGCGGATCGCGGTCGGCTGTTACGACGGGCTCCGCGTCTTCGACCCGGCGAGCGGCCAACAACTCAGCGCCGACGGTGTGCGCAGCGACGGTTCGAACGTAGCCTGGTCGCTCGACGGTGCGCGCCTGGCAACGCTCGCAGACAGCTGGCTGCGGATCTGGGACCGCGCTGCGAACATCGCGACCGTCTGGGTCTCCGGCTGGGTCGCGCGGCCCGCGATCTGGTGGGACCCGGCCAATAGCGTCGAAGGCAACTTCGACGACACGAGCTACTGGCTCGGGGCATGGAGCTTTCCGGGCGGGCAATGGCGGCGGCTCGAGCCGCGTGTGGCAGCGAACACCGCCGCCGCCGACGCGCGTGGCGACGTCTTCGTGACCGGAGCGCGCGCCGACCGACTCACGATCGTCCATGGCAGCGAGCGGCGCGTGCTCGCGCTGCCGGACGGCAAGATGGAGAGCGCCGCGCTCGTGGTCGACGCCGCCGGCACGCGCGCGGCGCTCGTGAGGTGCGACCGCCGTATGGCCAGTCGAGGCCTGCGATGTAGCGAGGGCGAGGACCTGGGCGAGTGCGAGGTGATCGACATCGACATCGCCTCGGGACATTCGACTCGGATCGACGCACCGAACGCATGTCTCGCGGCGGTCGATCCGGATGGCGCGATCGTGATCGTCGGCAAAGACGGCGCGGTCTCGCGCGTCGCCCGGGGCAAGACCGTGCCGACGCGATACGCGACGCTGCCCGCGGCCGTGACCGCGCTGGCCGTGTCGCGCGGGCTCGTGGCCGTCGGGACTACGAGCTCCGCGATCGCGATCTTCGACGGAGATCACCAGGTCGGTTCGCTCGCAACCGGGACGTTCCCAGCCGCGGCGCTCGCGTTCGCGCCCGACGGCCATCGCCTCGCGGCGATCGACGCCGACGGCACGCAGATCTGGGACCTGGCGCCCTGACGCAGCCGAACGCCTTGAGGAGGTGGCTCTTGCCGGTGCCGTCGTCGCCGGTGATCTCAGTTCTCGACCTTGAACGCGGACGCCAGGCGCTTGCGGAACTTGTCGAGCTCGTTGCCAACCTTTAGCTCGAACGCGCCATCTTCCTGGTCGACCTTGGTGAAGTCGATGCCGTTCACGGCGTTGCGGAGATCGACCGCGATCGAGAACGTGGTCGCCGCGCCCGCCGTGACCCTACGATCGCAGGGGAACGCGATGTGGAGCGAGTTCGCGTCCTCGATCTTGAACAGCTCATTCATCGACTGGTCATGCACGGTGCCGCGGATCTGGTATGCGTAGGCGTAGTCATGCGTGGTGCTGAAGTCGAGCGTGATGGACGAGTACACCGCCGCAGGCGCGTCGGGAAAGCTCTCCTGCGCCGGAGCCCCCGAGGCATTCCAGGCGAGCAGGTACCTCGTGCGGGCCACCGGACCGAAGTCGCCAACGACCTCGAAGTCCGACACCTGGAACGCAACCTCGGAGATCGTGACCCTGTCACTCAGCGGGCCGGGCAACGAAGGACTTGCGCGCCAGCCAACGAACAAGCCCGGCGACTGCATCGGGCCATCTCCGGACGCGTCGGGGCTCGGGGCGAGCGCTGGCGCGCCGCACCCCACCAACACGATCAGAAGCCCGACAAGACGCATGGCGCACTACGTGCTGCAACGGTAGTACCACGACCAACCCCAACGCAACGCTGTGATTTCCTGCCTCCGCAGGTGCGCACGAAGCGATGACTGTGCAGGATTCGTACAAACCTATGGGCACGGAGCCACAAACCCTCGCCGGCGCAACCGAACTCTCCGCACCGCCAGCGCCACGCGCGTTCCTGGTGATAACCATCGACGACGGTGGATCGCGTGTCGTCGATGTACCCGAGGGTGTGGATGTCACCTTCGGCCGCTCCCGTGGGGCGACGATCACGCTCGACTCGGAGAAAGTGTCGCGCATGCACGCCCGCGTGCGGCGCACCGGCGACGTGATCGAGGTCGAAGATCTGGGGAGCCGCAACGGCACGCGCGTCAACGGCGACAAGATCGAGGGCCCGCGCAAGCTGGTCACCGGCGACGAGATCAGCGTCGGTCCGATCCTCGCGGTGGTCGGCGTCACCAGCGGGCTGCGCAGGTCCAGCGCGATCGCCGACGTCGCCGCGGGCGAGGCCCGGCTCGCCGCCGAGGTCGACCGGTCGGTGCGCTACCACCGGCCGGTCACCGTGGCGATGCTCCGGATTGCCAATGACGCGATCCTCGATCAGATCGAGCGAGCGATCCGGCCGATGGACCTGATCGCCGAGGACGCTGGTGACGACTACCTGGTGATCCTGCCCGAGCTCGGCCGCGAGGACGGCGCCGCCGCCGTGCAGCGCCTGGTCGACTTCGCGCGCGCCGCCAACACGCCGGCGACCGCGGCGACCGCGCTGTGCCCCGACGACGGCACCACGGTCGAGACCTTGATCAGCGTGCTGCGCACCGGGCGAGTCCCCCGCGTGCCGGTGCCCAAGGGCACGCCGATCGTCCTCGATCCGGCGATGCAGCGGGTCTACACGCTGGTCCAGCGGATCGCCGACACCTCGATGACGGTGCTGATCCTCGGCGAGACCGGAGTGGGCAAGGAGCTGGTCTGCGAGGCGATCCACCTGCAGTCGAGCCGCCGCGAGCGCCCGCTGATCAAGCTGAACTGCGCAGCGCTGCCCGAGAGTCTGCTCGAGAGCGAGCTGTTCGGCTACGAGCGCGGCGCGTTCACCGGCGCGGACAAGCGCAAGGTCGGGTTCTTCGAAGCGGCCGACGGCGGCACGCTGTTCCTCGACGAGATCGGCGACATGCCGCTCGCGCTCCAGGCCAAGCTGCTGCGCGTGCTCGAGCGCAAGGTGATCACGCGGGTCGGCGGCACCAGCGAGGTCGCGACCGACGCACGCCTGATCGCGGCGACCCACCGCAACCTCGACAACGACGTGCGCGCCGGCAGGTTCCGCCAGGATCTGCTGTTCCGGATCGGCGGGTTCACGATCGCCGTGCCGCCGCTGCGCGATCGGCCGGCCGAGATCCTGCCGCTCGCCGAGCACTTCGTGCGGACCGCAGCGGCCGAGCAGGCCCGCGTCCCGCCCACGCTGTCGGACGACGCGCGCGACGCGCTCGCGGGGTACGCCTGGCCAGGTAACGTGCGCGAGCTGCGCAACGCGCTCGAGCGCGCGCTCGTTCTCGCCACCGATACGATCACCGCCGCCGATCTGCCCGAGCGCCTGCACGACGCCTCGCACCGCGTCCGCCCCGCCACGCCGTCGGGCGCAGACGTCCGCGGCCAGCTCGCCGAGGTCGAGCGCGGAGCGATCGTCGCCGCGCTCGAGGCCGAGTCCGGCAACCAGACCCGCGCCGCCCGCCGGCTCGGGCTGTCGCGCCGCGCGCTGATCTACAAGATGGAGAAGTACGGCCTCAAGCCGCCGCCGAACCGCGAGGGCAGCGGCGGCAACGACGGCGCGGTGTAGCCGGCGCCCCGCGCTGATCTACAAGATGGAGAAGCACGGCCTGCCTGGTCTCAGGAGCTCCGACGCCGCATCGCTGATGCCGGCGGGGCGCGTCGAGCTGGTCGATGCCGACCTGGTTCATCGAGCGGGGCGGGCCAGGTGTGGTCGACCGCAGGCGTGGGAGTGCGCGTGGACCACGGAGCTCGAGGGCCGGCTGCGCGACAACACGGCGGAGCGCGTGGGCGCTGATCGACAGCAGGTAGGTGTTCGACGCGTTGCGCGCCGAGCCCGACATGAGCGTCTCGCATGATCCCCGACTGCCGCCACCTGCTATGCGAGCTGATCGGCGGCGCGTGCAGCCTCGCGACGCACCGAACGCGCGGCTGCCGGCCCACGCTCGCGCTGAAGTCGGTCGCGCCCGGTGTCTTCGATGAGGTCCGCGAGCTCGTCGCGCTGATCGATCTGCAGGCGCGCGACGAGCGCAGCCGCGCCGCAGCCGCCCGGCTCGCCCGCGTCGTCCGGCGCGAGGCGCTCGACGAGCGCAACCTGGTCGCGCTCGCCCACGACGAGGAGCCTGAGCTCGGCGCGACGCTCGCCGCGCTCTGCGTTCGCAGGCGCTAGGCGCCGCACACGTGCTAGCGTGAGCCGTGCGCTGGTTGCTCGTGGCGATGTTCGCGCTGTCGGCGTGCAAGGTGCGCGACGACCAGCCAGCCCCGGCGAGTACACCGCCGGGAGCCGTGCGCAGCGACGCGGCGCCGAGCGATGCTGCGCCCGATGCGCCGGTCGACGCGATGCCGGAGCGCGCGCGCCGGGCGTTGCGCCTCGCCGGCTACCTCGAGCTCCTGTCGATCGATCACTGGACGTTCGAGCTGCTTGCCGCGTTCCCCGGCGTCCCCGACGGCACGAAGTTCTTCTCGCTGCACTACTCCCAGTGGGAGGTACCACTGTGGATGACACTCGACACCCTGCGCGATCACCTGGCGGCGGTCCAGCGCGCGGCGGACGCGCAGCCGCGGTTGGCCGCCGACGATGCGGTGCTGGCCTACCTCGCGGTCCACGCGCGCTGGCTGCCCCGCGTGCTCGACCTCAACGAGTACTACCGGAGCTCGCACTTCGTCGACGACGAGTTCGACCGCGCGCGGCGCGAGGCTGGCGACGTCGCGACCGCGCGCACGGAGCTCGCGGCGGTGCGCGGCGTGATGTGGCAGCGCGTGCTCGAGGCGTGGCGCGAGCTGTCCGGCGACGTGCCAGACAGCCCGCGCGCGATCGTCGGCCGCGCCTGGGAGTCGTGCTTCCGCGTGCAGGACCTCGTGATGGCCGAGCCATACGACGAGCGGCGGGTCGCGACGGCGGTCAGCGCGTGCCGGCGCGCGATCCCGACGGTGACCGCCCTGCCAAGATCGCTGCGCGGCGAGCTCGACGACCACCTGCGCGGCGTCGCGATCAAGCTCGGCGATAGCATGGTCGGCGTGAACCACTGGGACGGCGTCACCGGCGGCCTCGCCGCGCTGACCACCGAGTACCTCGCGCTGTGGCCGAGCCTGCCGACGACACCCGCCGAGCGCGCGGCACCCTGACTACGGCGCGGCGACCGCCTCGACGTAGAACACGTAGTCGAACCAGGCCGTCATCCCGTAGGTCCGCAGGCCGAGCTGTCCGTCGGGGAACAGGTTGATGTTGTCACTGGTCACCGATGGCGTGCCTGCCCCGGCGACGCAGGTCAGGTCGGTCTGGCCCTGGTGGACCGTGGTGCTGCCGACGCGGCGCGCGGTGCCGATCAAGTGGACCGGCGTGTTGAGCACAGTCGTCGGGTAGGAGGTCGTCTTGTCACCGACCGGCGAATCGTTCTGGCTCGCGCTGGTCGCGAGCAGGTTGCTGGTCGGCGGTCCATCGGAATCGTGGCGCAGGCCGCAGTTGAAGTAGAAGTCGTCGGCGCCCACCGGGTAGAACCCGTACGACGCCGCCGCGCTGCGCAGCGAGCTGACACCGTCGGTCGGCGAGATCGCATCGACGACGATCACGGTGTCGATGTAGTGCTCCTTCTTCTCGCCCGCGAGGAGGATCTGGTGGCGCTTGCTACCGTCGAGCACCTTCTGGCGCCAGCCGATCGCGCCGTCGGTGTGGCGCACCACTTCCCAGTCGGCGAGCGCGCCGGAGTTGCGCGGCGCGGTCCACGCGCCGTCGGGCGGATCGTAGAATCCGTTGAAGTACGGCCTTGGGTTCTTGATCGTTGGCTGCGGATCGCAGGCGTCGCCGATGCCGTCGCCATCGCTGTCGACGTCGCTCGTCGAGGCGATGTGCGGGCACAGGTCGCACTCGTCACCGCGGCCATCGCCATCGTGGTCGCGCTGGATCGGCTTGTCGTAGCCAAGGGTCGCGCGTGGCGGGTTCGCGACGGTCGGGCAGTTGTCGTTGGCCTTGACGCCGTCGCCGTCCGGGTCGTCGGGGTCCGCGCCGGCCGCCGAGCCATCGCCTGGCGGAGCCCCACCGGTCGCCTTGCTGGCGAAGCCACACGCGCCTGCGGCGACGAAGACAACGATCAGGGCTGCTCGCACGCCGCCACATGCTCGCTCAGCCGTGAACCGACCGGGTACATTTGTTCTCACAAGTTGTCGCGAGTGGTTCGCAGAGGATCCTCACGACGCGGCCTCAGTTGCGCGGGCCGGTCGCTGGCGTGATCACCGCTGTCATCGCGCGTGAGCCGCGGCACGCCGCCCCGACCATCCGGTCGGCCGGATGTGCGGCATCGCATGCCGTGGACCCGCGGGAGGGAAGGTGTCAGCCTGCGCGCGTGGATGCCCTGCTGCGCTTCGCGCTCGATCCGGCACGCATACTTCCCCGCGTCGACGACCTGCAGCGCTGGTGGGACGCGACTGCCACGGCCCGCGCGGCGTGGACCGCGCCGTTCGATCGCGCGTTCGCCGGCGGCGCGTGCGCCGATCGCCTCGGGTTCGCGTTCGCCGGCGGCTACGCCGAGGCGCTGCGCGCGCTCGTGCCCGATCTGCCAGCCGGTGCGCTCGCGTCGCTGTGCGCCACCGAGGACGGCGGCGGTCACCCGCGGGCGATCCGCACCCGCCTCGTCGCCACCGGCGCCGGGCGCTACACGCTCTCGGGACGCAAGAAGTGGGCGACGGTCGCGAGCGCGGCGGCGTCGCTGCTCGTGGTGGCGAGCACCGGTGAGGACGCCGGCATCAACCGGCTGCGCGTCGTGCGCGTGCCCGCCAGCGCGCCGGGGCTGCGGCTATCCCCGAGCGCCGCGCCGTTCGTGCCCGAGATCCCGCACGCCGAGGTCGAGCTCGACAGCGTGAGCGTGAGCGACGCCGACCTGCTCCCCGGTGATGGCTACGACGAGTACCTGAAGCCGTTCCGCACGATCGAGGATATCCACGTCCACGGTGCGCTCGCCGGCTACCTGCTCGGCGTCGCGCGGCGCCACCGCCTCTCGTGCGAGCTGCACGAGCGCCTGCTCGCGCTCGCGGTCGCGCTCCGGGGCCTCGCCCACGCCGGCCCGAAGGCGGCGACGACCCACGCCGCGCTCGCGGGCACGCTCGAGCTGGCGCGCGCCGCGGTCGGCGAGCTCGAGCCTGCGTGGGCGGCGCTCGGCGGCGACGAGTGGGCGCGCTGGCAACGCGATCGCCCGCTGCTCCAGGTGGCCGGCAAGGCGCGCGCCGCGCGGCGCGACCGCGCGTGGTCGATCCTCGACGGCACTCTTCCCGCTACAGCAGGCTGAGCTGGCGCGGGCCGCCCGGCCAGGCCGGCAGCTCGCCGACGTCGAGCTGGGCGCGGAGCATGGCGTGGAAGGCGTAGGCGTGCTCGGGCGCGAAGGTGTCGTCGGGCGCGTGCATGAAGAAGTACGGGCGCTTGCCCTCGGCGATCCAGCGCGCGAGCCGCGCGGCCCACGGCTCGACGAACGGGCGCGCCGCGTCGAGATCCTCGTGGGGGACGCAGCGCACGATCGGGTGCTCGCCGGTGCTGCGCACGAGCACGGGGAGCTTCGGCTTGCGGGCACGCACGTCGGCGAGCGAGAGGCTGCGACCGGCGTGGAGGCCGCGCGCGTCCATCGTCACGAGGTCGACGCGGCGCTCGCGCAAGAGCTCGAGCACCGAGGCCTGATCGCGACCATCGTGGAAGAACGCCTCGTGGCGGAGCTCGACCGCGTAGGCCAGGCCGGCCGGGAGGCTCGCGAGGAAGCTGTGCAGCCGTGGCAGCATCGTGGGGTCGAACCGCGGCGGAAGCTGGAGCATCAGCGTACCGAGCTTGTCGCCGAGCGGAGCGACCCGGTCGATGAACGTCGCGACCTCGGCCGCGCAGTCGATCAGCAGCCGGTCATGCGTGACCTCGCGCGGGAACTTGAAGCAGAACCGGAAGTCGTCGGGCACCTGGTCGCGCCAGCGCGCGACGACGTCGGGCGCCGGCAGCGCGTAGAACGTCGTGTTGCCCTCGACGGTGTTGAACACCTGCGCGTAGCGCTCGAGGAACTCGGTGGGCCGCGAGCCAGGCGGGAACAGCCGGCCGACCCAGGTCTTCGTGCCCCAGCCGGGACAGCCAAGGTAGTAGCCGCGGATCGCCATCGCTCGTGGTGTCGCGCGAATCGCGCCGGGTCGCAAGCGCGCGGCCGCGCCGGTACGCTCGAGACGCGGTGCGCATCGGCCGGGCACCTGTCCCGGCATCGCGCCGCGCCTCGCGATGCGGCGCGAACAGCGTGTTGCCCGGTCGTGGCCGCGGACTCGCCCGCACCGAGGTCATGATACACGCGCGCCGCGCGGCACCGCTCGTGTAGGGTGAGGCGTGCTGATCGATGCCGCGCAGCGGGCCTTCTTCGCAGAGCACGGCTGGCTCGTGGTGCGGGCCGCGGTGGCGCGCGAGCGGCTCGACGAGCTCGAGGCTGCGGTCGACGCGCTGTACCAGGCGCAGGGACCCGCGCCGGCTGGCCAGGTCTGGGAGATCGCGAGCCCGTCGCGGTACGCGCCGGCGATCGCCCGCCATGCGCAGGATGGCGCGATCGGGCAGCGCGCCGCCGAGGCGCTCGGCTGCGCGGGCGTGAAGCTCCTGCAGGACACCGTGCTCGTGAAGGCCGCCAGCGTCGGCGGCGCGGTCGCGTGGCACCAGGACCACACGTACACGGGGTACCTCGACCCGCCGCAGGTGGTGAGCGCGCGGCTCGCGCTCACCGAGTGCAGCCGGGGCAACGGCTGCCTCGAGGTCATCACCGGGAGCCACGCGTGGGGCTTGCTCGGCGACGTCCGCGCGCTCACCGAGGACCACGTCGCCGACGCGCTCGGCGAGGCCGCGGCGCGCTGGCGCGATCGGGTCGTCGCGATCGAGCTGGCGCCCGGCGACGTCAGCCTGCACCACTGCCTGACGCTGCACCGCAGCGGCGAGAACCGCAGCGCGCACGCCCGCAAGACGCTGATCACCCGGCTGTTCGACGACGACTGCCGGCTCGTGCGCGAGCGGCTGCCGGCCGGCGCGGCGGCCTACTTCCCCGCCGATGACGACGGCCGGCTCGCCGACGCCGCCTTCCCGGTCGTGTATCGCTGCAGCACCTGACGCGCTACGCGAGCTCGGTCGCCAGCCGGAAGGTCACGCGCAGCTCGCCGCGGTCGACGATCGTCGCTCCGGCGCGCTCGTAGAACGCGATCCCGCGCGGGTTGCCGACGCTCGCGGTCCAACCCAGGTGCGTGCAGCCGTGCGCGGCGGCGATCTCGCCGAGCCGCGCGAGCAACCGGGCCCCGATCCCGAGGCTGCGCACCTCGGCGTCGACGTAGAGATCGTCGAGCCACAGGCTTGGCCGCCCGGCGAACGACGAGTACCGGAAGTAGTACAGCGCGAAGCCGTGTACCACCCCGCGGCGCTCGGCGAGCAACGCGCGCGCGAACGCCGGCTCGCCGAACAGCGTCGCCGCGATGCGCGCCGGCGTGGTCGCGAGAGTGCCGGAGAAGCCACCGGTCGAGCGGTCGAAGTCCGCCTTCTTGGCGAGGTACCCGTGGAGCACGGGTGCGTCGCTGACCACAGCCGGCCGGACCTCACAATCGTCGAACTGCACGCGAGCAGTATCCGCAGGCAACGCTGCCGCGGCAAGCTCGCGCTTGCGCGCCGCGCACGTACGCGGAGCATGCGCGTTGCGTCGCGGCGCAGCGGTTGTGACCGGACGAAGACTCTGGTTCACTCCGTCGCCACCGTGAGCCTTCACCTCGAAGCCAAGCCCGGCGACATCGCGCCGGTGGTCCTCTTGCCCGGCGATCCGCTGCGCGCGCAGTTCATCGCCGAGCGCTTCCTCGACGGCGCCGTCCGCCACAACCAGGTGCGCAACGCGCTCGGCTACACCGGCGCGTACCGCGGGACCCGGGTCTCGGTGCAGAGCACCGGGATGGGGATGCCCTCGTTCTCGATCTACGCCCACGAGCTGCTCGAGAGCTACGCCGCACGCGTGCTGATCCGGGTCGGCACGTGCGGCTCGCTGCAGCCCGAGGTGAAGCTCCGCGAGGTCGTGCTGGCCACCGCCGCGTCGACCGACTCGGCGATGAACCGCCACCGGTTCGGCGGCATGGACTTCGCGCCCACGGCCAGCTTCGAGCTCCTGGTCCGCGCGCACCAGCTCGCGACCGCGCGCGGGATCGCGAGCCACGCCGGCAGCGTGCTCACCTCGGACGCGTTCTATACCGACGACCCCGACTGGTGGAAGATCTGGGCGCGCCACGGCGTGCTCGTCGCCGAGATGGAGACCGCGGCGCTGTACACCACGGCCGCCCGGTTCGGCGCCCGGGCGCTCTCGATCCTCACGGTCAGCGACCACGTCGTCACCGGCGAGCACACCACCGCGGACGAGCGCCAGCGCGGCTTCGCCGAGATGGCCGAGCTCGCGCTCGAGCTCGCCGCGGCGGTGGCCTGACCACGACGCCGGGAAGATCGCCGCCGAACACGCGGATCCTGCGGGTCAGGCCGCCGGGCGAGACCGTGCGATCGCCGGCGGCCCCGTGTCCAGGTGGCGCCGACACGCCGTCGTGATCGAGCGCGCGCCCGGCGGCTTCGTGCCTCCGCGTCGGGGTCGTGGCAATCTCTCCCGGTGTCCAGCGCGACGTCATCGACCCACCTCGAGAGCGGCCGGTTCTTCGGATCGACCCTCGCGCGCCGCCAGATCGGCGATCTGGTGGTCTCCGAGACGGAGTACCCGCCGTCGCTGGTCATCCCGCCGCACGACCACGAGCTCGCCAGCATCTGCGTCGTCGTCGACGGCGCGTACGACCAGCGCTATGGCGAGCGCCGCCGCGCCTGTACGCCCGGCATGGTGATCTGCCACCCCGAGGGAGAGCGCCACGCCAACACCCACCGCGCCGCGAGCGTGCGCCTCTTGTGCGTCGAGGTCGGACGATCGCGCCTGTCGTTGCTGCGCGAGGCGGCCCGCGTGCTCGACGGTCCGGCCGACTTCCAGGGCGGCGACCTCGGGCGTCTCGGAGAGCGCCTGACCCGCGAGTTCCGTCGCGACGACGGGCTGTCTGCGCTCGCGATCGAGGCGCTCGTGCTCGAGATCATGGTGGAGAGCTGCCGGGGCGCGGCGCCCGCAACGGCGGCGCCGCCGCGCTGGCTCGCGCGCGCCGTCGACTACCTGCACGCACGCTACGCCGAGACGCCCACGGTGGGCGACATCGCGGAGGCCGTCGGCGTCCACCCGGCGCACCTGTCGCGCGTGTTCCGCCAGCACAAGGGCAAAACCGTCGGCGATTACGTCCGACAGCTGCGGATCGAGGCCGCGCGCGAGAGGCTGGCGGGGTCGGATCTGTCGCTGGGCGAGATCGCCCTCTTGGCGGGATTCTCTGATCAGAGCCACTTCTCGCGGCTGTTCCGCGCCGCGACCGGCTACACGCCGGCGACCTACCGGCGGATCGCGCGCGTCTGATTCCACGCCGCGCAAGCCCGGTACAAGACGCCGTGCGGCCCGCGCCCTAGCGTGCGGGGATGACCCGACCTCGCTCGTTCCTGCCGCCGACGCGCGGCGCCGTGCTCCTCATCGCCGCGCTCGGAGGCGCCGCATGCGCGCCACCGCACGCGAGCAACATGACCGCGGCCGCGGCGGCGCAGCCCGACGTGCTCGAGCAGGTGCGCGCGGCCACCGGCGGCGCGGCGTGGGCCGGCCTGCATCGCTTGCACGTCTCGTCGGCGCTGCACGCCGGCGGCCGCGACGGCCACCAGGATCGCTGGGAGGACGTCGAGCACGGTCGCTACGCGCGCGAGACCGACCTGCCGCCGCGCCACCGTCAGCTGGGCTTCGACGGCATCGCGATCTGGACCTCCGGCGACAACGCCGTCGCCTACGCGCTCGGCGACGAGGACACCAGGCTCGGCGCGATCGACACGAGCTACCAGGTCATGCGCGGCTGGTGGTTTCCCGAGCGCCGCTCGGCGAGCCGAGAGCCCGCCGGCTCGACCCGCGAGGGCGCGCGCACGTTCGACCTGGTCCGCATCACGCCCGAGGCCGGCCGGCCGTTCACCCTGTGGGTGGATCGCGCGACGCACCTCATCGATCGCATCGTCGAACAGCAGGGCGAGCGCCAGAGCGTCACCCGGTTCGCCGACTATCGCAGGGTCGGCGCGCTGACCCTGCCGTTCACGATCCGCGAAGGCGACGGCGACCTGGAGCACGATGACGTCGAGGCCGTCACCGGCATCGAGCTCGATCCCGCGATCGCCGACGCGCGGTTCGCGCTGCCGCCGTTGCCGGCCGCCGCGAGCGCCGCGCCGGTCACGATCCCGTTCCGCGTCGACAACGACCAGATCCTGATCGACGTCATGCTCGACGGCCACGGCCCGTACGAGGCCGACTTCGACACCGGCGGCAGCCTGATCGTGCCGCCGGCGGTCGTCGAGGAGCTGCAGCTGACCGCGGGCGGCGCGACCAAGCAGTCGGGCGGCGGCGAGGGCTTCGTGATCGGCAAGGTCGGCCGGATCGGCACGCTCTCGGTCGGCGGCGCGGCCGTGCGCGACGCGTCGTTCGACAGCTTCGCGTTGTTCGACGAGCACCCCAGGCGGCTGTTGATGGGCCTCGAGACGCTGCAACACTACGTGGTCCGGATCGACTTCGAGACCAACCAGCTGACGCTCACGCCGCCGGGTGCGTTCCGCTACACCGGCGACGGCGCGATCGTGCCCTTCGTGTTCCAGGACAACCAGCCGCTGGTCACTGGCACCGTCGACGGCATCGCCGCGACGTTCGCGGTCGACACCGGCGACGACGGCTCGCTGCTGCTCATGGCGCCATTCGCGCGCCGCCACGGCCTGATCGACCGCTACCACGCGACCGTGCCGGTCGGCGGCAGCTCGATCGGCAAGACCGAGGGCCTGCTGGCCCGCGTCGGGCGGGTGGAGCTCAACGGCGCCGACGGCCGGCCGGTCGCGAGCGTGCAGCGGCCGATCACCAGGATCTCGACGCAGACCACCGGCTTCGACGCCCATCGCTACATCTCGGGCAACCTGGGCTTCGGGGTGATCCACCAGTTCAACGCCACCTTCGACTACGCGCGCCAGCGCATCATCCTCGAGCCCAACCGTCACCACGACGCGCCAGCGGACTACAACCGCAGCGGGCTGTTCCTCCAGGGGGATGCCCGGACCGGCTGGACCGTCCGCGACGTCGTGGCCGGCAGCGCCGCCGCGCTGGCCGGCATCCAGCCGGGCGAGCTCGTGCTCTCCATCAACGGCACGTCGGGCCCGGCGCTGGATCCCAGCACGCTCCGGCGCGCGCTCCGGGGGCCGGTCGGGACCGCCCTGTCGCTGCGTATCCGCGGCCCGGCCGGCGAGCGCGACGTCGCGCTGGTGCTGCGCGACTGGCTGTGATCTCCGCCGGCACCACACGGCCCGGCGGCTAGCCGGCACCATCGCGGCGTCGGTCCGGGACGCGAAC
>Ga0302299_10000209_pt1 | contig 28676 bp, 28 predicted proteins | sample III_Fen_N3_4_FD_198795 | JGI IMG/M metagenome (GOLD analysis project Ga0302299, IMG submission 198795) | Peat permafrost microbial communities from Stordalen Mire near Abisko, Sweden - III_Fen_N3_4 | ecosystem: Environmental > Terrestrial > Soil > Wetlands > Permafrost | place: Sweden: Abisko...
GCCCGAAAGGGCGTGGGGGTTCAACTCCCCCCTCGCGCACCAGCTCGACACGATCGACAGGGCGGCCCAGTGGGCCGTCCTTCGTCGTTCCGACCGTCGATGTGTGCCGTGGCGTCGCTGTACCGGCGCGTGGGCACACATCGACGGTGGGAACGACGACCGGCTGACCGCGTCGGTGCGGAACGGCACGGTGCTGCGCTGCGTCGCAGTAGCGTCGGGACCGCTCGAGGTGGGAGGCGCCATGAAGACGTCGATCGCCGCCGCCGTGCTCCTCCTGGTGACCGGCTGCGGGTCTCAGGTCGGTCCCGCTTCCTCGAGCTCTCCCTCGGCCGGCCCGACCGTTGCGGGCAGATGCCCGTCGGCCGCCGAGCTCATGCCCCAGGGCGTCGCCGGGAACGGCACCGTCCCGCTGGCCGACGACGTGTCGGTCACCGCCGCTGTCGAGTGCGTGGTCGAGCAGCGGCCGGTGGCGGGCGACGGTGTCTGGTCGTTCGTCGTCGAGAAGCGCGCCACCGCCCGTCTGGATCACCTCGCCACCGCCCTGCGCGAGAAGGACGAGCCCACGCCGGCCGACCAGGCGTGCGCCCTCGTGCTCGTGGTCGTGCCGTGGTTCGCCGTGGTCGACGCGCGCGGCACGTGGGTGCGACCGCACGTCCCCGCCACGTCGTGCGGCGACCCGCAGCCGGCCGTGATGTCGGCCCTGGACGCCCTGGTGTGGACGACGGTGAGCGCGACCAGGACCACCCAGCTGACCACCGAGGCCCAGGCGAAGAGGGATGCGGCCGCGGCCGCGGCGGGATGCGCGACACCGTTCAAGGACATGATCGCGATCGAGGAGGCCGACAAGGCGCCGACGAGCCGCTCGGACAGGTGGCCGCCCATCGACGCCGCCGGGTCCACGGTCTGCCGCTACACGGCAGGCGTCGACACCGAGGGCATGCCGTCGCTCACCTTCGCGTCCGGGCACCGAGCCACCGGTGCCCGGGCCACCGCGATCGCAGCGGCGCTCAGCGCCACCGGGCCCGTGCAGCCCTGCACGGCGAGGCACAGGGCCGTGACCGTGCTGACGACGTCGGGTGGAGCGTGGTACCTCGTCGAGGACGATGGCTGCCATCGGTTGCTCGACGGGGACCACAGCGTGTGGGGGCAGGCGACGCCCGACCTGCTGACCGCGCTGCGGTAACCGCGCCGGGTCTGGGCGATGCGCACGTCCGGGCCGCGCGTTGCCGTGGTTGTGGTTGCTGTCGAGGCCCATGCCCACCACAACGACGGCATCGTGGTCGCGCTCAGACGTCGTCGTGGTGCTCGAACGTGTGGTCGTAGAACACCGTCGCGACCGTGATCGAGTACTCGGCGTAGAAGCGGTCGATGCCGGCGCGCTGCGCCTCGCGGTGCTCGGGGTGGTCGCGCCAGGCGCGCTCACTGTCGAGGTCCGCGAACGTGACGATCGTGACGCGCTCGCCGTCGTCGGCCGTGAACGTCTTGGCGTCGACGAAGCCCGGCATCGCGCGGGCGAGAACGGTCATGCGCTCGCTGGTCGCGGAGTAGTCGTCGCGGTGCTCGGGACGCAGCCGGTTGCGGAACACGGTGAGGATCTGGTCGGGCATGCGCCGACCGTACGCGGCTCAGACGGCGACGGGGAGGGCGATCTCGAAGCGGCAGCCCGGGCCGTCGTTGACGACGCGGACGGTGCCGCCGTGGGCCTCGATGATCCCCTTCGCGATCGCGAGGCCGAGGCCGGCGCCCTCGTCGGAGCCGGGCGTCCGGGCGTGCGAGCCGCGCCAGCCCGGCTCGAACAGTCGCGGCAGGTCGCCCTCGGGGATCCCGCCGCACGCGTCGCGCACGACCACCGAGGCGCTCGCCCCGTCGCGGTCGGCCGTGACGACGACGGTGCTGTCGGGCGGGGTGAGGCGCACGGCGTTCACGACGACGTTGGTGAGCGCGCGGCCGAGCTCACGGGCGTCGGCGTCGACCGGCAGCGGGCCGCCGGCGCCGCCGTCGAGGCGCACGTGGCGCCGACCGGCGAGCGGCGCGGCCTGGGCCAGGGTGTCGGAGACGACGTCGGCGAGGTCGATGCGCTCGCACGCGAGGCGCAGCGCGCCGGACTGCAACCGGGCCAGCGCCAGCAGGTCGTCGACCATCGCGGTCATCCGCTCGGCCTCGACGCGGATTCCCACGTAGTAGCGCTGCGGGTCGGCGGTGACGCCGTCCTCGAGCGACTCGGCCATCGCGCGGATTCCCGCCAGCGGAGTGCGCAGGTCGTGCGACACCCACGCCACCATCTCGCGCCGCGTCTCCTCCACCTCGGCGTCGCGCTCGCGTGCTGCGGCGGCCGCGGCGGCAGCGTGGTCCCAGTCGCGCTGACGCCGTGCCAGGAGGACGCCGATGCCGATCGCCACCGGCGTCACGGTGGCGAGCACGAGCAGGATCACCTGGAAGTCGTGCTGCGACAGGAACATCGCGCGCGCGGTCGCGACCGTGGCGATCGCGACGGCGCTCACCACGATGACCGGGGCGATCCCCGCGGCCCACGCCAGCGAGCGCCGAGCGACGAGCACCACCACGAGCAGACCCAGGCCGCCGACAACCAGGGCGGTCAGCCCGGCGATGACGAGGGTCTGCGTGGTGGGGCTGTTCATTCCGCGGCGTCCCAGCGGTAGCCGACGCCCCACACCGTCACGACACGCGTCGGCGTCGCCGGATCGTCCTCGATCTTCTCCCGCAGCCGGCGCACGTGCACCGTGACGGTCGACAGGTCGCCGTACTCCCAGCCCCACACCTCGCTCATGAGCTCCTTGCGCGAGAACACGCGGCCGGGGTTGCCCAGCAGGTGCACGAGCAGGTCGAACTCGCGCGAGGTGAGCGAGAGCTCGTCGCCGTCCTTGGTCACGCGATGGCCGACGACGTCGACGGTGAGCCCGCCGTCGGTCAGCGGTGCGACGCCGACGCCGGCCGGCTCGGAGGTGGCGGCCGTGCGTCGCAGGATCGAACGCACCCGAAGCGCGAGCTCGCGCGGGGAGAACGGCTTGGTCACGTAGTCGTCGGCACCGATCTCGAGGCCGAGGACGCGGTCCTCCTCCTCGCCGAGCGCGGTGAGCATCATGACCGGCAGCGAGGGCCGGGTGCTGCGCAGCCGACGGCACACCTCGAGCCCGTCGATGCCGGGGAGCATGAGGTCGAGCACCACGAGGTCGGGCGTGCGGGCGTCGACGAGGGCCAGCGCCTCGGCACCGTCGGCGGCCTGCACCACCTCGAGCCCGTCGCGCACCAGGTAGTCGGCGACGACCTCGCGCACGGTGGGGTCGTCGTCGACGACGAGCACGAGGGCCATGGCTGGCAGCGTAGGCGGCACGCCGCGTACGCACGTCGGCTCTGCGATGACGAACCCCTTACGGCGCGCAGGCGCCCCACCGCCGTCACGACGGTGGGGCGCCCGCAGAGGCTCGGCCGATCAGACCGCGACGATGCCCTCCATGCCGGTGCTGCCGTCGAACGCCGGTAGGCCGGTCGCCGTGGCGACGAGGGTGAGCGTGCCGTCCTTCTCCACCCGGAAGCCCTGCACCTCGCCCGCGCCGGCGTCCTGCACGTAGAGGAAGCGCCCGTCAGCGGTCGCGTCCTGGTCGATCGGCGCGGCGTCGGTGCTCGCGGCGACCGGCTGCACGAGCGTCAGGTGCCCCTGCGCGTCGGTGGCGTACGCCGAGAGCGTCGACGAGCCGGTGTTGGAGGCGTAGACGAAGCGCCCCACGGCGGCCAACCAGCACAGCGCCTTCCCGCCGGAGGCGACCGACGCCGTGATCGGGGTGAGGGAGCCGTCGGCGTGCACGTCGTACGTCGTGGCCGCGGCGGGACCGGCCTCGCTCACCACGATGTGGCCGAAGCGGTCGGCGACGAACGAGAACGGGACGGCGCCCACCGACGCGGTGGTGGTGCGTGCGGACAGCCGCCCGTCGTGCCGGACGCGGAAGACCACGAGGGTGCCGTTCTTCTTCGTGGTGACCACGACGTGGCGCCCGTCGGGAGCGAAGTCGACCTGGCCCGGCGCGGTGATGAACAGCGGCGTCGTGGCGTTGGCGAGGCCGAGCGAGGCGACCGCGCCGGCGACCGGCGAGAGACGGCGGTCGTGGAGGCGGAAGCCGACCACCGAGCCGCCGCCGCCCGCGTTGAGCACGACCACGTGCTCGCCGTGCACCGCCACGCTGACGGGGAAGGATCCGCGGGTGGGCACGACCTGGCGCAGGTGCAGGCGGTCGCCGCTGACCCCGAACACCGACAGCGTGTCGCTGCCGGCGTTGACGGCGAACAGAAGGCCCGACCCGACGTCGTAGGTGAGCGACCCCTGGGAGGCGAGGGCGTCGACCGGCGCGCTGGTCTCCAGGCCGCCCTTGCCGCCGGTCGGGTAGGTGCCCGACAGCGTCAGGGCACCGGAGTCGGAGCGGTGGTAGGCGATGACCGTGTTGCCGGTGAGGCCGTTGGTCTGCACGAAGACCGCGTGCTCGGCGTGCTGACGCTGGTTCTGGTGGTGCTCGCCCGGCTCGGCGGACGCGGCGCCGACGGCCAGCGGGCTCAGCGTGAAGGCGAGCGCGGTCGCACCGGCCAGCAGGGCGGGGATCGGTCGAGGATGCATGAGGGCTTCTCCAGGGTCGGGGGTGGACGACCACACCGTCCCCCGCCGGTCGCAGCGCTGGGAAGGGCTGCGGCCGGGGTGTACTCACCTCGTAAGAAGTCTTGCGGCTCAAGGGATGACGAGTCCATGACGGATCGCGGTCGGCTTCGGGCAGGCGCAGCGCACCGACGCGTCACGGGGAAGGTCGCGCCGCGCCGCTCCTCGGGCTGGTGGGCCGCGCGGGCTAGGTTGGGCTCCGACCGACGGGGAGCAGGGACGAGAAGGCATGACGGCGAAGACCAGCTTTCAGCGGTGGCTGACCGGCCACCCTGCGCTGAAGCGGCGCTACCGCGTGCTGCGCGGCATGCCCGCGGAGGTGCCCGCACCCCCGCCTCCTCCTCCCCCGCCTCCCCCGCCGCCTCCCCCGCGCCGCGCGTTCCCACTCACCGTCCCCACCCGCGACGGCGACCTGCGCGAGGTGCACGTCGACGTGCTGGCGCGCTACTACGTGGGCAAGGTGCTCGAGGCCACCGGCCTCGCGGCCTACGAGCCGGAGTCGACCGCGTGCTTCCTGGCCCTGGCCGACGTCGCGGGCCCCGGCCCGATCTGGGACGTCGGCGCCAACATCGGCGTCTACACCTTCGTCGCGGCGGTGGCCACCGACCGCGACATCGTGGCGTTCGAGCCCACGCCCGACATCGCCGACGCGATGCGCGACGTGCTGCGCGACAACGGGTTCGTCGCCGAGATCCGCGAGACGGCGCTGGCCGACGCGGCCGGCACCGCAACGCTGTTCCTGTCCGACCGCACCGACTCGTCGAACTCGCTGCGCGAGGGTTTCCGCGAGGCGTCGCGCACCGTCGACGTCCCGCTCGAGACGATCGACGACCTGGTCGCGGCAGGCCACGCCGCACCCGCGGTGCTCAAGATCGACACCGAGACGACCGAGCCCGCGGTGCTCCGCGGCGCGCTCGCCACGATCGCCTCGACCCGGCCGTGGATCATGTGCGAGATCCTCCCCGGGCGCACCGAGGCCGAGCTCACCGAGGTGCTCGCCCCGCTCGGCTACACCTGGTACCTCATCACCCCCGAGACGCCGTTCACCGCGGTCGACGTCCTCGAGGGCGACCCCGAGCACTACATGTGGCTCTTCGCGCCGGAGCCCGCGCCCGAGCGGCTCTGGGAGCGCATCGGCCACTGGCACGGCCTGCTCGTCGAGTGCGGGCCGGCGATCGTCGACGAGCCCGAGACCGTCGAGAGCGTCGAGAGCGTCGAGCCCGAGGCACCGGCCGACCACGACGACGCCGTCGAGGCGGGCTGACCCCGCTCACCCGGCATGACGAAGGGCCCCCGTCCGTATCGGACGGGGGCCCTTCGAGCGTGCGTGGTGACTACTTCACGTTCAGCTTGATCACGTTGCTCGCCGCGGTCGCGTTGAGCAGGTCACCCTTCTTGACGACCCGCCACAGGTAGTCGGTGTGCGAGTCGGTCTTCCAGGCGATCGCGTACGTGCTCCTGCGGGTGAGCGTCGTGCTCTTCACGTTCGTCCAGGTACGGCCGACGAGACGCTGCAGGTAGACGGTCTGGTACTTCTTGCTCGGCGCCACACCGCCGGTGAAGGTCACCGTGGTGCCCTTGCTGACGTTCTGCTTGTTGACGGCCATCGTCACGCGGGCCGCAACGGTGAACTTCAGCGTGGTGGAGACGTTGCCGAGCAGGCTCGCCGAGGTCGACTTGTACGACCAGCGGTAGAGCGTGTTGTTCGCCGGGGCGACGGTCGCCGCGACCAGGCCGGTCTTGCCGGTCTTGAGCGAGGCGGCGGTGTTCCAGGTGAGGCCGCCGTCGATCGACGCCTGCAGCTTGACCGCAGCACCGGCGATGACCACCGGGGCGGGGTGCCGCGAGGTGCCCGGCTTGGTGAGCACGCCCGCGATCGCGGTCTTGGTGGCGCCGTAGGCCTTGGTCACGGCCTTGGGCGACATCGTGAACGTCGCCTGCGGCAGACCGGCGTAGTGGCTCGAGGCCGTGCAGGTGATCTGGCCGCCGCCGACGAGGATCGTGTAGGGGCCGGTGCCGGACATGGGGTAGGGCGCGCCCGCCTTGGTGCAGCTGAAGCTCGTCAGCGTGTAGTTGGGCTTGTTCGACAGCGTGATGGTGGCGTTGCGGTTCCAGCCGGTCGGGCCGCTCCACTGGTAGACGCCGTTGCCGACGGGGTTGCTCGTGGCCGTCTCCGGGCCGGTGCTCGACCCGGCCGCTACCGGCAGGGTCCAGGCGATCGCGGAGTCGACGGTGGCGCTGCTCGTCCAGCCGACGAGACCGCCGTTCGTGTACGGCGCGGTCGGCGTGTTGCCGATGTGCTTGATGGTCAGCGACGAGTCGCACACCTGGGCCGCGACGGTGGCGAACTTGTCGCCGAGCACGGTGATGTCGGGGTTGACCAGCACGTCGGTCGTGATCGGGTTGAAGGCCGCGTAGAAGGCGTTCGTGGGCGAGAACGGGTCGACCTGGTCGGTCGGGCCCGCCAGGTTGGCGATGCGCGAGCCGGGCGGGTCGGTCTGGGTGACCGACTCGAGCCACGAGATGTACTGGGTGAGGTAGGTCGAGCCGGTGTTGAAGTTCGACCCGACGCCGATGGCGAGCATGTGGGCGCCGCCGGCCTTGATCTGGTTGGCCGGGTCGATGGCGGCGTTGACCGAGTCCTGCGACGGGCCGGGGTAGCCCGAGCCGGGCACGACCTTGCCGCTGGAGTTGTTGTAGACCGTCGGGGCGCCGTCGGTCACGAGGATCACGAGCTGCTGCACGTGGGCGCGCGTGCCGCCGGCGGTGAGCTCGGCCTTCGCCTTGACGAGGGCGTCGTCCCAGTTGGTGCCCGTGCCGCTGGCCTTGTAGCCGTTGACGGCCGCACCGAGGGCGCCCGAGGAGGCCACGGTGCTCCCCGTCGCGTAGGTGAGACCGGCCTTCTGGGTCGCGGTCGCCGCGAAGGTCACGATGCCCACGCGCGTGTTGGTGTCCTCGAACGACTTGAGCAGCGTGGTCGCGGCGCTCTTCACCTGAGCCTCGCCGCCGGAGGCGGCGATCGAGGTGGACGCGTCGAGCACGAGCACGACGTCGAGGCCGCAGGAGACGTTGAGGGCGGGGTTGTCGCTCCAGGCCGTCGCTGCGGAGGCGGACGTCGTACCCGTCGCCACCAGCCCAGCGGCCAGCCCGGCGGTCGCGACAGCGGCGAACAGCCGCCGAGCGCGACGGGGGGTCGTCGTAGAGGTCATCGTGAGGACTCGCTTTCTGGCGACGCGCGGTGCGACACCCTGTGGCGGAGGTACCGCCGTCTCCCGTTCAGGGGGTCGGCGCGGGCGCCGTTCCCTGGCCGTCGGACAGGACGGCGCTTCGATTGTCCGTCGAGCCCCCGGGGCCGTCTACGCCGGGTCACCCGGTTACGGACACGAACCCCGGTTTTCACCCGTTCGGCTGAGGGGGAGACGAGCAGCGCGTGACCGGAGTTCCACATCCCGTCACGCACGGCGCTCGACCGGCGCACCCGCCGGACCCGGCGCTAGGCCGTTCGGGGGTCGGCCCCCGGGTGTGCTGGACTGGCCCGATGCCCGCGCTGCTCGCCCTGGTCTCCGCGATGCTGTGGGGCGTCGGCGACTTCGTCGGCGGCCTCGCCTCGCGGCGCTCCACCCCCCTGCAGACGCTGGTCGTCACCACGCCGGCCGGGCTGCTGCTCGTCCTCCCGCTGGCGCTGGTGCTCGGCGGCGACGTGGCCGGCAGCGTGGTGCCGGGTCTCGTGGCAGGGGTGTTCGGCTCGTTCGGCATCCTGCTCCTCTACGCGGCGCTGAGCGCCGGGCCGATGGGCGTCGTGTCGCCCGTCTCCGCCGTCCTGGGCGCGGCCATCCCGGTGGTGGTCGGGCTCGCCCGCGGCGAGCGGCCGGGGATGGCCGCCTACCTGGGCATGGCGCTGGCCGTCGTCGCCATCGTGACGGTGGGCCTCGAGCCCGAGGCACCGACCGACGACGCCGTCCACCAGCGGGTCACGCCGCGGGCGCTGGCCCTGGCGATCGGGGCGGGCGTGGGCATCGGCGCCTTCTTCGCGATCGTCGCCCAGGCGCCCGAGGGCTCGGGCATCTACCCCGTCGTGTTCGCCCGGTCGATGTCGACCGCCATCCTCATGGTGCTCGGACTCGTCGTCGCGCGTCGCCGCGGTGCGCCGTACCTCCCCGGCACCTGGTCGGTGCGGCGCCAGTCGGTGCTCGCCGGCGGGCTCGACGCCGGAGCCAACGCCGTCTACGTCCTGGCGGCGCAGACCGGCCTGCTCTCCGTCGTCGCGGTGCTGGGCTCGCTCTACCCCGCTGCCACCGTCGTCCTGGCGCGGTTCGTCCTCGCCGAGCGGCTGCGCCCGATGCAGAAGGTGGGCATGGTGACGGCGATCGTCGCGGCCGCCCTGCTCGCCCTGGGTTGAGCCCGTGCGCCGGGTGCTGGGGGTGAGGGGCACAATCGCCCCGTGAGCACAGTGGCACCGATCGTCGCGGCCTGGCCGGTGGGCGTTCTGCAGCCGGTCGTGACCGTGCTGTCGCTCCTGCTCGCGCTCGTGACCGCGGTGCTCGTGGTCATGAACCGGAAGCTGACCACCTGGGTGCTGGGCCTCGTCGTGCTCCTCGAGGTCGCCGTCGTCGCGCTCGCGGTGCAGTGCGTCGTGGCCTGGATCGGGGGCACCGCCCCGGCGCAGCCGGTCGTGTTCCTGGCCTACCTCGTGGTGGTCCTCGCCGCGCCCGTCGGCACGTGGCTGTGGGCGAAGGGCGAGCCGAGCCGTTGGGGTCCCGGCGTCGTCTGCGTGGCCGCGCTCGTGCTGCCGGTGCTCGTGGTGCGCCTCGAGCAGGTCTGGACGACCCTCAATGCCTGACCCGGTCGAGCCGGTGGGCGGCTCAGACGCCGTCGACCCTGCTGCCCCGTCCACCAAGCACGGCCCGGGCCGGGTGCTCGTGGTGGTCTACGCGATCCTCGCGATCGCGGCGACGTCGCGTTCGCTGTTCGAGCTGGTCACCAAGTTCTCGCAGGCGCCGATCCCCTACCTGCTCTCGACGTTCGCCGCCGTCGTCTACTGCGTGATCACCGTCGCGCTGGTGAAGGACACCCCGCCCTGGCGCCGCGTCGCGTTCGTCGGGATGGTCGTCGAGCTCGTCGGCGTCCTCGTCGTCGGCACGTGGAGCTTCGTGCACCCGGCGACGTTCACCAACCCGCAGACCGGCCACGGCGTCCACAGCGTCTGGTACTGGTACGGCCTCGACTACCTGTTCGTCCCGCTGGTGCTTCCCGTGCTCGGCCTGCTCTTCCTCCGCCGCACGCGCCCCACCACCACCTGACCCGTCCCACGCCGCGGCGGGTCAGCGGGCGGGGGTGCGGGAGATGCGCCGCATGAGCCGCTCGTTGCCGGCCGCCACGAACCGGCCGTACGACCCCGGCGCGAGGCGCGCGAGGGCGTCGAGGACGTACGTCGATGCACCGATGAGCACGCGCGAGCGCCGACGTACGGCACCGTCGACGATGAGCCGCGCCGCCACCTCGGGCTCGATCGTGAGCAGCGCCCGCCACGCCTGACGGTGGGCGGCGTACTCCTCGGAAGCGGTGTCGACGCCGGCGCCGATGCGAGCGCTCTCGGCGATGCTCGTGCGGATGCCGCCAGGGTGCACCGTCGTGACGCCCACCTCGTGCTCGGCGAGCTCGATGCGCAGCGCGTCGTTGAAGCCGCGTACGGCGAACTTGCTCGTGGCGTACGCCGACTGGCCGCCAGGGGCGATCAGGCCGAACAGGCTCGACATCGACACGATGTGCGAGCCCGGCGTCGCGAGCAGCGAGGGAAGCAGCTCGTGGGTCATGACGATGACGGCGTCGAGGTTCACCGACAGCAGCCAGTCGATGTCGGCGAGGCTGAGCTCGGCGAACCGGCCGCCGAGCGCGACGCCCGCGTTGTTCACGAGCAGCGTGATGCGGGGGTGCGCCTCGCGGACGGCGTGAGCGGCGGCCAGCGTCTGGTCGCGGTCGGACAGGTCGACGACGTACGTCGTCACCGTGAGGTCCGGGCGCTCGGTGCGCAGCTCGTCGCGCAGGGTGGCGAGGCCGTCGACGTCGCGGTCGAGCAGGGCGAGGTGGGCGCCGCGCGACGAGAGCTCGCGGGCCAGCGCGCGGCCGATGCCCCCAGCGGCCCCCGTGACCACGGCGACGCCGCCGTCGACGACCAGCGGCCTCATGCGCCCACCCGCGCCCGGGCCGAGCGGCTCCATCGCACGCCGGCGTCGTCGACGGGGCCGTGCACGAGCTGCCGCCGGTCGTAGCGGTAGTCCTGCCGCACCTTCCACGGCTCGCGCAGACCCTGCTGGGGCAGCATCGCGAGAGCGCGCCGGATGTAGCCCGACGACAGGTCGAGCAGCGGCGCCCGTCCGGGGTCGCGCGGCGCGACCGGAGTCACCGTGTCGAGCCCGTTGGCCTCCAGGTGCGCGAGCAGGCGGCAGACGTAGCGGCTCGCGAGGTCGCAGCGCAGCGTCCAGGACGCGTTGGTGTAGCCCATGGCGAACGCGAAGTTCGGCACGCCGGAGAGCATGAGCCCCTTGTAGGCCACGGTGCTCGGCGGGTCGACGGGCACGCCGTCGACCTCGAGGGTGAGGCCGCCGACGAGGAGCATCTCGAGGCCGGTCGCCAACACCACGACGTCGGCGCACAGCTCGCGCCCGGACTCGAGCAGCAGCCCGTCGGCCGTGAAGCGCACGATCCGGTCGGTGACCACCTCGGCCCGCCCCGAGCTGATCGCGGCGAAGAGGTCGCCGTCGGGTGCGACGCAGAGCCGCTGGTCCCAGGGCGCGTACGACGGCCCGAAGTGACGCTCCACGTCGTAGCCCTCGGGCAGCATGCGGCGCGCGCCCTTGAGCAGCTGCGCGCGCATGGCGTCGGGGAAGCGGCGCGAGAACCGGTACGAGAGCGTCGAGAGCGCGAGGCTCTTGCCGCGGGTGACGCGGTAGGCCGCCGACGGCGGCAGCACCCTGCGCGCGAGGTCGGCGACGCGGTCGCGCGAGGGAAGCGCCGCGACGTAGGTGGGTGAACGCTGCAGCATGACGACGTGCTCGCACGTGCCGGCCAGCGCGGGCACGAGGGTGATGGCGGTGGCGCCGCTGCCCACCACGACGATCGAGCGGCCGGCGACGTCGAGATCCTGCGGCCAGTCCTGCGGGTGCACGAGCTCGCCGCGGTAGTCGTCGCGCCCCGCGATGTCCGGCTCGTAGCCGTGGTCGTAGCGGTAGTAGCCGGCGCAGGCGTAGAGGAACGAGCAGGTGAGCTCGAGCTGCTCGCCGGTGTCGTCGCGAACGACGTCGACGGTCCAGAGCGCGTCGTCGCTGCTCCACCGCGCCGCGACCACGCGGTGCTGCAGCCGCACGTGCCGGTCGACGCCGAACTCGCGGGCCGTGTCCTCGACGTAGTCGCGGATCGACGGGCCGTCGGCGAAGACCTGCCCGCCCAGCCACGGGCGGAACGGGTAGCCGAGGGTGAGCATGTCGGAGTCGGAGCGGATGCCGGGATACCGGAACAGGTCCCAGGTGCCGCCGATCGCGTCGCGGCCCTCGAGGACGACGTACGTCGTTCCCGGCCGCTCGAGCTCGAGGCGGACGGCGGCCCCGATGCCCGACAGACCGGCGCCCACGATGAGGACGTCGACGTGCTCGCTCGTCATGCGCGGACGGTACCGCCGGGGCGAGCGGGGCGCGCGGCGGTCAGAACGACTGCGCCGTCACGGCCGACGACATGCGCAGCCGGATCGGGTCGAGGCGCATGAGACCGGGGCCGTCGGCGACGAGGTCGGGCAGCTCCTCCATGAGCCGCGCGAACAGCGGCGCCTCGCGGTGCGCCTGCAGCGAGTCCTCGTCCTGGAACCACTCGTAGAGCCACACGACGTCGGCGTCGTCGGGGTCGACGCAGACGAGGAACGCCTCGGTGCCGGGCTCCTGGTCGAGGTCGTCGGCGTAGCGGTGCAGGACGTCGAGCAGGGCCGGGCGCATGCCCGTCACGGCAGGGATGCGCACCAGCATGCCGATGCGTCCGGGCAGGACGGCGTCGACGGGGGACTCGAGGCTCACGTCGCCCAGTGTGCGGCATGCGCCGGTCGATCTGCAGCGCGACCCTGCGTGGTTCCGACGAGCGGCACGGCGCGGCATGGGCAGGCGCGGCCGGATCGGCCGGAGTTCCGCGCACGTACGGCGTACGGCATGGCACTCTCGGCACGTGCCCGAGCTTCCCGAGGTCGAGTCGCTGGCGGCGTACCTGCGCGCGACGGCGACCGGGCTGCGCGTCGCCCGCGTCGAGCTCGCGGCGATCAGCGCGCTCAAGACCTTCGACCCTCCGGTGACCGCGCTGCAGGGCGCCCGCGTCGTCGACGCCGGGCGTCGCGGCAAGTTCCTCGACGTGGTCCTCGCCGACGAGGACGGCGAGGTGATCCACCTCGTCACGCACCTCGCGCGGGCCGGGTGGCTGCACTGGCGCAAGGAGATGAGCGCGACGCCGCCCAAGCCGGGCAAGGGGCCGCTCGCGTTCCGGGTGGCGTTCGTCGACGACGACGGCGTCGCCGCCGGCGGCTTCGACCTCACGGAGGCCGGCACCCAGAAGCGCCTCGCGGTCTACGTCACGCGCGACCCGGAGTTGATCGAGGGTCTCGCCCGGCTGGGGCCCGAGCCGCTCGACGACGCCTTCACCGTCGACGTGTTCGCGAACATCCTGCGCGACGCGAAGGGCAAGCAGCTCAAGGGCGTGCTGCGCGACCAGTCGACCATCGCCGGCATCGGCAACGCCTACAGCGACGACATCCTGCACGCGGCGAAGCTCTCGCCGTACAAGCCCGCAGGCAACCTCTCCCCCGACGAGATCGCCACGCTGCACCGCGCGATCCACGACGTGCTCACCGACGCCGTCACCCGTTCGGAGGGCCTCGGCGCCGCCGACCTCAAGGCCGAGAAGAAGCTCGGCATGCGCGTCCACGGCCGCACCGGCCAGCCCTGCCCGGTGTGCGGCGACGTCGTGCGCGAGGTGTCGTTCGCCGACTCCTCCCTGCAGTACTGCCCCACCTGCCAGACCGACGGCAAGCCCCTCGCCGACCGCCGCCTCTCCAAGCTCCTCAAGTAGCTGCACCCCGCTGACGATCGGGCGAGGGAGGATGGGCGGGTGACGGAACGGCTGCGGGTGCGGGAGGCGGTGCGGGTGCTGGCGGCGGAGGTTCGGGCGGCGCTCGTCGCGGTGGTGGGCGAGGCGCACGTGCTCACCGATCCCGACGTCGTGACGCCGTACGGCGAGGACTGGTCGGGGCGCTTCGCCGGGCCGGTGCTCGCGGTGGTGCGGCCGGGCACCACCGACGAGGTCGCCGCCGTCGTGCGCACCTGCGTCGACGCAGGGCTCCCCGTGCTCCCCCAGGGCGGCCGCACCGGACTGGTCGGCGGCTCGGTCCCCGGGCCCCACGACCCGCCCATGGTCGTGCTCTCGACGGTGCGTCTCCAGCGGCTCGACGTCGTCGACACCGACGCCGGCCAGGTCACGGTCGGCGCGGGCGTCACCCTCGCGGCTCTCCACGAGCACGCGCGCCGCGCCGGCTGGACCTACGGGGTCGACCTCGCCGCCCGCGACTCCTGCACGGTCGGCGGCACGATCGGGACGAACGCCGGCGGCATCCGCGTGTGCTGCTACGGCATGACGCGGCGGCAGGTGCTCGGGGTCGAGGCGGTGCTGCCCGACGGTTCGGTGGTCTCGCACCTCGGCGGCCTGCTCAAGGACAACACCGGCTACGACCTCGCCGGCCTCATGGTCGGGAGCGAGGGCACGCTCGGAGTCGTCACGGCCGCCCGGCTCGCTCTGCACCGGCCGCCGCGCTCCTCGGCGGTGGCGCTCGTCGGCGTCGAGAGCGCCACCCGCGCGCTCGACCTGCTGCGCACCGCGGTCCCCGACGGCTCGCGCCTGCTGGCCGCCGAGATCATCGACGCGCCGCTGCTGCGGCTCATCTGCGAGCACGGGTCGCTCCCCTGGCCGCTCGCGTCGCAGCCGCCGCACGTCCTCGTGCTCGAGACCGAGTCGGCCGAGCCGGGCGAGGTCGCGATGGACCTCCCCGACGACCTCGACGTCGTCGTCGCGGTCGACGCGGCCGACAGGGCGCGGTTCTGGGCCTACCGCGAGCGCGCGGGCGAGGTGGTCACGGCCTTCGGCCTCACGCACCGCTTCGACGTCACCGTGCCGCAGCGCTCGTGGGACGCCTTCGTCGCCGACGCCACCGAGCGGCTGGCCTCGGTGCCGGAGGTCGCCCACGTGTTCTCGTTCGGCCACCTCGCCGACGGCAACGTCCATCTCGAGGTCATCGGACCGGCCGCTGACGACGAGCGCGTCGACGAGATCGTGCTGCGCTGCGTGGCCGACCATGCCGGCTCGATCTCCGCCGAGCACGGCGTCGGGCGGGCCAAGGCGGCCTACCTCTCCCTCACGCGCTCCCCCGCCGAGATCGCGGTCATGCGGGTCGTGAAGGATGCACTGGACCCCTCCGGGTTGTTCAACCCCGGCGCGCTGTTCGCCTGATCGACACCGACGAGTGCCACGATGTCCGCCGTGACCCAGGTGGTGGCGCATCGCGGCTCGAGCGCCGACGTCCCCGAGCACACCTTCGCCGCGTACGCCAAGGCGCTCGACGACGGCGCCGACGCGCTCGAGTGCGACGTCCGGCTCACCGCCGACGGCCACCTCGTCTGCGTCCACGACCGCCGCATCGACCGCACCAGCACCGGGCGCGGCGTCGTCTCGACGATGACGCTCGCCGACCTGCACGAGCACGACTTCGGCTCCTGGCACCCCTCGAGCACGCCCGGGGGCGACACGATGCTCGAGGAGTCCGGCGAGCCGCTCGTCATGGACGAGGCGGCGCACCGCGTGCTCACCCTCGAGCGCCTCCTCGAGCTCGTGGTCGACGCCGAGCGCGAGGTGGGCCTCGCGATCGAGACCAAGCACCCGACCCGGTACGGCGCCCTCGTCGAGGAGCGCACGATCGACCTGCTGCAGCGCTTCGGGCTCGCGCGCCCGCGGTCCGAGCACGACACCCGGATCCGGATCATGAGCTTCTCCCAGCTCTCGATGCGCCGCGTGCGCGCGCTGGCCCCCGGCCTGCCCACGGTGTTCCTCATGGAGCGGGTACCGCTGCGCCTGCGCGACGGCTCGCTCCCCTTCGGCTCGCACATCGCCGGCCCGTCGATCGAGATCGTCCGGGAGCACCCGGGCTACGTCGACCGCGTCCACGAGCGGGGCGGGCGCGTGCACGTCTGGACGGTCGACGAGCCCGCCGACGTCGACCTGTGCCGCAGGCTCGGCGTCGACGCCGTCATCACCAACCGTCCGCAGGCCACCCTGGAGCGCCTCGGCCGCACCGACACCCACGCCACCGCGAACCAGGGCCGCGAGTAACTGTCCTCGTGGTTGCTCTGCGGGCCTCAGCAGCAACCACGAGGGCAGCTGCCTGACGACGAGTGCGGCGCGCGGGGAGCGGCGCGCTCTCGCGTACGCTCGCGGGCCATGAGCAAGAAGCAGCGCGCCGCCTCCGCCCCCGTGTCCTCCTCCCCGGTGTCCTCCGTCGACGTGCCGGTCGTGGGCCTGCGGGAGCCGTGCCCGTGCGGCAGCGGACGTCGCTACAAGGCCTGCCACGGCAAGGAGCTCGCCGCGGCCGGCTCGGCCCTGGTCCGTCGACCCTTCGAGGGCCTCCCGGGCGAGGGCGACTGGGTCGCGATGCGCGAGATCGTGCCGTCGGCCACCGCGCCGCTGGCGCTGACCGGCGAGCACGCCGACCGGCTCGGCGACCGCACCGTCACCGTGGCCACCGTGCTGCCGATGGCCTGGCCGGCGCTCGTGCGCGCCGACGGGTCGATCGTGCTGGGGCTGCAGACCACCACCGGAAGCGGTGACGCCAGCCGCGACATCGCCGACGCACTCCTGCGCGCGCTCGACACCGAAGCCGGCACGCCCGTACCCCCGGTGCCGCCCACGGCCGGGCCGCGGCTGCAGGACGTGCTCGCGTCGCAGCCGCTCGAGGTCACGGTGCACACCGGATTCGACTTCTGGCTCGACGGCACCACCGCCGAGATCACCGACGACGTGCGCGCATCGATGGAGCGGGCCAACGCCGCCGTCGTGCCGACCGCGCGCCTCTCGGGCGTCGAGTCGGCCTACTGGTGCCGCATCCGCACCAAGGAGCACCTGCGCTGGGTGATGCCGCACGCGGAGGAGCCGATGCTCGACGCGCTGGCGCGCCTGCACGCGCGCGGCGAGGACGGCGTCGGCGAGGGCACCCGCCTCATCGGCACGTTCCGCGCGCACGGGCTGCTCGTGCCCGTGTGGGACCTCGTGCCCGGCACCGAGGCCGACGAGCTCGAGGAGCCGGCGGCGCTGTTCGCCGCGCGGCTGGACGCCGTGCTCGCCGAGACCGGCGACCTCAGCGAGCCCGAGCGCCGCGCCCGCGCCGGCCTGGCCAACCGACAGGTCACTCTGCGTTAGAGCGCTGCACGAACAGTGACGACCGTGCCGACGGCCTCGCACATCCGGCCTGGTGGGACAACGGTCTAGACCGAACGCCGGAGAACTTCCCGACACCGGTGCCGGAAACCCTTGCGCACGCGCGGTTTGGGGTTTGTCGAAGATTCGTGCGTCTCGCTTGTTGTTCGGCGGCGGACCGTTTAACGTTGCCATCGATCGGACGCCGCTGCATCCCCCGTCGGTGGCGTCCGATCACTATGTCCGGTCACTGTCCGCTCACAGCATCGTGCCCGGTGGGCGAGGTCACAGCGACGTCCGGCATCCCCTCGCCCCCTCCTGGGTACGTCGTCACCATCGACGCCGGGAGTCCGCGGGGGTGTGTCCCGGCCGATCAGACCGGTGACGGCCCGCTGCGAGGCACGGGCCGTCACTGTGCCGTCGGGCGGCACGCCGTCGCACGGCACGCCGTCGCACGGCACGCCGTCCCGACCGAAGACCGTCAGCCGCGCACGAGCTCGACCACGGTGATCACCGCGAGCAGGGCGAGCAGCACCCCCGAGATGATGCCGATGCGCCACAGCGGCACGCGCCGCTGCAGCCAGGCGCCGACCAGCACGCCGAAGGCGGCCACGGCCGAGAGTGCGAGCCACGACCCGAGGAAGACCGACAGCGGTGCGTCGGTGCGCGCGGCCTGGCCCGCGGTGATGAGCTGGGTGAGGTCGCCCCACTCGGCGGTGAAGATCACCGCGAACGTCGTGCCGAAGGCCGTCGCGGCGGTGCGCCCGGGGTGCTTCGCGACGACCTCCGCGATCACGGCCTCCTCGGCGCCCTCCTCCGCCTCCTCGGCCGCCTTGGCGCGCAGCCCGCTGCGCAGCAGCAGCGCCGCGCCGACCGCGAAGAGCAGCGCCGTGACACCGAGCACGACCTGGCGCGGCAGCAGACCGAGCAGCTGGCCGGCGACCACCGCGATGACCATCTGGATGCCGAACGCGACCGTGGCGCCGAACCACACCCACCGCCGCGGATAGCGCGTGGCCAGCACGAGCGTCGCGATGAACGACTTGTCGGGCAGCTCGGCCGGGAAGATGACGAGGAACGTCGCGAGCAGCACCCCGAGGTCGATCGCGTACCAGGCTGTCGAGAGCAGGGGGCTCACTCCCCCACCACCGGGCGGCCGCTGCGCCCACCGGGCATCCGGTTGGTCGGGCGGTACGGCCGGATCTCCTCGAGGGCAGGTCGGCGCACGCCCGACCACGGTCCGGGCGGCGCGTCGATGGCCTCGGCGAGCGCGTACGCCGCGGCCTCGTAGTTGATCCGCCAGCCGCGGAAGTGCGGCCACGCGTCGGCAGCGCTGCGCACCATCGGGTAGCCGGAGTCGGCGACGTCGGCGTAGGCGAGGGCGAACTCCTCGAAGGTCAGCGAGATGGCGGCGTCGGGGTCGGGGTCGTCGTCGACCTGCACGCCCTCGGCGCGCGCGATGTCGCGCACCGCGACGAACCCCTGGCGCAGCGCCACGCGCGCGGGCGCCTGCGGGATCTGCGGGTTCACCGACATCTGGAACGCCGCCGCGTCCATCACCGCGAGCAGGGCCAGCAGCCAGTTGCGCAGCGGCTGCGCAGACCGCACGTGGATGAGGACGGGGTAGTTGGTGTGGCTCTCGGCCACGTCGGCGGCCCAGCGCTCCCAGCCGCGGAACAGGGTGTCGAGCTCGTCGGCGGAGTTGACGATCGCGTGCCGCACGAGGATCTCCGGCCCCCAGTTGGGCTCGCCCGACCGGGAGTGGAGCAGGGCGACCTCGACCTCGCGTCGGTTGTACGACGCGTAGAGGCTGGGCAGGTAACCGACGAGGAGACCGACCACGACCGGGCCGGTGGCGGCGGCGATGAAGTCGACGACGGTGAGCTGGCCGCGGTCGGTGCTCGCGAACCCGAGCGTGAACAGGCTCGACCCCGCCTCGCGGAACGACGCCGCCCAGTCGAGCGGAGAGAAGGCGAAGAGCAGGCAGGCGAAGCCGACGAACAGCAGCCCGAGCCACACCGCCAGCGTGACGATGAGCGAGGACGGCGCGGCGTAGGCGAGCACGGCGTCGCGCGCCTCGTAGGTAGACGTGCGACGGGCCACGAAGCGGAACGTCGCGAGGGTGGCGCTCAGCACCCCGGCCGAGAGCTTGCTGCGGACGCCGCGCGGCACGACGAGGGTGCGCAGGATCGAGGAGCCCACCGCGAGCACGATGGCGAGCCCCACGAGGAACGACGGGATCGACCAGACCGTGAACGACGACACGTCGGCACCTCCTCCCCACCACGGGCCGCGAGGGCGGCCGGAACCGACCCTAACCGCGCGACGCCGCGCCGATACCCTTGCGGTGTGTCCCTCGATCCCGGCCTGCGCGACGTCCTCGTGGTGGTCTCCCTCGTCGTCGCCCTCGTCGCGGTCGTGGTCGCCGTCATCACCTGGTTGTCGTTGCGCCGGATCCGGCGCGACCTCGTGCTGCTCGCGGCCGACGGCGAGGCGCCCTCGTTCGTCGCGGCGGTGGGCCGGCAGACCGAGCAGGTGCGGGCCATGCGCGGTGAGGTCGACGACCTCGCGGTGCTGCTCGCCAAGACCCGCAGCGAGCTGGCCGACGCCCTGCGCCACGTGAGCGTGGTGCGCTACGACGCCTTCGGCGACATGGGCGGCCGGCTGTCGTTCTCCGCCGCGATGCTCGACGACGGTGGCGACGGGCTCGTGCTCACCGCGATCCACGGCCGCACCGAGACCCGCTCCTACATCAAGGGCCTCAAGGCCGGGCAGAGCGAGTCGTCGCTCTCGCCCGAGGAGCTGCAGGCCGTCACCTACGCGCTGCGCGGGGCCTCCTCGTGACCCGGATCGGCTTCCTCGGCCCGCGCGGCACGTTCACCGAGGAGGCGCTGCGCGCCATGTCGGTGAGCGACGGCGCCCAGCTGCTGCCCCTCGCCACCGCCGAGGCGGTGCTCGACGCCGTGCGCTCGGGCGAGGTCGACCGCGGGCTCGTCGCGATCGAGAACTCGATCGAGGGCGGCGTCACCGCGACCCTCGACAACCTCGCGTCCGGTGAGCCGCTGGTGATCGTCGACGAGGTCGTGATCCGGGTGCGCTTCGCCCTCATGGCGCGGCCCGGCACCGCCCTCGGCAGCGTGCGGCGCATCGCGACGCACGCCGTCGCCGCGGCGCAGTGCCGCACCTGGGCGCTCACGACGCTGCCCGACGCCGAGATCGTGCCGGTGTCGTCGAACGCCGCCGGCGCGCAGGCCGTCGCCGGGGGCGCCTACGACGCCGCCCTCGCGCCTGCGATCGCGGCCGACGTCTACGGGCTCGAGGTGCTCGCCGACGACGTGGCCGACAGCAACGAGGCGTGGACCCGCTTCGTGCTCATCTCGCGTCCGGGGGGCGTGCCGGCGCCGACCGGCGCCGACAAGAGCACGCTGTTCCTCTACATGCGCGAGGACCACCCCGGCGCGCTCCTCGAGATCCTCACCGAGTTCTCCGTCCGCGGGGTCAACCTGACCCGCATCGAGTCGCGCCCGACGCGCAAGGCGCTCGGCGACTACTACTTCTCGATCGACTGCGAGGGCCACGTGCAGGACGCCCGCGTCGGCGAGGCCCTCCGGGGGCTGCACCGGGTGTGCGCGCACGTGCGCTTCCTCGGCTCCTACCCCCGGCACGACGCGCAGGCGCCCTGGGTGCGTCCCGGCGTGACCGACGCCGACTTCGCGTCCGCCGAGCGGTGGCTGCGCGGGGTGCGCGGCGACGCCGCCGGCGCCTGATCCGCTCCTCCTCGCCGGCGTCGCGGGTGCGACCGCTCACTCGGGTGAGTGGCTACGCACGGTCACACCTTCCTGTCGGTCGGGACGGGTGCTCCCGGGGCGCGTCGATGGTCCGCAGGGCGTCGACCTGCGTCTCCGCGTGCTCCGGGATGGGGCAAACCGGGCGTCTTCGACCCCGTGGGGGGCGGTCGTTCACCTCGGGTCAGGGCACCCTTACCTGTGACAGCGGCCTACCTCGGGCCGGATTGGTGACGGAGTGTCGCTGCGGGGCACCCTCCTGGACCCCTACTGTGGCGCCATGGGAGTCGTCGTCCTCGTGATCGTCGTGGTGGCGTGGATCGCCATCGCGGTCGCTGCGACGGTGTGGGCGCTGCGCTCCCGTCGCCACCACCGGGCGGACGCCACGGCAGCATCGCTGGCGGCGGCCGAGGCCGCCGTGGCGCAGGCTGAGGCCGCCGTGGCGCAGGCTGACGCCGCCGAGGGCACCGACACCGCGGACGTGGATCTCACCGACGCGGTCGACGTGAGCGACTCCCGGCAGGAGCTTCCGGTCCAGCGCGAGATCTGATCTCGCCGCGGCTCAGCGGAACCGGCGCAGCCGCAGGCTGTTGAGCACCACGCACACGCTCGACATCGCCATCGCGAAGCCCGCGATCATCGGAGTCAGCAGGCCGGCCGCCGCCAGCGGGATCGCCGCGACGTTGTAGCCGAACGCCCAGCCGAGGTTCTGCTTGATGGTGCGCAGCGTGGCGCGCGAGAGCCGCACGGCGTCGGCAGCGGTGCGCAGGTCATCGCGCAAGAGGGTGATGTCGGCGGCCTCGATGGCCGCGTCGGTGCCGCCGCCCATCGCGATCCCGAGATCGGCGCCTGCGAGCGCCGCGGCGTCGTTGATGCCGTCGCCGACCACGGCGACGACACGGCCCTGCGAGCGCAGCCGCTCGACGACGGCCACCTTGTCCTCGGGCCGCGCGTCGGCCACGACCTCGTGGACGCCGACCTCGGCGGCCACCGCGCGCGCGACCGGCTCGGCGTCCCCGGTGACCATCACCGGCTCGATGCCCAGCTCGCGCAGGCGCGTGACGGCTTGTCGCGACGTCGCGCGCACCTCGTCGCCCACGGCGAGGAGCGCGGCGGAGCGGCCGTCGACCTCGACGCCGATCACCGTGAGGCCCGCCTGCAGCCAGGAGGCGAGATCGTCGTCGTAGCGGACGTCGACACCGACCCAGTCGGGCCGGCCCACGCGCACGTCGTGGCCGTCGATGCGTCCGACCACGCCGGAGCCGCGCACGGCCTCGTGCAGCCCGACCTCGGGCAGCGCGCCCAGGGTGGCGGCGTACGTCGTCACGGCGCGGGCGATCGGGTGGGTGGAGCCCGACTCGAGCGCCCCGGCCAGCCGTACCGACTCGTCGCTGCCGCGACGGTGCACCACGGTCATGACCCCCGCGGTGAGCGTGCCGGTCTTGTCGAGCACGATCGTGTCGACCCGGCGGGTGGACTCGAGCACCTCGGGGCCGCGCACGAGCACGCCCAGCGTGGCTCCGCGGCCCGTGCCGACCAGCAGGGCCGTGGGCGTGGCGAGCCCGAGGGCGCAGGGGCAGGCGATGACGAGCACGGCGACGGCGGCCGTGAAGCCCTGCTGCCAGCCGGTCGTCAGCCCCCAGCCCAGGAGGGTGAACGCGGCGATCACCAGGACGATCGGCACGAACACCGAGGCGACGCGGTCGGCGAGACGCTGCACGGGCGCCTTGCCGCTCTGCGCCGCCGTGACGAGTGCGGTGATGCGGGACAGGGCCGTGTCGGCACCGACGCGGGTGGCGCGGAGCACGAGCAGCCCGTCCTGCACGACGGTGCCGCCGGAGACGTCGTCGCCCGGGGAGACGTCGAGGGGGACCGACTCGCCGGTGAGCATGCTCGCGTCGATCGCCGACTCGCCCTCGACGACGACGCCGTCGGCCGCGATCCGCTCCCCCGGCCGTACGACCACGAGGTCGCCGACGTGCACGTGGGACGCCGGCACCTCGGCGTCACCGTCGGCGGTGCGCAGCCGCGCCGTGGCCGGGGCGAGGTCGAGCAGGGCGCGCAGTGCTGCACCCGACGAGCGCTTGGCGCGCATCTCGAGCCAGCGGCCGAGCAGGAGGAACGTCGTGACGACCGCGGCCGACTCGAAGTAGAGATCGGGCACGCTGCCGTCCGCGGAGTCGGCGCGCGGCAGCCAGGCGAACGGCATGGTCATGCCGAGCTCGCCGGCCTGGGTGAACAGCACGGCGAAGGCCGACCACAGGTAGGCCGCCAGCGTTCCGAGCGAGACGAGGGTGTCCATCGTGGTGGCGCGGTGGCGCGCGTTCTGCCACGCCGCCCGGTGGAAGGGCTTGCCGCCCCAGAGCACGACGATCGAGGCGAGCAGGAACGACACCCACTGCCATCCGAGGAACTGCAGCGGCTCGATCATCGACAGCGCGACCAGCGGCACGCTCAGGACCGCGCTGATCCTCCAGCGGCGTCCGAGGTCGTCGGGGTCGTCGACCTCGTCGGACTCGGGCGCGCGCACCCCGTAGCCCGCGGCCTCCACGACCGCGACGAGGGCGTCGAGCGAGACGTCGGGAGCGGCGGCCACGTGCGCGGTCTCGGTCGCGTAGTTCACCGTGGCCGAGACCCCCGGCACCTTGTTGAGCTTCTTCTCGATGCGCGCCGCGCACGACGCGCACGTCATCCCCGTGACCTGGAGGTCGACCGGGGTGACGACGGGCGTGAACGTCTCGCGGGTGGGCATCGGGGCTCCTGGGGTGCGGTGCGGGTCAGGCGGTGACGAGGGTGTAGCCGGCCTCGTCGACGGCGGCCGCGACGGCCTCGGCGGTGGGGTCGGCCTCGGCGGTGACGGTGACGCGTCCGCCGTCGAGCTCGACGACGACCTCGGTGACGCCGGGGATCGCGGCGACCTCCTCGGTGACGGCCTTGACGCAGTGACCGCAGGTCATGCCCTCGACGGTCCAGACGGTGGTGCTCACGGGATCTCTCTCCTTCGTTCGGCGGTGCTGCCGGTGGTGCTGCCGGTGGTGCGGACGGCGGTGCGGATCAGGAACGGACCAGCCGGGCGATGGCGGCGGTGGCCTCGGCGAGCTTCTCGTCGGCCTCCGGGCCGCCGCGGCGGGCGGCGTCGCGCACGCAGTGGTCGAGGTGGTCCTCGAGGAGGAGCAGCGCGACGTTCTCCAGGGCACGGGTGGCTGCGGAGACCTGGGTGAGGATGTCGATGCAGTAGGTGTCGCCGTCGACCATGCGTGCGAGGCCGCGGACCTGGCCCTCGATGCGCGACAGGCGCGCCAGCAGCTTGGCCTTGTCGGCGCCGTAGCCGTGGGTGTGCCCTCCGGCGTCGCCGTGGTCGTGCGCCTCGTGCTCGGCGAGGCCCGTCTGCTCGTGGCCGACGTGGGTGAGGGCGTCGTGGCTCTCGGCCTGCGTCGTGGTGTCCATGGCTCCTCCTGGGGAACGCCAACACGGTACCCCCCGGGGGTATTCCTTCGCCACGCGCGGCGACGTGACCTCCCCCACGGCCCTGGCCGGGACGCACGAGAGCCCGGCACCCCTGGACGGGGGCCGGGCTCTCGAGGAGGTGCGGTGCGTCAGGCGACGCGGGCCGCGCCGCTGTAGCGCTGCCCGTACCAGCCGCTGAAGACCGAGTCGATCTTCACGCCGCCGTGAGGGTTGGTGGCCGAGACCATGCGGCCCTTGCCGATGTAGACGCCCACGTGGTGCGCGCCGTTGCGGAAGAAGAACACGAGGTCGCCGGCGCGCAGGTGGTTCTTGGCCACGTGCTTGAGCACGCGGTACTGGTCGCGCGAGTAGTGCGGCAGGTTCTTGCCGAAGGCCTTCTTGGCGACGTAGAGCGCCAGGCCCGAGCAGTCGAACGCGCGCGGGCCGGCCATGCCGGCGACGTAGCGCGCGCCGATGCGCGAGCGGGCCACCGAGACGGCCGAGGCGCGCTGGTGCGCGACGCGCAGGGCGGCGGCGCGAGCGGCGACGACCTTGGGGGAGACGGTCGCAGCCTTGGGCGCCACCGACGCGGTGCGCGTGATGACGGCGGTCGGGGCCGCGAGCGACGTGGTGGGCAGGACCGGTGCGGCCTGGGCGGGCACGGTGGCACCCACGAGTCCGAGGGTGAGGGCACCGGTTGCGAGCAACGAGGCCGGGAGCACCCGGCGACGAGTTGCGGACAGCACGAAGGACAGCTCCTCTCGACGCCGACCGGGTTAGCTGACGGGCTCGGGCGCAAGAGGTGCCCTACGCCGCTCGTGGCGGCGATTCGCCCCAGGTGACTGGGTCCCCGGTTCGTCGGGTGAGGCCCGACGACTAGGCGCGTCGACCGTGCGCGGACGGCCCGCGCTGGTGCGATCGACCTCATGACCGTACGGGGCCGGTCGGTCGGCGGATCCACCGCAACCACCGGAAAACGGACACATCGCCCGGAACTGTGAATCACGTCACCGGAACGATGTGACTGGGGTCACAAAGGCCTCTGACCTGCGGCGATGCTGTCCGAGGTTCAGAGGGAGCCGAGCGGGGCCGCCCCGAGCACGGCGTCGACGAACCGGGCGACACCGTCGCCGTCGGGCCCCGGAAGGACGGCCGCGGCCGCCTCGACCACGGCCCGGTGCGCCCCGGCGACGGCCAGCGGGACGCCGGCCCAGTCCAGCATCGGCACGTCGTTGGGCATGTCTCCGATGGCGGCGGCGCGAGGGGCGGGCACGCCGAGGCGCCCCGCGAGCGCGGCGAGCGCCGCGCCCTTGCTCACGCCGGGTGCGCTCATCTCGAGCAGGACGTCGTCGGCGTCGGAGTGGGTCAGCGTGACGAGGTGCGCGACGTGCTCCTCGCCGTGGGCCAGGAAGCTGTCGGCGTCGTGCCCGGCGTCGGCCACCCGCGCGAGCAGCTTGACCACGTCGCGGCCGACGGCGAGCGAGCGCACGTCGTGACCCCGGTGCGCGTCGTCGACGGCGTAGCGCGCGCGATAGCCGAACTCGTGGGCGAAGGGCGCGTCGTCGTCGTCGGGCGCGTACTCCATCGCGAAGGCGATGCCGGGCACCTCGGCGCGCAGGGTGTCGACGACGGTGACCAGCACGTCGTGAGGGATCGGGTGGCGCTCGACGACCCGGCCCGAGGCGAGGTCGACGACGAGCGCGCCGTTGGCGCAGATCGCCGGACCGGCGTGGCCGGTGGCCTCGACCACCCCGGACATCCAGCGGGGCGGGCGGCCGGTGACGAAGACGACGGGCAGGGCGGCGGCGCGGGCGCGGGCCAGGAGGTCGACGGTGTAGGCGGACACCGAGCCGTCGGGACGCAGCAGCGTGCCGTCGAGGTCGGTGGCGACCAGGCGGACCCCGTCCGCGAGCGCGGCCCAGCCCCCGCCGCCGCCTTCGGCTTCGACGTTCGGGGCGGCGTCCACGAGCCGATCCTGCCGCACGTCGGCGGCGTCGACGAACCTGCGGTCAGCCGCGGCCGGCGGGCCGGTAGGCGGGGACGAGGGACCCGGACGCGCGCAGCCCGAGCGCCTCCTCGACCGCGTGGCCGACGGCGAGCAGCCGGGCCTCGCCGCCCGCAGCCGCGACGAGGAGCAGGCCCACGGGGAGGCCGGCGACGAACCCCATGGGCAGGCAGAGCACCGGCCAGCCCGCCATCGCGGCCGCCGTGATGGCGGCGCTGCCGCCCACGACGTGGTCGGACAGCGTGAGGTCGGTCTTCCAGGCGGGCGGGTAGGCCGGCGCGACGAGCACCGACGGGCCGTCGGGCGCCGACAGCGCCGGCACGAGCGCGCGCTCGACCGCCCATGCCAGGCAGGCGGCGCGCGAGGCGGCGTACTCGGGATCGGCGGTGCCGTCGGTGTCGAGGGCCCGCTCGAAGAACTCCTGCCCGAAGTGCGCGAGCTCGACGTCGGCGTGCTCGACGTCGAAGGCCACGACGTCGTCGAGCGACCGCACGCCCTCGCCGGCGCGCGCGGAGAGGTAGGCGTCGAGGCCGTCGCGGGTCTCGCAGAGCAGCACGTGCAGCTCGGCGAGCTCGACGTCGGCCTCGGCGGGCGGCACGTCGAGCGGCGTGAGCAGGACGCCGCTCTCCTCGAGCTGCTGCAGCGTCTCGGTGAAGTGGAGGTCGGTGGCGTCGTGGCCGGTGAGCCACGCGCCCGCGACGCCGAGCTGCACCTCGTCGACCGCGACCGTGCCGGGCGCGGCGGCGTAGGTGGTGGAGCCGGTGAGGGCGTCGAGCAGGAGCGCGACGTCGGCGACGCTGCGCGCCATGGGGCCGGGGGAGTCCTGGCTGGCCGAGAGCGGGACGACCCCCTCCGTGGGCACGAGGCCGACCGTGGGCTTGAGGCCGACGCAGCCGTTGAACGACGACGGGCACACGATCGAGCCGTCGGTCTCGGTGCCGATGGCGAACGGGGCCAGGCCGGCGGCGACGGCCGCGCCCGACCCGGACGACGACCCGCCGGCGCTGCGGTCGAGCGCCCACGGGTTGCCGGTGAGCCCGCCCACCGCCGACCAGCCGCTCGTCGACGTCGGCGAGCGCAGGTTGGCCCACTCCGAGAGGTTGGTCGCGCCGAGGACGACGAGGCCGGCGGCGCGCAGGGCCGCGACGAGCGGCGCGTCCCTGACGACGGTGCGACCGGCCAGCGCGAGCGAGCCCGCGGTACCGGGGAGCCCGAGGGCCTCGATGTTGTCCTTCACGAGCACCGGGACGCCGTGCAGCGGACCGCGGACCGTGCCGGCCGCGCGCTCGGCGTCGAGCCGCTCGGCCTCCGCGATCGCGTCGGGGGCCGTGGCGATGACCGCGGCGAGATGCACGTCGCCGGGGCCGTCGACCACGCGGATGCGCTCGAGCAGCGCGGTGACCAGGGCGACCGACGTCGCGCGCCCCGCGGCGAGGTCGGCGGCGAGGTCGGCGGCCGTCGCCGTGGCGAGCGCCGAGGTCGGCGGGTGCGGGTCGACGCGGGCGGCGGACGTGCTCTCCGGGACGGTCACGCCGGGAGACTCCCAGACCCGTCCCCGCCCTGTCGCCGCGACCCGGGGACGGAGGGGGCGGGGAGCTCGTAGACCAGCTCGAGGCCGTCCTCGGGGTCGTCCTGCTCGCCGACGTGGACGAAGCCGGCGCCCTCCACGATCGCGCGCGAGGGTGCGTTGTCGGGTGCGACGCTCGCGACGAGGGTGCGGACGCCGGGGTGCGTCGCGGCGTACGACCACATCGTCGTGGCCATCTCGCGCGCGTAGCCCCGACGCCGGTACGCCGGCAGCACGCGGTAGCCGATCTCGAGCCGGCCCTCGGCGTCGGGCCGGTCGTGGAAGTTGACGAGGCCGACGATCGTGCCCGTGGCGCGGTCGACGGCGAGGCGCAGCAGCCACGGGTTCACCGACGGGTCGTCGCTCACCTGGCGCACGCGGAACAGCAGCGGCGAGCGCTCGGGGTGCAGCACGTCGTCGGGGTCGTCGTAGCCGAGGGCGACCGGCCCCTCGGACGCCGCCCGCGCGAGCAGCTGGTCGACGGTCACGAGCACCAGGTCGAGCCGCGGGCCGGCGATGACGTCGGGGGGCGCTGCGTCGTCGCTCACGCCGCCATCCTGCAGCCGCAGTCGACCGGCGGGCGAGCGGGTTGCCGGATCGTCAGTCGCGACGGCCGCCTAGCTCGCGCAGCCCGGTGACGAAGGCGTCGCGGTCCGGCGCCTCGAGCTGCGCGAAGTACGCCGTGTCGGCGGCCTCCACCGCGACGACGGCGCGCCGGGCGAGGGC
>Ga0302299_10000210_pt1 | contig 28639 bp, 25 predicted proteins | sample III_Fen_N3_4_FD_198795 | JGI IMG/M metagenome (GOLD analysis project Ga0302299, IMG submission 198795) | Peat permafrost microbial communities from Stordalen Mire near Abisko, Sweden - III_Fen_N3_4 | ecosystem: Environmental > Terrestrial > Soil > Wetlands > Permafrost | place: Sweden: Abisko...
TGGCCTCGGCCGGGTCGGTTCGTCGCAGGTCGCCTGGATCGTGGACGGAAGATCACGCTGGACTGGCCCTCTTGAGATGGGAGGGCTCAGCCTAGGGGCGGTACCTTGCGGGAGACCTTACGAAAGTACTAGGTAGGGTTGCGTATCGGGGAACCGGTGCGAGGTCGCACCGAGGCCGTCGACTACGGCAGGACGAGGTGCACCGGGTTGCCGAGGATCCGCACGGTCCAGGTCGTCACGTCGTTCGACGTGCCGGTCCCGTTCATCGTGTAGCGGATCTTCCACCAGCCGTTCTGGAACCCCGTATAGGTGGCGGGGATGACGACGTGGATCGTCAGCCAGCAGCCGTTGAAGGTGCCGTTCGTGGCTCCGACGTTCGTCTGGATCGACGTGACGCCGGTCCCGGTCAGCGAGTTGCAGTTCGCCGCGTTCGAGTTCGTCGTGCCCTTTGCGGCCGTCCAGCTCAGGGTGGACGCCGTCCAACTCGCCGCCGTCGGCTGGAGGATCTCGATCGAGGCACTCAACGGGTTCGTGTCGCCCGGATCCCAGAGGTTGACCTCGACCGTCTTGCCGGCATAGGCCGGGTCGATCTGGGCCAGGTAGAACTCAGACGTCACGGCCGAGCCGGACGCCGACAGCGGGGTGAAGGCCTGCATCGCGCCGAGGCCGTACAGCTTCGGGGTCCCGCCGGTCGCCGACGCGTAGAGCGCGAAGCTGTTCTCGCCGTCGGTGGACTTCTGGGCATTCACGTTGGACGGGTCCGTCGACGTCGTGTGGATCCGGTAGACGTGGCCGCTCGCGCCGCCGGTCATCCCGCTGTAGAGCAGGTACCAGTTGTCGTGGTAGTCGCGGCCGTCGCCGTAGGCGGCGTCGGTGGAGTGCAGGCACTCGGAGCCGCCGCTGCCACCCATCGACGTATCGGAGGCGGCCACGCTCTGGAAGAGGCCGCCGGACGTGGCCAGGGCCGCGCCGTCGTCGGTGATGTCGTAGAGCGTGCCCTTCGTGTCATACAGCTCGTAGAACGAACTCACGCCGCTCGAGCCGCTGAACCACCGGTCGCCGGTGCCCTTGTTCGTGGCGACGTCGCAGAAGACCGGGTCGTAGACGTAGATCGAGCCATTGGTCGTGCCGGCTGGCATCTCGACCGCGTAGTTGTAGTAGTTGGTCGCGTCATAGGCCGGGTTCGGGGTCCCGGGGGATGTGTCGTAGAACGGCTGATAGGCGTCGCCGTTCACGTTCATCGCGCCTTCGGTGTTCATCGTGCCCCAGAAGCCGCGCGGGTTGAGCGCGGCGCCGTCGGCGACGTAGCAGTTCGCGACGCTGAACGCGCACGCCGTGCCTGGTCCCTGCAGGTTCTGGTCCGCGATCGGGTTCGTGGTCGTGGTCGTGGTCGTCGTCGTCGTGAACAGCTGGTAGTAGACCTTGATCTCGACCTTGTCGATGTTGAAGACGATGCCGGCCGTGGCGCAGCCCTTGGTCGCGGTCACCCGCAGCTTCAGGTTCGCGTCGGTGAAGTCCGCTCGCGTCCAGGTGTGCAGGACGACCGGCCCCCAGGCCGAGGTGGTGGTCCCGCCGTTCGTCGACGGCAGTGTGTAGTCACCGGTCGTCGTGTTCGTGACGAGGTTCGGGGTGGAGAGGACAGACGTCCAGTTGGTCCCGTTGTTCCAGCTGAGGTCCACGCCGACCTTGGAGTTCGCACAGGTCGCCGACAGGAACGTGTCGGTCAGGTTGACCTCAAGGCCCACGATGGACAACGACTGGTTCGCGGCGGGGTTCGGCAGGAGCGGCGCGCCACCCGTGGTCAGACCCCAGGTATTCAGCTGGTGCTGGGCACTCGCGGTGCTGGTCTGCAGGTACTTCGTGTCGTCCGTGGCGACCGCGACCGGGATCGTGCCGCTCGACGAGGTCCATGTCCCCGAGACGGACGCCGTCGGGATCTTCAATCCGGTGTTGCCCAGGACCGACGTCGTATTGGTCGAGGTCGTGGTGCCGGTCGTCGTCAATCCGCGGGTCAGGCCGAACACGCCGTAGTAGTTCTCGGGGCTGCCCATCGGGACGGGCAGGACGTAGTCGGCCTTGGCGTTGCGCGTGGCATTGAACGAGTTGATCCCGGCGACGCGGGCGAAGTAGGTGCCGATCGGACCGCTGATGCTGACCAGGAGGCGCCGCTCGTTCGTCGGGTCCTGGAGCGGCGTGACGGTGAATCCGCCGACACCATCGGTGTAGCCGTTCTTGACCGCTTCCGCGCGGGCTGTCGCGTAGGCCGAGGTCGGGTCGCCGGGCAGATAGACGACACCCGCGAGGGCGGCGGCATCGGCCGCGCGCTGCATCCGCAGGTTGTTGGTCCAGTACCACGACAGGTCCACGACCGCCGCGCAGAGCATGGCGAACAGGAGCATCGCACCGGCGAAGATGACGACGACCTGGCCACGCGAGGCGGATCGGCGAGCCTGGAGGGCGGAAGGCGTGCGGAGGGGCATGGCGGTCAGCTCTTAGTTGATGGGGTTGAGGGCCATGACCGTACGGTCACGGATCGTCAGGCCGGCACCGCCGGGAGGGCCGAAGAAGCCCAGGGCGGCCGACAGGGGGGTGACGAACTTGTAGTTGTAGACGATGGCCACGCCGAGCGAGTCGGGGGTGACCCCGTTGATCCGGCTGCAGGCGTTCCACTGGAGGGTGTTGCTGTTGGTCCCGGTGCCCGGCGCCTGGAAGTTGCCGGCGCCGTCGTTGGTCCAGACGTTGGACGCGTTGGCGACCGGGGTGCCGTTGGACTGGGCCTTGTAGATGGTGATGCTGGCCACGTTGAGCCGATCGACCAGCGAGCCCGGCGCGGTCAGCACGCGCTGGACCGCGGCGATGATGTTCTGGTCGATGTTGGCGCACGGGATCGAGGCGTTGCCCTGGGCGAACGCGGAGCCCGAGCGGGCGCCCTCGCGGGTGGCGTAGCTGACGGTCATCGTGTGGTCGAACACGAACCCGAACTCGAGCAGGCCGAGCAGCAGGAGCATGAACACCGGCACGAGCATGGCGAACTCGACCAGGCCCTGGCCGCGCTCGGTCCGGCCGTGGCGGCGACGCAGGCGGGTCACAGGATCGGCTCCATGCGCATGACGCTCGTCCGGTTGAAGGTGAGCGACGCGCCGCCGCCCAGGAAGTTCTGGAGCGGGGTGACGTAGGTGTGGGTGTAGGTCACCCGGACGGCCACGTTGTCGACGGTCGAGGAGCCCGACGACGGGCAGCCGGCCAGGACGTTGCAGCGGGTCGCCTCGGGATAGCCGTTGGCGGTCCGGGTGTAGGGGACCGACAGGCCGGTCGTGCCGCACGACGCGCCGCTCGTGGTGCCGCCCCGGGCGTAGGTCGTCGGCGTGCCGACCATGTTCCCGGCCGCGGTCGCCTTGTAGATCTCGACCGTGACGACCCGGTTGTCGCTGGTCGGGGGGCTGATGGCCGCGTCGACCGAGTCGAGGATGACGCAGTCGGAGCCGACCCCGTCGCCCGCCTCGGCCGCGGCCAGGGCCGCGTCGCGGGCGCTGTAGTTGACCGACAGCAGCGCGTTGAACAGGAATGCGAACTCGATGATCCCGAGCAGCAGGACGATGAAGATCGGGAAGACCAGGGCGAACTCGACGAGCGCCTGGCCTCGGCCGGGTCGGTTCGTCGCAGGTCGCCTGGATCGTGGACGGAAGATCACGCTGGACTGGCCCTCTTGAGATGGGAGGGCTCAGCCTAGGGGCGGTACCTTGCGGGAGAAATTGCCCGGAGGTCCTAGGACGGATGGCTGGGCGTCGGCTTCCGGCGTCCGCTGGTATGGTCAGGCCGATGGACGACGTCCGCGCGCCCGACCCCGCCGTGTCCGGGCCGCTCACCCGCGAAGCCGCCCTCGCGCACCTGCAGCGTGGCGAGGCCCTTCTCGGCACCGGCGACTTCGACCGCGCGGCGGTCCATTTCAACCGGGTCATCGGCTTCGACGATCCCGGGATCACGGCCGCCGGCCTGCTCGGACTGGGCGAGGCGCGCTACCGGATGGACGACGAGGACGGCGCCCTCGCGAGTTGGACGGCGGTGACCCAGCTCACCGAGACCCCCTCGACCTACCCGGCCTGGCGCAACGTGGCCGCGGCTCGCGTCCGCTCGGGCGACCTGGCCGGGGCGATGTCGGCCTATCGCGAATCGGACCGTCGTGCGCCGGCCGCCGACAAGGCGGAGATCGCCAACCGGCTCGGCTGGCTGGCCAAGGAGACCGGCGACACCGGTGCCTCGCGGAAGTACTTCGCGCGGGGTCGTGGGACCGGGCCGCTCATCCCGATGACCCTCGTGATCATCGCGCTGACGGTCATCGTGTCGCTGACGGTGCTGGTCTCGACCGACGGTGGGGCGCTGGAACGGTTCCTGTGGCTGGACAAGCTCCAGATCGCACTCGGTGAGTACTGGCGGCTCTGGACGGTCACGCTCGTCCACGGCGATCCGCTCCACCTGCTCTTCAATATGTACGCCCTGTTCCTCGCCGGCCCGATCGTCGAGAGCTGGTACGGGTCGATCCGATTCGTCCTCTTCTACCTGACGTGCGCGGCGGCCGGTTCGGTGGCGAGCTTCGTGACGCCGGGGATCGTGCCCTCGGTCGGGGCGTCGGGGGCGATCTTCGGCCTGTTCGGGATCCTGCTCGCCGCCGGGCGGATCCATCACCCGATCGATCGCGCGAGCCGGGCGCTGGTCCAGCAGCTCGGGATCCTGATCGGGATCAACCTGCTGTTCGGCTTCGCGTCCGGCGGTGCCATCGACAACGCCGCGCACATCGGCGGCCTCGTCGCCGGCCTGTGGCTGGGCGCGGTGGTCCGTCCGACGAAGGTCGCGACGCTCGCCGGCGGCTGGTCGGTGCCCGGTCGCGCCGGCTCCGTGACGGCCTCGCCCGACGCCGTCGTGAACCCCACGGCGCCCGGGATGGCACGGCTCATCCTGCCATTCGCGCTCTCAGTCGTGGTCGTCGTGCTTGTCGTGGGGATCGCGATCGGGACCTCGGTCCACGAGGCTGACCCGCGGGCACCGACGGTCGCCGCGATCTACAGCGTCCCGAAGACCACCTGAGGGCCCGGGTCCCCGACGGCGCCGCCGTCCGGCTCGAGGGTGATCATCGCCGCGTCACCGGTCGCGAGGTCCACCCCGAACGGAGCCACGAACGCCGTCCCGCCCGCGTGGTGGTACGTCCCGAGCGGATGGACCCCGGCGGCGTCGGCGTACCACAGCTGATAGACGTACCCGGCCGGCGTGGGCGGCAGGTCGGCGACCATCACGTACGACGCCGTCGTGCCCGGCTCGAAGATCGCGACGGCCTTCGCCTCGGGTGCCAGCGCTTCGGGGGCCAGGGTCGCGGTCTCATGATCGGGCGAGACCAGGACGGCCATCGCGCCCTCCCGGGCGGCGACCTGCGCCTGGGCTTCCTCGGCGGCGGCCACGGCGGCCGCGTTCTCCTGGCTGAGCTGCGCCACACGCCCGGCGAGGCCGACCGCGACCACGCCCAGCACGGCGGCGAGGGCCAGCGGCGCGAGACTCGTCCAGGGGCGGGTCGACAGAGGGGCGGACCGGGCGCCGTCCCGCCGCGAGGCACGGATCGGGATCGGGGCGCCCGCACCCCCGGCACTCCGGGCCGCGCCACTCTCGGCCGCGGCGTCGTCGGCCGCGCCGGTCGCGCTGGCATGCAGGGCATCGAAGACCGCGCCGTGGAGCGACTGAGGCGGCGCCATCTCCGGGGAGAGGAGCGCGAGGTCCCAGACGACATCGTGCAACTGATCGGCGATGAGGCCGCACTCCCGGCAGTCCGCCAGGTGATCGTCGAGGCGTGTCCGTTCCGCCGGGTCCAGGTCGTCGAGGACAGCACCGGCGGCGAGTTCGCGGAACGAGCTGTGGTCCATCACGAGACCAGGCCGCCGAGCGGGTCGTCGCGTTCATCCTCGGACAGGGACGTCCCGAGGACCTCGCGCAGTCGAAGCAGCGCCGAGCGGATGCGGGTCTTGGCCGTCCCGAGGGGGATCCCGAGTCGCTCGGCGACCTCGACATGGGTCAGCCCCGAGAAGAACGCCAACTCGAGGGCGACTCGCTGCGACTCGGTCAACTGTCCGATCGCCTCGCGGACGCGCTCGCGCCGCAGGTTCAGCCAGGCCTCGCGGTCGACATCGTCAGGCGCCTCGCGGAATTCGAGATCCACCTCGGCGGTGTGCTTGCGCACGTTCGCTTCGCGACGGACGAGGTCGATCGCCTTGTGCCGAGCGAGCGAGAAAAGCCACGGCGCGAGGGCGCCACGTGCCGGATCGAACCGTCCGGCGTCCTTCCAGAGGGCCACGAAGACTTCCTGGACGACGTCCTGGGCGAATCGGTCGGCGCCGGTGACCTGGTAGGCGAGTGAATAGAGAGGTCGGCTGTATCGCTCGTAGAGCGCCTCGACGGCTCGCTCGTCGCGCTCGACGACCCGCGCCAGGAGAGCGGCGTCGTCGATCCGTCTGGCTTCGCGATCGCTTTCGACTGGTTCGGGCAATCGACTCTCCGTGGACCTGGGCGGGCTGGTCGGGGACGGCTGGGCCACCGTGACGGAGCCGGTCGATAGGCGGCCTCGGTCCCGATGATACCCGCGTCCCGCGTCGACCTCGGGTGCATGGCGGAAGGGCAGCGCGAGGACGTCCATGCCCCCGGTTCGTTCGACGCGGCCGGTCGGATGGGTCGCCGGCGCGGTATGCCAAGATACGGGCGTGCCGCTCGCGCACCACGACGCGCGCACCTACAGGAGGGTCGGGCATGGGACGGACACCGGTCGGCGTCGCGATCATCGGCTTCTTCGTCCTCATGGCAGGGGTCGCGCACGTGTTCGCCGGACTCACCCTGACCGGCTACGTCGTGTTCTGGGACGGGACCATCGGGAGCGGCCTGTTCCTGTGGGGCGTCCTGACCGGCCTCGTCGGCCTCCTGTTCATCGCCTGCGCCGTGGCCCTGTGGTGGAAGCTCTCCTGGGCGTGGATGTTCACGAACTTCGTGGCGGTCCTCGGCCTTGTCGATGCGGTCTTCGTGCTATTCGCCTCGCATGACGTCTCGGAAGGCCTCGCGGTCGCCATCCTCCCCGTCGTCGTGCTGTGGTACCTGAACCAGGCGCACATCAAGGCCGCCTTCGAGATCGACGACGCGGCCTGAGCCGCGCAACCGCCGGCTGGGTCGGCCGGCGCTGCTGCTGACGAGGTCGTCGGGGACCTGATGTTCGCCACCCTCCTCGGCGGGTTACCGCGGCCGCCCTTGCCCGACCGTGCCACGGCCGATGCGCTCGTCGGCGCGGTCGTGGAGGCCCAGGCGACGGCCGGCCTCGAGCCCGTCACGGACGGCGGCTGGTGGGGCGATCGCCCGGCCCTCGAGGCCTGGCGGGCCACCGCGGCCCTGGCGAACCACGCCGTGAAGCAGGTCCTGAGCGGGCCGCTGTCGATGGGGGAGGACGACACCCTCGTCGCGGCTGCGGCGCTGAACCGGATCGTGCGCGACCTTGCCGACGCCGGCTGCCCACTCGTTGAGATCCATGAGCCGGCGATCGGCCGGATCGGGCCGGACCCGAGCGGCTGGGACCGGTTCGCGCGCGCCCACGACCGCCTCACCGAGGGCGTGGCCGGGATCCATCTCTCGCTGGCCATCACCGGCGGCAGTGCGGACGCGTCCGGGATCCCGACGCTCGTCGGCCTGCCCTATGCGAGCCTGGCCGTCGACCTCATCGCGGGACCCGACAACTGGCGCCTCGTGCGGGCGACGCCCGGTACCCGTGGGATCGTCTGCGGCGCCCTCTCGCCGCTGGCCGGGTCCGACGATGGGCCTGAGACCCTGGTGTGGGCGGCGGCCTATGCGGCCTCGGGTGACGGCCGGGGACCGGATCGGGTCGGCCTCGCGACGGCGTCGTCGCTCGCCAGACTGCCGTGGGCGACGGCGATCGCCAAGCTGGAGCGTCTGGGGGCCGCGGCGCGCCTCGCGGCCCTGCCCGCCGAAGCCCTTCGAGCGGCCCTCGACCCCCGCGCCATCGACAGCCGGAGCGCCGCCCTCGGGAGCGCGGATCGTCCCGCTCGCTGACGGACGACCGCCTCGCGGTCGCCTCGTGACGGCCCTGTAGCGGCCGCGTCACCGGCTCGCGACCCGCCCGTCCCCGGCCCGACCCCGACTTGATTCCGGACCGCGACGGTGCCACCATCCGCGTACCTCTCCCGAGCCCTGACTCCTTGGTTCCAGGCACCCCGTCACAGGCATCCCGTCGCAGGAGGTCCGATCCGTGGGCGAACACATCTCGCTGGTGGTCAATGGGACACGACGGGACCTGGATGTCGAGCCGAGACGGCTCCTGGTCCAGGCGCTTCGCGAGGACCTGGACCTCACCGGCACGCACGTCGGCTGCGACACCAGCCAGTGCGGAGCGTGCACCGTCCATGTGGACGGCAAGGCCATGAAGTCGTGCACCATGCTGGCGGTCCAGGCCGACGGCTCGGCCGTGACGACGATCGAGGGGATGGCCGACGGCGACACCCTGCACCCGCTCCAGAACGCGTTCTGGGAGAAGCACGGCCTCCAGTGCGGCTTCTGCACGCCGGGGATGATCATGACCGCGGCGGACCTGCTGGCCCGAAACCCGGATCCCTCGGACGACGAGATCCGGCACGCCATCGAAGGCAACATGTGCCGTTGTACCGGCTACCAGAACATCGTGGCGGCGGTCCGGGCCGCAGCTGTGGCCCTGCGCGCCGGGGCTCCCGCCCCGGCCGGCGCGTAGTCAGCGGGAGACGACGATGACCGACGTGCTAGGGAAGCCAGTCAAGCGCACCGAGGATCCCCGCTTCATCACCGGCGGTGGCCGGTACGTGGACGACATCAAGCTCCAGTCGATGGCCCACATGGCCATCCTGCGCAGCCCGTACGCCCACGCCAACATCCGCTCGATCGATACGGCTGCGGCAAAGGCGATGCCCGGCGTCGTGGCCGTCTTCGTCGGTGCGGACATCCCGTACAACCCGATGCCGATGGCCTGGCCGGCCGGCGGCAGTGCCGGGATCCAGAACAACGTGAGCACGCCCCGGACGCTCGCCACGGACAGCGTCAAGTGGACCGGCGAGGGCGTCGCGGCGGTCGTCGCGGAGACCGAGGCGCAGGCCTTCGACGCGCTCGATGCCATCGTGGTCGACTGGGAGCCGCTACCCGCGGTGGTCGATGCGGAGAAGGCGATCGCCCCGGGCGCGCCGCAGCTCCACGAGAACGCGCCCAACAACGTGGTCTTCGAGTGGAGCGTCGGCGACAAGGCTGGGACCGATGCGGCCGTCGATGGCGCCGAGGTCGTCGTCCGGCAGCGGATCGTCAACCAGCGCCTGATCCCGAACCCCATGGAGGTCCGCGGCGACATCGGCTGGTACAACCCGGGCACCGACGAGTACACGATCTGGATGTCGAGCCAGACGCCGCACATCCAGCGCCTGCTGCTGGCGGCCTTCGTCATGGGCATCCCGGAGCACAAGATCCGCTGCATCAGCCCGGACGTCGGCGGCGCCTTCGGCTCCAAGATCTTCTGCTACACGGACTACGCGCTCGTGCTCTTCGCGAGCAAGGCGCTCGGTGGCCGTGCAGTGAAGTGGATCGAGGGTCGACGCGAGAGCTACGGCAGCACGATCCACGGCCGCGACCACATCACCCACCTCGAGATCGCGGGCAAGAAGGACGGCACGGTCACCGGCCTCCGGGTCAAGACCCTGGCCAACCTCGGCGGCCGCCTCTCGACGATCGGGCCGGGCATCCCCACCACGCTCTACGCCCGTGTCCTGTCGGGCTGCTACAAGATCCCGAACGTCTACGCCGAGGTGACCGGCGTCTACACGAACACCACGTTCGTCGACGCCTATCGCGGCGCCGGCCGTCCGGAGGCGACCTACGTCATCGAGCGGGCCATGGACCTGTTCGCGGCGGAGATCGGGATGGACCGCGCCGAGGTCCGGCGCCGGAACTTCATCCAGCCCGATCAGTTCCCGTACGAGAACCCGTCCGGTCTCGGCACGGCCAGTGGCGGCGCCAAGATCTACATCGATTCGGGCAACTACGAGCCGGCCATGGACATGGCCCTCGCGACGGCCGGCTACGCCGCCCTAGACGCCAAGAAGGCCGAGGCCAAGGCCCGCGGCAAGCTGCTGGGGATGGGCTTCTCGACGTACATCGAGGTCTGCGGCGTCGCGCCGTCCAAGTGGATCGGCGCGGTCGGCGAAGGCTGGGGCGCCGCGATGTGGGAGTCGTCCAACATCAAGGTCCACCTGACGGGCAAGGTCGTCGTCACGATGGGCACCCAGCCGCAGGGCCAGGGCCACGAGACGACGTACGCCCAGATCATCAGCCACGAACTCGGCATCCCGATGGAGGACGTCATCGTCCAGCACTCGGACACGCAGGGGACGCCGTTCGGGTACGGCTCGTACGGCAGCCGCACGTCGTCGGTCGGCAGCACAGCGGCCATCAAGGCAGCCGACAAGATCAAGGCCAAGGCGAAGCGCTACGCGGCGCACATGCTCGAAGCGTCGCCCGACGACATCGTCATCGACGGTGCCAACTACTCGGTCAAGGGCTCGCCGGACCGGGTCAAGACGTTCCAGGAGATCGCCTTCGCGCTGGACCTCGCGTTCGATGCGCCGGAGGGGATGGAGCCGTACCTCGATGAGACTGCCTACTACGACACGCCGAACTGCACGTGGCCGTTCGGGACGCATATCGCGGTCGTCGAGATCGACGAGGAGACCGGTTCGGTCGATCTCGTCCGGTACGTCGCCGTCGACGACGTGGGCAACAAGATCAACCCGATGATCGTGGACGGCCAGCTCCATGGCGGCATCGCCCAGGGCGTCGGCCAGGCCCTCTGGGAAGGCGCCATCTACAGCGACGAGGGCCAGCTGCTGACCGGGTCCATGCTGGACTACGCGATGCCGCGAGCGTCGATGTTCCCCCAGTTCGAACTCGGCGAGACCGTGACGCCGTCACCGGTCAACCCGCTCGGGGTGAAGGGAGTCGGCGAGGCCGGCGCGATCGCCAGCACGGCGGCCGTGGCGAACGCCGTCATGGATGCCCTGAGTCCATTCGGCATCAGACACGTGGACATGCCGTACACCGCCCAGACCGTGTGGCGGGCCATCCAGGGTTCGAAGGGAGGCCAGGCATGATCCCGGCACCGTTCGGGTACGAGCGGCCCGCGTCGCTCGACGAGGCGCTCGGCGCCATCGCCGGCGGCGGTGACGTCAAGGTCATCGCCGGCGGCCAGAGCCTCCTCCCGCTGCTCAAGATGCGCCTGGCCAGTGCCGGGACGCTCGTGGACATCGGCCGCATCTCGGAACTCCGGGGCGTCCGGCCGCAGGCGGACGGTGGCCTCGAACTCGGGGCGCTGACGACCTACGCCGACGTGCTCGACTCGACCCAGCTGCAGATCGCCATCGAGGCGATCTCGGACATCGGCGACGTCCAGGTCCGCAATCGGGGGACCGTCGGCGGGGCCATCGCCCATGCCGATCCCGCGAGCGACCTGCCCGCCCTCGGACTGGCGCTGGACTACTCCGTGGTCCTGCGCTCGAAGCGCGGCGAGCGCGTCGTGCCGCTCGATGGGTTCCTGCTGGGGGCCTTCCAGACCGCCATCGAACCCGACGAACTGCTCGTCTCGATCCGGCGCGGACCGCTGCCGGCCGGGCTGGGTGGGACATACCTGAAGCTCTCCCAGCCGGCGTCCGGCTATTCCATCGTCGGCGTGGCCGCGACCGTCGCGAAGAGCGGCGGCGTCGTGAGCCACGTCCGGGTGGCGATCACCGGGGTCGGCGAGGTCGCCTATCGTGCGAAGGCCGTCGAGTCGGCCCTCGCCGGATCGGACGGCTCCGCAGCAGCCGTCGCCGCCGCCGCGGCGCACGCGACCGACGGGGTCACCGTCGCCAGCGACATCCATGCGGACGCCGCGTACCGGACGCAGATGGCGACCGTCTACGTGCGTCGCGCCCTCGAGACCGCGCTGGCTCGCTCCGCCTGACGGCCGAGCGACCCCACGCGACGTCCCGCCGGTGCGGGTCGAACGGATCACGCCCGGCCGACGCGCGCCCGCGCGCCTGGCCGGCTCCATCCTCGCGCGTGACCTGACGATCGGGGAGCAGCGCTGGGTCAAGGGTCGGCGGCTCTCGGTCGACGACCTCCACGCGTTGGCCAGTGCACCGCCGGGCCACGCCATCACCGTGCTCGTCCCCGAAGCCGGGGAGCTGCACGAGGATGATGCGGCCATGCGGCTCGCGGCCGCGGTCGCCGGTCCCGGCCTGACCGTGCGAGGTCCGAACCAGAGCCGGGTGGACCTCGTCGCGGCGGTCCCGGGCGTCCTCAACGTGCGGATCGCGGAGCTGGAGCGCGTCAATCGGATCGATCCGCTCGAGGTCTTCACCGCCTTCGACGGCCAGGTCGTCGACAAGGGCGACCTCGTGGCGAGCGTCAAGGTCGCGCCCCACATCGTGGACGCGGCGACCGTGGACGAGGGCGCTCGCGTCGCCCGGTTCGCCGGCCACCCGCTCGTGTGGGTCGCGCCCTTCATCCCGGCCCGGGTCGGGGTCATCGTGAAGGAGTCGCTCCACGCCGCGGACCGCGCTCGCTTCGAGGCGAGCGTCCGGGCCAAGGTGGAGGGCCTGGGCTCGGAGCTGGTCGCCATCGACTACGTGGAGGACACCGTCGAGGCGGTCGAGGCGTCCCTTGCGACGTTCACCCGACCGCCCGACTCGGTCGAGTTCATCCTGACCGCCGGCGGAGCGAGCACGGACCCGTCCGACGCCTACTACCTGGCTATCGCGGGGCTCGGCGGCCGGATGGTCCGCCGCGGCGTCCCGGCGCACCCGGGTTCGATGCTCTGGCTGGCGCGCATCGGCCGGACCGCGATCCTGGGCCTGCCCACCTGCGGCGCGTACTCGAAGGCGACCGCGGCCGACCTCCTGCTCCCGCGATTGCTGTCCGGCGAGCCCGCCTCGGAGCGGACGGTCGCGAAGCTGGGCTATGGCGGGCTCCTCACGCGCAGCCAGCGGTTCCGTTTCCCGCCGTACGCGCGCGAACTGGACGCCCCCGATGGCTGATAGATTCCATCGATGACCGATCGTGACTCCCGGCCCGCCGGGACCCGCTCCATCGAGGCCCTGACCGACGAGTTCCGCGAGCGCGACTACATCACGGACCGGTCGCTCGCGACGGCCGTGTTCCTCGCCCTCGAGCTCGGGCGGCCGCTGCTCCTCGAAGGCGAGGCCGGTGTCGGCAAGACCGAACTCGCCAAGGTCCTCGCCGCGAGCCTCGGTGCCCCGCTCATCCGGCTCCAGTGCTACGAGGGCCTGGACGTCAACACGGCCGTGTACGAGTGGAACTACCCGCGCCAGATGCTGGAGATCCGGCTCCTCGAGGCGCGCGGCGAGGCAGAGCAGGCGACCGCCCACGACATCTTCGGCCCGGACTTCCTCATCCGCCGGCCGCTCCTCCAGGCGCTCGAGTCCACCGACGGCGTCGCGCCGGTCCTGTTGATCGACGAGATCGACCGGGCCGACGAGGAATTCGAGGCCTACCTGCTCGAGATCCTCTCCGACTTCCAGGTCACGGTCCCCGAGATCGGCACGATCAAGGCCGAGCTCCCGCCCCGGGTCATCCTGACCTCGAACCGGACGCGCGAGGTCCACGACGCCCTCAAGCGCCGTTGCCTGTACCACTGGATCGACTACCCGACGGCCCAGAAGGAATTCGAGATCGTCCTTGCCCGTGTCCCGCAGGCCCCCGAACAGCTTGCCCGCGAGGTCGTCGGCTTCGTCCATCGCCTGCGCGAGGCCGACCTCACGAAGGTGCCCGGGATCGCCGAGACGCTCGACTGGGCCGCGGCACTGCTGTCGCTCGGGGCCACGGAGCTCACGCCCGCCATCGTCGACGAGACCCTGGGCGTCGTCCTCAAGTACGAAGAGGACATCCGCCAGGTCAAGGGCGAGCAGGCCAAGCGCTACCTGGCGGAGACCGCCGCCGGCGGCTGAGGACCTGCCCGTGACCGACCCCGCGATCGCCCAGCTGCCGTTCGGCCCCGAGGTCGACGGACGCCGTCTGCTGGGGGAGGCGGTCGGATTCGCCCGTGCGCTTCGGGCCGCCAGGCTCCCGATCGATATCGGGGCGTCCGTGGACTTCGCGCGGGCGCTGACCCTTGTCGAGATCGGCGACCGGGAGCAGGTCCACGGTGCGGGGGCCGCCATCTTCGTCCGTCGTCGCGATGACCGGGCCACCTATGACGTCGTCTTCGATCGCTGGTGGAAGCGCCGCGGGTCGCGCGTGGGTGCGGACTTCCAGGCGCCGCCCCTGCGCCGCCCGGACGATGCCGACGAGCCCGATACGGATCCGACCGGGGCGAGCCAGCCCGAGGCCGGTCAGGAGGCGCAGTCGGCCCGGTCCGAGGAACGGGGGATCCCGATCCCGGCCGAGGGCGAGGACGCCAACGACGAGGATTCGCCGATCGAGGGCGTCGTCGTGGCACCGGACGCCTACTCGCAGGGCGAGGTGCTGCGCCACCGCGAATTCGACCGCATGACGCCCGCCGAGCTGCGCGAGGCCGAGCGCCTCGTGGATAAGCTCATCCCACGCCTCGAACGCCGCCGGACGCGCCGCTACGAGCTCCACAGCCACGGCCGTCGGCTGGCGCCGCGGGCGATGTTCCGGCGCAACCTCGGGACGGGCGGCCAGCTCATGTCGTGGGTCTGGCGGCGCCCGATCCGCGAGCCGCGCTCGCTCGTGGTGCTGTGCGACATCTCGGGCTCGATGGAACGCCATTCCCGGCTGCTCCTGCGGTTCGTCCAGGCGCTGTCGGCCGCCTCGGAAGTCCGCACGGAGTCGTTCGTCTTCGGGACCCGGCTCACCCGGGTGACCCGCCTGCTGCGCGACCGCGATCGAGACCGGGCGCTCGCCCGTGTTTCCGATTCGGTCAACGACTGGGCCGGCGGGACACGCATCGGCGAGTCGTTCCGAACCTTCAACCAGCAGTGGGCCCGGCGGTCCCTACGGACCTCGGGCGTCGTGATCGTCGTGTCGGACGGCTGGGATCGCGGCGACCCGGCGTTGGTGGCAACGGAGACGGCCCGACTGCGCCGGAACTGCCACCGGCTCGTGTGGCTCAACCCACTGGCCGGCACGCCCGGCTACCAGCCACTCGCCGGCGGGATGCGCGCCGCGTATCCGTACATCGACGACTTCCTGCCGGCCGGGACTGTCGCCAGCCTCGAGCGGCTCGGCGAGATCCTGGGTGGCGTGCGGGCCGGCGACACGCGCCGCGGGAGCGAGGCGGCCGCCCACGCGTCGCTGCCGGGCCAGGCCGGGCCGGTGGTCGGCGCCGTGCCGGGTGTCGTCGGTGGTGAGACGATCGATCCGTCCGCACCGAGGCCACTTCGATGAAGGAACTGCTCGAGACACTCGCGTCCTGGGAGACGTCGGGGGCCGATGTGGGCCGCGCCGTGGTCGTCCGCACGTTCGGGTCCGCGCCTCGGCCCGAAGGCGCCGTCCTGCTGTACGCCACGGACGGACGGATCGCCGGGTCCGTGAGCGGCGGTTGCGTGGAGGGTGCCGCGGCCGAGGAGATCGACCACGCCCGTGCGAGCGGCCACGCCCGGGTCATCCGATACGGCATCAGCGACGAGCAGGCCTGGGATGTCGGTCTCGCCTGCGGCGGCACGATCGATGTCCTGGTCGAACCGCGATTGCCAACCGCGGTGGTGGAGGCCGCCCGGGCGTCGGTCGGGAGTGGTGGGCACGGGTCGGCGGTCGTCACGCCACTCCCTGCGGACTCGCCGCCGGGTACGTTCGGTCCGCACGAGCCGGGCGACGGCGCCCCGCCCGAAGCCGAACTCATCGTCCGCGCGGACGGCACGCTGACCGGATCGCTGGGCTCTCCCGACGCCGACGCGGCGCTCGTGACGGCCGCGACCGAGGCCCTCAAGCGCGGCCTGTCGCGGACCGTCGACATCGAGGGCCGGTCGCTCTTCATCGAGGTCTTCCCGGTCCGTCCGCGGCTCGTCGTCGTCGGCGGCGTCGAGGTCGCCCGTTCGCTGGTCCGGCTCGCGCGCGAGCTCGGGTTCGAGACGGTGGTGGTCGATGGCCGGGAGGCCTTCGCGACCCCGGAGCGGTTTCCGGACGTGGACGAGCTCGTGATCGGCTGGCCGGACGAGGTGGCCGAACAGATCGGCCTGGGTCCGAACGACGCGGTCGCCGTCCTGTCGCACGACGTGAAGTTCGATGAGCCGGCCATCGTCGAGGCACTCCACCGTGGCTGCCGCTATGTCGGCGCGGTCGGTTCGCGCAAGACCCAGGCGGACCGGCGCGCACGCCTCCTGGAGGCTGGCGTCAGCGAGGCCGAGCTGGCCCGACTGCGCGGTCCCGTGGGGCTGGACCTGGGCGGCCGTGCGCCGGCCGAGACGGCCCTTGCGATCCTGGCCGAGATCGTCGCCGAGCGCTATGGCGGCTCGGGCCGGCCGATGCTGGACCTGGCGATCCGGGCGACCTGACCGAACCGATCCGATCGCGACCCCAAACGCCGAACGCGACCCCCGAACCCGGCCCCGACCCGAACGACCCGAGGAGCTCCGATGGCCATCCCCGATACGACCACCGTCAGGCCACCCGCCGAGATCGAAGCCGAGACGCCAGACCTGCTGCGGCACACGGCCGAGCTGGCGATCGCCTACCGCGCGAGCCTCGCCGAGCGCCGCGTCGGCGCCGAACCGGGTATCACTGCAGAGCAGCTTCGGCGGACGCTCGGCGGGCCGATGCCCGACCACGGCGAACCGGCGGAGGCCGTCATCGACGGCCTCGTGGCGGGCGTGGAACCCGGACTGGTCACGATGGGCTCGCCGCGCTACTTCGGGTTCGTCATCGGCGGGTCCGTGCCGGCCGCGCTGGCGGCGGACTGGCTGACCTCGGCGTGGGAGCAGAACGTCGGCCTCTTCCTCGGCACGCCCGCGGCGTCGGTCGTGGAGGAGATCACCGGCGAGTGGCTCATCGACCTGCTCGGGCTGCCGACGGGGTCGTCGGTCGGCTTCACGACCGGGGCGACCATGGCGCACTTCGTGGCCATCGCGGCGGCCCGCCATGCCGTCCTGCGCCGGGCCGGCTGGGACGTCGAGGAGGACGGCCTCATCGGGGCGCCGGCGGTCCACGTGGTCGTCGGGGCCGACGTCCACACGTCCCTCCTCAAGGCCCTCCGGATGGCCGGCCTCGGGCGTGGACGCGCGCTCCGGGTCGCCACGGACGACGAGGGACGGATGCGCCCGAGCGACCTGGCGCGCGTGCTCGCGGACCTCCCCGACGGACCGACGATCGTGTGCGCCCAGGCGGGCGAGGTGAATACGGGGGCGTTCGATCCGCTCGACGCCATCGCCGATGTCGTCGCGACGCGGCCGGGGACCTGGCTTCATATCGACGGCGCGTTCGGGCTCTGGGCGGCCGCGACGCCGTCGATGCGCGGACTGGTCCAGGGTCACGATCGGGCCGATTCGTGGACCACGGACGCCCACAAGTGGCTGAACGTGCCGTACGACTCCGGGCTCGTCTTCATCCGCGACGTGTCGGCGCACCGGGCCGCCACGGGCGTCGGGGCCGCATACCTGCCACCGGCCCCCGGCGCCGAACGCGACCCGTTCGACTACGTGCCGGAACTCAGCCGCCGGGCGCGCGGCTTCGACATCTACGCCGCATTGCGCTCGCTCGGGCGCGACGGGATCGCCGAACTCGTGGAGCGCGATTGCCGCGTCGCGCGGCGGATGGCCGATGGTCTCGCCGCCATCCCCGGCGCGGACGTCGGCAACGAGGTCGTCCTGAACCAGATCCTCGTCCGGTTCGACGACGACGATGCCATCACCCGCGAGGTCGGGGCGCGTGTGCAGGAGGAGGGGACCGCCTGGCTCGCCGGGACCACGTACCACGGTCGCGTGGCGCTCCGGATCTCCGTGTCCAACTGGGCCACCACCGAAGAGGACGGCGACCGGACCGTCGCCGCCATGGCGGTCTGTCTCGCCGCGGCGCGCGCCGCGCGCACGACCGCCGGGTGAGCGGCCGCGTCACCGCCATCGTCCTGGCGGCGGGCGCCGGGTCGCGCTTCGGGGGTGGCAAGCAGCTGGCGCCGCTCGAGGGCCGGCCGATCCTCCAGCACGTCCTCGACACGCTCGCGACGGCCGGCGTCTCGGACGTGATCGTCGTCCTCGGGCACGACCGCGAGGCCATCGAGGCGGCCATGGCGTGGCGATCGGAGCGCCGGGTCGTCAATCCGGGTCCGGACCGCGGCCTGGCGAGCTCGCTCGAGGTCGGGGTCGCCGCCCTTGAGCCGGCCGCCACGGCGGCACTCGTCGTCCTCGGCGACCAGCCGCTCCTCGCCGCGTCGACGGTTCGGGCGCTGCTCGCCGCGCCGGACGATCCGGTCCGCACCGTGGTCGTCCCGCGCTATGACGACGACCAGGGTCGCAACCCGGTCCTCATCCGCCGGGTCGCCTTCGACCTCATCGCCGAGGTGCACGGCGACCGGGGTCTCGGGCCCGTCCTGGCGGCCCACCCTGACCGGATCTTCGCGATCCCGCTCGACGGCTCGAACCCGGACGTGGACACGCGGGCCGACCTCGCCCGCGTGGCTGAGACGAACTGGGCGGACCGCGTCCGGGCGAACCGCGAGCAGGTGGATCGTGTCCGCGAGGTCCCCGACGGGTCCGACTTCTACGCCCCGGTCCGGTCGATGTTCCGGGCCGATCCGACCCGGACCGACGATCCGGTCCTGGCCCGTCTCTTGAACATCGTCCAGCCCGGCGACCGGTGGCTCGATGTCGGGGCGGGCGCGGGTCGCTACGCCCTGCCGATCGCCCGGGCGCTGGCCGCATCAGACGGGTCGGTCATCGCCCTCGACGCATCGGCGTCCATGCTGGAGTCGGCCCGCGAGATCGCACACGACCACGACATCCGGAATATCACGACGATCCACACGCGCTGGCCACCCGAGGATGCCGTGGCGCTGGGGATGCTCGTCTCCGATGTCGTCCTGATCGCCCACGTGGGCTACGACGTGGAGTCGATCTCCGAGTTCATCACGGCCCTGGAGTCGGCCGCGCGCCGGGAGGTCGTCGCCGTCCTCATGGACCAGATGCCCGCCTCGGCCGCCGACGCCTTCTGGCCGCCGGTCCACGGCGAGTCGCGCGTGCCATTGCCGGCCCTGACCGAGTTCGTCGAACTCCTTGCGGATCGCGGCCGGGAGCCGACCGTCGAGCGGGTCACCGACGAGCGTCGGCGCTTCGAGTCGCGCGAGGCGCTCGAGGGCTTCGTCCGACGCCAGCTCTGGATCGATCCGGACGGCCCCAGGGAGGCGCGCTTCCAGGCCGCCCTCGATGAGCTCGCGGTGCCGGATGGGGACGCCTGGACGATCAAGGGCCGCGGGTCGGTCGAGATCGGCGTCGTCCGGTGGGCCACGCATTGACGGACATCGAGCGCGTCGCCCCCGACGGACGGCCGATGCTCCAGCCGCGAGATCGTGACGAGTGGCGGGCGTGGCTCGCGGCCAACCACACCCGCCCGACCGGGGCATGGGTCGTCATGGATCGCCGGGCCACGGAGGCCGCGATGGTCCCCTACGTCGAGGCTGTCGAAGAGGCACTGTGCTTCGGCTGGATCGACTCCAAGGTCGTGAAGCTGGACGCCGAGCGCACGCTCCAATGGTTTTCGCCGCGACGGCCGCGCGGCACGTGGGCGCGGTCCAACAAGGAACGCGTGGAGCGCCTGACCGCCGAGGGCCGCATGACGCCGGCCGGCCTGGCCGTCATCGAGCAGGCGAAGCGAGACGGGACATGGACCCTCCTCGACGACGTGGAGGATCTCGTCGTCCCGGACGACCTGGCCGCGGCCTTCGATGCCGCCCCGCCGGCCCGTGCGAACTGGGACGCCTTCAGCCGGTCGGCGCGGCGTGCCATCCTGGTCTGGATCGTGCAGGCCGTCCGCCCCGAGACGCGCGCGGCCAGGGTGGCCGAGACGGCCCGGCGAGCGGCCCTGGGCGAGAAGGCGAACGAGCCGCGCCCGAAGGCGTGACCGTCAGGCGATGACGCCTGGGATCGGCGTCGCACCCGGACCGAGGACGCTCGAGGCGGGGACGCCGAGCCAGGCCTCGCCGAGAGTCGCGTAGTAGTCCCACAGGTCGACGGTCGCCTTGAGGTCGTCGTCCCCGTCGAGGTCGTTGAGATTCGGGTACGTCCCGAACAGCCCGGCCGCGACCGGCGCCCCGGCGACCAGGGCGAACGACGCCGCGCCGTGATCGAGCCCGTTCGACGCGTTGTCCGGGACACGACGCCCGAATTCCGACGTCGTCGCCACGATGACCCGGTTCGCGATGCCGCGCGTCACGAGGTCATCGAGGAACCGGTCGAGGGCCGCGTCCAGCTGGGCCATGAGGCGGGCGTGCCGGGCGAGATGATCGTCGTGCGTATCGAAGTCCCCGAAGAAGGGCACATGGACGATCCGGACGCCCTCGTTCGAGGCGAGGAGCCGTGCCGCCAGGCCGAGCTGGGTCCCGAGGTCCGTCTGCGGGTAGCCGGCGGCCCCGGGGGGCAGGTTGGCCGCGACATCCTCCGAGAAGGCCAGCGCGTAGGCCCCGCCCTTACGAGCGCTGCGGAACGGGACGGACGCGTTCGGGTCGGTCAGCTCACACATCGTGCGCCAGCCGGCGGTCCAGGCCTGGTCCATCGCCACGTTCCAGAAGCGCGGGAAGCCGCCGCTCGAGTACGGCTCCATCGACAGGGTCGACACGTTGGCGCTCACGAGCGCAGGACTCGGACCATAGCCGAGCGAGACGCCCACGGCCGGCACGTTCGGGTCGCCGATCTGGTCGCACAGGCGACCCAGGAACCCGGTCGTCGTGATGGTCGTGCTGTTGCGGTCGCCAGCCCACCACCGGCGAAGGGACTCGAAGTGCGACAGGTCCGGCTTCGTGAGGCCCACGCCCTGGATCGCGGCGACGCCGCGCGCGTGCAGCTTGACGAGCCCGGGATGGAGTCCGACCGATCCCGACAGCGGCAGGATCGCGGTGTCGTCGAGAGCGGTTCGCGGCCGGAGCGTGTGATAGCGGCTGCTGCCGATCGGCGGCACCATCGACATGCCGTCGTTGCCGCCCGCCATGTCGATGACGACGAGCTGGCGCTGGCCGACGGGCGCCGGCGCCGCGGGCGAGGCGCCTCCGGCATCGGACGGCCCCGGCCCGGCGGCCCCGGCCGCGACCCCGCCGACGCCCGCGACGGTCGTGGCCGCGACCCCGGCCCCGGCGGCGATCCCCAGCTGGAGGAATCGCCGTCGGTCGATCAGCTGCATCGGCATCGGTGGTCTCCTTCGACGCTCGTCAGGACAGCGCGAATTCGGGGGAGCCGACGGCGAGCGCCAGCAGGACGGTCGCCCGCGAGGTGGCATCCGCGACGTCGGCGGCGGCATTCGTCAGCGCCGTCATCGTCTGGGTCGAGACCTCGTACATCGAGCAGCGCTTGAGCGTGGCCGCGACCGGATCCGCGGCACTCGCCACGGCCGCGATCCCGTCTGTCTGGACGGCCAGCGAGGCCCGGGCGAGCGCGAAGCTCGCCGACAGCCAGCGCGAGCCAGACGGCCAGCCCGACACGTTGGGCGGATAGAACGGCAACTGGCCCATGTTGTAGAGCGTGTCCCGGCGCAGGTCCTTGTCGGTCAGGCCGAGCGCGGCCATCGCCGGGATGACCCACTCGATCGGGGTCCGCGGCCGCGTGTTCCGGGCGTTCAGGAACGACGGGTGGCGCACGATGGACTCGACCAGGAGCTTGATGTCCATCCCGGACCGGCGGAACCCCTTCGCCCAGGTCGCGATGAGCTTGTTGGACGTGCTGCCGGTCAGGTACTGGTAGACGCTCGTCGTGAGCCATATCGGGCAGGCCGGGTGGTCGCACACGGCGTTGACGACATCGGGCGCGCGCTTCACGGACTTGCCGAGATACGTCACGGGAGCACTCAGCGCGGCGTAGTCGTGGAAGCCGCTGGTGCCCGCATCCCAGTCGACCCAGTAGCCGGCCAGAGCCTTCGCCCCGTTCTCGACGTCGGTCTGGGTGTAGTGCCCGCGGCCAAGACAGAACAGCTCCATCAGTTCGCGTGAGTAGTTCTCGTTCGGCGCGTCCGAATCGGACCAGGCGCCGTCGAGGTAGATGAGCATCGCCGGGTCGATCGTGATCTTCTGGAGCATCGTCCGGAAGTTGCCCAACGCGTATGTCCGGATGAGCAGGTGCTGCGGGAACTCGATCTTCCACTTGAAGACCTTGTCGTGGCTGGTCGTCAGGTGGCCGTGCCAGAACCAGGTCATGCGCTCGTGCAGGCCGGCGGCCGGGCTGGCCATGCGGTCCAGCCACCAGTCGAGCGGGGCATGGCTGCCGTCGTCGGTCAATGGGGGAGCGGGCGTGGTCTTCATGGCCGGGGCCGCGAGGACCTTCTCGATGACGCCTTCGACCCCGAGCGAGAGGAGGGACTCGACCTGGCCCGGGAACGGTCCGAAGGTCGTCCGCCGCAGCACGTGGGCGATCATCGCCTGCTGGGTCGGTGGGGCCTTCGGCGTCACGGGCTTCGGGGCGGCGCGGACGACGGTCGGGGCTGGCATGACCGCGAGGCTAGCGGCCGGGGACGGGCTTGCGGACCGTACCTTGGGCGTAGGACGCCAACGCGCCGGTGCCGGGTCACACCGGACCCGGTCGGGACGTTCGGCGCGGGGTCCCTCCGATTGACGCCGGGCCGACGCCGGACGGATACTGACCGGCAACGTCCCCGAGCTCCGGACCCCGGTCGAACGGCCCCACGGAACGGCCCCGAGACCCCGTCCGCGATCGTCGCCACAGCTCTGAGCCCGTCCGGGCTGGACGGGCCGACATCGCCGCCGCCAAGCGCGGAGGAGGAGGGTCGCAGCGCGATGATTCCCGGCCAGTTCGACTATGTCCGCCCGGGGAGCCTGGGCGAGACGTTGCAGATCCTCAAGGATCGGGAAGGCGACGCCAAGCTGCTCTCCGGCGGCTACAGCCTCATCCCGCTGATCAAGTTGCGACTGGCCCAGCCGGCGCTCCTGGTCGACCTCCGCGACGTGACCGGGCTCGACGGGATCACCGAGACGGACGACTCCCTGGTCATCGGGGCCCGGGCGACGCACCGCCGGATCCACGAGAACGAGATCATCCAGGCGCGCTATCCGGGGATCGTCGACGTTGCCGGCCTCATCGGCGACCCGCAGGTCCGCAACTGGGGCACGATCGGCGGCTCGGTCGCCCATGCGGATCCCGCCTCGGACTGGCCGGCGTTCCTCATCGCGACCGGCGCCACGATCGTCTGCACGAGCCAGGCCAGTGAGCGAACGATCCCGGCCCGAGAGTTCTTCCTCGACACGTTCACGACGGCCATCGAGCCGACCGAGGTCCTCACCCAGATCCGCCTCCCGCGGCGACCGAAGCACGCCGGCGGCGCCTATCAGAAGCTCGAGCGCAAGATCGGCGACTTCGCCACGGTCGGGGTCGCGGTGATGATCAGGCTCGATCAGGGAGGGAACATCTTCGGCGCCGGTATCGGGGTCACCGGTGTGGCCGGATCGCCGTTCGCGGCGACGGACGGCGAGGCCGCCCTGGTCGGGAACGCCCCGTCGGACGCCCTGTTCCGCCAGGCCGGTGCCGCCGTCGCGGCCCAGAGCAGCCCGGGGGGCGACGTTCGCGGACCCATCGAATACAAGCGGGCGATGGCCGCGGAGATGACCCTCAGGGCGCTCCGCACGGCCGTCCAGCGCGCACTCGCGTACGCGTAGGAGGCCGGCACGAGATGAGCACCCAGCACATCAGCGTCACCGTCAACGGTGCGACGCACGAGGCGGACGTCGAAGCTCGCCTCCTGCTCGTCCACTTCCTGCGCGACACGCTCGGGCTGACCGGCACGCATGTCGGCTGCGACACGAGCAACTGCGGCGCCTGCACGGTCCACCTCGACGGCGAGAGCGCCAAGTCGTGCACCGTCCTGGCGGTCCAGGCCGACGGCCGGCAGATCAAGACCATCGAGGGCATGGCCGATGGCGCCACGCTCCATCCGCTCCAGCAGGCGTTCTGGGACCAGCACGGTCTCCAGTGCGGCTTCTGTACGCCGGGGATGATCATGCAGTCCGCCTGGCTGCTCGGCGAGAACCCCGATCCCACCGAACACGAGATCCGCGAGGGGATCAGCGGCAACCTATGCCGCTGCACCGGCTACGTGAACATCGTGAAGGCCATCCAGCAGGCGGCCGCCGAGATGGCGGTCGCGGCCGAGACCCAGACCGGTTCGCCGGTCGCGGCCGGTTGAGCGGGGAGTGACGAGATGACGACAGAGGCAGAACCCCGCACCAGCGCCGCGATCGGAGGCATGGGCCATTCGGTCAAGCGCAAGGAAGATCCGCGCTTCATCCGCGGCGAGGGCGAATACATCGACGACGTCAACCTGCCCGGACAGCTGTGGCTCGACATCGTCCGCAGCCCGTACGCCCACGCGAAGATCAAGTCGATCGACGCCACGGAGGCGCTGAAGGTCCCCGGTGTCGCCGCCGTCGTGACCGGCAAGGACCTGGACGGCTACAAGCTGGCCTGGATGCCGACGCTGGCCGGCGACATGCAGATGGTGCTCCCCGTGGACACCGTCATGTACCAGTCGCAGGAGGTCGCGGCGGTCATCGCCACGTCCCGGTATGCGGCCGCCGACGGCGTCGCCGCGGTGCTCGTCGATTACGAGCCGCTGCCGGTCATCGTCGACCCGTTCAAGGCGCTCGAACCCGACGCGTTCGTCCTCCGGCCGGACCGCGGTCCGGACAAGCAGAACAACCACGCCTGGCACTGGGAGTCAGGCGACCGTGCCGCGACGGATGCCGACCTGGCGGCCGCCGAGGTCCACATCGAGCAGGACATCTACATCCCGCGCATCCACGTCGCCTCGATCGAGACGTGCGGCTGCGTCGCGGATTGGGATCCGGTCCGCCAGCAGCTCACGCTGCACATGACGAGCCAGGCGCCCCACGCCATCCGGACGGTGCTCGCACTCGTCGCCGGGGGCGCCGGCCTGCCGATCTACGAGCAGAACATCCGGGTCAAGACGCACGACATCGGCGGCGGCTTCGGCGGCAAGGTGCCGGTCTACCCAGGCTATGTCCTCGCCGTCGCCGCCTCGTTCCTCACCGGCAAGCCGGTCAAGTGGATCGAGGATCGTTCCGAGAACCTGCAGGCCGATTCATTCGCCCGCGACTACCACATGCACGTCGAGCTCGGGGCGACCAAAGACGGCAAGATCACCTCGCTCAAGGCCAAGACCATCGCGGACCATGGCTACACGGACGCGGCCGCGGATCCCTCCAAGTTCCCGGCCGGCCTGTTCAACGTCATCACCGGCAGCTACGACTTCGACAACGCCTTCGTCGAGGTGGACGGCGTCTACACCAACAAGCCGCCCGGCGGCGTGGCCTATCGCTGCTCCTTCCGCGTGACCGAGGCCGTCCATGCCATCGAGCGCATGGTCGACATCCTGGCCCACGACATCGGCAAGGACCCGGCCCAGCTCCGGATGGAGAACTTCATCCAGCCCGAGCAGTTCCCGTACAAGACGCCGACCGGCTGGTCGTACGACTCGGGCAACTACCCGGCCGCGCTCCAGCTCGCGATGGACATGATCGACTACCCCGGGCTTCGCAAGGAGCAGGCCGAGAAGCTCGCCAAGGGCGAACTCATGGGCATCGGCATCAGCAGCTTCACCGAGATCGTCGGGGCCGGGCCGTCGCACGACTTCGACATCCTGGGTATCAAGATGTTCGACTCGTGCGAGATCCGGGTCCACCCGACCGGCAAGGTCCTCGCCCGGATCGGCGTCCAGAGCCAGGGCCAGGGCCACGAGACCACGTTCGCCCAGATCATCGCCGAGGAGCTCGGCTTCCCGGTCCAGGACATCAAGATCGAATACGGCGATACGGACACCGCGCCATACGGGCTCGGGACGTACGCGTCGCGCTCCACGCCTGTCGCGGGCGCGGCCACCGCGATCGCCTCGCGCAAGATCCAGGCCAAGGCCCGCACGATCGCCGCGCACCTGCTCGAAGCGTCCGAGGACGACCTCGAATGGGAGCCCGGCAAGTTCAGCGTCAAGGGCTCGCCCGATCGGTTCAAGACGATCCAGGAGATCGCCTTCGCGGCCTACACCAACCATCCCGCCGGGATGGAAGCCGGCCTCGAAGCCGTCGACTACTACGACCCGCCGAACCTGACCTTCCCGTTCGGTAGCTACATCTGCGTCGTGGACATCGACAAGGGGACCGGCCGGGTCAACGTCCGTCGCTTCGTGGCGGTCGACGACTGCGGCAACATCATCAATCCGATGATCGTGGACGGCCAGATCCACGGCGGCCTCACGATGGGCCTCGCCCCGTCTCTGTACGAAGAGATCACCTACGACGAGCTGGGCAACAACATGGCCGGCACGTTCATGGACTATCTCGTCCCGACCGCGATGGAGGTCCCGAACTGGGAGACCGGCAAGACCACTACCCCATCGCCGCATCACCCGATCGGCGCCAAGGGCGTGGGGGAGTCGGCCACGGTCGGCGCCCCGCCGGCGATCGCGAACGCCGTCGTCGATGCCCTGTGGCACCTCGGTGTCCGCAACATCGACATCCCGATCACGCCCCAGAAGGTCTGGGCCATCCTGCACGAGAAGGGCCTGGCCTAGGCCCGCAAGGGTCTGGGACAGCGCGTCATGGCCGGACGGTCCGTCTTCGTCCGCGCCGCCGAACTGGAGGCGGCCGGGCGGCCCTTCGTGGTCGCCACGGTCGTCGCCGTCCGTCGGCCCACGTCCGCCCGGCCGGGCGCGTCCGGCCTCGTCCATCCGGACGGCACCATCGAGGGCTGGGTCGGCGGCAGCTGCGCCCAGCCCGTCGTCGTCCGGGAGGCGCTCCGCTCGCTCGCCGACGGGCAGCCCCGGCTGCTCCGCCTGAGCAAGGACGCCCCAGCGGAGGGGCGGCGCGGCGACGGCATCGTCGAACTCGTGATGACCTGCCACTCCGGTGGCACCCTGGAGATCTACGTGGAACCGCATCTGCCCGCCCCCCTGCTCTGGATCGCCGGCACGACCCCGATCGCCGGCGCGCTCGCCACGCTCGGAGCCGCGTCCGGCTGGCGGGTGACCGTGTTCGATCCGATCGCGGACCCGGACGCCTTCCCGGGCGTGGAACGGGTCATCGTCGGGACGGACCTCAAGAACCAGGATCCGGGCGCCGCGCCGGCCATCATCATCGCGACGCAGGGCATCTGGGACGAGGAGGGGACTGCGCTGGCCCTGTCGCGTGACGCCGCGTACGTCGGCCTGGTCGCCTCGCCGACGCGCGCGGCGGTCGTCCGCGAGTGGCTGAACGAGGAGACGATGCTCGGGCCCGAACGGATCGCGGCGTTGCGCGCCCCGGCCGGCATGGACCTCGGGGCGGAGACGGCCGAGGAGGTCGCGATCTCCATCCTGGCCGAGCTCGTCCAGGTCCGCCGCGGCACCGCATCGTTCGTGGCGTCGCCCGGGCCGGCCACTTTGGCGGGCCTGACGCCGGCCGAGATCGCGATGGCCCCGCTGGCGCCGGCGGTGGACGACATCGTCCTGCTCGACCCGGTCTGCGGCATGACCGTCGATCGCGCCCATGCGCGCCACCTCGCGGAACACGATGGGATCGTGTATGCGTTCTGTTCGATCGGCTGTCGAACGAGCTTCATCCGCGAGCCCACCGCGTACGTGCCCGCATCGGTATCATCGGCCGACTGAGCCCGAGCGCCACCCGACACCCGCCCAGGAGGGCTGCATGAAGTTCGAAGGTTCTGTCCCGATCAACGCGTCCCGCGAGAAGGTCTGGGCGTTCGTCATCGACCCCGAGCAGGTCGGGCAGTGCGGCCCCGGCGTCGAGAAGATCGAAGTCGTCGACGCGACGCACTTCAAGGCGACGGCGAAGGTCGGGATCGGATTCATCAGCGCCCGGTTCAACGTCGACATGGAGTTCGCCGAGCTGCGGGCCCCGGATCTGGCCAGGATCAAGGCCCACGGTCAGGCGCCCGGGAGTGCCGTCGACGCGACCGCCGAGATGCATCTCTCCGACGGTCCGGATGGGACGACCGTCATGGACTGGAACGCCGACGTGAACATCGCCGGAACACTCGCGAGCGTCGGCGCTCGACTCATCGAAGGCACTGCCAACAAGATGATCGGCCAGACCTTCGACTGCATGAAGAGCAAGCTCGAGGCCTGATTTGCGCCTGCCGGCGCCGGCGACCCGCCGGCGACCCGCCGGCGACCCTGGTCGGCAGGGCGGATGCCATATCCGGGTCCGCTCGCGCGTAGATAGGGTGTGACGGACGACCAGCTGCGCCTCGAGGCCGTCGAGCGCGCCTACCGCGATCACGCCGACGACGTCTATCGCGTCGCCTACGCGATCCTGCGCGACCCGGACGGTGCGATGGACGCGACGCACGATGCGTTCGCGCAGGCCTTCCGGCGCTGGGAGCAGTACGACACGAACCGGCCCGTCCGGCCGTGGCTGCACGGGATCGTC
>Ga0302299_10000211_pt1 | contig 28609 bp, 29 predicted proteins | sample III_Fen_N3_4_FD_198795 | JGI IMG/M metagenome (GOLD analysis project Ga0302299, IMG submission 198795) | Peat permafrost microbial communities from Stordalen Mire near Abisko, Sweden - III_Fen_N3_4 | ecosystem: Environmental > Terrestrial > Soil > Wetlands > Permafrost | place: Sweden: Abisko...
ACGGCCGGCGGGTCCGCTTGAGGTCGGAGCGCCGCTTCTTGGCCGCGATCCGTCGCTCGACGGCCGCCCGGGTCGGCTTGGTCCGACGCCGTTGCGCGGGAGGCGGGGTCAGCGCGGCGGCCAGGACCTGGACCAGACGCTGCTGCGCCGCCTCGCGGTTGCGCAGCTGGGAACGCTGCTCGGACGCGGTGACTGTGAGAACGCCGTCGACGAGCCGGCCGGACAGTCGCTCCATCGCCCGCGCCCTCAGCGTCGGCCCGAGCGCGGTGGACGCTGCGAGGTCGAACGAGAGCTCGACCCGCGAGTCGGTGGTGTTGACGCCCTGGCCGCCGGGACCCGAGGAACGGGAGAACCGCCAGGTGAGTTCGCGCTGCGGGATCGTGACGTAGCGGTTCACCCTCAACGGTTCGGACATGAGATCGCCTCGCCCTACGACGCGCCGGGACCGGGGTCGGTGGAGGCGACGTCATCGGGCTCGGCGAGGTCGGACCGGCGACCCGCAGAGAGGGGGAGTCTGGCGTCGGAGTCGGTGGGCGACTGCGTTCGGGCGGAGAACTCGTCCGTGGACTCGAGCATCCCCCGAATCTAGCCACTCGAGGCGCGGTGACCCCGGACGCTGCGGGCAAACCCTCCGAGGGGATGAACGCCGCGAAACTTCAACAAGTACCGAAGCGTCGAAGCGTTGCTTCAGTACTTTGCTGAAGCGTCGAAGCGTTGCTTCGGAATCGGGGGGTCAGATGTCCAGGATGGCGTCGACGAAGAGCTCGGGGACGAACGGGGCGAGGTCGTCGGGGCCCTCGCCGAGGCCGACCAGCTTGACGGGGACGCCGAGCTCGCGTTGCACCGCCACGACGATCCCCCCCTTGGCCGTTCCGTCCAGCTTGGTCAAGACGATGCCGGTGACGTCGACGACCTCCGCGAAGACGCGAGCCTGCGTCAGCCCGTTCTGCCCCGTCGTCGCGTCGAGCACGAGGAGTACCTCGTCGACCGGGCTCTGCTTCTCGACCACCCGCTTGACCTTCCCGAGCTCGTCCATCAAGCCGGTCTTGGTGTGCAGACGGCCGGCGGTGTCGACGAGCACGACGTCGACCTCGGCGTCCCGCCCGACCCGGACCGCTTCGAAGGCGACGCTGGCCGGATCGGCGCCCTCGTCGCCGCGCACGACGATCGCCCCCACCCGGTCGCCCCACGTCTGCAGCTGCTCGGCGGCGGCGGCACGGAACGTGTCGGCCGCACCGAGCAGCACCTCGTGGTCGTCGGCGACGAGCAGTCGCGCGAGCTTGCCCGTCGTCGTCGTCTTGCCGGTGCCGTTGACCCCGACGATCAGTCCGACCGCCGGACGCCGGTCCGGATGCGGCTCGAGGTGCAGCGAGCGATCGGTGTCGGCGCCCACCAGCCGCAGCAGCTCCTCGCGCAGCAACGCCTGCAGCTCGGCCGTGGTCCGCGAGCCCTCGACGCGAACCCGGGTCCTCAGCCGCTCGACGAGCTCGCGGGACGGCCCCACCCCGAGGTCGGCCGCGATCAGCGTGTCCTCGACGTCTTCCCAGTCCTCGTCGCCGAGATGCTCGCGCGAGAGCACCGCGAGCAGACCCCGGCCGAGCGTGGACTGGGAGCCCGCCAGCCTGGCCCGCAGCCGCGCCATTCGCCCGGCGACCGATTCCGGACGCTCGAGCAGATCGACCCCGGAGTCGGCGCCGGACACTGGCGGCTCGGCGTTGGAGCGCTGGTCGTGACCAGCTCGACCCGACGGCGCGCGGTCCTCGGGGATGGCTGACCCGAGCCCGACGCCCGCAGTCGGCGTCGTCCTGGCCCGACCGGCGCGCGACCGGTTGGCGACGAGCGCCACGACGACCACGAGCAGCACGACGGCAATCGCACCGAGGACGACGAGCAGCTGCAGGGCGGTCACGGCGTCACTCTCGCAGGTGGCTGGACGGGCAACCCCGGTCAGCCCTCGGCCGATCGCTGCAGGAACTGCAGCGTCGCCAGCCCGGCGAGCCCGGCCGCAGGCCAAGCCAGCGGGTAGAACAAGACCAGCATGGGCGTACAGAGAACCAACGACGACACGCAGACGAGCACCACGCCGCGACGCAACGGCAGCCGCGAATCGTGCCGCAGGGCGAACCACCACCCGACCGACGCACCCCCGGCGGTCCCCACGACTGCCGCGCCCAGCAGGGCCCAGTCGCGCCCGCCGAGCACCGCGACCACGAGGAACAGGCCGATGAAGCCGATGAACGCGCCGACGGCCGTGAGGACGAAGACCACCAGCTTCTGACGCCGTGCGTAGTTGGGCTGCGGGGCCTCAGCGGTCACGCGGACTGCTCCTCGCGCAACCGTTGGCTGATCACCGCGCTCACTCCGTCGCCGCGCATCGAGATGCCGTAGAGCGCGTCAGCCACCTCCATCGTGCGCTTCTGGTGCGTGATGATCAGCAGCTGGCTGTTCTCGCGCAGCTCCTCGTAGATCTCCAGCAGCCGCCCGAGGTTCGTGTCGTCCAGCGCCGCCTCGACCTCGTCGAGCACGTAGAACGGGCTCGGTCGGGCCTTGAACAACGCGATCAGGAAGGCCACCGCGGTCAGCGACCGTTCGCCGCCGGACAGCAACGACAACCGCTTGACCTTCTTGCCCGGCGGGCGCGCCTCGATGTCGACGCCGCTGTTGAGCAGGTCGGAAGCGTCGGTGAGGATCAAGCGGCCCTCGCCGCCCGGGAACAGCCGGGCGAACACGCCGACGAACTCGCGCGCGACGTCGTCGTAGGCCTGGGTGAACACCTGCTCGATGCGCTGGTCGACGTCGCGCACGATGTCCATGAGGTCACGCTTGGTCTTCCTCAGGTCCTCGAGCTGCTCGCTGAGGAACTGCTGGCGCTCCTCGAGGGCGGCGAACTCCTCCAGCGCGAGGGGGTTGACCCTGCCCAACAGGGCGAGGGCCCGCTCGGCGGCGCGGAGGCGCTTCTCCTGTGCCGCGCGGTCGAACGGCAGGGGCTCAGGTGGCTGCTCGGGCTCGGGGTCGCCGGGAACGGTCAGCGAGGGCGGAACCAGCTGGTCCGGGCCGTACTCGGCCAGCAGCGAGTCGGGGTCGACGCCCAGCTCCTCGAGCGCCTTGGTCTCGACCTGCTCGATCCGCAGGCGCTGCTCGGCCCGCGCGACCTCGTCGCGGTGCACCGAGTCGGTCAGCCGCTGCAGCTCGGCGTCGAGCCCGCGCAGCCGTTCGCGCACGGCCAGGAGCTCCCCTTCGTGAGCGGTGCGGTCCTGCTCGGCCTCGGTGCGCTCGTCCGCGGCCGCCGACAACGACGCCGCCAGGACCGGTTGCACGAGGTCCACACCGGTGACGACGGCGCGGGCGGCGGCGACCTCGCGGGCGGCCAGCTCGCGACGGTGCGCCAGGCGACGACGTGCCTCACGCTCGGCCTCCGCGGCGAGGTCCAGCTCGTCGGCCCGCCCGGCCAGCGCCCGTGCCCGTTCCTCGCCGGTGCGCACCGACAGGCGCGCCTCCGTCTCGAGCTGCCGGGCCTGGGCCGCGCGAAGGGCCAGCCGGTCCCGCTCCGACGTGGAGGGCTCGACCAGGTCGGGAGCGGTCTGCGCTGCGGTGAGCCGCTGCTCGAGCTCGGCGAGGCCGGCCAGGTCCCCGTCGCGGGCCTGGACCGCCTTGTCGATCGCCGCCTGGATCCGGTCGGCCTCACCGGTCGCCGCCCGCGCCGCGCTCCCCAGGTGACCGAGCTGCTCGGCCACCGCGGCCAGCCGCGCGTCGGACTCGTGCAACCGCGCCAACGCCGCCTCGACCTGGGTGGTCGCCGCGTCGCGTTGCTCACCGGCGCGCGACAGCTCGAACCGCAGCCGCTCACACCGGTGGCTGGCTGCGGTCAGTGCGGCACCGGCATCGTCGACGGCCGCCTGGACCTCGAGCAACGACGGAACCGACGACGAGCCGCCGGCGGCGTAGTCGCGACCCAGGACGTCTCCGTCGCGGGTGACCGCGACCACGTCCGGCTGGCGGGCGACCAGGCTGCGCGCCTCGGTCAGGCCGTCGACGACCGCCACCTTCTCGAGCAGCCGCTGCAGCGCGGGGAGCAAGGCCTGCGGCGCAGTCACCAGATCGACGGCGTACCGCGCGTCGCCGGCGAGCGGCGGCCACGTCTCCCGGCGGTCGGTCGGCCCCGCGCCGCCGACCAGCAGTCCGGCGCGGCCCGCGTCGTCGTCCTTGAGCAGTCGGATGGCGTCGACTGCGCTGCCGAGACTGTCGACGGCGACCGCGTCGGCGGCCGAGCCGAGCGCGGCGGCCACGGCCGTCTGCGCCCCCGGCTGCACGGTCACCAGAGCTGCCACCGAACCGAGCAGACCGGAGAGTCGGCCGCTGGCGGCCAGCAGGGCACCCGTGCCGTCCTTGCGCGACAGGCCCAGCTCGAGAGCCTCCTTGCGGGCGCTGAGCGCACTGCGCTCGCGCTCGGCCTCGCGCTCCTCCTCGCGCAGGGCGGCCAGCCGTTCGTCGGCCTGCGCGAGCGCATCGGAGGCCGACTCGTGCACCGCGTCGAGATCGACCTCGCCGGCATCCAGGCCGGCCACCTGCGTCTCGAGGGCCGCGAACTCGGTCTGCGCCGCAGCCGCGCGGGCCTTTGCCTCGGCGGCCGACGTCTCCAGGCGGGCGATCTCGGCGTCGCCGGCCTGGGCCCGGGTCCGTAGCGCATTGACCTGGCCGGTCAGCCGGGCCAGCCCCTCGCGCCGGTCGGCGATGACCCGCATGAGTCCCGCGACCCGTTGCTCCTCCTCGGCCAGCTCCGCCTCGGCGCCCTGGCGCTCGACCTCGGCCGCGGTCAGCGTCTGCTGGTCGAGGGCGATCTGACCGGCCAGCTCGGCCTCGGCCTCACGCACCGAGGCGGCCTCCTCGGCCAACGCCTCGGGGTCGACGCCCACCCGGCGGTTCTCGTCGTCGGCCATGGCCTGCCGGCGCACCCGCTCCGCCGCCAACGTGGCCGTGCTCTGGAAGCGTTCCCGCAGCCCCGACAGCCGGTACCAGGTCTCCTGCGCCCGGGACAGCCGCGGCAGGCTCGCCGCAATCGCCGCCTCGAGGTCGGCCTCCGCCGCGCGGTCGCGGGCGAGGTCGGCCTCGACCTCGCCGCGCCGCTCCAGCAGCGCGCTCTCGTCGGCCACCTCCTGCTGCAGCGTCGACCGGAGGCGCAGCAGGTCGTCGGCGAGCAGGCGCAGCCGGGCGTCGCGCAGATCGGCCTGGACCACGTTGGCCCGACGCGCCACCTCCGCCTGGCGCCCCAGCGGCTTCAACTGCCGACGCAGCTCGGCGGTGAGGTCGGTGATCCGGGTGAGGTTGGCCTCCATCGCGTCGAGCTTGCGCAGGGCTTTCTCCTTGCGCTTGCGGTGCTTCAGGACACCGGCCGCCTCCTCGATGAAGCCGCGACGGTCCTCGGGCGTGGCCGACAGGACCGAGTCGAGCTGGCCCTGGCCGACGATCACGTGCATCTCGCGGCCGATGCCGGAGTCGGACAGCAGCTCCTGGACGTCGAGCAGCCGACAGGGCTCGCCGTTGATGGCGTACTCCGAGCCACCGCTGCGGAACATCGTCCGCGACAGGGTCACTTCGGCGTACTCGATGGGGAGCGCGCCGTCGGTGTTGTCGACGGTGAGCACGACCTCGGCGCGGCCCAGCGGAGGCCGACCGGAGGTGCCGGCGAAGATGACGTCCTCCATCTTCGCGCCCCGCAGCGACTTGGCCCCCTGCTCGCCCATGACCCAGGCCAAGGCATCGACGACGTTGGACTTGCCCGACCCGTTGGGACCCACCACGGCGGTGATGCCGGGCTCGAAGCGCAGGGTGGTCGACGACGCGAAGGACTTGAACCCCCGCAGCGTCAGGCTCTTCAGGTACACAGGCCGGCTCCTCGGCACACGGGGCACGACATCGGCGCCCGGCTTCGGGCAAGCGCACGACGATCAGGGAACGAGCAGGGAAGGCGGAGCCGACTCTACCGGCGGGTGCGCCCGTCCGACGCGGCGGTCCCCGCGGGACCGGAACGTGTCGGGGAGCTAGGCCAGGGCCGGTTCGACGGTCGTGACGTCGAGCGTCAGCAGATCATCGCTCACGACCGACATCGCCGCGTTCTCGGCCCGAAGTCGCACGACTTCGGCCTCGAGGTCGCCGACGCGCCGCCGCAGGACGGCGAGTTCGGCAAGGATGCGAGGATCGGAACCGCCCAGGTGGCCGAGCAGAGCCTTTGCCATCGTGCAGACCTCTTCGCGTTCTTCAGCCGGGGTCTCCGGCGGTGACCGGTGCAGGTGAAGTGCCACCGTGGTCGGTGGCGGGCCGCCCGCGACCTGGCGGACGTCGACCGCTTTCAGGGTGACACCGCGACGTGAGCGGGTCAAGGCGGGCCCGGCGCGCCGCGGACGGTGTCACCCACCTGGCGCACTGGGACGGGTGGTTGGCCCCGTCTCGGCCTTCCGACGGCGGGGCGCGGACTGGCACACGGGGCAGAACCAGGACGACCGGTTCATGAACGACTCCCGTCGGATCGGGGTCCCGCATCGCGGGCAGGGCTCGCCGGCCCGGCCGTACACGGCAAGGGAACGGTCGAACCAGCCGCTCTCGCCGAAGACGTCGACGTAGAGCGCGTCGAAGGACGTGCCGCCGGCGGCCATTGCCTGCGCCATCACCTGCTGGGCCGCGGCCAGCACGCTGCGCGCCTGCCGAGCGGTCAGCGCGTCGGTGCGTCGGCGGCCGTGGACCTGCGCCCGCCACAGCGACTCGTCGGCGTAGATGTTGCCGATCCCCGACACCAGCGTCTGGTCCAGGAGGGCCCGCTTGATCTCCGTGCGGCGCCGCCGCAGCCGGTGGGCGACAGCGTCGGGGTCGTAGCCGGCCTCGAAGGGGTCCGGTGCCACGTGGCCGGCGGCCGTGGGCCGGCCGTCGCCGTCCAGGTCGTCGACGCAGACCCAGCCGAACGTGCGCTGGTCGCAGAACCACAGGTCGGTGCCGTCGGCCAGGTGCAGCCCCACGCCCGCATGCGGCGGGTCCCCGCCGGCTGGGTCGGTGGGCGCACCCACCCGGAACTGTCCGCTCATGCCCAGGTGGGCGACCAGGGCGGAACCGTCGTGGTCGTCGCCGCGTCGGGGATCATGGCCCGGCGCGTGGAGGGGGATCCACAGGTACTTGCCGCGCCGCCCCGCGATGCCGAGGACCCGGCCCCGGAGCCGGTCGCGGAACTCGGCCCGTCCGCCGGGCTGGCGACGGACCGCCCGCGGGTGACCGAAGCTGACGTCGGTGACCAGCCGACCGGTCACGTGCTGTTCGAGGCCACGGCGGACCGTCTCGACCTCGGGGAGCTCGGGCACGGCGGGTCAGGCCTGCGCCGACAGCTGGTCGGCGTGGGCGGCCCGCAGCTGGCGCCAGCTCGTGGCCGCCGCCTGTTGCTCGGCCTCCTTCTTCGACGAACCGGCGCCATCGCCCCACGTGCCCGACGCCAGCACGACCTGGGCGCGGAACTCCTTGGCGTGATCCGGCCCCGACTCCGACACCTGGTACTCGGGAACCCCGAGCCCCAGCTGCGCCGTGAGCTCCTGCAGCGACGTCTTCCAGTCCAGCCCGGCACCCAGCTCGGCCGCCTGGGCCACCAGGGGGTCGAACCAGGCATGGATGACCGTCGACGCGCCGTCCAGGCCCCGCTCGAGGTAGACGGCGCCGATCAGCGCTTCGACGGTGTCCGCCAGGATCGACGACTTGTCCCGCCCACCGGTGGCCTCTTCGCCCTTCCCGAGCCACAGGTGCGCCCCCAGGCCCAGGCCGCGGCCCACGTCGGCCAGTGCACGCGCGTTGACCACCGCGGCCCGCAGCTTCGCCAGCTGCCCTTCGGGCCGGTCGGGGTGGGCGGCGAACAGCGTGTCGGTGACCACCAGGCCGAGCACCGAGTCGCCCAGGAACTCCAGTCGCTCGTTGGTCGGCAGCCCGCCGTTCTCGTAGGCGTACGAGCGGTGCGTCAGGGCCTGGACGAACAGCTCGTCGGACAGCGGCCGACCCAACGTCGCCGTCAACCGGTCGACGAGCGGACCGGAGACCTGCCGTGGGTCGGCCGGGTCGGGGCCGGTCATGCCTGCGCCTCGGTGGCCCGCCGATGGACGGGGACGACACCCCACGGCGCGCCCACCGGGGGTCAGACCTCGAGGACCTGGCGCTTGTTGTACGTGCCGCAGGTCGGGCACGCGGTGTGCGCCAGCTTCGGCTGCTTGCAGCGGTCGCAGGTGGAGATCGCAGGGACCGCCGCCTTCCACTGCGAGCGGCGGTGGCGGGTGTTCGCGCGCGAGGTCTTCCGCTTCGGGACGGCCACGGCAGTTCCTTCCTCGGGTCCTACTGGTCTGCGCCGGGAGCGTCGCTCTCGGCGTCGGTCATGGCGAGCAGCGCCGACCACCGGGGGTCGACCTCCTCGTGCCCGTGCTCCGGATCGTCGACCAGGCGGGCCCCACAGGTGGGGCACAGGCCCGGGCAGTCGTCCCGGCACACCGGCTGCAACGGCAGGGCGAGCACCACACCGTCACGCACCACAGGCTCGAGGTCGAGCAGGTCGTCCTCGAGCTGCAGAATCTCTTCGTCGTCGGCCGAGGATGCCCCCGGGTACGCGTACAGCTCCTGCACCGGAAGGCTCACCTCGAGGGTGACCGGATCCAGGCAGCGCACGCACTCCCCGCGGGCGATGGCCGTGACCGTGCCCGAGACCAGGATTCCTTCGAGCACCGACTCGAGCCGAAGATCCAGCGCGAGGTCGGCGCCCACCGGCACCCCGATGACGTCGTTGGCCAGGTCGTCCGGAGCCGGTTCGGTGACCGTGACCACGCGCATCTCCCCCGGTGCGCGCGCCAGGGTGCGGGTGTCGAGCACCAGCGGCGCGCGTGGGTCGAGCGGGGACACGGTCTCCTCACCAGTTGGTCCGGACAACGTCCATCTGGCCTCGGACGAGACCGAGGTCAGGGTAGCCGAGGCCCCGGACGGCACCAAAACCGTGAGTCGGCGGCCGATCCCGGTCAGGCCTGCGTCGAGTCCGCGTCGCCGTCGGGGACGCCGTCGCCCTCGTGCGCGAGCGAGTCCAACGGGGTCAGCTCGTCGACGGCGCGCCGTCCCGCGATCTTCTCGCGCCCCTTGTGCACCGCCTCCATGGTCTTGGCGAGCACGATCTCGAAGTTGGCCAGCTTGGCGTCGACGTAGTCGTCGATCTCCTGCCTCATCTGGGCTGCCTCCTGCTCGGCGGCGGCCACGACCCGTCGGCCCTCGAGGGTGGCCTGGGCCATGACCTCGGTGTCCGACACCAGGCGCATGCGCTCGGCGTGCGCGTCGTTCACGATCTGCTCGGCCTGACGGTGGGCGTCCTCGACGAAGCCGTCGCGCCGCTGGAGCAGCCCCTCGGCCTCCTGCAGCGTCGTCGGCAACGAGGCCCGGATCCGATCGATCAGTGCGAGGACGTCGGCCCGGTTCACCACGCACGACGCCGACATCGGCACCGAGCGGGCGCCCTCGACCTGGGCGGAGAGCTCGTCGAGGGAGTCGTGGATGTCCACCTGAGACCGGCCTTTCGTGCTGGGGGAAGTCAGGAACCGTCGAGTCCGAGACGGTCGCGCAGCTGCTCGGCGACCGACGCGGGCACGAACTCCGAGACGTCACCTCCGTGGGAGGCGACCTCTTTGAGCAGGCTCGAGGACAGGAACGAGTACAACGGGTTCGTCGCGACGAACAGCGTGTCGACGTCGGCCAGCGAACGGTTCATCTGCGACATCTGCAACTCGTAGTCGAAGTCGCTGACCGCCCGTAGCCCCTTGACGATGGCGGTGATCCCCCGGGCCGTGCAGTACTCGACGAGCAGACCCTGGAACGACTCGACGTGGATGTTCGGGAGGTCGGCCGTGCACTCGGTGAGCATCGCCATGCGCTCGTCGACGGTGAACAAGCCGCTCTTGTTGCGGTTGACCAGTACCGCCACGTACACCTCGTCGGCCAGACGGGAGGAGCGCTCGATGATGTCGAGATGGCCGTTGGTCACCGGGTCGAACGAGCCGGGACACACCACCTTGAGCACGTCGACTCCTCATTCCGCGTCGGGTCAGCCGCCGGTTCCTGGCGCGGGTCCAGGTGCGCGGCGACCGTACCAAAGCGTCGCCTCACCGTAACGACGAGACCGGTCGGCGACGAACTCGGTCGGCCAGGGAAAGGCACCACTTCGAGTCGCCCGCTCGACCACGACCACGGCACCGTCGGCGAGCCACTGGCCGTCGTCCAAGGCGGCGAGAACCGCACCCACGTCGTCGTGCGCGACGGCGTAGGGCGGGTCGACGAAGACCACGTCGTAGGGCGGATCGGGGTTCGTTGCGCCGACGACGGCCCGCACGTCGCCGGCCCGCACGGCGGCCGCCAGCAAGCCGAGCGTGGCCACGTTGCCGCGCAGGACGGCAGCCGCGGCGCGGTCGGACTCGACGAGGAGGGCCACCGCGGCGCCACGCGACGCCGCCTCCAGGCCCACCGCGCCCGACCCGGCATAGAGGTCCAGGAACCGCACGCCGGCCAGGGTGCCGAGCTGCGCCTCGAGCGACGAGAACAGCGCCTCGCGGGCGCGGTCCGACGTCGGGCGGGTACCCCCCGGCGGGACCGCAAGCCGGCGTCCGCGCGCTGCCCCCGCGACGATCCTGGTCATGGCGCGATCCTCCCAGCGTCGTCGACGTCGCCCCGGGGACGGGTCGGTCGGGCGTTCGACGAGCGGGTCGGCGCCTGCGCCTGTGTTGATCTTGGAGAAGATGCTGGCCGTGGGTGATCAACTTGCACATGAAGTCCAAGATCAACGCGGTGGTGGGTGTGGGTGTGGGTGGCGGCGCTGGCTGCGGTCAGGCCTTCTCCAGGTACTCGGCGTTCTGCTCGGCCACGACGCGGTCGACCGCGGCCGCGAGCTCGGGCTCCCCGGACAGTTCGGGGTCGGTGTCGACCAGGCCGGTGGCGTCGTCACGCGCCTGGGCGATCACCTCCTCGTCACGGATCGCGCGCAGCAGCCTCAGGCTCGACCGACGTCCGGCCTGGCTGGTCCCCAGCACGTCACCCTCGCGACGCTGCTCGAGGTCGAGCCGCGACAAGGCGAACCCGTCGGTGGTGTCGGCCACCGCGGCCAGTCGCTCGCGGGCCGCAGAGTCCGGGTCGGCCTCGGTGACCAGCAGGCACAGACCGGGCCACCGCCCCCGTCCCACGCGGCCGCGGAGCTGGTGCAGCTGGGACACCCCGAAGCGGTCGGCGTCCATCACCACCATGACCGTGGCGTTCGCGACGTCCACCCCGACTTCGATCACCGTCGTCGCGATCAGCACGTCGACGTCGCCGCTCGCGAAACGGCGCATCACGACGTCCTTGGCTTCGGGAGGCATCCTCCCGTGCAGCACCTCGACCCGCAGGCCGGACAGCGGCCCGGCGACGAGTGACGGCGCGAGATCGAGGACGGCCACCGCCGGGCGCCGTGGCTGCGCGTCGACGTCGAGCGTCGGGTCCGCAGCGTCGTCGGGAGGGGCGTCCACGTCATCGCCCTCCTCGCCGCCGTGACCGTCACCGATCCGGGGCGCCACGACGTACGCCTGGCGACCGGCGGTCACCTCTTCGCGCACCCGCTGCCAGGCGCGTTCCAGGAAGTGGGGCCGCTCGTGGACCGCGATCACGTGGGTGGTGATCTCGGCCCGCCCGGCGGGCAGCTCGGTGAGCGTGCTCACCTCCAGGTCGCCGAACACCGTCAGCGCAACGGTGCGCGGGATGGGCGTGGCGGTCATCACGAGCAGATGCGGAGGGTTCTTCCCCTTGGCCCGCAGCGCGTCGCGCTGCTCCACTCCGAACCGGTGCTGCTCGTCCACCACCACCAGCCCGAGGTCGAAGAAGTCCACGTGCTCCTCCAGCAGTGCGTGGGTCCCGATCACCAGGCCGGCGTCCCCGGACGCCGCGTCGAGCAGTGCCTGACGACGCGCCGCGGTCCCTTGCGACCCGGTGAGCAGAGCGACCGTCGTGCCCTGTTCGTCGCCGCCCAGCCGGCCACGTTGGGCCAGCGGGCCGAGCAGCTCGCTGATCGAGCGTTGGTGCTGCTGCGCCAACACCTCCGTGGGCGCGAGCAGGGCCGCCTGACCACCCGCGTCGACCACGGCGAGCATCGCCCGCAAGGCGACCAAGGTCTTGCCGGACCCCACCTCGCCCTGCAGCAACCGGTGCATCGGATGGCTGCGCGCGAGGTCGGTGGCGATCACGTCACCGACGTCACGCTGCCCCTGGGTCAGTACGAAGGGGATCGCACTGTCGAAGCGCGCCAGCAGACCGTCGTCGGTCGGGATCCGCGGCGTGGCCGGCAGCGCCCGTGCGGCGTGGCGACGCTGGGCCAACAGCACCTGCAGCACGAAGGCCTCGTCGTAACGCAGGCGCTGTCGCGCCATCCGCACGTCGTCCTGGGTCGCGGGCCGATGGATGCTATGGAAGGCGTCGGCCAGTCCGATCAGGTGGCGCCGTTCGCGAACGGCAGGGGGCATCGGGTCGGGCACGTCGCCGAGCACATCGAGGATCACCTTGACGGACTTGGCGATCTTCCAGGACCGCAGGTTCGCACTCGCCGGGTACACCGGGATCAGCGCGCCGGCGAAGGCATCGGGGTCCGGCTCGCCCTCGGCTGCGTCGCCGAGCAGCTCGTAGTCGGGATGGGCGAGCTGCCAGGTGTTCCGGTAGGTGCCGACCTTCCCGGCGAACAGACCGCGCCGGCCCACGACCAGGTCCTTCTCCCGCCACGCCTGGTTGAAGAACGTCAGCGTCAGCCGACCGTGGCCATCGGTCACGACCACCTCGAGGATCGAGCCACGGCGCTGCTGCATCCGGCGCTGCCGCACGGACGCGATCTCGGCCAGCACGGTGACGTCCTCGTCACGCCGCAGCGCGCTGAGGTCGGTGAGCTCACCACGTTCGGCGTAGCGACGCGGGTAGTGGTGCAGGAGGTCGTCGACGGTCCTCACCCCCAGCTTCGCGCTGAAGACCTTGGCCGTGTTGTCGCCGAGGAAGGCCCGAAGCGGACGTTCGAGGATGCTGTCGCTCACGAAGGCATCCTGGGCCGACCCGACATCGCGGGCTACTCGACGCCGACCAGCAGCGGGTAGGCGGGCTGGCCGCCCTCGTAGACGACCACCTCCACCTCGGGTCGCGACCGCTGGATGTGGCCGGCGATCCGGTCGGCCAGCCCGGACGGCGCCGCTTGGCCCATCACCAAGGTGACCAGCTCGCCGCCGCCGGCCAGCATCCGGTCGACCAGGTCGTTGCCCACTTCGATCAGGTCGTGGCCGATCACGGCGATGTCACCGTCGAGCAGGCCGAGCACGTCGCCGACCTGGCAGACGCCGGCCATGGTCATGGCTTCGCGGACCGCGACGGTCAGCTCACCGTGGCGGGTGGCTCCGGCGGCCGCCGTCATGGTGACGACGTCGTCGTCGAAGCGCCGCTCACGATCGTGCACCGCCAACGCGGCCAGCGCCTGGACCGGAGCCGACGTGGGCAGCACCGCCACCCGGAGCCCGCCCTCGCGGGCCTGGTGCGCCGCCGACTCGGCCACCGCGCGGGTGTCAGGGTCGTTGGGCAGCACCACCACCTCGACCGTCCCTGCCGACCGGATCGCGGCCAGGACGTCCGCGGTGCTGGGGCGCGCTCCGGGGCCGCCCGACACCGACACGGCACCGGAGGCGTCGAACAAGGCGGTGAAGCCCGGGCCGGGGGCCACCGAGACCACCATCCGGCCGGGACCAGGGGCCACCGCCTGGTGGTGACGGCGCTGGTCGCCGAAGTGGGTGATCTGGATGCGGTGCGGCCGACCAGCGCACACCCCGGCCTCGACCGCCGCGCCCGCGTCGTCCACGTGCACGTGGACGTTCCACAGGCCGTCGCCGCCCACGACCAGCAACGAGTCGCCCAGACCCGAGAGGGTCGCCCGCAGGTCGCCGATCGCAGCGTCGGCGGCCTCGAGCAGGTACATGACCTCGAAGGCCGGGCCAGACGTCAGCTCCTCCAACAGGGCCAACGGCCGCACCACGGCCGACGCCACGCGCTGGACCGTGGTGCCCGCAACGACCGAGACCAGGCAGTCGAGCAGCACCACGAGGCCTCGCCCGCCGGCATCGACCACGCCGGCCCGCTGCAGGCTCGGCAGCTGTGCGGTGGTCCTGGCCAGGCCGGCGGCAGCCTCCTCGGCGGCCGCGAGCACGACCGCGTCCAGGTCGTCGGCGCTGATCTGCGCCGCTCCGTTCGCCGCCGCCCGGGCCACGCTCAAGACCGTGCCCTCGACCGGCTCGGCGACCGCTGCGTAGGCCTGGGTGGCGGCGGTGGCCAGCGCGCGTCGGACCGAGTCGGCGCCGGCGACCGGCCGTTCGGCCAGCACCTCGGCAGCACCGTGCAGCCACTGGCTCAGGATCACCCCGGAGTTTCCCCGCGCACCGAGCAGCGCCCCGCGGGCCATGGCCTTGGCCGTGGCACCGAGGTCCTCCCCGTGCCGGGCCACCCCGGCGCCGCTCTCGACGGCGTCGACGACCGCCTCCATCGTCAGGAACAGGTTGGTGCCGGTGTCGCCGTCGGGCACCGGAAAGACGTTGAGCGCGTCGATCTCCTCGCGCGCCACGCCTAGGGCGTCCAGACCGACGTGGCACCACCGGCGCAGCAGTGCCGCGTCGAGCGCCTCGGCCACGCAGCACCCCTTCCGGTCGGACCCACCCGCAGCGTAGTCGCCGAACCGCGGGAGACCCGGGCCGGGATTTCCCGCCCGCATGCGTCCTCGGGTACGCTCAAGCGGTTGCCCGATCACCGGGCCGAGGTCCGTTCCTGAATCGATCGTCGGAGCCGTGCGCCCCGACCCCAGTGGGGAGTGTTCACCCGTGGCTGCCACCTGCGACGTCTGCGGCAAGGGCCCCGGCTTCGGCAACACCATCTCGCACTCGCACCGTCGGACCCGTCGTCGGTTCAACCCGAACATCCAGACCGTGCGCACGACCATCGGGTCGACGCCGAAGAAGCTGAACGTCTGCACGTCGTGCCTCAAGGCGGGCAAGGTCACCCGCTCCGCCTGACTACCCGAAGTGCCGGTGGCCGCCGGTCCCGGACACGGCGTGTCCAGGGACCAGCACGCGTGGCTCGGCCGACGTCTCCTCCGTCGCCGTGACCGCACCGATCAGGCGGAAGCCGTCGGGCAGATCCACGCCGCTCGGGAAGGTCGCGGCCAGCGCGTGGTCGTCTCCGCCGGTGAGCACCCAGTCGACTGCGTCGAGCCCGAACGCGGAGGCGACCTCCAGCAACGGACCGTCCGGCGTCAGTGACGCGAGGTCGAGCCTGATCTGGACGCCCGAGGCTCGGGCGACGTGCTCAAGGTCGGCGATCAGCCCGTCGCTCACGTCGATCATCGCGGTGGCTCCGGCCACCGCCGCCGCCGGACCGGCCGGGTACGGCGGTTCGGGTCTGCGGTGCGCAGCCACGACCACCCTCGGGCTGGCGAAACCACGCCGCAGCACGGTCAGTCCGGCCTGAGCCCAGCCGAGCCGGCCGCAGACGGCCACGACGTCGCCGACCTGCCCGCCAGCCCGGGTCACGGGATCACGGCCCGCGAGGTCGCCCAGGGCGGCCACGGACACGCTCAGCTGCTCGCCCCGGACCACGTCGCCGCCGACCAGGCTGGCACCCACGACGGCCGCCTCGTCCCGCACCCCGTCGGCCAGTCGGAGGACCCAGGCGGTCGGGAGGTCGGGCGGGACGGCCAGCCCGACCACGAGGGCCGTGGGTCGGGCCCCCATGGCGGCCACGTCGGCGAGGCTGGCCGCGGCAGCACGGTGTCCGATGTCGTCGGGCGCAGACCAGTCCCGGCGGAAGTGGACCCCGTCGACCAGCACGTCGGTGGTCACCACGACCCGGGCATCCGGCGCGGCGACGACGGCGGCGTCGTCGCCCGGCCCCACCAGCACCCCTTGTCCCACGGGCAACCGCCGGCGAATCGCCTCGATCAGCCCGAACTCGCCGATGTCGCCCACGGTGTCCCCGGTCGACTCGGACTTGCCGTGGGGCTCCTGCGCGTCGATGATCGACTCCTTCCCCCTACCCCTGGAGGCAGGCGATGGTCACGGCGTACATCCTGATCCAGACCGAAGTCGGTCGGGCGGCCGAGGTGGCCGGCGCGATCGCCGCCATCCCCGGAGTGACCCAGTCGGACAACCTGATCGGCGCCTACGACGTGATCGTCCGGGCCGAGGCCGACGACGACGACCAGCTCGGCAAGTTCGTCGTGGCCAAGGTGCAAGCCGTTCCCGGAATCACCCGGACCCTGACCTGCCCGGTGATCCACCTCTGACCCCAGCGCCTGCGCACCCGCTGGTCCGGGCGGGGGCCCTGGTCGTGGGAGCGGCGGTACTGGCTGGCTGTTCCGGACCGGTCCACGTGACGGTCCCGACGCCGTCGAGCGCGGCGGCAACGACGTGTGCCCACCTCATGGGTGCGCTTCCGCAAGCCGTGCTGGACCAGCGGTCGGTGGACACCAAGCCCTCGTCCGCACTCACCGCGGCGTGGGGGGACCCCGCGATCGTCATGCGCTGCGGGGTCGCCACGCCCGTCGCCTTGACGCCGACCAGTCAGCTCGTGAGTGTCAACGGTGTCGACTGGTTCCCGGAGCCGGTCGACAGCGGCTACCGGTTCACGACGGTGTCCCGTGAGGCGAACGTCGAGGTGCTGGTGCCGGACGCCTACGCGCCGGAGGCGAACGCGCTCGTCGACCTCGCCGCCACGATCAAAGACCACGACCCCGGTCACGTCCGCGCGTGAGCGCGCCGGGTCAGCGCAGACCTCGGCGCTTGCGCAGTGAGCTGTGAATCAGGCGGTTCACCAATGCCGGGTACTCCAGGCCAGAGGCCCGCCACATGCGCGGGAACATCGAGATCGGCGTAAAGCCGGGAATCGTGTTCACCTCGTTGACGAACACCTGGTCATCGTCGGTGAGGAAGAAGTCCACGCGCGCGTAGTCCTCGCAGCCGAGCGCGTCGAAGGCCGCGCAGGCCAGGGCGCGGACGCGCTCGCTCACGTCGACGGGCAGGTCGGCGGGGACGTCGAGCTCGGTCACGTCGTCGAGGTACTTGGCCTCGAAGTCGTAGAACTCGTGGTCGCCGCGCACCTTGATCTCCGCGCACACGCTGGCCTCCGGCCCGGAGCCGTCCTCGCGGTCGAGCACGCCGCACTCGATCTCGCGGCCCACGAGACCAGCCTCGACGACGACCTTCGGATCGTGGGTGCGCGCCGCAACGACCGCCGCCTCCAGGTGGCTCCAGTCCTTGACCTTCGAGATCCCGACGCTGGAACCGGCCCGCGACGGCTTCACGAACACGGGCAGCGTCAACCGGTCGCGCACCCGGGCGAGCGCAGCGGCCGCGTCGGTGACCCACTGGCGGTCCGTGATGACCACGTGAGGGGCCTGCGCCAGGCCGGCCGCGGCCAGCAACGTCTTCGCCACGGCCTTGTCCATGCCGGCCGCGCTGGCGAGCACGCCGCTGCCGACGTAGGGCACGCCGGCGAGCTCGAGCAGGCCCTGGATCGTGCCGTCCTCACCGAACGGGCCGTGCAACAGCGGGAACACCACGTCGACGTCGCCCAGGTCGCGCGGAACCTGTCCGGGCTCGGTGACGACGAGCTCCCGGTTGGTCGGGTCGCCGGCCAGCACCAGAGCGCCGTCGGCATCAGGCACCTCGGGAAGGACACCGGCGGTGATCTGGAGCCGCTCGGGGTCGTCGGCGGCCAGGACCCAACGTCCCTCGCGGGTGATCCCCACGGGCACCACGTCGAAGGCCTCGCGGTCGAGCGCGCGCAGCACACTGCCGGCCGAGATGCACGAGATCGCGTGCTCGGTGCTGCGGCCACCGAAGACCACGGCCACCCGCAGCCGCCGTTGGGGAGTCACCCCTCGACCCTAGCCAGCCGTCGTGTCGTCGCCCGGGTCGCGCCCGCCGGCCCACTCGGGCTTCGCCTCGCGCGCCATCAAGCGCTGCACCATGTCACGCGGGGTCAGCCCCTCCAAGACCACGGCCGTGACGTGCTCGGTGATCGGGAGGTCCACACCCAGGCGTCGACCGAGATCGAGGACCGCCGGCGCGGACTTGACCCCTTCCGCGGTCTGCTCGGTGATCTGAACGACCTCGTCGACCGTCATCCCGCGACCGAGGTTCTCGCCGAACGTCCGGTTCCGGGACAGCGGCGACATGCACGTGGCCACGAGGTCGCCGACGCCGGCCAGCCCCATGAAAGTCAGGGGTTCGGCACCCATCGCCAGGCCGAGCCGGGTCATCTCGGCCAAGCCGCGGGTGATGATCGCTGCCTGGCTGTTGTCGCCGAACCCCAGTCCCTTCGTCATGCCGGCCGCGAGCGCGATGACGTTCTTCACGACCCCGGCCAGCTCGACGCCGACGACGTCGGTGTTCGTGTACGGCCGGAAGTACGGCGTCTTGCAGGCCTCCTGGATCCGCTGCGCCACCGATTCCAGCGGTGCGGCCACCACGGTCGCGGCCGGCTGGCGCTGGGCGATCTCGCCGGCCAGGTTGGGGCCCGAGACCACCGCGACCCGCTCGTCGGCCCCGGGGACCAGTTCGACGACCACCTGGCTCATCCGCAGACCGCTGCCGCGCTCCAGGCCCTTCATCAGGCTCGCCACCACGGCGTCTGGGGGGATCTGTGCGCCCCAGCGGGACAGGTTCTCGCGCAACGTCTGGGCCGGAACGGCGAGGACGACCAACTCGGCGCCGGCCAGGGCAGCACCCGCGTCCGCGGTCGCCGACATCGCGACCGGCAGATCGACGCCTGGGTGGAACTTCGGGTTCTGGTGCTCGATGTTGAGCGAGGCGACGGCCGCCGGGTCGCGCCCCCAGAGGCGAACGTCGTTGCCGGCGTCGGCCAGCACCATGGCGAAGGCCGTGCCCCAGGACCCCATTCCCATGACCGCGGCGCGCATCAGGCCGACGCCCCTTCGTCACTCGGCCGGGCCCGCGGCACCTGGCGGTGGTCGAACCGCTGCTCAGGCGGTGTCTCGCCGCGGATCTGGGCGAGCAGGTGGGTGATCGCGTCGATGATGCGGGTGGTCGCGTCCCGGAGCACCTCCGCGCTGATCGGCTGGTCCCGCAGGTCCGTCAGGTCGACCGGCGGGCCCGCATGCATGTGGATCGTCTTGCGTGGGATGAGTCGAAGCCGCTTGCCATACGGCGACAGCACGTGCTGCGGTCCCCACTGCGCCACGGGGATCACCGGGCAGTCGGTGGTCAAGGCGATCCGGGCGGCGCCGGTCTTGCCGGTCATCGGCCACAGGTCGGCGTCACGGGTGAGCGTTCCCTCCGGGTAGATGACGATGCACTCGCCCTGCTGGACTGCCTCGACCGCGTGGACGAACGCCTGCGCCGCATCGCGCGTCGCGCGCTCGACGGGAATCTGGCCGGCGCCGGCCACGATCGACCCGACGAAGGGCACGTCGAAGATCTCGGCCTTGGCCAGGAACCGCGGCGCCCGCCCGCTGTCGTTGACGAAGTGCGCCGTGGTGAGCGGGTCGAAATGGGACAGATGGTTGGTGGCCAACACGCAACCGCCGGTGCGCGGCACGTACTCCTGACCCTGCCAGTCGCGTTTCGTGGTGGCGATCAGGAACGGCCGTAGCACCCCCCGGGCGAACCGGTAGGGGACACTCTCGCGGTCGCTGGTGGTCACTGCCCTCCCGTTCGTCGCCGGGGAGCCAGTCTCGCCCGCGTCACGCACGGTGTCGAGCAAGCCGGTGTCGAGCAAGCCGGTGTCGGGCGGACCCAGCCGCAACGCGTGCGAGGATCCCCGGGTGCCGGGAGCAGGTCGTTGGATCGTGGTGGTGCCGGTCAAAGGGGGCCCGGAAGCCAAGTCACGGCTGTCCGTCGACGACGCGGTGCGGGGCTCGCTCGCCGCTGCCTTCGCCCACGACACGATCGAGGCGGTGCTCGGCTGCCCGGAGGTCGCCGAGGTGGTCGTGCTCACCGGAGACGACGCCACGGCGGCAGCAGTCGAGAGCCAGTGGCGCGACGTCGGGGTGGCGCGGCAGCGCCCGTCGGACGACCTCAACGCTGCGCTCACGCACGTGGTCGCACAGCTTCGGGCCGGCTCGGCACCAGCGTCGGTCGCCGTCGTGGCCGGCGACCTTCCGGCGCTCACCGGGAGTGGCCTGGCCGCGGTGCTGGCAGCAGCGACCACCGCGGGCCGACCCGCCTGCGTGCCCGACACGGCGGGGCTGGGCACCACGGCGCTGCTGATGCCGCACGGCACCTGGGTCGATCCGTCGTTCGGGCCGGACTCCGCAGCAAGACACCGGTTGGCGGGTGCCGCCGTGGCGGCCGCCCGAGCCGAGGTCCGACGCGACGTGGACACGGCGGCCGACCTGGCGGAAGCCAGATCGCTGGGTGTCGGGCCACGCACCCAGTGGGTCCTGCGTGAGGTCCTGGGTAACCTGCCCAGCGTGCAGGCGACGGTGCGGTCGTTCGACGAACGCAGTGGCAACGGAACCGTCCTGCTCGACGACGGGGTCGAGCTGCCGTTCGACGCGGCGGCGTTCGACGCGAGCGGCCTGCGGCTGCTGCGACTGGGGCAGCGGGTCCGGATCGAGACCGACGGCGACGGCCACCGCGTCACGTCCCTGACGATCCTCACCCTGGCGTGAGGGACCGCTTCCCTGGCTGAACCGTCGGGAGGACTGCGGATGACCGGGGGACGCAGGTTCTCCCCAGGGTCGTGAGGCCGCGCACGGGGGTGTGGACGACCCCGGCCGGCCTCGGTCGCGCCGGAGCAGGATGGAACACATGTTCGAACAGGTTCCGGCCGCAGAGTCGGTCGCCGAGCTGCTGGCCGTCGATCCAGACGGGCTGGCGGCCGAGCACCTGGTCGACTACCTGGCGGCAGTGGAACGGCTGACCTCCCACCTGGCGTCGCGAACGGTTGGCCCACTCGTGCGGCTCATAGGCCCGGCCGACCTCCCGGAGCGCTCGCGAAGCCAGGCGGAGGCCAGCGCGCATCTGGAGCAGTCGGCCGTGTTCGAGGAGGTCCGCGCGACCTTGCACCTGTCCGACACCGTCATGCGGTCGCGAGTGGAGGTCGCCCGGGCTCTGTCGGGACCGCTGCGCGAGACGGCGGCCGCCCTGGCGTCTGGCGACATCACGCACCTGCATGCGCGGACCATCGTCGAAGCGACGAGGGGACTCGATCCCGAGCAGACCCGCCGCGTCGAGGCCATCGGCTTGGCCAAAGGTCGCGGTGCCGCGCTGGCCGAACTGCGGCGCGCGCTGCGTCGTGCCGCTGCCGAGCTCGATGCACCGACCCAGCGCCGGCGCCACGACCTCGCGGTCGCCGGGCGCGAGGTCCGTCGGTGGGCTCTCGACGACGGCATGGCGGTCCTGCACCTGGTGGCCAGCGCGATCGACGTGGACACCGTCTTCGCGGCTCTGAACGCCCTCGCCGGGCCGGACCGGGCCGACGACCCCCGCTCGCTGGGTGCGCGCCGGGTCGACGCCCTGGTCGGCCTCTGCCTGGCCGAAGTCTCACCCGGCGGGTCACCGAGCTCCGGCTCGGAGGAGTCGCCGTCGGGGCGTGCCGCCGGCAGCGTTCGGCGTCCGGTGCAGGCACAGATCGTGATCGACCTGACGACGCTCCTGGGGATGGACGAGCGCGCAGCCTGCCTGCGTGGACATGGCCCGATCCCCGCCGGCGTGGCTCGCGAGTGGTTGCGGGACGCCACCACTTGGCGCCGACTGGTCGTCGACCCGGTCGACGGTCATCTGCTCGACTACGGCCCGTTGGTCCACGACCCACCACCTCGACTGGACCGTTTCGTTCGAGCCCGCGGCCAGCGGTGCGTGTTCCCCGGGTGCAACCGGTCCGCCGCACGGTCCGACCTCGACCATCGGGTTCCGTTCCGACCCGACGGTTCGGGTGGGCGCACGGCCGCGGACAACCTGGCCGCGCTGTGTCGACATCACCATCGGCTGAAGACACACACCCGCTGGCGGTACGTCGCGCACGCCGACGGGTCGCTGACCTGGACCAGTCCGAGCGGTCGCAGCTTCGCCGTGAGGCGACGGTCGGCCCGCGAGTGACCGCTGGGTGCCGCAGGAGCCGAACGACACCGAAGGGACTTCCCTCCGGCGCAGCCGCGCCTATGGTTCCGAGGACGCACCTTCATCGGGAGGATCCCCGTGCTGCCCTGGTTCGCACCGCTGGCCGGAAGGCTCGACGAACACACCCTGACCAGCTCGCTGCTGGCCGACAATCCGCTCGGCGACCCGGCGCTGCGCCCGCTGTGGGTCTACCTGCCACCCGGCTACGACGGCGACCCGGCGCGGCGCTACCCGTCGGTGTACGTGATCCAGGGGTACACGGGCCACCTCACGATGTGGCGCAACCGTGAACCGTTCAGACAACCGTTCGTCGAGACCGCCGATCAGGTGTTCGCCGACGGAGCTCCCCCGTGCATCGTGGTCTACGTCGACGCTTGGACTTCGTACGGAGGTTCGCAGTTCGTCGACTCCCCCGGTACCGGCCGGTACCACTCGTACCTGTGTGACGAGGTCGTGCCGTGGGTCGACGGGCGGTACCGCACGATCGCGCAACCGAAGTCGCGAGCCATCGCGGGTAAGTCCAGCGGCGGATTCGGCGCGATGATCACCCCCATGCTCCGGCCGGATCTCTTCAGCTCTCTGGCTACCCACTCCGGCGACGCCCTGTACGAGTTCTGCTACCTGACCGAGTTCGCCCAGGTCGTCCGCGCCCTGCGCCCGTACGACGGCGACATCCAGGCCTGGTGGCGGGAGTTCCAGGAACGCCCCGGGCTCATGCGCGACTCCGATCCGGCCGTGATCACGGCGCTCGGAGTGGCTGCGTGCTTCTCGGCAGCCGACGACGGGGCGCCGGAGCTGCCCTTCGACCCGGTCACCGGCGTGATCCGAGACCAGGTGTGGCAGCGATGGCTGGATTGGGACCCGGTCCGGATGGTTGCGAGGTACGCCGACGCCTGCCGGAGTCTGAGCGCGGTCTGGATCGACTGTGGGACTCGTGACGACTACTACCTGGACGTCGGTGCGCAGGCCTACCGAGCGGCACTCATCGAGGTGGGCCTCGACGACGCCCGGATCGCCTTCGAGCTGTACGACGGGACGCACGCCGGCGTCGACTTCCGCTACCCGCTGGCCCTGAAGTGGCTGGCCGAGCGTCTGGTCCGGTAGCGCAGAACGGCGGGCCGAACCCCGTGGGGTCCGACCCGCCGTCTCCCTCGAGGCGATCAGCGCTTGCGCGCGGTGGCCTTCTTCGCGGTGCTCTTCTTGGCGGTGCTCTTCTTGGCCGTGGTCTTCCGGGCGGTGGTCTTCTTGGCCGTCGTCCTCTTGGCCGGAGCCTTCTTGGCCGGAGCCTTCTTGGCCGTCGAGCGGCTCGGCGTGGCCTTGGTCGCTCGGGTGGCCGCGCTGCGGGCGGTCGATGCCGCGACCTTCGGCAACTTCTTGGCACCACTGACGACGGCCTTGAACTCCGCGCCAGCCTTGAACTTCGGAACCGAGGTCTTCTTCACCTTGACCGTTGCCCCGGTCTGCGGGTTTCGGGCCGTGCGGGCCGGACGGTCGACCTTCTCGAAGACACCGAAGCCGGTGATGACCACGCGCTCGCCGGTCGCCACTTCACGCTTGATCACGTCGATCACCGTGTCGAGTGCATGCTGCGCCTGGCGGCGGTTTCCGTCGAACCGGTTCGAAAGAGTCTCGATCAACTCAGCCTTGTTCACTGCTTCCCCTTGCTGAAAGGTCGTCGGCCGGGCCGTCTGCCCGGCATCACGGACAACGCTAGGGAATCACACCGGGATTCACAACGACCAATGGTCCCGAAACCCTTGTGTCGCAAGGATTTTCGTCACACTCCCGATGATCAAGCAACCGTCGTGGGCAACCAATCGGCTCGATTCGACTCGAAGTCCGCGATGTCGTCGGCGTGACGGAGGGTCAGCCCGATGTCGTCCAGACCCTCGAGCAAACGCCAGCGGGCATAGGGATCGAGCTCGAATGGTGCCGTCCGGTCGCCGAAACGGACCTCCTGCGCCGTCAGGTCCACCGTGATCTCGACGGTCGGATCTGCCTCGGTCAGCACCCAGATCTCCTCGACGACGCCCTCAGGCAGCTCGACGGTGAGCAGGCCACCCTTCAACGAGTTCCCCCGGAAGATGTCAGCGAACCGCGGTGAGATGACCACCCGGAACCCGTAGTTCTGCAGGGCCCAGACGGCGTGTTCGCGCGAGGACCCAGTGCCGAACTCAGGACCGGCGACCAGGACGGTCGCCCCCTGGCGCTCCGGCTGGTTGAGCACGAAGTCGCGGTCACCGCGCCAGGCGGCGAACAGACCGTCCTCGAACCCCGTGCGAGTGACCCGCTTCAAGTAGACCGCCGGGATGATCTGGTCGGTGTCCACGTTGCTGCGTCGCAAGGGGACGACCCGACCGGTGTGCACGGTGAACGCGTCCATCAACTCTCTCCTTCTCCTTCAGTCCACGGGGCCGAGGTCGGCCGGACTCGCCAGATGTCCGAGCACTGCTGTGGCTGCGGCCACCTGTGGCGACACGAGGTGAGTCCGCCCACCCTTGCCCTGCCGTCCTTCGAAGTTGCGGTTCGACGTCGACGCACTGCGCTCCCCGGGGGCCAGCTGGTCCGGGTTCATGCCCAGACACATCGAGCACCCGGCCTGACGCCATTCGGCGCCCGCCCGCCTGAACACCACGTCCAGTCCCTCGGCCTCGGCCTGCAGCCGCACCCGTACCGAACCGGGGACCACGAGCACCCGGACTCCGTCCGCGACCCGACGGCCGTCGAGCACCGTCGCGACCGCGCGGAGGTCCTCGATCCGCCCGTTGGTGCACGAGCCCATGAAGACGGTGTCGACCCGGACCTCGCGCAAGGGGGTGCCTGGCGTGAGATCCATGTACTCCAAGGCCCGCTCGGCGGCCACCCGCTGCAAGGGGTCGGCCAGCTCGGACGGGTCGGGCACCCGGGCCGCCAAGGGAGCACCCTGTCCCGGGTTCGTCCCCCAGGTGACGAACGGGCTCAGGGCACTGGCGTCGATCACGACCTCGGCGTCGAAGCATGCGTCGTCGTCGGTCGCCAACGACGACCAGTAGGCCACCGCGGCATCCCAGTCGTCACCGGTCGGTGCGTGGTCACGGCCAGCCAGATATGCGAACGTGGTCTCGTCGGGAGCGATCATGCCGGCTCGGGCACCAGCTTCGATCGACATGTTGCAGACCGTCATTCGCGCTTCCATGGACAACGCCTTGATCGCCTCGCCGCGGTACTCCAGCACGTAGCCCTGCCCGCCGCCGGTGCCGATCTGAGCGATCACCGCCAGGATCAGGTCCTTCGCCGTGACACCTTCGGGAAGTGAGCCGGCCACGTTGACGGCCAAGGTCCGGAACGGCGTGAGCGGCAGCGTCTGCGTCGCCAGCACGTGCTCGACCTCGCTGGTCCCGATCCCGAACGCCAGGGCCCCGAAGGCCCCGTGCGTCGCCGTGTGCGAGTCGCCGCACACCACGGTCATCCCGGGCTGCGTCAGTCCCAGCTGCGGACCGACGACATGGACGATGCCCTGTTCGACCGAGCCCAGCGGGTACAGGGGCACCCCGAACTCGGCGCAGTTGGCCCGCAGCGCCTCGACCTGGGCCCGCGACACCGGGTCCGCGATCGGCTGGTCGATGTGCGTCGTCGGCACGTTGTGGTCCTCGGTCGCCAGGGTCAGGTCGGGCCGGTGGACGATCCGCCCGGCGGCGCGCAGCCCGTCGAACGCCTGCGGACTGGTCACCTCGTGCACAAGGTGGAGGTCGATGAACAGCAGGTCCGGCTCACCGTCGGCCCGGCGCACGACGTGCGCGTCCCACACCTTCTGGGCGAGGGTTCGTCCCATCGCTGGTCCCTTCGGTCGATTCGCGGGGTTGCCCTCGTGGGAAGCACCGCGCGGGAGACTTGCTTTCTCGCATGTCGAGACGGCAATATCAATGCATGGACAAGTCTAGCGGAGTCGGGGTCCTGGACAAGGCGGCCCTGGTCCTCGGAGCCCTCGAGGCGGGGCCGCAGAGCCTGGCCGGCCTCGTGCAGGCCACTGGTCTGGCCCGGCCCACGGCCCACCGACTCGCCGTCGCCCTGGAGCACCACCGCCTGGTCGCTCGCGACGTCCAGGGTCGATTCGTCCTGGGACCACGCATCGGCGAGCTCGCGGCCGCTGCGGGGGAGGACCGACTGTTGGCCGGGGGTGCTGCGGTGCTGGCCCAGTTGCGTGACCTGACCGGGGAGAGCGCGCAGCTGTACCGGCGGCAGGGCGAACAACGCGTCTGCGTCGCCGCCGCCGAACGACTCTCCGGGCTGCGCGACACGGTTCCGATCGGCAGCGTGCTGACGATGCAGGCGGGTTCGGCGGCCCAGGTGTTGCTGGCCTGGGAGGAAGCCGACCGGTTGCACCGTGGGCTGCGCGGCTCCGCATTCACCGCGGCCACCCTCGGCGGGGTGCGCCGTCGGGGATGGGCCCAAAGCGTCGGGGAGCGCGAGCCCGGGGTCGCCAGTGTCTCGGCCCCGGTTCGCGGCCCGAGCGGCAAGGTCGTCGCGGCCGTGTCGGTGTCGGGCCCGATCGAGCGGCTGGGTCGACAGCCGGGGCGCCTGCACGCCGCCGCGGTGGTGGCCGGCGCCAACAAGCTGACCGAGATCCTGCGTCAGACCGCCCACTGACCTGCGGTCAGTGACCGCGCGCGACCCAGTCGTCCAGCTGCGGCGACTCGGCCGCGAGCGTCGTCGAGTCGCCGTGCCCCGTGTGCACCACCGTGCCACCCGGCAACTCGTCGAACAGCCGGGTGACCGACGCGATGATGGTCGGGAAGTCGGAGAACGACCGCCCCGTTGCGCCGGGCCCGCCGCAGAACAGCGTGTCGCCGCTGAACAGCACGCCGAGCTCGGCGGCGTAGACACAGCACGCACCCGGCGCGTGACCCGGCGTGTGGATCACACGCATGGTCGTGCCGCCCACAGCCAGCTCCTGCCCGTCGCTGAGCCAGCCGTCGGGAGCGCGGTCCGGGTGAGTCAGGTTCCACACGGGCAGGTCGTCGGGGTGCAGCAGAATTGGCGCCCCGGTGCGGTCGGACAGCTCCGGCGCCACGCGCACGTGGTCGTCATGGGCGTGGGTGCACACGATCGCCAGCACACGACGATCTCCCACACCGGCGAGGATGACGTCTGCGTCGTGCGGTGCGTCGATGACGATGCACTCGGCGTCGTCGCCCACGATCCAGACGTTGTTGTCGACCTCCCAGGTGCCGCCATCGAGAGAGAACGTCCCCGACGTGACCAGATGATCGACCCGCGCGCTCAGAAGACCACCACCGAGCGGAGCACCTCGCCGTGGTGCATCTGCTCGAAAGCCGCCTCGACTCCGTCGAGTGCGATGGTGCCGGTGACGAACGTGTCCAGCGGCAGCCGACCCTGGAGATACAGGTCGATGAGCATCGGGAAGTCGCGGCTCGGCAGGCAGTCGCCGTACCAGGACGACTTGGTGCTGCCACCCCGGCCGAAGATCTCGATGAGTGGCGTGGTCCACGTCATGTCCGGGGTGGGAACGCCGACCAGCACCGTGGTGCCCGCGAGATCGCGGGAGTCGAACGCCTGCTGGAACACCTGCGGGTTCCCGACGGCATCGATGGTGACGTCGGCGCCGAACTCGGTGATCTCCTTGATCGCCTCGACCGGGTTGACGGCCTTGGCGTTCACGGTGTGTGTGGCGCCGAACTGCCGGGCCCACGCCAGCTTCTGGTCGTCCACGTCGACCGCGATGATCGTCGCCGCACCGGCCAGAGACGAACCCAGGATGGCGGCGTCACCGACCCCGCCGCAGCCGAACACCGCGACGGTGTCGCCGCGAGTCACACCGCCGGTGTTGATCGCCGCACCCAGCCCCGCCATGACGCCGCAGCCGAGCAGCCCGGCGACTTGCGGCGGCGCGGCCGGGTTGACCTTGGTGCACTGGCCAGCCGCGACCAGCGTCTTGTCGGCGAAGGCACCGATCCCCAGCGCTGCAGACAGCTCGGTACCGTCCGCCAGGGTCATCTTCTGCTCGGCGTTGTGGGTGGCAAAGCAGTACCAGGGCCGCCCACGACGGCAGGCTCGGCACTGGCCGCACACCGCGCGCCAGTTGACGATCACGTAGTCGCCGACCGCGACCTGTACGACCCCCGGTCCGACGTCGGACACGACTCCGGCCGCCTCGTGGCCGAGCAGGTACGGGAAGTCGTCGCCGATCCCCCCTTCGCGGTAGTGCAGGTCCGTGTGACAGACGCCGCAGGCCTGCACGTCGACGACGACCTCGCCCGGGCCCGGGTCGGGCACGACGATGGTCTCGACGGTGACGGGCTCACCCTTCGCCCGGGCAACCACCCCGCGGACCTGGTACGGCATGACATCCTCCTGGTCGGTGCTCGATCGGTCGGTGCTCGATCGGTCGGTGCTCGATCGGTCGGCGGTCAGGGCTCGATCGGATCGTGGCGAACCCGGCGCTTGCG
>Ga0302299_10000212_pt1 | contig 28601 bp, 26 predicted proteins | sample III_Fen_N3_4_FD_198795 | JGI IMG/M metagenome (GOLD analysis project Ga0302299, IMG submission 198795) | Peat permafrost microbial communities from Stordalen Mire near Abisko, Sweden - III_Fen_N3_4 | ecosystem: Environmental > Terrestrial > Soil > Wetlands > Permafrost | place: Sweden: Abisko...
CAACGGCATCGACGACGACGGCGACGGTTACATCGACGATGTCCACGGCATCGACGCCACGACCAACTCCGGAGACCCGTTCGACGTCGATGGCCACGGCACCCACACGACCGGCACGATCGCGGCGCGTGGCAACAACGGCACCGGCGTCGCCGGCGTGAACTGGAACGCGACCGTCATCAGTTGCAAGGCGTTCAATCCGTCCGCCACGCTCGACGACCTGCTCCAGTGCATGGACTACTTCTTGATGCTGAAGACCCGGGCGGTGAACCCGATCGACATCGTCGCGACCAACAACTCGTGGGGTGGCGGCGGGTTCGCGCAGTCGCTGCTCGACGCGATCGAGGCCCACAACCAGGCCGGCATGCTGTTCATCGCCGCCGCGGGCAACGCCGGCTCGAACAACGACCTCACGCCGTTCTACCCCGCGACCTACGAGGCCTCGAACATCATCTCGGTGCTCGCGACCAACCGGTTGGACCAGCGCGCGTCGTTCAGCAACTTCGGCGCGCTGTCGGTCGACGTCGGCGCGCCGGGCGAGGACATCCTCAGCACCCTGCCGGGCAACTCCTACGGCCTGCTCAGCGGCACCTCGATGGCCACGCCGCACGTCACCGGCCTGGTCGGCCTGCTGAAGGCGCAGGATCCGAACCGCACCGCGCGCCAGATCAAGAACCTCATCCTGACCGGCGCCGTGGCGTCGTCCGCGACCACCGGGAACGTGCTGACCGGTGGCCGGATCCGCGCCGACAACTCGCTGACGTGCGTCAACCGCACGCTCGCCAACCGCGTCGCGCCGACCACGAGCTCGGTCGTCACTGGCACCGGCACGGTGATCCCGCTGGCGTTCCTCAGCATCACGTGCGATTCGGCCACGACGACGCCGCTGGCGGTGACCGTCGCCGAGACCGGCGAGACGATCCCGCTGGTCGACGCGACCGGCAGCGGCCTGTTCGCGGCGACGTTCACGCCGACCACGATCGGCACCTCGACGCTGACGTTCCCCAACGGCGATGTCGTGTCGATCTCGGCGGTCGGCAACTACGATCCCGCGCGCGTGGTGCCGTTCACGTCCGAGACGATCAGCGGCAAGATCCTGCCGCTCATCTGCGACGACTGCTCGGCCGCGTTCACCGCGCCGTTCCCGATCCGGTTCGCGGGCGCGAACCCCGGGTTCACCACGGTCAACGTGGGCAGCAACGGCCTCTTGAGCTTCAGCGGCCCGGTCACGGCGTTCAGCAACACGCCGCTGCCGACCACGACGGCCCCGACGATCGTCGCGCCGTTCTGGGACGACCTGCTGCCCACCGCCGCCAGCTCGATCACGTACGACTTCGTCGGCACCGCGCCGAGCCGCAAGCTGGTGATCGAGTACCGCGACGTGCCGCACTTCTCTGGCATCGGCGCCGCGACGTTCCAGGTCGTGTTCTTCGAGAACTCGCCGAACATCCAGTTCAACTACCTCGACGTCTTGTTCGAGAACCCGTCGTTCGATAACGGCGTGTCGGCCACGGTCGGCGTCCAGGTCACCAGCGGGGTCGCGCAGCAGTTCAGCTTCAACACGCCGAGCCTGTCGAACCAGCTGTCGCTCCTGTTCACGATGGGCGCCCCGCAGGCCGCGGCCGGCCCCGATCAGGTCGTCCTGCCGGGCGCGAGCGTCACGCTCGACGGCAGCGCCAGCGCCGACTTCGACGGCACCGTGACGGCGTTCGCGTGGACGCAGATCTCCGGCACGCCGGTCGTGCTGACCGGCGCCGACACCGCGACCCCGAGCTTCACCGCGCCCGATCCGTCGGGCACGCTGACCTTCCAGCTCACCGTCACGGACAACGACGGCAACACGGGCAGCGACACGGTCAACGTGATCGTCAACCGTCCGCCGGTCGCGGTGCCCAACGCCGACTTCCGCGTCGCGACCGGCCTGACCGGTACGCTCGACGGCACGGCCAGCACCGATCCCGACGGCGTGGTCGTCGGCTTCCACTGGTCGCAGCTCCACGGCGAGCCCGTGACGATCCTCGGCGCCGATACGCCGATCGCCACGTTCGTCGCCCCGGCGACGGCGCAGTTCCTGGTGTTCCAGCTGACGGTCACCGACGAGCACGGCTTCACCGCCACCGCGGTCGTCGTGGCCGACGTGTTCTTCAACGCGGCGCCGATCGCCGAGGCGGGCCAGAATCGCATCGCGCGGCCGGGCGCGACGGTGAGGGTCGATGGCTCGGCCAGCCACGATCCGGACGGCTCGATCGCGTCGTTCGCGTGGACCGCGCCGACCTGCTTCACGGTCGCCGGCGCATGCAGCGTGGTGCTGATCGGCGCGGATACCGCGACGCCGAGCTTCGTGGCGCCGCCGGCGTTTGGCTTCGTCGTGCTCCACCTCGTGGTCACCGACAACGCCGGCGCGGTCGCCAGCGACGACATCACGGTCGGCGTGTTCCTCCAGGCGCCGATCGCGGCCATCGCGGCGCCCGCGGTGTGCGCGGTGGGCGGCACGACGCTCACGCTCGACGGCTCGCGCAGCAGCGATCCGGACGGCGAGATCGTCGCCTACGCGTGGACCCAGGTCTCGGGTCCCGCGGTCGTGCTGACCGGCGCCACCAGCCCGGTCGCGTCGTTCACGGCGCCGACCTCCGGTACCGTGGCGTTCTCGCTGACGGTGACCGACAGCGACGGACTGACCTCGACGACGACGACCTCGTTCACGGTCGACACGCCGCCGACCGCCGATGCGCAGATCAGTGCGCCGGCGGCGACCTCGGGCACCGTGGTCACGCTGAACGGAACTCAGAGCGTGGGCGCGGTCAGCTTCGCGTGGCGTCAGACCGCTGGCCAGGCGGTGGCGATCACCAACGCGAGCAGCGCGACGGCGACGTTCGTCGCCCCGCGGCTGAGCGTGCCGTTCCAGGTGCTGACCTTCGAGCTGAAGGTCACCGACGCGTGCGGCGCGACGTCGACCGACACGGTGTCGATCGTCGCGGTCGCGCACTGAGTGCGCCGATCGGCTTAAGCGACCCGAGCCGCACGGTCCGCGATGTTCGATCGCCTCCGCGCGGCGGATCGCGTTCTGGTCGATCCTGGCAGTTGCTGTGGCTCGGTGGTTCGCGGTACCACGCGGCATGCTCGCGCTGCAGGCGATGACGCCAGCCGACCTCGTCGCCGCGGTGCCGGAGATCGAGCTCGCCGAATCTCGCAAGCTCATCGCGGCGGTGCATCGCGGCGAGCCGGTGGCCGCGAGCTCGGCGATCCGCCGGACCGCGGCCGCGGCGGTGCGGGCGGTCGGCGGCGTGCCGGCGCTGGACGTCGTGGCCGAGTCCGCCAGCGCGATCGATCCGTTCGTGAAGTACCTCCTGGCGGGACCGGACGGCGCCCGGTTCGAGGCGGTGCGGATCCCGCTCGAGCACCCCGGCAGGTTCACGGTCTGCGTCAGCTCGCAGGTCGGCTGCGCGCTTGCGTGTGCGTTCTGCGCGACCGGTCGGCTCGGCCTCGAGCGCAACCTCGCCGCGTGGGAGATCGTCGAGCAGGTCCGCGTCGTGCGGGCGCGGCTGACCACCAGCCCGGCGCGGGTCCACGGCGTCGTGTTCCAGGGCATGGGCGAGCCGCTCGCCAACCTCGACGCCGTGCTGCAGGCGATCCGCGTGTTCAGCGAGCCATGCGCGCTGGCGATCGACGCGCGGGCGATCACCGTGTGCACCGCGGGGCTGCCGAGCGGGATTCGCCGGCTCGCTGCCGAGGCGCCGCGCGTCCGGCTCGGGCTGTCGATCTCGAGCGCGATCGCCGCGCACAGGAAGTCGGTCATGCCGATCGCCGACCGCCACGACTTCGAGGACGTGATCGCCGCCGCGGCCGATCACGCCCGCGCGACCGGGCTGTCGCCGATGTGGGCCGTGACCCTGCTGGCCGGGATCAACGACAGCGTCGCCGATGCCCGCGCGCTCGCCGATCGGACGAACGAGTTTCACGCAGCGACCGGGATCCGGCCGCGGCTGTCGCTGCTCGATTACAACGCGATCGGCGAGGGCGACCGGTTCGCGCGCTCGACGCGCATGCCGGCGTTTCGCGACGTGCTGTCGGCCGCCGGCCTGCCGTCGCACCGGAGATACTCGGGTGGATCGGATGTCGCAGCTGCGTGTGGGCAGCTCGCGAACACCGTCGCTGCGCTATAACGCGTCGCGATGCACCCGGTTCACGATATCGAGCTACCTGCGGATCTCACCGAATACGTCCCCTGTCTGATCGAGATCGCGAGCGGGTCGCGCCTCAAGTACGAGGTCGACAAGGCGACGGGCCTCCTGCGGCTCGACCGCGTGCTGTACAGCGCCGTGCACTACCCGGCGAACTACGGCTTCATCCCGCAGACCCACGCCGAGGACGGCGATCCGCTCGACATCCTCGTGCTGATGCAGGAGCCGGTGCAGCCGCTGACGATCGTCCGCGCGCGCCCCCTCGGCGGGCTGCGCATGATCGACGACAAGGGCGGCGACGACAAGATCGTCGGCGTGTGCGTCGACGATCCGGCGTTCGCGCACTACAACTCGATCATGGAGCTGCCGCCGCACGTGATGCGCGAGCTCGATCGGTTCTTCCGCGACTACAAGCAGCTCGAGGGCAAGCTCAGCGAGGTCGGCGAGATGTACGGCAAGGCCGAGGCGCTGTCGGTGATCAACCGGTCGCGCGCGGCGTACGCGCGCGGCGAGCGGTAGCGCCGGCTACGCCTTCGCGCTGGGCCGGCCGCTGACCCTGGCATGCCACGCGGCGAGGTGCGGGTGGGTCGCCGCGTCGATCGCGATCCCGGAGAGCTTGCCGTAGTCGATGCCACACAGCGCGGTGATGTCGGCGACGGTGAACCGCGAGCCCGCGAGGTAGGGCCGGGTGGCCAGCTCGCCGTCGATCCAGTCGAACCGGCCGGCGACGAGCTCGCGCAGGATCTCGGCGTACTCGGGGATCTGCTTGATCCGGCCATTCCAGTACTTGTTGGTGTTGCGGAACACGCCGGTGATCGGGATCAGCAGCTCGAGCTCGGCGTGGCGGCTCCACTGCTCGATCACCGCGCGCTCCCACGGATCGCCGCCGAACAGGTTGGGATCGGGGTGGAGCTCCTCGACGTAGCGACAGATCGCCATCGACTCGCGCAGGATCCGCCCGTCGGCGAGCTCGAGCACGGGTAACAGGGCCAGGGGGTTCTTCTTACGGAACTCCGGGGTCCGGTTCGCCGCCGCGTCGATCGAGACCTCGATCGCGTCGTACGCCACCCCCTTCTCGGCCATGAAGATCCGCACCCGGCGCGGGTTGGGAGCACGGGTGTCGTGATAGAGGAGCATGGCCGTACTCTACGACCAAAACCGCCGCGCCGGACGCGGTGGCTGTCGTACAATCGCAGGGCATGCGCGTCGCGCGGATCGTTGTCTGGCTGGGTCTCGCCGGTGCCGCGGCAGGTTGTAAGTCGAGCGGCGACGTGGGCACGGCGCCTGATCCCGCGGCCGAGAAGGCGCAGCAAGATCTGCTGCGCCGCCGCGATGCCTTGATCGCCCAGCGCGAGCGGCTCGAGGGCGAGCGCCAGAAGGTCGTGGACCAGATCCAGCAGGTCGCGGCGACCGGCGGCGATACCAAGGAGCTCGCCAAGCAGCGCGACGCGCTGACCGCGCAGATCGACGGTCAGTCGGCCGAGCTGGGGCAGATGTCGGACAAGATCTCGACCCTGTCGAGCAAGCTCGACAGCGCCGCCGCGATCGCGGTCCGCGAGGACAAGATCGCGCAGCGCGAGGCCCGGATCGGCAGCCGCGAGGCCCAGATCAGCGAGCGCGAGCGAGCGATCGCGCAGCGCGAGGCCCAGCTGGCCCAGCGCGAGAAGGAGACGTGCAGCGCGTCGCCGATGATCATTCAGCAGGCGCCCGCCCGGGCCGACGGCAAGTACGGCAAGGCCGACGTCCAGCCGCTCCTGGCCCGCGCCCGCGCGGCGATGGCCCGGAAGGGCATCGTCGTCGCCGATCTACCCGGCCCGGCGCAGAACCTCGAGGGCGAGTCGACCCGCGCCATGGCCGAGGGCGACTGGGGCAAGGCGTACTTCGCCGCCGCGCAGCTGGTCGCGACGGTCGAGGCCGCCAAGATCGATCGCGCGTTCATCCAGGCCAAGACCGCGCGGCTGTCCGCGCAGGTCAAGGCGAGCCGGCTCGACGAATCGACCAACCAGCAGCTGGCCGGCGTCCTGTCCGACGTGATGCAGAAGTATAATGATGGCAACTTCGCGGCGGCGAACCAGCGGCTGAACCAGCTGGCGGCGCTGCTCAAGTAACGCTCGCAGCCCGGCCCGTCGAGGACGGCCCTGGGCGCTAGCAGCTACCGCCGCCGACCTTGCGGCACTCGCCGCCGGGGAAGTCGTGGGTGGCGTAGCTGACGATCACCGCGGTGACGATCGCCAGGCCGACCGCGGCGGGGCCGACGACGTACCACCTGCGCCACAGCGGCGGATCGATGTAGTCGATGCGGTCGCGGTTGATCGGCCGGCCGAGCACGTCGCGCCGCGCGATCGGGTACTGCTGCATGTCGACCGCGACCGGCGTGGTCTTGTCGAACTCGACCTCGATGAAGCGCACGAAGTCGTGGTACTCGGGGTGGGTCACGCGGATCGCCTGGGTGCCGACGGGGAGCGTCAGCTTGCCGGCCGACGGCGCGACCTTGGTGCCGTTGACGTAGATCGTCGCGCCGGTGACGTCGATCGCCAGCTCGAGCGTGCCGCGGTAGCGGTCGGGATCGAGCAGCCGGATCGCCGCGCCGGTCGGGCCATCGCCCTTGCCGCCGACCGCCAGCGTGGTCGACCGCAGCTCCTTGCCGTTCTCGCTCGCGGCCAGGTAGACGACCTTCGATTCGCCCAGGCCGCCGACCTCGCCGGAGATCACGATCTGGGCGCCGACCAGGGCCTGGAGCTCGGCGAGGCAGCCGGCGTCGCCCTCGCAGACCCGGAGCTGCGGCTTCTTCGCCTTCTTGATCGCGTCGGTGACCTGCGCCGCGCGCACGAGCCTTGTCGCGGGCAGCGCGGCGACCGCGGCTTCGATCTCGCCGAGCAAGTTGCGCGTCCCCGGCGAGGTGTCCTCGGCGCCCAGGGTCGAGAGCGGCGCGATCGCGACGACGCGGTCGGCGTGGGCCGTCGCGGCCGTCGCGGCGAGCGCGGCCGTGGCGAGCGCGGCGAGTCGCGTCAGCATCCGGGGGTCCGTCCGTCAGCGCTGGGGTGGCAGAGCTTGACGTGGCCGACCTCGTAGCCGATCGCCGCGCCCAGCCCGACCGCCACGACGCCCGCGGTGATGAGAAACCAGGTCTGGGTGTAGAACGGCGCGCGCTCGACGCGCTCCACCTTGCCGGTGCCGATCACCTGGGTCGACGGCACCAGTCGCACGACCACCGGGCTGACCTTCTGGAAGTGGACCTCGATGTCGTCGTCGTAGGGCTGCTCGTGGGCCGCGGCGACCCTCAGGTGGTGCTTGCCGAGCGCGAGCTTGCCGATGAGCCCCGCGCGCGGCAGCGGCGTCGTGCCGGCGGCCGCGCCGTCGAGCTGCACGCTCGCGCCGATCAGATCGGTCTGGATCTGGATCGCGCCGTGGAGCTGGTCGGGGGCAAGCAGGCGGTACGCCGCGACCCGCACGCCCTCGATCAGCTCGTCGGGCTGGCCGTGCAGCGGGTCGCTCTGGATGTTCTTCAGCGTGCGCGCGGTGGCGACGTCGACGGCCTTGATCGTGAGCACGTAGGTATCGCCGAGCTGGCCGACCGTGCCCGCGACGATCACGTCGACGCCGAGCTTCTTGCCGATCGCCGCCAGGCAGCGATCCTCGCCGGTGCAGTCGCGCGCCTCGCCGGTGATCTGGCGATCGATGTCGCGCCGGCTCGGCATCGGCTGGCGATCGAGCCGGTCGAGCTCCTTGCGGAACAGCGTCTCGAGCCGGCCCACCAGCTCCGGCTCGATGCCGAGTGCGTCGAACCGCCACACCGCGAGCCGCTGATCGAGCGCCTCCTCGGGGATCTGCTCGGGCGGCGGCGCTGGGCTCGCGGGCGCGGGCGCGGGCGCGGCGCGCGCACGCGGGGGCGCAACCAGCAGAACGCTCAACGCGAGCGAGGTCAGCGCCCTCAGCACGAGGCGGGATCCTAGCATCGCTGATGGGGACTCGGCGTGTTAGCGTGACCACATGTTCGTGGATCGCTTCGTGCTCGCGGCTGCGCTCGCGATCGCAGCCGCCGCGTGCTCGTCGATCACGACCGTGCGCGTCCAGCCCGAGACCGTGTATGTCGGGCCGCGGCTGCGGCCGATCGCCGTGATCCAGGCGCAGGTGACCAGCGCGTACCTGCTCTGGATCCCGATCCCCGGCCACGTCGATCTCGACTACGTCGTCAACCGCATGCTGCTCGCGACCGCGAAGACCCTGGGCGCCGATAAAGTCGTCGACGTCCGGGTCGAGATCACGCCGGACACCGGGATCTGGACGCTGCGCAAGCTCTTGGGCTATCGCTCGGCGTCGGCCACCGGGGTCGCGGTGCTGGTCGAACCAGAACCACCGGCGACCGCGTCGGTCGCGGCCCTGACCGCGAGGGCCGTGCCATGAACCTCGATCGCCGGTTGATCCTCGTCGTCGGCAAGGGCGGTGTCGGCCGCAGCACGGTCGCCGCCTCGATCGCCGGGGCGTGCGCCGCGCAGGGCAAGCGAACGCTGCTCTACGAGACCAACGCCAACGATCGGTTCGGCGCCTACTTCGGCAAGCCCACGGTGGGCACCGAGCCCGTCGAGCTCCAGCCGAACCTGTGGGCGGTCAACGTCACCCCGGCCAGCGCGCTCGCCGAGTACGGCATGATGATCCTGCGCTGGAAGTCGGTCTACGAGATGGTGTTCGAGAACCGGGTCAGCAAGGCGTTCTTGCGCGCGATCCCCGGCCTCGACGACTACGCGCTGCTCGGCAAGGTGTGGTTCCACACCACCGAGGAGAAGCGCGGTAAGCCGGTGTGGGACACGGTGGTGTTCGACATGCCGGCGTCGGGGCACTCGGTGTCGATGTTGCGCGTGCCGTGGGTGATCGTCGACACGGTGCCCGAGGGCCCGCTGACCCGCGACGCGCGGGCGATCAAGGCGCTGCTCTGCGACCCGGTGCGCACCGCCGCGGTGCTGGTCACGCTCGCCGAGGAGATGCCGGTCAACGAGGCGATCGAGCTCGAGGCCAAGCTGACCCAGATGGGCATCGTGCCGCAGCAGCTGCTGGTCAACCAGGTGTTCCCTCGGCACTTCGCGGCCGGCGCGCCGGTGACCCGCGTGCTCGAGGCGCTGTCCGGCGAGCCCCAGGGACCGGCGTCGCCGCTCGCAGCGCTCGTCGCCCACGCCCAGCTGTCGCGCGATCGCCGCGAGCTCAACGAGCGCTACCTCGCCGAGCTGCGCAAGCGCGCGCAGACCAAGGTCGGCGAGCTGCCGATGGTGTTCTCGCAGGCGCTCGGGCCGAGCGAGATCGTCGAGCTCGGCGCCAGGATCGCCTCCACCTAGATTCAGTCGCCGGCGGCGCGCATCGGGAACAGCGGCTCGCCGTGGATCTCGAGGCGGTACACGCTGTTCTCGGTCTCGACGTAGATCATCTTGCCGCCGGGCTCGCCGAGCACGCGCTTGACCGGCGTCGTGATCATCCGGTGGCCGTGCGGGTCGCGGAAGATCACCATTCCGCGCCCGATGTACGGATACGAGATCAGGTAGCCGGTATACAGTCGTCCAGCTGCGCCGGACGGCCGCTCGGTACCGAGCTCGCGAATCTTGCGTGCAGTGACGCTGACCATGGGGTCGCTCGCTATAGTGTACGAGATGGACGTCGCCTGGTCATCTCCTTTGGCGGTTCTGCACGGAACACCTTGGATGGACCATGCGTGAGTCGGTCGACACCTTGTACGAACAGGTGCGCGGAGCGCTCGGGGCGGCCGCGACGCAAGACGTCGCAACCGCGACGCTCACGTGGGTAGCGCCCGGGATTCGCGTGCTTGCGCTGCGCACCCCCACGCTCCCGCCGGCGACGCGGACCAACGTGTACCTGGTCGGACCCACGGCCGGTCCCGTGGCGGTGGTCGATCCGGGCAGCCCGTACCCCGAGGAGCAAGCCGCGCTCGATCGGGTGCTCGCCGAGCTGCCACCGGCGGCTGTCTTACTCACCCATCACCATGGGGATCACATCGGAGGCGCCACGGCCCTTGCGGAGCGCTGGTCGGTTCCGATCGTATCCCACCCGCTCACGGCCGCGCGCCTGGACGGCGTGGTCGCCGTGACCGAGCTCGCCGAGGACGGCGACGTGATCTGCGGCGCCACCGCGATCTTCACGCCGGGCCACGCGCCCGGCCACCTGTGCTTTGGCGTCGGCGACGCGGTGATCGCCGGCGACATGGTCGCGGGCGTCGGGACGATCCTGATCGAGCCGGGCGACGGCGACATGGCGGTGTACTTCGCATCGCTCGAGCGCTTGCGCGCGCGGCCGCCGCACGCGCTGCTGCCGGCCCACGGGCCCGCGATCCCCGACGGTCACGCAAAGCTCAGCGAGTATCTCGCACATCGCAAGCTGCGCGAGGCCCGCGTCATCGCGGCGCTGCGTGACGAACCGCGCAGCCTCGCCGAGCTGGTCGCCGAGGCCTACGGCGATACGCCGCGCGCGCTGTGGCCGCTCGCGGAGCGCTCGCTGCTCGCGCACCTGATCAAGCTCGTGCGCGAGCAGCGAGCGCGCGACGCCGGTGACGGGCGCTGGTCGCGGTGACCTGACGCCGCTATAGTGACCAGCGGTGGGTTTGACGTTCGATGATCTCCCCGATGTCGCGATCGTTCGCGACCTGTTGCGCCGGTGGTGGGGCCTCGAGCTCGGCTTGTCGGAGCCGAGCGGCGCCGGCTACGCGCGCACGTCGCACGCCACGTGCGATACGATCCGCGGCGTGGCGGCCGCCGCGTGCGACGGCGCGCTCGCCGAGATCGCCCTCGGGTTCGCCGCCGTCAAGCGCAGCCCGCCGGTGATCCGGAAGTGTCACGCGGGGATGCTCATCGTCGCGGCGCCGGTCTACAGCGGCCACAGCCTGGCCGGCGTGGTCTACGCCAGCGGCGCGCGCGCCCGATCGGGCACCGTCCTGGGCCTGGCCGAGCGGCTCGGCGCGATCGTCGGTTCGGCCGACGAGGCGCCCGCGATCGCGGCGAGCGCGCCCGCGCTCGACGACGCCGACCTCGCGCGGGTCCGCGATCTGGTCGCGGCGGCGGCGGCGGCGGTCATGCGCGCCCAGCCCGCGGTCGTCGCACCGACCACGTTCAGCCACCCCTTCACCGAGATCGTGGGCGAGGCGGCCGCGGTGCGCGACGTCGTCAAGCTGCTCGGCAAGGTCGTCAAGAGCGAGGCGACCGTGCTGGTGCAGGGCGAGAGCGGCACCGGCAAGGAGCTGATCGCGCGCGCGATCCACTATCACGGGTCGCGCGCCAAGAAGCCGTTCGTCATCCAGAACTGCTCGGCGTTCAACGACAACCTGCTCGAGAGCGCGCTGTTCGGCCACGTCCGCGGCGCGTTCACCGGCGCGGTCCGGGATCAGCCGGGGTTGTTCCAGGCGGCCGATGGCGGCACGTTCTTCCTCGACGAGATCGGCGATATGTCGGCGGCGCTGCAGGTCAAGCTCCTGCGCGTCCTGCAGGAGAGCACGTTCATGCCCGTCGGCGGCACCAAGCCGGTCAAGGTCGACGTCCGGATCATCGCGGCGTCGCACAAGGACCTCGCGACCATGGTCGCGCACAAGCAGTTCCGCGAGGACCTGTTCTACCGGGTCAACGTCCTCAAGATCACCGTGCCGCCGCTGCGCGAGCGGGTCGCTGATATCCCGCGGCTCGCGCAGTTCTTCGTGACCAAGCACTGGCGCGCCGCCAAGGGCTCCGACGCGGTGCAGCCGCCCCGGCTGTCGCAGGGCGCGCTGGCCCGGCTGGTCGCCTACCCGTGGCCGGGCAATATCCGCGAGCTCGAGAACGAGATCGAGCGCATGCTCGTGCTCGCCGGCGACGCGCGCGAGCTCGGCGCGTCGATGGTCTCGCCGCGCGTGGCCGGCGGATCGAACACCGCGGCGCGCGCGCTGCGCGACGTGATCGCCACGGCCGAGGCCGATGCGATCGTCGCGGCGCTCGGCCGCCACGCCGGTGACCGCGACTCCGCGGCGCAGGATCTCGGGATCAGCCGCTCCTACTTCGACGCGCGCAGCGCGGCGCTCGGCCTGGGAGTCTCGGCGTGACCTGCCCGACCTGCCGCGCCAAGGTCATCAAGGATCCGGCCAAGCCCAACAAGCGGCTGCCGTTCTGCAGCGAGCGCTGCCAGATGGTCGATCTCGGCCGGTGGTTCGGCGAGGACTACCGGGTCCCCGGCCCGCCGGCGCAAGCGACGAGCGAGGACGCGCCGCCGCGCTCGCCGCCCAGCGACGACGAGTAGCGCGCGGTCGCTTCAGCCGGGCCGCAGGACCAGCACCGGCAGCCGGGTGAGCCGGAGCAGCCGATCGGCGGTCGATCCGACGAGCGCGCGGGTGATGCCGGCGCGGCCGTGCGAGGCGATGCAGATGACGTCGACGCCGAGCCGCGCGGCGCACTGGGCGATCGCGACCGCGGGATCATCGCCGCGCACGACGTGGGTGCGCAGCTTGTGGAGCGCGTTGGAGGGGGCGAGCGAGCCGAGCTGGTGGTGGAGCGCGGCGACCGCCGGCTCGTCGAGCTCGGCGACTTCCTTGACGACGTGGACCAGGTGGACCTCGCCGCTCGGTGGCGCGACCGCGAACGCGTAGGGCACGGCGCGGTTGGCGAACGGCGACAGATCGGTGGCGACCAGCGCCTGCGCGAGCTGCGGCACCGTGTGGGTCTCGACCGCGGCCTGCGGCGGCACGCAGACCACGGACTGCGGCGCCTCCTGGACGATCACCGACGACACCGAGCCGAGCCGGCCCAGGCCCAGCTTCTGGCCGGTGCCGACCACGATCGCGTGGACGTGCTCCTCGCTCGCGAGCTCGATCATGTGGTCGCCGATCCGGCCGAGGCCGCGGCGCGCGCGGGCGATCACGTGGCGCGAGCTCCCCGAACCGGCGAACCGGCGGAGCAGATCGCGCTGCATCAGCCGCTCGATCTCCGGATCGGTCTCGACCAGCGAGCGCGCGGGCAGGCCGTAGTACGCCGCGGCGTCGTCGGGGTAGTAGATCGCGCCGAGCACGACGTCGACCGGGCCCCGCTTGCCGAGCGCCACGGTCCACTGGACGCCGAGCTCGCTGGTCGACGAGTCGTCGATGCCGAGCAGGATCTTGAGCGGCGCCGCGCCGCGCGCGAACGCGAGCCACGGCGCCGGATCGCGCACCGCGATCACCGGCACGTGGGTGCGGGCGATGACCTTGGCCGCCGTGGTGCCGAGCCGGGTCGGCCGGTCGTCGCCGGGCCCCGACTGCGCGGCGATGACGATCAGCTCGGCGCCGGCGGTCTGGGCGAACTCGACCAGCGCGTGATCCGGCGCGCGGTTGACGAGCTCGGGGCGCACGGTCAGGACCTCGCTCGTGTGGGCGGCGGCCTGCGCGACGAGCCGGCGATGCACCTCGGCGACCACCGCGCCGTCCCCGGTATCGGCGTCGGGTTCGGCGCCGTGGACCAGCGCGAGCTCGCGATCGCCGCGCTGGATCGCGAGCGCGCAGGCGACGTCGAGCGCGGCGTTCGAGGCGCTGGTCAGGTCGGTGCCGCAGACGATCTTCATGGTCACGACAGGTACGCGAACCGGCGGACGAGCTCGAGCAGCCGATCGCGCAGCTCGTTGTCGAGGCTGACGAACCGGATGCCCATGCCGGGGTGCAGGTTGTCCGGGGTGCCGGGGCGATAGGGGTTCACCCAGATCACCTCACCCTCGGCTTCGAGGTGATGCGAGCGCTCCGATGAGAAGCGCAGGTTGAGGTGGGTGCCCGGCGCCTCCGGCGAGGTGGTGCGGACGAAGATGCCGGTCGCGCTGACATCGGTGATGTAGGCGAACAGGTAATTTTCCTCGCTCGCGTAATCGACCTCGAGATCGACGAGCACGCGCGGCGCGCGCCGGCGCTCGGCCTCGCTGACCGGCCCCGGGACGGCCGCGGCCGCGTCGCCCTTGACCTTCGGTCCCATCGCCCGCCGTCATAGCCTCAAGTCGCGACCGGGGTCAACGCCAAGATGAACCCCCCCGGCGCTCACCGTCGCGGGTCGCCTCGCGTGGGGTCAGTCGAGGCCGATCGTCGTGATTCGCACGCGATCGGCGCCATCGCGCAGCTCGCTCGGCGCCTCGCTGACCGGCATGTTCTTCCAGTTCGGGTTCGTGCCGGTGAAGAACCCGAGCCACACCTGGTGGACGCCCCCTGGCAGCGCACCCCCGCCCGCGCTCGTCGAGAACCGGTCGATGATGTAGTCGCCCACGGTCCACGTCGAGGTCGGGCACCGCCCGCCGATCGGATCGTGATCGCCGTTGCCGGCGCGGCCGGCCGGGCCGTCGAAGTGCATGAGCGACTTCCACGCGCCGCCGACCGGCTGCAGGATCTTGTAGTACAGCGTGATGTCGAACTTCTGGCCGCGCGGGACGGTCTTGGGCATGTCCCAGCCGAGCAGCTGGATCTTGCCGTCCCACACCACCCGGCTCTTGGGCCGGTAGGCGATCCCCGGCGGCTCGTCGTGGACGATCGCCTCGCGCAGCGGGTTCTTGTCGACCGCGCCGTCGACGCGGTTCGACAGCAGCAGATTTCGCACGTTGCGATCCTCGATCACGAAGTACGGCTTGCCGGCGATCTCGCGGTGCAACGTGCACAGCTCGGACTGCGGCGCCACCGCGAACACCCGGTTGGGCCGGCCGAGCGCCGCGATGATCTGCGAGCGATCCGGCGCGGTCTGCGGCGCGGCGCCGGTGTAGGCCAGCGGCGCCTGGCCGAGGTCGCCCATGACGACCAGATCGTCGCCCGGCTTGGCGAGCGCCTGGTAGGTCTCGAAGATCGCCTTCGAGGACAGGTTCAGCGCGAGCCGGGGCTGCCAGATCGAGCTCCAGAACGCCGCGAGCCCGAGCGTGGCGGCGATCGCGACGATCGCGCCGGCGGTCGCCAGCCGGCGCCAGCTCCGGCCGCGCGGCGACTCGTCGGCGCGCCACGCGAGCAGGGCCGCCGCGAACCCGCTCGCGGTCACCACGCCGAGCACCAGCACCCAGAGCTTGGTCGGCAGCCACAGGAGCCGCGACTGCGTCGGATAGCTGATCGCGTCGCCGCCGACCAGGAGCGAGGTCAGCCGCTCGGCGAACGACTGCTGATCCTTGCCGACGTCGAGCGTGGCGAGCACGGCGAACAGCGCGATCAGCGGCTTGCCGGGGGGCACCGCGTCGGGCTCGCCGCGCGCCCGCCCGGCGAACATGCCATCGAGCCACGCGCCGACCGCGATCGCCATCGCCGGGAACCCAGCGTACACGGTGAACCCGACCTTGCGCTGGAACGCCTCGCCGGCGACCCAGGCGCCGCCGGCCCACGCCAGCGTGACCGCGCCGAGCAGCTTGCGGCGCGGATCGGGCGCGCCGAGCAGCGCCGCCATCGCGATCGGCGCGACCAGGCCCCACGGGAACGTGCCGTAGGCGATCTGCTCGAACGTCGAGTCGAAGATCATCCGGAGGTCGTCGTCGGGCCGCCACGTCGCGCCCAGCGCCCACGCGTAGCAGCCGCTCGGCACGATCGCCTTGCCGAACAGCGCGCGCGCGGGCGGCGGCGTCATGCCGGGGAACGGCGTCTTCAGATCGTAGAGCTGGCGCGCGAGCAGCCAGACCAGCCCCGCGGTCGCGAGCGTCGCGATCACCGGGACCAGCCACCGCGCCACCGGCTCGCGGCGCCGGATCGCCGCGATCACCGGCACGCCGAGCGAGCCCGCGGCGGCGATCGCGCCGATCGGCACGACCAGGCCGAGCAGCGCGCCGCCCGCGTAGAACCCGATCGCGATCCCGGCGGCCACCGCGAGCGAAGCCACCGCGGCGTCGAGCGCGGCGCGCCAGGGCGCGGCCGGCGCGGCGCGCCAGGGCGACGCGAACGGCCCGAGCGCGACCAGGCCGTAGATGAGCAGCGATGCGCCGCACGCGGTGCCGATCTCCGAGGTCAGCATGCGCGCCTGCAGGGTGAGCAGCGGCATCGCGAGCAGGACGAGCGCCGCGACGACACCGGCGCGCGTCCCGGCGAGCCGCATCGCGGTCCCGGCGGCGGCGAGCACGGTCAGGACGCCGAGCACGGCGAACGGCAGCCGGCGGCCGGCGTCGTCGTCGGCGATCGCGTCGCGGCCCCACTTGATCGCGCGCGCGGTCAGCGTGCGCGCGGCGGCGTCGGGCGGCGGCGCGTGCAGGCAGCTCTCGGGGCCGCCGGGCTTTGCCGGCGGCGCGGCCGGCTTATCGGCGGGCCTGGGCTTGTCCTTGTCGCCGGGCTTCGCCGCCGCGGCCGCGACGGGCGGCGCCGCGCGATCGGCGACCTGGCGCTCCTGCGGTTCCCACAGGCCCGCGCCGCCGAGCCGGGGCACTAGCAGGGCTGCCGCGAGCAGCGCGCACGCCGCGAACGCCCACGGCCAGCGACTCAACCACCGAGCGATAGGACGAGCAAACGACACCGACCGCGAACGTACGTCGACTTGCGCCACGCGGCCAGCCCAGCGACAGTGGAGTTCGTTGGCAGACGTCACCTCGCGCGCGCTCGAGCTGGCCCGCTTGCACCGCCGGGTGCCGGTGCGCCGCTACGGCAGCCTCGTGGGCCACTGGGTGACCCGGTGGTTCCGGGCGCCCCGCAAGGTCGTGCGCGAGCCGGCGCCGCGGGTCGGGGCGGGCGAGCTGGCGATCACGTTCGGCGGCCACGCGACCGTGATCGTGCGTTATGCCGGCCTCGCGGTCGCGCTCGACCCGATGCTGGGCCGCTGGCTCGGCGGCGTGCATCGCGCGGTCGAGCCGGGCGTGGGGCCGGCGGACGTCACCGACGTCGGGCTGATCCTGCTGTCGCATCGCCGCGGCGGCCACCTGCATCTCCCCACGCTGCGCCACCTGCCGCGCACGGCCACCGTGGTCGCTCCCGCCGGCGCCGCCGCGGCGCTCGCGGGCCTGGGCTACGCGCGCGTGGTCGAGCTCGCCCCGGGCGCCGATCTCGAGCTCCGCGGCGTGAAGGTCACCGCGGCCGCGACCGCCCGCGGCGGGCTGTCCTATGTGCTGCAGGGCGACGGTCCGAGCGTGTACGTCTGCGGCGACGGTGGCTACTTCTCGGGGTTCGCCGATCTCGGCGAGCGGTTCGCGCCCGACATCGCGATGCTGCCGATCGGCGGGTTCTTGCCGGCGTCGTTTCGCGCGCGCCACATGTCGCCGCTCGACGCGCTCTATGCCTTCGAGGATCTCCGCGCGCGGGTGATGATCCCGATCCACCACGGCGCGTTCGCGCTGTCGTACGAGCGGCTCGAGGAGCCGGCGCGCTGGCTCCTCGAGCTCGCCACCCGCCGCGGCGTGCGCGACCACGTCCACGTGATGACGCCGGGTCAGACCGAGCGATTCGTCCAGCACGGCCTCGAGCACCGGACCGGTCGCTGGGCTCGCCGGGACCCCGCGTGATACACACGCCCACGATGTCCGCGCCCGTGCCCGACGTCTCGATCGTCATCCCGGTCTACAACGAGGAAGGCATCCTGCGCGAAGCCGTCACCGAGCTGCTCGACGGCCTGGGCGCGGTCCGCCAGGCGCTCGGGGCGCCCGAGCTCAGCTTCGAGGTGATCCTCGCCGAGAACGGCTCGCGCGACGCGACCGCCGAGGTCGCCGCCCACCTGGCGAGCGAGCGGTCCGAGGTCCGGACGTTCTCGCTCGGCGAGCCCAACTACGGCAAGGCGCTGCGCCGCGGCATCCTCGAGGCGCGGGGCCAGATCGTGCTGTGCGACGAGATCGACCTGTGCGATCTCGATTTCCACCGCCGTGCGCTCGAGCACCTGCGCCACCACGACTGCGACCTGGTGATCGGCAGCAAGGCGATGCGCGGCGCCAACGACGAGCGGCCGGTGTTCCGCCGGATCGCGACCCGCGTGATGAACGGCCTCCTGTGGGTCGCGCTCGACTTCCGCGGCACCGATACCCACGGGCTCAAGGCGTTCGATCGCCGCGCGCTGCTGCCGATCGTCGAGGCCTGCGTGATCGACCGCGACCTGTTCGCCAGCGAGCTGGTGATCCGCGCCGGCCGCGCCGGGCTCGATGTGATCGAGATCCCGATCCGGCTGCACGAGAAGCGGCCGCCGGCGATCAACCTCACGAAGCGGATCCCCAACGTGCTGCGCGGCCTGGCCAAGCTGACCTACGTGATCCGGTTCGGCGGCAAGCCATGACGCGGGGCAGGCCGCTGCCCAAGTGCGCGATCTCGATCGATCTCGACAGCGTCGCCTGTTACTACCGGATCCACGGACTGGGGGCCCCGCCGCCCGAGCTCGAGCACGTCGTCCTCGCGCGCGGGCTGCCGCGGGCGGCGCGGCTGTTCGCCTCGCGCGGCGTCCAGGTCACCTGGTTCGTGGTCGGCCGCGACGCCGATGGCGAGCTCGACGCGCCGGACCGCGCGGCGCGCCAGGCCAACGCGCAGCGGCTGCGCGCGCTCGCCGAGCACGGCGACGAGCTGGGCAATCACTCGTACTCGCACCCCTACGAGCTGGCGCGGCTCGCCGCGGCCGAGGTCGACGCCGAGATCGGCGGCGGCGATCGCGTGCTGCGCCAGATCACCGGCGCGCCGCCGCGCGGGTTTCGCGCCCCCGGCTACGACATCTCACCGGCGATGCTCGACGGCCTGGCGCGCCGCGGCTACCGCTACGACTCGTCGGTGTTTCCGGCGCCGGGCTACTACGCCGCCAAGGCCGTGGTCATGGCCGGCCTGGCGCTCGCCGGGCGGCCGAGCGGCGCGGTCATGACCAACCCGCGGGCGCTCGCCGCCCCCCCCGAGCCCTACCGCCCGGCGATGCAGGCGCCGTGGCGGCGCGGCCAGGCGCCGATCGTCGAGCTGCCGATCGCCGTCACGCCGTGGCTGCGCGTCCCGGCGATCGGCACCTCGTTGCTCCTCGCGCCGGGCCTCGTCGGCCGCCGCGTGGTCCGGGCGATGGCGGGCCGCGCGTTCTTCAACTTCGAGCTCCACGGCATCGACTTCATCGACGCCGATCTCGACGGCATCCCGGGCGAGCTCGTCGCGCGCCAGCCCGATCTGCGGATCCCCGGCGCGGTCAAGCAGGCCCGGCTCGGCGCGCTGCTCGACGAGCTCGCGGCCGGCTGGCAGTTCGCGACGCTCGCCGAGGTCGCCGCCGACGTCCAGCGCGCGCAGTGAGCTACACGCGTCGGTCCGAGTTGCCGCGCCGGCTGATCGCGCCGGTCGCCAGCTGATCGACGCGCTCGTTGAGCGCGATGCCGGAGTGCGCGAGCACCTTCACGAACTGCAGATCCGAGAACTGCTTGCACAGCTCGCGCAGCTCCTTGACCAGCTCGATGTTCTTCTTGGGCTTCCACGGCTTGGTGAGCAGGCCAATCGAGTACGCCGAGTCCGAGTAGACGATCACCGGCCGCGACCGGTCGCTGACCGACGACAGGCCGCGCAGGATCGCGCTCAGCTCGGCGATGTTGTTGGTGCCCTCGCCCAGGTATTCGCTGATCTCGCGCTGGCCCGGGCCATCGCCGACGATCACGACGCCGAGCCCGGCGGGGCCGGGGTTCGATCGGCACGCGCCGTCGGTCCAGACGTGAATCGCGTTTGCCGGGGCCTGGCGCTGCGAGGATTTCCCAGCCGCCCCGGCGGGCTTGGGCGCCGCCGCGCTGGGCTCGGGGCGGGCCTCGGCGGCAGGACCTGGCACGAAATCTACTGGCTCGCTCGCCGGGACCGGCGCGAGGTTGCGGGCGCCGGCGCGATACACGCGCGCGCCGGGATTGGGTTGATAAACGATCTCGACGCGACCGTCGGGATCTTTGACCAGTGCCGAGCTATCATCGACCTTGGCCCACACGTCGGCGTCACGTAGGCGATGGCGCAACCAGGGCATGGCGCACCCTATAACATGATGTTATAAGCCCCGGCGGCGTCTAGCCAGACGCCACAGGAGAATACGCATGCTTCGCATTCGCCACGGTTGGTTCGCTGTCGTGCTCGCGGTGGGCGCAATTTCCGCGTGCAAAAAGGACGAGAAGGCCGATCTCGCGGCTGCCGGTGGCAGCGCCGCCGCGGTCGTCGCGTCCGCCCCGGCGGCCAGCGGAGACGATCTCTCGCTGCTCCCCGTCGATTCCGAGGTCGTGGTCGGGGTCAACCTCGGCCAGATCCAGGGCAGCGTGCTGTGGAAGCAGTTCGTCGCCCCCGCGCTCGACAAGGCGCGCACCCAGGGCAAACTCGACAAGCTCAAGGACTTCCAGGACAAGTGCGGCTTCGACCCGACGACCTCGATCAAGAGCATCTCGCTGGGGTTCAGCAACACCGCGAGCGATACGCCCAGTGGCGTGATCGTGGTCCACGGCCTCGACAAGGCCAAGTCGCTGGCGTGCGCCGAGAAGATGAAGGACGACCCCTCCGCAAAGGAGGCCCAGGTCACCAAGGAGGGTGATGTCTATCTCATCAAGGACAAGGAGAAGGGCGCGACCACCGGGGTCATGTTCGCCAACGACACCACCGCGGTGATGGTCATCGGCGAGAAGGCCGCGACGGCGGCCGGCGTGAAGGCCGTGGTCGCCGGCGGCTCGGCGCTCAAGACCTCGCCGACGTTCGTCGAGATGTACAGCAAGGTGAAGACGACCGAGTCCGTGTGGTTCGTGGTCAACGGCAAGCTGCTCGAGAAGGCCGCGGCGATCGGCGCCAAGCCCAAGGCGATCTACGGCTCGCTCAACGTGACCGATGGTCTGGCGCTCGATACCAGCATCAAGGTCGATTCGCCCGACGTCGCGGCGCAGATGGCCGCCAAGTTCAAGGAGCAGTCGGTGCAGGCCCAGGCGATGGTCGACAAGATCGACATCGCCAACGACGCCGACGTGGTCAAGATGAACATCGTGCTGTCGAACCAGAAGCTCCAGGCGCTGATCACGCAGTTCGGCGCGCTGTTCGGACTCGGTGGCCTTGGCGCCAAGTAGCCGCGCGCTCGCGCTCGCGCTCGCGCTCGCAGCCGGTTGCGGCAAGAAAGCGAGCCCACCAGGTGGGCCGCCGCCCGAGCTCACCGGGCTCGCCGCCGTCCCGGCCACCGCCGAGGCCGTGGTGGGTGCCGACGTGGCCAAGCTGACCGACTCGCCGGTGATCGACCGCGCGGTCGAGCAGCTGCTGCTCGGCAACAAGCCGCTCGCGGAGCGCTGGGGCCGGGTCAAGGACGACTGCAAGATCGACGTCCGCAAGCAGGTCAAGCGCGTGATGCTGGCGATCGGCCCGCACGGCGCGACCCCGGGCACCGGACCCGTGATCATGGTCGTCGTCGGGTCGATCCCGGAGGCCGATCTCAAGGACTGCGTCGCCAAGCTGGTCGGCGGGGGCGGCGGTGCGGTCACCGGCAAGCTGGTCTATGGCCGCACGCTGTACCTGGTGAAGGACGGCAACCGCGCGATGTACTTCGCGTACGGCCGGCCCGATACGATCGTGCTCGGCTCGAACGAGGCCTACGTGACCGAGGCGCTGGGCACGGGCAAGAAGGCGCCCGATGCCGCCGATCTCGCGCCGTGGCTCCAGCGCGTCGACCAGAACGCCGCGCTGTGGGCCGTGGGGCGGACCGACGCACGCGTCCGCGACGGCCTGGTCCAGCTAACCTCGGGCAAGCTGGCCACCGGCCCTGTGGCCTACGCCGCCACCGCCGATCTCGCGGCGGGCGCCACCCTCGAGCTGTCTGCCGTCATGGCCAAGCCGGACGATGCTCAGGCGCTCGCGAGCTACGCCCAGGGCGAGCTGGCGATCCTCACCGCGGCCGCGCAATGGAAGTCGCTCGGCCCGGTCGTGGGCAAGATCACCGTGGCCGCCGACAAAGAAATCGTACGTTTCCGAGCGCCGCTCTCGCTCGATGACCTGAATCTGCTGTTGTCGGCGCTTGACGCAGGCAGTACACCCGCGCAGGATTCTGCGCCCCCGAACCCGGGCTCGGGCTCCGGACCTACGCAACCGAAATAGAGACGATCATGGCGAGCAAGAAAACCAAGTCCGTGAAGAAGGTAGCGCCCAAGGCCAAGGCCCCGGTGAAGGTCAAGGCGGCGCCCAAGGTGAGGACCGAGCCGGTGAAGCCGGCAGGGCCGCGCCACCCCAAGGCGCGCGTCGTCGCCGCGCATGGCAGCAAGGCATCGCTTGCGGCCGAGGTCGCCAAGGCGATCGCCCGCGCCGATCAGGACGCCGGCGCCCTCGAGGCCCAGCTCAAGACGGCATCGAACGCCCAGCTGCTGCGCCTCCAGAAGGCGTCGCAGACGCTGAAGCAGAAGTTCGGCGACCGCGAGAAGCTGATCGCGGCGATCGGCACGGCCACGAAGCGGAGCAAGGACAAGGACTACTTGATCAAGCTCGATACGTACTCGTTGCCGCAGCTGCTCGATCTCGCCGCCGCCGCCGCCGCCCAGCGCTAGCCCGAGATCTGTCCGCGCTGGCCCGCGATCAGCACCATCGTCTCGATGGTGCCGAACCGGGTCGGCAACGCCACGACGGTCAGCTTGTCGGTCGGCTGGATGTAGCCGTGCAGGAAGATCGGCAGGCCGAGCTCGAGATCGCGGTCGCCGGACATCCGCCGCTTCACCGAGCCGGCGAGCATGTTGACGATCTCGCCCACGGCGTCGGCGACCTCGGCGTCGCGCACCGGCGCATCCGGCGCCATGCAGAGGATCGCGCGCGACAGCGCCTTGCAGTCCTCGGCCGAGGCGACGACCGCGAGATCGAACGCCTGGCCGCCGCCCATCATCGGGATGTGCGCGCCGATCATCGCGCTCGCGCGCGCTGCATCCACGGGATCCTGGACCACGGCGGCCGGCAGCTGCAGCGCGTAGGTGGCGATCTCGGTGGCGGCGCCCGCGACGGCGGCGCGCCATTGCGCAAGCGTGAGTTTCGAGGACATGCTGGGTCTCGCTTTCTGGTGAGGGCTCGTCGCAACGTTCAGGCGCTGCGCAGGCGGTAGTACGACGTGCCGTCGCTGTGCATCAGCTCGAAGCCATCGTCGAGGTTCATCGTGGTCTCGGCGGTGCCGAGCATCATGAAGCCGTTGGGCCGCAGCACCTTGCGCACCTTGGCGAGGATCTGGCGCTTCATGTCGACGTCGAAGTAGATGAGCACGTTGCGCAGCAGCACCAGATCGAGCGGCGGCATCGCCGACCACGGCGCGGCGAGGTTGAGCTCGCGAAACTCGATCATCTTGCAGAGCTCGCTGCGGACCTGCCACTCGACGCCGACCTTGTCGAAGTACTTCATCAGATAGCTGGCCGGCAGGCCGCGGTTGACCTCGAGCTGGCTGTAGCGGCCCGCGCGCGACCGCGCGAGCATCTCGGTCGAGATGTCGGTCGCGACCAGCTGGACGTTCCAGCTGAGCAGCGCCGGGAAGTGCTCGCGGATCAGCATCGCGACGCTGTAGGGCTCCTGGCCGCTCGAGCACGCGCAGCTCCAGACCTGCAGCTTGCGCTCGGCCGCGCGCGTCTTCTGGAGCTCGGGGATGATCGTGTTGCGCAGCGCCTCGTACGGCTTGCCGTCGCGGAAGAACAGCGTCTCGGTCGTGGTCATCGCCTCGATGACCTTTTGCTGCAACGGGCCGCTCGGCGCGGCGCGCAGCCGGTCGATGACCTCCTGCGCCGAGCCCATGCCCTCGCGGCGCGCGAGCACCGAGAGCCGGTTGGCGACCAGGTACTGCTTGCCCTCCTCGAGCACGATCGCCGCGCGCTCGCGCACGAGCTGCCGCACGAACCGGAACGCGCCCTCGTCGATCGTCATGGGCTGGCTTCCGCCCCGCGCGGAGCTGCGAGCACGACGCGGCGGCGCAGCTCGCCGCCGAGCTCGTCGATCGGCAGCACCTGGCTGGCGAGCCCGGCGCGCGCCACGAACCCCGGCATGCCCCACACCACCGAGCTGGCCTCGTCCTGGACGATGACGTCGCCGCCGGCCTCGCGGATCGCGCTGCAGCCGGCCAGGCCGTCGTGCCCCATCCCGGTGAGCACGACGGCGAGCGCGCCGGCGCCGTAGACCTGCGCGACGGAGCGGAACAGCACATCGACGGCCGGACGGCAGTAGTTCTCGACCTCGTCCTGGTTGGTCGCCAGGCACGGCCGGCCGGCGCGGCGCGCGACCAGCAGGTGGTGGTCGCCGCGCGCGATGTAGGCGTGGCCCGGCACCAGCGGCTGGCCGGCGACCGCCTCGACGATCTTGATCTTGCACTGCGAGGCCAGCCGCTCGGCGAAGTGGCGCGTGAAGGTCGCCAGCATGTGCTGGACGATGACGATCGGCGCCGGGAACTCCGGGGGCAGCTGCATGAGCAGCGTGGCCAGCGCGTTGGGGCCGCCGGTCGACGCGCCGATCGCGACGATCTCGACCGGCCGGCGCAGCGCGCTCGACCCCAGCGCGATCACGCGCGGCTCGGACGCTGGAGGCGCGCCGGGGACGGCGATCGCCGGCAGGGCGTCGGGGGCCGCGGCGAACCGGTTGGTCAGGCGCGGCTCGTGGGGCGCGGCCGGGGGACTCCTGGGGGGGGGCGAGCCGGCGGCCGGCGCCAGCGGCGCGACCGCGGCGAACCGCGTGGTCGCGCGCTGCTCGGCCGCGGCCTGCGCCATCGCGACGGCGGGGCTCGGGGCCTGCCCAGGCGCGGGACCGATCGCCGCGGACCTCGGGGTCGCGCGCGCCAGGTCGGCTTGGCGGGGCGCGGCCGCGAGCGGCCGCAGCGGTGCTTCGCTCGCCACCTTGATCCCGGCGCGCGGCGCGGCGGCCGCTGGCTGCGCGAGCAGCACCATCGGTCCGGCGGGCGGACGGGTCCCCGGCGGGCCGCCACCGGTGAGCGCCTGGATCTTGGGCACCATCTCGTCGCGCACCCGCGCCATCGCGAGCAACACGTTGCCGACGTTCGACGGCTTGGCGACGTAGTCGCTCGCGCCGCAGGTCAGCGCCTCGATCGTCGCGGCCGCGCCGCGCTCGGTCCTGGTGCTGAACATGATCACCGGCAGCCGCGGCGCGTCCTTGCGGATCAGCTTCAGCGTCTCGATGCCATCCATCTCGGGCATCTCGACGTCGAGGATCACGATGTCGGGGCGGACCTGCGGGATCTTGGCGAGCGCGATCCTGCCGAGCGCGGCGGTCGCCACGACCTCCATGCCGGGGACCTCCGCGAGCGTCGCCGTGAGCAACTTGCGGATCACCACCGAGTCGTCGACGACCAGGATGCGGATCACGGGCGATCCCATCGAGCGGCGGGCGCCGCGGTGTCATGCACGGGCGTGGCCGTTGCCGCGCGCGGCCTTGGGCTGGCGCGCTTCGGACCGCAGCACGACGACGGGGATGCGCGGCGCGCTCGAGCGCACCATCGCGCCGTCGAACGAGAACCTCGAGATCAGCTGCTTGAGCTCGGACGCCATGCGGGTCAACGCCGTCGCCGCCGCCATGGTCTGGCCGGCGCCGCTCGCCGTGGTCTCGGCGGCCTGGGCGACGCTGGTGATGTTGCGCGCGATCTCGCCGCTGCCGTGCGCCGATTCAGCGACGTTTCGGCCCATCTCGTTGGTGGTCGCGCTCTGCTGCTCGACCGCGCTGGCGATCGTGGTCGAGATATCGTTGATCTGCGCGATGATCGTGCCGATGTGGCCGATCGCGGCGACCGCGTCCTGGGTGTCGGTCTGGATCGACTCGATGCTGCGGCCGATATCCTCGGTCGCCTTGGCGGTCTCCTTGGCGAGCTCCTTCACCTCGTTGGCGACCACGGCGAAGCCCTTGCCGGCCTCGCCGGCACGGGCGGCCTCGATCGTGGCGTTGAGCGCGAGCAGGTTGGTCTGCTGCGCGATCGCGGTGATGACCTTGATGACCTTGCCGATCTCGATCGCCGAGTCGCCGAGCTTGCCGACCGTGGCGTTGGCGGTCTCGGCGAGCTTGACCGCCTGGCCGGCGACGTGGGCCGACGCGCTCGCGCTCTTGGCGATCTCCTTGATCGACGCCGACATCTGCTCGGTGCTGGTGGCGACCGACTGGTTGGAGCGCGAGACCTCCTCGGCGGCGGCCGAGACCACCTGGGTCTGCGCCGAGGTCTCGGCCGCGTTGCCGCCGAGCTGCTGGCTGACCGCGGTGAGCTGCTCGGACGACGCGGTCAGCGCGTCGGCGTTGCGCGCGACGAACCGCAGCGGCTCGACCAGCGTGTCGATCAGCGCGTTGGTGCCGACGACGAGCTCGCCGTACACGCCCTCGAACCGGCTGGCGTCGCCGCGCGCGCCGAGCTGGCCGGCCTGCACCGCCTCGATCACCATCTGGAGCTCGCCGACCACCTCCGAGAGCGCGGCGCTCGATTGCCGGAACGAATCGGCCAGCGCGCCGAGCTCGTCGGCCGACTCGTAGGTCACGCTGGCGTCGATCTGGCCGTGCGCCATCGCGCTCGCGGCGGCCTCGAGCTGGCGCATCGGCGCGGTCAGCATGCGGGTGACGACGAGGGCGAGAGCGACGCCGACCAGCACGGTCAGCCCGAGCAGCGCGCCGATCCACAGGCTGGCCGCGCCGATCGACTGGTAGATCCCGGCGTTGGCCTCGGCGCCGGCGGCGGCGTCGAGCTTGATCAGCCGGTTCAGCACGTCGCGCGCGTCGTCGAACCGCGCGATCGCCGTCTTGTGCGCGATCCGCGTGTCGTCGACCTTCGCGGGATCGTCGGCGAGCCGGAGCAGCGCGTCCTGGGCGCGCAGGTAGCTCGCCCACCGGGCGTCGAACTCGGCCACCACGGCGACCGCGTCGGGCCGGGTCGTGCCGGCGCGGTACGCGGCGAGCTGGGTGGTGAACGCCGCGAGCTCGGTGTCGATCTTCTGGCGGTAGCCGGCGCGGTCGACCTCGGTGGTCGCCAGCACGACGCCGAGCACGTGGCGGCGGACCTGCCCGGCGGTGCCGGCGAGCTCGCTCGCGCGCGTCAGGCTGGGCAGCGCGTCCTTGGCCAGCAGGTCGACGTGGTCGCTGACCGCGCCGAGCTCGGCGAGCGCGAACGCGCCGAGCGCGGCGCACAGCCCGATCACGGCGAGGAACGTGCTCCCGAGCTTGAATCCGATATTGCGATGCTTGAACCAGGTCATGTGACGCTCCTCGATCCTTGGGTCAGTTGCTGCTGTGCAAGTGCGCGTCATTGCCGGTCGACACGAGCGACCGCGCCACGGCCGCGCCGGCGCCGGCCGCCGTCGCGGTGCGCGGCTCGAACGAGAACTTGGAGATCAGTTGCTTGAGCTCGGAGGCCATCCGCGCGAGGTCGGTGGCCGCGGTCAGGGTCTGGCCGGCGCCGTTCGCGGTGTCGCGCGCGGTGTGGGCGACGGTCGCGACGTTGTTGGCGATCTCGGTGGTGCCGCGCGCCGACTCGCCGACGTTGCGGCCCATCTCGTTGGTCGTGGCGCTCTGCTGCTCGACCGCGCTGGCGATCGTCGTCGAGATATCGTCGATCTGCGCGATGATCGCGCCGATGTGGCCGATCGCGGCGATCGCGTCCTGGGTGCTGGCCTGGATCGACTCGATGCTGTGGCCGATATCCTCGGTCGCCTTGGCGGTCTCCTTGGCGAGCTCCTTCACCTCGTTGGCGACCACGGCGAAGCCCTTGCCGGCCTCGCCGGCGCGGGCGGCCTCGATCGTGGCGTTGAGCGCGAGCAGGTTGGTCTGCTGCGCGATCGCGGTGATGACCTTGACGACCTTGCTGATGGCGATCGCCGAGTCGCCGAGCTTGCCGACCGTGGCGTTCGTGGTCCCCGCCATCTTGACCGCCTGGCCGGCGACCCGCGCGGACTCGCTGGCGTTCTTGGCGATCTCCTTGATCGAGGCGGCCATCTCCTCGGTGCTGGTCGCGACCGAGAGGGTGCTGCGCGACACGTGGCCGGCCGCGGTCGAGACCAGCTGGGCGAGCGACGACGCCTCGGCCGCGCTGCCGCCGAGCCGCTGGCTGACGGCGGTGAGCTGCTCCGACGACGCGGTCAGCGCATCGGCGTTGCGCGCGACGAACTGCAGCGGCGAGACCAGGGTATCGAGCAGCGCGTTGGTGCCGGCGACCAGCTCGCCGTACACGCCCTCGAACCGCCCGGCGTCGCCGCGGATCCCGACCTGGCCGCGCTGCGCGGCGTGGAGCAGCAGCTGGAGCTCGCCGACCACCGCCGACAGCGCCGCGGTGGAGCGGCCGAACGAGCCGGCCAGCGCGCCGATCTCGTCGTCGATGTCGTGGTCGATCGCGCCGGTGTCGAGCTCGCCGTGCGCCATCGCGCGGGCGGCGACCTCGAGCTGGCGGACCGGGCCCACGACCAGCCGGGTGATCGCGAACGCGATCGCCGTGCCGAGCACCACCGAGATCGCCAGCACGATCGCCACCCACCAGCGGATCGACCGGATCACCCCGTAGATCCCGGCCGCCGAGGCCGCGCCGTCCCGCCGCGTGGTCTCGACGATCGCGCCCAGCGTGGCGCGCGCGGCGTCGAACTGCGCGC
>Ga0302299_10000213_pt1 | contig 28371 bp, 23 predicted proteins | sample III_Fen_N3_4_FD_198795 | JGI IMG/M metagenome (GOLD analysis project Ga0302299, IMG submission 198795) | Peat permafrost microbial communities from Stordalen Mire near Abisko, Sweden - III_Fen_N3_4 | ecosystem: Environmental > Terrestrial > Soil > Wetlands > Permafrost | place: Sweden: Abisko...
GCGCGTGGTATCCTCCGCGGAATCTGCCGGATACGGGGTGGCGACGGCGCGGGGAGGCGGGGGGATGGGCCAGGTGCGTGCGGCGGAGCCGCAGCAGGCGCAACTCGTGCGGGGACTCGGGCCGGCCGACGCCACGCTCCTGATCGTCGGCAGCGTGATCGGCTCGGGCATCTTCTTCGCCCCCTCGATCATGGCGGGCTACCTCCAGTCGCCGGGGCTGCTGCTCGGCCTGTGGATCGTCGGCGGCCTGCTGACGCTCGCGGGGGCGCTGTCGTATGCCGAGTTGGCAGCGGCCATGCCGCGGGCGGGCGGGCAGTACGTCTTCCTGTCTGAGGCCTTCTCTCCCCTGTTCGGCTTCCTCTACGGCTGGACGCTGCTGCTCGCGATCAACACCGGCTTCGTCGCGGCCGTGGCGGTCGCGTTCGCGAAGACGCTCGGCTTCTTCGTACCCGGTGTCGGCGAGGAGCACCTCCTGTTCGCGGCCTTCGGCCTGCGCTTCTCGACCGCCCAGGCGGTCGCGCTGCTTGTGATCGCGGTCCTCACCTGGCTCAACGTCACCGGCCTGCGCACCGGGGCCTCGGTGCAGAACGTCTTCACGGTCGCCAAGCTGGGGGCGATCGCCGCCCTGGTCGTGCTGGCAGTCGTGACCGCGAAGGGTTCGGCCGCGAACTTTCACCCGCTGCTCGGGCTCGCGCTCGGGCCGGAGGGCCTGAAGATCGGGCTGTTCGCGGCGCTCGCGGGCGCGATGAGCAAGGCGCTGTTCTCCTACGACTCCTGGTACACCGTCACCTTCGCCGCCGAGGAGGTGGTCGACCCCGAGCGCAACCTGCCGCGCGCGCTGATCCTCGGCACGCTGGGGATCATGGCCACCTACGCGGCGGCCGTGGCGGTCTACGTGTACATGGTGCCGATCGGCGAGATGGCCGCGGTGACCGAGAGCCGGATCGCCACCGAGTCGGCGCTGCGCATGATCGGGCCGGCCGGCGGCGCGTTCGTGGCGATCGCGGTGCTCGTCTCCACGTTCGGCTGCGTGAACGGCCTGACGCTGGCAGGGGCCCGCGTCGTCTACGCGATGGCGCGCGACGGCCTGTTCTTCCGCTCCGCGGCCTGGGTCCACCCGCGCCACCACACGCCGTCGCGCGCGCTGCTGGCGCACGGCCTGGTGGCCGGGCTGCTCACGCTCACCGGCACCTACTCCGACCTGCTGACACTGACCGCGTTCTCGTCGCTGCTGTTCAACGTGCTGACCGTCGTGGGGCTGTTCGTGCTGCGCCGCCGCCGGCCCGACCTGGCGCGCCCCTACCGTGTCTGGGGCTACCCGCTGGTGCCGCTGCTCTTCGTCGCGGTCGCTCTCTTCTTCCTCGTCTACATGCCGGTCGCCGACCCTCGCAACACGGGCTTCGGCCTGCTGCTGACGGCAGCGGGGCTGCCCGCCTACTACTACTGGCGCCGCCGGGCGTAAGCGCTTTACCCGGGCCGCGTGCGCGACTTATCCTTCTCGGGGGGCCGGTTTCTGGGCATGAGCGCTGGCCGAGGCACGCCGCTGGATCCGCCCGACGCCGCCGGCCCGGAAGGAGGCGCGCAGGAGGGGTTCACCGCCGAGGACCTGTTCGGGGACCTCGTCGACGCGCCCCTGCCCAAGCCCGCCGCGACGGTCGCGCCGCGCCGCGACCCGATCCGCGTGCGGCTGAGCGACCCCACCTCGCCGCCGTTCGCGGCGGGGCTGGCGCAGGACCCGCCCGAGGGGCCCGGCGACGAGGTCGACAACGCCTTCCTGCGCCTGAGCGGCTTCGTCGAGGAGGGCCTCGATGACGAGCCGGGTCCGCTGTTCCGCCCGGCGCCGCCGTTCGCCGACGACGAGGAGGCGCGGCTGCCGCCCGCCGCCGAGTCGACGAGCGCGAAGCTGTCGATCAGCGACGCCAAGCTGCCGCTCGGCCCGGGGCTCGACCTCGCTTCGGTCGCGCAGAGCGGGTTCGAGGAGCCGTCGTTCGAGGAGGAGCTGCCGCCGCCGAGGCCTCTCGCGCAGCCGCCCGGCCGCACGCTGTCCTGGCGCGACGACGACTTCGGGCCCTACAAGCTGCTCGACCGCGTGGCGGTGGGCGGCATGGCCGAGGTGTTCAAGGCCAAGCGCGCGGGGGTGGAGGGGTTCGAGAAGGTGGTGGCGCTCAAGCGCATCCTGCCCCACCTCTCGGAGAACCGGGAGTTCCTGGACATGTTCGTGGACGAGGCCAAGATGGTGGCCGGCCTCACCCACCCCTGCATCGCGCAGATATTCGACCTCGGCCGCATCGAGAGCAGCTACTACATCGCGATGGAGTACGTGCACGGGCGCGACCTGCGCACGATCGAGAAGCGCGCGCGGGAGAAGGGCCTGCGCCTGCCACTCGACCTCGGCCTGCGCGTGGTGAGCCAGGTCTGCGCGGCGCTCGAGTACGCGCATCGCAGGAAGGACGCGCGCGGCCGGCCGCTCGAGATCGTGCACCGCGACGTCAGCCCGCAGAACATCCTGCTCTCGTTCGAGGGCGACGTGAAGCTGGTCGACTTCGGGATCGCGAAGGCCGCGAGCAAGGCCGCGAGCACCGAGCGCGGCGCGCTGCGCGGGAAGCTCCTGTACATGAGTCCGGAGCAGGCGTGGGGCAGGCCGATCGACCTGCGCAGCGACCTGTTCTCGCTCGGCATCGTGCTCTACGAGCTGGTCACCGGCAGCAAGCCCTTCCTGGCGGCGGGCAGCGAGCTCACCATCCTCGAGCTGGTGCGGCAGTGCCTGATCACGCCGCCGCGCGAGGTCAACCCGCGCGTGCCGGAGGCGCTCGACCGCCTGATCATGAAGGCCCTCGCGCGCGAGCCCGGCGAGCGCTACCAGGACGCCGGGCAGCTGCAGCGTGGCCTCGAGCGCATCCTGCGCGAACGGCCGCCGGTGACGGCGCGCGACTTGGCCCGCTTCCTCGAGCTGCTGTTCGACCGCAGCGAGCGCGAGGACCACGAACCCGAGCCGGCGCCCGCCCCCGAGGCCGCGGGCGTCCTGGCCCCGGATCCACTCTCGCTGGACTCGCTGCTGAAGCGGTTCGGCATCGACGCCGAGGAGGCGCCCCCACGATGACGCTCACCGACGAACAGACCCAGTTCTACCGGCAGACCCTGGAGATCTCGAAGCGACAGCTCGACGACCTCAACGCGGCGATCGAGGAAGAGCTGGCGAAGGTCAAGGACCGGCTCGCACAGCTGCAGGCACAGAAGAACGCGGCCAAGCAGATCTATGCCGGCGCCTGCGCGATGCTCGGGATCGAGAACGAGCTCGAGCAGGCCGAGCAGACGGAGTCCTAGATGGCCTGGTTCCGCCGCGAGCCCTCGCCGCTCACGCCACGCACCTCGGAGAGTCGCGTGCCCGAAGGCCTGTGGGTGAAATGCGGGAGCTGCAAGGAGATCCTCTACCGCAAGGACGTGCTGAAGAACCTCTCCGTCTGCCCGAAGTGCGCCTTTCACTTCCGGATCGGCGCGAGGGAAAGGCTCGGCATGCTGTTCGACGGGGCGTGGCAGGAGTTCGACCGCGGCCTTGTCAGCGCCGACCCGCTCGGCTTCCGGGACAGCAAACCCTACGCGGAGAGGCTGCGCGCCGGCAAGGCGAAGACGGACTCGTACGACGCGCTGGTGTCGGCGGTCGGCGCGCTGGGCGGGCGTCGGACCGTGATCGGCGCGATGGAGTACGGGTTCATCGGCGGCTCGATGGGCGTCGTCGTGGGAGAGAAGGTGACGCGCTGCGTCGAGCGCGCGCTCGCGGAGAAGCTGCCGCTCGTCGTGGTCTCCTGCTCGGGCGGGGCGCGCATGATGGAGGGCACGCTGTCGCTCATGCAGATGGCCAAGATCTCGGCCGCGCTCGCGCGGCTGCACGAGGCGCGGCTGCCGTTCGTCAGCCTGCTCACCGACCCGACGACCGGCGGCGTCACCGCGTCCTACGCGATGCTCGGGGACCTCAACGTGGCGGAGCCCGGGGCGCTGATCGGCTTCGCCGGGCCGCGCGTGATCGAACAGACGATCCGCCAGAAGCTGCCCGAGGGCTTCCAGCGCGCGGAGTTCCTGGTCGAGCACGGAATGCTCGACCTCGTGGTCGACCGGCGCGAGCTGAAGAAGACGCTGGTGCGCTGCATCGGCTTCTTCGTGGACTGAAGGCACCGAGGCTCCCCGATGCCGGCGCGGCTCGACCTCAACGCGGACCTTGGCGAGGGGTTCGGCGCCTGGGCGGCGGGGCCGGACGAAGCGATCCTCGCCCACGTCACGTCTGCGAACGTGGCCTGCGGGTTCCACGCGGGCGACCCGTCCTCGATCGACCGCACGGTGGCGCTCGCGGCGCGCGCCGGCGTCGCGGTCGGCGCGCACCCCGGCCATCACGACCTGCGCGGCTTCGGCCGGCGCGAGATCGCCGTCGACCCGGCCGAGGTCGAGGCCGACGTGGTGTACCAGGTGGGCGCGCTCGCGGCCTTCGCGCGCAGCCACGGCGTGCCGCTCGCGCACGTCAAGCCGCACGGCGCCCTGTACAACCAGGCCGCGCGCGACGCGCCTCTCGCGCGCGCGATCGCGCGGGGCGTCGCGCGCTGCGGGCGCGAGCTGGTGCTGGTGGGACTGGCCGGATCCGAGCCGATGCGCGAGGCCGCCGCCGAGGAGGGCCTGCGTTTCGCCGCGGAGGCGTTCGCCGACCGCGCCTACGACGACGACGGGCGCCTGGTCGCGCGCTCACGGCCGGGGGCGCTGATCCTGGACCCCTCGGCGGTGGCGCGGCGGGCCCTGCGCATCGCGTGCGAGGGTCGCCTGACGTCGATCGACGGCGCGGAGCTCTCGCTCTGGGCCGAAACGCTGTGCCTGCACGGGGATCATCCGCAGGCGCCCGCGATCGCACGCGCGGTGCGCGAGGCGCTCGAGAGCGCGGGGGTCGTCGTGCGGGCGCTCGGACGGTGAGCCTCCCGCGCGTCCTGCCGGTCGGGGACGCGGCGCTCAGCGTCGAGTTGGCCGATGCGCCGTCTCCCGCGACCAACGCCCGCGTGCGCGCGCTCGCCGGGGACCTCGCCCTGCGCCCGTTCGACGGCATCCGCGAGGCCGTTCCCACGCACCGCTCGCTGCTCGTGCTCTACGAGCCCTCGGCGATCGGCTTCGAGCCCCTGGCGCGCGAGCTGCTCGCACGCGCGGTGGGCCTGGCCGTGCCCGACACTCGCGGGCGCACGCACGAGATCCCGACCGTCTACGGTGGGGCGCACGGCGTCGACCTGGAGGCGTTCGCCGCCGCGCGCGGCATGACCCCGACGCAGGTCGCGCGCCTGCACGCGGGACGCGAGTACTGCGTCCTGATGCTCGGCTTTCTGCCGGGCTTCGGCTACCTCGGCCCGCTGCCGGAGGCCCTCGAGGCGCAGCGCCACGCGACGCCGCGCGTCCGCGTCCCCGCCGGCTCCGTCGCGCTCGCCGGACGCCAGACCGGGATCTACCCCGTCTCCTCGCCCGGCGGCTGGCAGCTGATCGGCCGCACGTCGCTGCGGCTGTTCGACCCGCTGCGGGAGCGGCCGACCCTGTTCGCGCCGGGCGATCGCGTGCGCTTCGTGCCGGTGCCGGAGCTGCCACCCGCCCCGCCCGCTGCGACGCCGGCGGCCGCGGCCGGCGTGGCGTCGCTGGAGGTGCTCGAGCCGGGGCTGCTCACCAGCGTGCAGGATGCGGGGCGGGGCGGCTGGCGCCACGCCGGGGTGGGCTGTGCGGGGCCGCTCGACCCGCTGGCACACGGGGCGGCGAACCGCGCGGTCGGCAACGAGCCCGGCGCCGCCGCGCTCGAGTGCACGCTCGCGGGACCGACGCTGCGCTTCCTGGCGCCCACGCGCTTCGCGCTCGCCGGCGCCGACCTCGGCGCCCTGCTCGAGCGCGCCGACCTCGGGGCCTGGCCGGTGCCGCTCGGCGCCGCGGTGCTGGCCCGCGCCGGCAACGTGCTGCGCTTCGGCGGCCGACGCCACGGCTGCCGCGCGACGATCGCCTTCTGCGGCGGGATCGACGTGCCGCTCGTGCTCGGCTCGCGCGCGACAGACCTGCCGTCCGGCTTCGGAGGGCTCTCGGGGCGCGCGCTGCGCGCCGGCGACCGCCTCGCCGTCGCGGCCGCAAGACGCGCCTGCGAGGAGCAGGAGTCGCGGCCGGCGCCGTGCGCGCAGCGCGTCACCGCCCGCGTCGTGCTCGGGCCCCAGGCCGATCACGTCGCCCAGGAGTCGCTCGCGGCGTTCCTGTCGTCGCCATGGCGCGTCGGGCTGACGTCCGACCGCGGCGGCTGCAGGCTCGAGGGCCCGCGCCTGCGTCACGCGGGTCCCGCTGAGATCCTCTCCGACGGCATGGTGCCGGGGTCGATCCAGCTCCCGCCCGACGGCCGGCCGATCGTGATGCTGGCGGACGGACCCACGACCGGCGGCTACCCGAAGCTCGCGTGCGTCGTGCGTGCCGACCTGCGGCTGCTCGCCCAGCTCGTGCCGGGACACGGCGAGCTGCGCTTCGAGGCCGTGCGCCTGCGGGACGTCCAGGCCTGATCAGACCTCGTCGATCGGCCGGGGTCGGCCCAGCGCGAAGCCCTGCGAGTGCGTGAAGCCGATCTCGGTGCAGGCCCGCGACTCGCCCGGGGTCTCGATGCCCTCGGCGACGGTGCGCACCAGCAGCTCGCGCGCGAGGGCCAGCAGCGACTGCAGCAGCCGGCGCTTGGGCAGGGCCGCCCGGTCGAGGCCGCTGACGAAGCGGCGATCGAACTTGAGGTAGTGCGGTGGCGCCTCGGCGAGCTCCAGCAGCCGGGCCTGGCCCGCGCCGAAGTCGTCGTAGGCGAGCGCGATGTTGCGCTCGAGCAGCAGGGCGCGCAGCTCCGCGATCGCGGCCGGCTGCGTCAGTACGCTCTCGTGGATCTCGAGCGCGAGGTCGAGCTGCGGCGCGATCCGGCGCAGCTCCTCGAGAGACTCCAGCAGCCCGGGCCGTGCCAGCTCGCACGGGTGTGTGTTGAGGAAGATCGTCGGCAGGTCGCTGCGGTCGGCGACCAGCTCCACGGCCTTGCGCCGGAACAGCCGGCTGAGCTCCGCCTCGGCGCCAATGCTCTCCGCGATGCGAAACAGCTCGGTCGGGCCCTCGGGCAGTGCCGGGTGCCGGCCGCGGCCGAGCGCCTCATAGGCCGCGATCGTGCCGCGCGAGACGAGCAGGATCGGCTGGAAGACCATGGTGACGAGGCCGTCCTTCAGCAGCTCGCGCAGCTCGCGCGTGCCCGCGGCGAAGCGGTGCGGCAGGTCGGCGCGACCCACCGCCGTGGTTGGGGCGTCGTCTTGCGGGCCTGCCGTCGCCATCTCGCTCGACCAGCCGAGGCGGAACTCGAAGTCGGCGAAGTGGAGGATGTCGCCCTCGCGCAGGCTGGCCTCCTGCACGAGCGAACGGTTCACGAAGGTCCCGTTGGTGCTACCCAGATCGCGCAGCTGCAGCCCTGCGCGCCAGTACAGCTCGGCGTGGACCTTCGACACGGACTCGGCCGGCAGGACCAGGTCGAGCCCCTGGCGGCGGCCGACGCGGAACGGCAGCGTGGGGATGGCCAGGCGCCGCAGCTGGCCGCCCTCGCCCACCGTCTCGAGATACCAGCCGTCCGGCTGGCGGCTTGTGGCGCCCGTGGGCGTGCCGAGCCGCCCGGTCTTTTCGGGTGTTTCGTGACTCACCGGCGTAAGTATGCCCTGTTCGCGCAGGGCGGAGCGTCGGGCCTCCCTGGCAACAGCGCCTCGGCGGACGCGACGGGCTAGAGCAGCCGGCGGGCGCTGTCGGCGCCAGGCGAGGGCGCCGCCGGCGGGGCAGCGTCCTGGCCCGTGCGGCGCTGGCGGATCAGCAGCCCCTCGGCCTCGGCGGCGGTCACGGGCGGCCCCGACAGATTCCCCTGCATGCAGTCGCACTGCCAGCGCACGAGCAAGACGCGCTGCGCCTCGCTCTCGACGCCCCCGGCCACCACGCGCAGCCGGCGCGAGCGGGCGAGCGCCACGGCCGCGGCGATCACGGCCTCGTGGTCGCGGTTCGTCACCGCGTCGCGCACGATCGAGCCGTCTATCTTCAGTGTGTCAAGCGGGTAGCGGTAGAGGTGGGCGATGCGGCTCTCGCCGACGCCGAAGTCGTCGAGTGCGATACGCAGGCCGAGCCGGCGCAGCTCGCCCAGCCGCTCGATCGCGAGCTCGGGCCCGTGGGGCAACTCGGCCTCGGAGACCTCGAGCTCGAGGCAGGAGGCCGGCAGCCCCGTCTCCTCGAGCACACGCCTCACGAGCTTCACCAGCGCGGCGTGGGCCAGCTGGCGCACGGAGATGTTGACCGAGACGACCAGCTTGCTGTGGCCCGCGTCGTGCCACTTGCGCGCCTGGCGGCAGGCGGCGCGCAGCGTCCACTGCCCGAGCGGCACCGCGAGCCCGCTGACGTCGGCCAGCGAGACGAAGTCGGCGGAGCTGACCAGCCCGTCTCCGGCGCGCCAGCGCAGCAGCGACTCCATGGCCACGATCGCCCCGGTCTCGCTCTCGACCACGGGCTGCCAGTACAGCTCGAGCCCGTCCTTGGCCAGGGCTCGGCGCAGCGCGCTCTCGCGCGCCTGCTGCTCGGCCGCGATCGCGCGCGAGCGCGGCGCGTGCACGTCCCAGCCGTCGCCACCTCGCTGCTTGACCCGCTGCATGGTCAGGGTCGCGTTGTGCAGCAGCGACTCGTTGTCCTCGCCGTCGTCCGGGAAGAGCGCGATGCCGAAGCTCGCGCTCACCTGCACGTCGTGGCCCCCGAGGCTGAACGGGCTGCGCAGCGCGAGGCGCAGCTTGTCGGCCATCACCGTGATGTCCTCGTCGCGCTTCAACCCCGGCAGCAGGATCGTGAACAGATCGCCCTCGGCGAGGCGGGCGATGGTGTCGCCCTGCCGGAGGGCGCTCTCGAGCGCGAGCGCCACCGAGCGCAGCAGGTCGTCGCCGAGGCTCGGGCCGAGCTTCTCGTTGACCGCCTTGAAGCGATCGAGGCCCATCTGCACGATCGCGAGCTTCTGGCGCACTCGGCGAGCGTGGATGATCGCGACCGCTAGCCGGTCGTTGAAGCGGCGCGCGGTCGCGAGCCCGGTGAGCGGGTCCTGGTCGGCCAGGATCCGCACCTCCTCCTCGAGGCGCAGGCGCTCGCCGCGCTCGTGTGCGAGCGCGGCGGTGAGGCGCCGCCGTTCCTCGCGCAGCTCGCGGATCTCCGCCTCGAGCTCCGTCTCGCGCAAGGCGGGCGGCTCCGCGGCCCCGGACTCACTGGCCGTCGTCGCCTCGGGGAGCCCGGCCGATCCCGCAGCGTCCGCCGCCAGATCCACCGGCAGCGGCGCCTCGCCCCCAACCGCGGGCGGTGCGGCCGTCGGTTCGCCGGCAGGGGCTTGCTCGCCGGAGACGGCGCCGTCCGGCGGAGGCGGCGCGGCGGCGGGCGCCGCCGGTCCCTCGAGCGGGCCCGTCCCGCCCTGACCGAGCGACGTGTCCTGGGTCGCCCGGCGGAACGGCAGGATCGAACTCCACCGGCGTTTCCAGTCGGACATGCGGGTGGCCTGACCCTAGCGCGCCACGACCGGGCGGTCAAGGTAAGCAGCCGCGGCCGCCGCGGCCTCGATCCGCGCGGCCGCCGCCACGAGCTCCGCGCGCTCCGGGTCTAGCCCGGCCGCGTGGCGCGCGAGCGCGGCGGCCGTCGCCGGATCGCCGCGGCCAGATTGCGCGCCCGCCAGCATCAGCCAGGACTCGGCGTGGGCCGGCCGCGCGCGCAGGGTCAGCGCGAGCACGTCCTCGGCGCGTGCGAGGCGCAGGGCGCGTACCGCCGGTGTGTTCGCGGTCGCCGCGAGACGGGCCTCCTCGCGGGCCGCGAGCCAGGGCCGGTCGGGCAGCGTCGCGAGCGCCGCGAGCAGCGCCGCGCAGGCGAGCGCGAGCGCCGCCGCTCCGGCGCGTCCGAGGGGACGGGCCCGCGCTCCCGATCGCCCGGCCGCGAGCGCGGCGGCGAGGGCGGCGAGCGCGGCGTTCGAGGGGATGCGCAGGTCGAAGTCGAGCGCGCTGTGGACGGCGAGCGCCACCAGTGCCGCCGCGCCACCCCGCGAGACTCCACGGACGAGGGGCCCGGCCGCGAGCGCCGGCGGAGCGCCCGCCCCGCGCAGGAGCAGGGCGAGGGCGCAGAGAGCGAGCGCGAGACCGGCCGCGCCTGTCTCGGCGAGCGTCTCGAGGTAGTCGCTCTCCGCGTGCTCCACGCGCAACAGCCCGTGATCCTGCTTGAAGCGGGGGTAGGCGTCGTGAAAGGACCCCAGGCCGCTGCCGACGAACGGGCTCGAGGCCGCGAGCCGCAGCGCGCCGCGCCAGGTGTCGAGGCGGAACGAAGACCCGGCGAGGCTGCGCAGCCGCACGTGCGCCTCGGGCGGCGCCAGCGCGAAGACGAGGACGCCGAGACCGAGGCCGAGCGCGAGCTTCGGGACGAGCGCACGCCAGGAGGGGACCCGGCGACCGGGGCGCCACAGCCCGAGCGCCGCCACGCCGGCGGCGAGCGCGACGGCCCCACCGCGCGAGAGCGAGGCGAGCACGGCGAGCGCCATCGCGAGCGCGGCGACGAGCGAGAGCACGACCGGGAGCGCACGGCGGCCGGCCGTCCAGTCACGGCCGCCAGCGCGCGCGTCGCCGACCAGGCCGACCACCAGGCCCGCCGCGACGAGCGCGGCCATCGCCGTCCAGCCGGCGAAGTGGTTCTTGTTGACGAAGGTGCCGAACGGACTGACGGTCGGCACCGCGATCGTGCCGTAGAGCAAGGCGCCGAAGCGCGCGCGCGCCAGGATCGCGTAGGCCGAGAGCAGGAACCCGGCGCCGGCGACGAGGCCGGCCGTGACGGCAGCGGTTCTCGCCCGAGACAAGGCCGGCGCGGCGAGCGCGGCGAGCAGGCCGAGCGCGGCCGTGAGCCCGGCGGCGCGCAGCGTGGTGTGCGGGTCGAGCGACACGGGCCGGGCCAGCGGGCCCAGCACGGCGGCCGCGGCGGCGACGGTCGGGTGCCAGACGGCGGCCGGGCCCGGGGCCAGGAGCGCGAGCAGCGCGCGAGGCAGCGGCACGAGCTGGCACAGGGCGAGGCCGACGAAGCCGGCGAGCGGCCACAGTGGTGTCGCGGGCAGAGCGATGCCGCCGCGCAGCGCACCGGTCGCGAGCGCGGCCGCCGCCACCAGCAGGCCGGAGGCGGTGATCCCGGCCAGTACGACCGGGGTCACACCGCCGAACGGCCAAGGCGCCAGAAGCGCGAGCGCCACGAGCGCGGCGAGGGCGAGCAGGGAGCCGACGCCCGGCTCGACGGGAGAGCGCACCGCGCGGATTGTACGTCGCGCCGGCTGCGACTAGCGGACGGCGGGCGCGCGGGCGGGCACCGCGGGCGGCAGGAACGCGGTGGCGGGCCGGCCCAGCAGGAAACCCTGGCCGTACTCGATGCCAAGCTCGAGCAGCGTGGCGAGCTCGCCCTCGCGCTCGATGCCCTCGGCGATGATGGTGGAGCCGATGCGGTCGGCGAACGCCTTGAGAGCGCGCGTCATCTCGCGCCGGATGTAGCTCGAGTCGATGTTGCGGATCAGCTCGCGGTCGAACTTCAGGTAGCGCGGGTTTAGACGCGCGATCTTCTCCAGGCCCGAGTAGCCAGCGCCCACGTCGTCGACCGCGATCGCAAAGCCGAGGCGCGTGAGGTCGGCCAGCGCCTCCGCGAACAGCTCGTAGTTCTCGATCGCCGACTTCTCGGTGATCTCCAGCACCACCCGCTCGGGCGACAGCCCGGCGGAGCGCGCCAGCCGCACGAGTGCCGCCCCCTGGAACTCGGGGTCGTACATGGCCGAGGGGAACACGTTCACGAACAGCTTGCAGCCCGCCGGCAGCGCACCGGCCGAGGCGAGCGCACGGCGCCGGCACTTGCGGTCGAGCTCGAACACGAGGTCGGCCTGCTCGGCCAGCTCGAACAGGCGCAGCGGCATCTGGTAGACGGAGCCGGCCGGCCCGCGCGAGAGCGCCTCGTAGCCGAGCACGTCGCGACGGTGCAGCCCGACCACCGGCTGGAACACCGTGGTCAGCTGGTCGGCGAGCAGGACCTCCTGCAGGTCGCAGCGGTTCTGCAGCTCGCGCTGCGCGCGCTGCACGTGCACGCAGGCCCAGCCCTCCTCGACCAACCGCGTCACCAGCCGCTCCGGCATCACCAGCGGGTTGTAGAAGGCCAGTGCGAAGCCGACCGTCACGCGGCGCAGCGTGCCCAGGTAGGGCGAGGCGAGCCGCACCAGCTTGCGGTTGAGGTGGCCCTCGACGCGCTCGGCCGCGGCCTTGAGGTCCGCGATCTTCAGCGCCCCCTCGCGCCGCTTGGGCGAGAAGAACACCAGGAAGGCGTCCCCGCCGCGGGCGTTCAGGCAGATCACGTCCTCGTGCCGCACCTCGTGCCCCTTGAGCTCGAGCACGACGTCGCGCGCCCTCTCCATGACCTTCTCGAACGCCGAGGTGCCGTACTGGTGCTCGATTTGCGCGAGTGAGGACGTGTCGATCAGCAGCAGGCCCAGGCTCCCCTGCGCGACCAGGATCTCGCGCAGGTCCTCGACGCGCTCGCGGTAGGCGGGCGGCATCTCGCCGGCGCGGCCGTCGGACGCGGGCGTCGTCACGCGCGCGCCGTTTCGGCGCCTAGCGGCACGCCGGCGCGCGCCTGCAGCACGCGGTCGCGGCCCGCTTGCTTCGCCAGCTGCAGGGCCTCCTGCGCGGCGCGCAGGATCCCGGCAGCGTCCGACCCGTGCTGCGGGTAGCTGGCGACGCCGCCGCTGACGCTGACGTGCCCCAGCGGCTGGCCGGCCGCAAACGGGAACGGGTGGTTCGCGACCAGGCCGCGGATCTTCTCGGCGGCGGCCAGCGCCTGGGCGGCGCCGGTGTGGGGCAGCACGAGCAGGAACGCCTCGCCGCCGAAACGGCCGAAGACGTCCTGCTTGCGCACCGCTTCGCGCACCAGGCTCGCGAGCTCCTGCAGCAGCCGCTCGCTCGCAAGCCGGCCGTTCGTGCCGGCGTAGTCCGCGAAGCCGTCGACGTCGAACAGGAACACCGAAAGCGGGTGCGCCTGGCTCGCCGGGCGCTGGTCGTAGGCTGCGCAGGCGGCGCGGTAGACGACCTCGTTGAGCGCCTGCTCCATGTGCTTCTGGTTGAAGACGCGCGTCAGGCCGTCCATCTCGGCGGTGGAGCGGAAGTGGCCCACCTGCGCGGCCGCGTGCAGCACCTGCGCACCGGTCTGGGCGACGAGCCGCAGCGCCGCCTTCGGATCGCCCGCCTTGCGCGCCTTCTGCACGAGGATGACGCCGAGGGTCTCCTGATCGAACACGAGCGGGGCGATGACGTCCGGCTGCGGCATGCCGGCGAGCGCGGGGCCGGGCTTGAACCGGGCCGGCGCCGTCTCCGACTGCAGGTCCTGGCGGCTGACCACGAGCTGTGACTCGGCGGCGAAGCCGATCTCGCCCGCGTCGAGCGGCACCTCGGTGCCCACCTTCACGGCCGCGCCCTCCGGGTAGGCAGCCGCCACCACCAGTCGCGGCGATCGTCCGCGGTCGCCCCTGCTGTCCGAGCGCCTGACCAGCACGACGGCCTGCTGCGGGTCGAGGCTGCGCTGCACGATCGAGAGCAGCACGCCCGGGATCTGCCGCTCGCCGAGACCGCTGTACAGCTCGCGCGCCAGGCGCGGGTAGTCCTTCAGGAACTGCGTCAGGAAGCGCAGGTCCTCCTCGAGCTGCGCCTGCGAGCGGCGCAGAGCGGCGACCTGCTGTCCCGCCGCAGCCTTCTCGCTGCGCGCCTCGGCGACCAGTGCGCGCAGCCGGATCAGCACCGGGACGAGCAGCCCCGCCGTGACCGCCAGTCCGAGGAGAAACGGCAGGAAGGCTGCCGCCGCAGACGCCAACTCCACCTCCGCTCGACGTCCAAGCAACACGCGTGCCCGGACCAGGTACCGCAGAAACGTTCGCTTATTGTCCATCGCCCGGCCCCCCTCGTGCGCGCCAGCCGAGCGCGCGGCCGAAAACCGGCCGCAGCCGCGGCGCCCGTGTTCTACAATCGCGGCCGGTCAGAGTGCGCGCGGGCGAGCGGGAGGACGCGATGTGGGGCAGGGTGAAGACGCTCGTGATCGCGCTCGCCGTCGCCGGCGCGGCCCTGGTTCCCCTGTTCGGCGACCCGCGGCAGACGCCCGTCACCCACGCGCTGTGGGCGCGCATGCTGCTCCGTTCCCTCGAGATGACCGAGGCGGTGCGCGCGAGTGCGCTCGCCTCCCAGGTGTTCTCGACGCTCGCCTGGCGTGACAGCCTCAGCTATCCGGCCGAGGGCTACCTTCACGAACAGGGAGCGATGGTGCGCGTGGACGGCGGGCGCGAACTCGTCGCCGCCTCGGCGGCACCGGCGGAGGTCACCTATGCGCTCGCCGTGGTGCAGCCCGGCAACTACCTGCTGCGGGCGCGCCTCTCGGGTCGCTCCGCGGCGCCGTGCACGGCGGAGGTGGTCCCGCTCGCCGGCGGCCAGCCCGTGGGCTCCTTCACGATGTTCCCCGCGGCCGAGGCCGGCTGGGTGTTCGCGGGCTCGGCGCACCTCGACCCGGGCGCCTACGGCGCCCAGTTCCTGCTCCCTCCGGGCGCGGCGCTCAGTCGGGTCGAGGTCGCGCCGCCCTGCGTCAACGCGATCGAGCCCCCCGGTGGCTGGAAGACCAGCGCGATCGCGACGACGCAGGACGTGGCGGTGACGGTGCTGAAGGCGATGGACGCCGAGCACGAGCTGCCGCCGGCGGCGACGCCGCTCGAGATCCCGGGCGATCAGTTCCTGGTCGAGGCCCCGCTCGAGGCGGTGCGTGCCCGCGCCGGCACGCTGCGGCTCGACGCGATCGTGCTGCGCGGAGGCCGCGCGGGCCTGCGCGCCATCGCGGCGGTCACGCTGCCCGAGGCCGGACTGTATAGCCTCTCGGCGCTCGTCTCGCCCGGGAGCGGCCAGCGCTGGCTCGTGGACGGCTGCCGCAAGGCGGTCGTCTGCCCGGGCGACGCAGCCGGCGGCTGGCGGCCGATCCTGAGCCAGACCTTCTCAGCGGGACGCCACACGCTCGCGCTGACGCTCGCCGAGGGGGCGAGCGTCGAGCGCATCCGCTTCGAGCTCAAGAAAGACGCAGCCGCGCGCTACGTCGAGACGCTGCGCCGGCTCGGCTTCGAGCCGGGGGCCGACGGGCCGGTCACCCGCGCGAGCGCGCTCGACGCGGCACGCTTCGTCCGCGAGAAGCGCCGCGCGGCCAGGGCAGCGCTGTGCGGCGACCACGTGCCGTTCGGGGAGGCGGCGCCGACCGTGCCGGCGCAGCTCGTCGAGCCTCAGCCTGAGCCGCCACGCCCCGAGCCGCCGGGCGGAAGTGGCGAGCCGCCGGTCCCGCCGCCGAACGGACCGCCGAGCGAGCCGCCGCTCGGCCCGCCGATCCTGCCACCCCAGCCGCCCGCGACGCCGACGACGCCGGGCGGCTAGCCCGATGGCCCTCCTCAACCATGCGACGCACGAGTTGACGGCCAAGGTCGTGTACTACGGCCCCGGCCTGAGCGGGAAGACCACGAACCTGCGCTGGATCCACGACCGGATGCCCTTCAAGGCAAAGGGGCGGCTGGTGTCGCTCGCCACACAGGACGACCGCACGCTGTTCTTCGACGTCCTGCCGTTCGAGCCCGGCCCGATCCGGGGCCTGCACGCGCGCCTGCAGCTGTACACGGTCCCGGGGCAGGTGTCTCACGAGTCGACGCGGCGCGTGGTGCTGAGGGGCTGCGACGCGGTGGTGTTCGTGGCGGACAGCCAGGCCACGGCGCTCGAAGCCAATGCCGAGAGCCTGCGCGGCCTGCGGCAGCACCTGCTGGCCAACGAGCTCGACCCTGCGCTCCCGCAGGTGATCCAGTACAACAAGCGGGACCTCCCCGACGCGCTGCCCGTCGCGCGGCTCGAGGTGCAGCTCAACCCGCGCCACTTGCCATGCTTCGAGGCGATCGCGCTCACGGGTGTCGGGGTAGAGGACACGCTGCGCGCCGTCACGGAGCTGCTGCTCCAGCGGCTGGCAAGCGGCCGCGGCGAGGCGCCGGTTCCCCCCGGGCCGGCGGCGGCCACGACCGTCTTCACGGTGCCGTCGCGCAACGACCCGTCAGCGGGCGGGGACGGGCTGAGCCCCGACCAGTGGCTCTACCTGCTGGACGGCGTGCAGCAGGGCCCGATCGGCGTGGACGACCTCGTGGACCTGCTGTTGACCTCGATCCCCGAGGACACGATGGTCTGGCGCCCCGGCCTCGACGGCTGGCAGCGCGCCAACCGCCTGGGCGAGATCGCGGAGGAGATCCCGCCGCTTCTGCCGCGCCCGCTCTGATCGTCGACGAGAGGACTCAGCAGCCCCCGCCGTCGTTGCACGAGTCCGCGACGCAGGTCGCGGAGCCGCACGGGACGTCGGGAGCGAAGCAGTTGCAGGGCGTGCCGTTGGGCTGGCCCACGCAGCTCGTGACGCAGGTGGCCGCCTCGGCCGGCGTGGGGGCGATCACGGATGCGATCGCAGGCACCAGCAGGGCCGCCCCCAGGCCAACGTGCCGCAGCACGGCGCGGCGCGCGGTAGCCGGGACCGGGGCGGGCCCGTCGAGCAGGCAGGCCTGGGAGAGCTGCTCGAGCGCCAGCGCGACGACCGCCTCGCGTTCGCGCGGCGTGCCCTCGGCGAGCAGCGTGGCGATCTCGGCAGCCGAACGCGTCCCGTCGGCGTGCCGGAATACGAGCGCCGCCATGCGGTTGAGGCAGTGCGCCTGGTGCCGCTTGCGGTCGTAGACGATCGTCTCATCGGGCAGGTCGCGGACCACGAGCCCTTCGCGCCGGGCCAGCGGCTTCATCGACCTGCTCCCAACGGGCGCGCGGCGACGGGCACTGCGGTGGCCACGGTACGCAGCAGGCACGCGGCGGTCTGCGCTGCGTCTCCCCGGGGGCCCTTGAGCAGCGCTGCGCCCGAGACCACCCGCGCCAGGGCGTGCAGTGACTCCGCCGGGCGCAGCCTCGCGGGCACGGTGTGCGCCAGCAGGTCGAGCACGGCGGCGCCGGCCGAGAGAGCCGTGGGCTCCCAGGCAGCCCGCTCGCGGTACTCGGTGAAGGCCACGAGCCCCACGGGCAGCGGCCGCGTGGCGCTGTGCCCGCCGAGATCCTCGACCGCGTGGCGGCGCGTGTGGCGATCGCAGCCGGACGCGCCGCGGATCGAGAGCGGCTTCGCGAACGGGTGCACGCGACCGCGGGCGTCGAGCACCGCGAACTCGTCCGAGAGGTAGAGTGCACCCTGGCGCACCAGCTCAGCGACCAGCGTCGTCTTGCCGCTGCGACTGCGTCCGGGAACCAGGATCGCCCGGCCGCGCCAGGCGACGGCGCCGGCGTGCACGAACGTGCGGCCGCGCGCGGCCATGGCGAGGCCCAGCCGGATCTCGGACTCGAGCACGGCCAAGGCGTGCCCGAGGTCGGGCGTGCTCGCGCGACGCTCGCCTCCCGCGTACACGCGGTTGCGACCGCGGACGCCGCCGCGGTCGCGGGCGACCCACAGCGAGTAGACCGCGTCCACGGCCGGGGAGGCGGCCGGGCGCCAGCCGGGCGGCAGACAGGCCGCGAGTTGCGGCAGCAGCGCGGGCTCGTTCACCCGTAGGCCGACGCGCCAGCCGCAGGCACAGACGCACGTCCCTGCGCTCCAGCGGAGCCGATCGATCCGCTCCAAGAGTCTGGTCCCGGGCGCGTGCCACGGCATCAGGCTCGGCAGGCTAGCCATGCCCCGCGCTCCTCCCCCGTGCCACCGGAGTGTAGCAGAGTCATACTCGGAGCCGGGCCCGCCATGAGAGGTGTGGGCGAGACGGACCGGCGCCCGTTCCGGATAACGAAAGTGCTCGCCGCAAAAGGTAGTTGAATGGCATTTGCTCAAGCGTTACACTCGCCGGCGATTGACAGGGGCCGGCTGGGTTGTGGCGTGCGGACCTTCGAGCGGGCGGGCCCGCGGGCGGCTGACTGCGTGCGGCGAGCGCCGCGGCGACGACCCGTCTGCGGGTGTCCAACCGGCACGACCGTTCCATGTCCGGCCGAGCGGGGTCCGGGGCCGGCTCGGCCCTGTGCCCGGTTAACGCCCATGTGCACAGGGACACGAGCACACGTCCGCCGGCAGGAGTCGCGGTGACGACGCTGCTCGCGGTGCTCGCGCTCGCCGCAGCGTCGGCGCGCGTCGAGGCCGTGGGGCTCACGGCGGTGGGGACCCTGCCCGCGGTGCGCCTGACGCTCTCGGGCACGCCGGGGCTCGTGACCGTGGCCCGCGAGGGAGACCTGGCCCGCGTGTCGATCGGAAATGCCGAGCTGGGAGTGCGCTTCGCCGGCAGCCGGCGCTTCACCTGGACCCCGGTCGCCAGCCTCGACGCCGGCTGGCTCGCCGCGAGCCCGACGCGGCTCGACCGCCTCGAGATCACGGCGGGCGGCGGCGGCGTGACCGTCACGCTGCGGCTGCCGGCCGACGCCTCCGTGCGGGCACAGCGAGACCGGCTCGGCATCCTGTTGCTGTTCGAGAGGGCCGGCCCCGCGGCCGAGGATCGCGCGGCCCCGGCCGCGGCGGTCAACCCCGGCCCGCCTGGCGGCGCGCCGGTGGAAGCTCGGGTCGCAGCGGCGCCCGTCGAGCAGACGCCCCCCGTGGTCGGGCCTCCGGAGGCCGATCCCACGAAGACCCCGCGGCCCGTCCCGGCGCCGGCTGCGCAGGAAGTGAGCCCGGCGCCTGCCGCCCCCGCGAGCGCGGACACCGCGGATCTCGCGCGCGGCCTGTTCCCTGCCACGAAGCCGAGCGAAGCCGACGCGGTCGTCGAGCTCTACGCGCGGCTGTTCCCCGCCGCCCCTCCGGCTCCGGCCGCGCCCGAGCCCGCCGCGTCGGAGCCGATCGCCCCCGGCGAGGCGAGCGGCGTCCCGGTCGGCCCGTTCCGCGTGCACGCTGCGGTGGACGCGCGCTACGTCGACGCCGACACGTACCTGGACTCCGCCAGCCAGCCCACGCGCGACCGGTTCTTCGCGCTGGCCCCGAGCGTGGTGGCGGAGGCGCCGGTGGCAGCCGGCCGCTTCAGTCTCGACTACCGGCCCGTGCTGCGCGCCTTCGCGAGCTACGACCAGCTCAACTCCTCCAGCCACCTCGGCGTCGCCACGCTCGAGCTGCCGATCGGCCGACTCACGAGCGTTCGCCTCGGCGACCACTTCGTCGCGGGCACGCTCGACACCCGCGCGGTCGACCCGGGCGGCGAGTACTTCTTCGGCCTGGGGCGCTTTTACCGCAACGACGCCGACGCCGCCGCCAGCATCACGGTGGGGCCGCGGCTGAGCATCGAGCTGGCCGGCGCGACGGGCCGCCTCCGGTTCCGCGAGCCTTCCAGCTTCTTCGACTACGACACGCGCTCCGCCTCCGCGGGCCTGGGCTTCGAGCTGACCCCGGGACTCAAGGCGGTGGCCTCGTACGCGTACGAGACCGTCCCGCGGCCCGAGGCGCGGCCCCAGGCCGAGGCGCGCGCCCACGCCGGACGGCTGACGTTGAGCGGGGAGATCCTGCCCCGGCTCACGGGCGAGCTCGGTGTGGGCTACCGCAACCAGGCGAACCCGAACGCCGGGCCCGGCGGGCAGCGCTACTCGGGCCTCACGCTTGCCGGCTCGCTCTCGCGCCAGCTGAGCCCGGACGCGAGCGCGACGCTGCTGGTGTCGCGCTCGACGCCTTCCTCCGCGTTCGAGTCGAACGGCTTCTACGTGGCGACCTCGCTGCAGGCCACGACGCAGCTGCCGCTGCCTCTCGAGCTGCGGCTGCTGGGTGGCATCGGATACGGCTGGAACGACTACCGCGTCGTCTCGCCGGCGATCGGCCATCCGCGCGCGGATCGCATCCTGGGCTGGTTCGTCGGCCTGCGCCGCCCGCTCCGGCGGCGTCTCGCGCTCAGCGGCAGCTACCGCGCCGAGGACCGCCGCTCGAACGTCGGCACGTTCGACACCAACAGCAATGGTCTCGTGCTGCAGCTCGAGTGGGACGCGCTCGGCTCGCGTCCGCGATGACGCCGCTCGCCGCGGCCCTGCCGCTCGCCCTGCTGCTCGCACCCTTCCAGGCGACGGAGGCGTCCGCCTACCGCGTCGGAGCGGGCGACGTGCTCGAGGTCACGGTCGAGGGCCGACCCGACCTGTCGCGGCTGCCCACCGTGCAGACGACGGGAACCGTGTTCCTGCCGCGCGTGGGCGAGCTGGCGGTGAGCGGGCTGACGAGCGAAGAGATCGCCGCACGCCTCGCGCCGCGGCTCGCCGGCGAGGACCTGCCCGCCCCACGCGTCGCGGTGCACGTCCGCGACTACCAGAGCCAGTTCGTGTGGGTGCACGGCGCCGTCAACCGGCCCGGCCGCAAGGCGCTGCGCAGCGGCACCCGGCTCGTGGACGCTCTGCTCGACGCGGGCGGCTTCGCGGCGAACGCCTCGGGAGAGGTGGTCGTCGCACGCAGCGGCGGCTTCGACGACGGGAGCCAGGAACGGCGCTCACGCTTTGCCGGCACGGCTGCCACGCCCGACGCCCTGCAGCAGCTGGCGCTGCCCCTCGCCGCGGGCGACGTGCTCTTTGCCACACAGCGCGAGTGGGTGGTGGTGGGCGGTGCCGTGCGCCGGCCCGGACGCTACCCGTTCGAGCGCGCGACGACGCTCGGCCGCGCGGTGGAGTCGGCGGGCGGCGCGCTGCCCGGCGGCGCCCCGCGCGGTGTCGTTCAGCGCCGGGAGCCGGCGGCCAGCGGGCGCGAGCTCGAGGCCGACCTCGACGCGATCCGCGCCGGCAAGGCGCCGGACGTCGAGCTGCGGCCGGGCGACGCGGTGGTGGTGAGGGTGCGACGCCCATGAGCACGCCCACGGGCCCGCCACGGCCTGGCGAGGCGGACGCCGGTGCGGGACCACGCGACTTCGAGGCCCGCTACTACGGCGACCTGCTGTGGCGCCGGCGCAGCCTGCTCGCCGCGACCGCTGTCGGCGGCCTCGTGCTCGGCGTGCTCGGCTCCGAGCTGCAGGTCCCCCGCTACCAGGCGCGCACGCTGCTGCAGGTGATGCCGCCCAACCCCACCTCGCTGACGGTCACGGACGCGCTGGTGCAGACCGGCAACCCGGTGCGCGACCGCCAGTTCTTCAACACCCAGTTGAACGTGCTGCACTCGCGCGCGATCGCGGAGCGCGTGGTGGAGCGCCTGAAGCTCGGCGAGCAGCCGGCCTTCGCGGCGAGCGGCGACCCGGCAGGGGCGTTCCTGGGCGCCGTCGCGATCGAGCCCGTGCCGGACACCTACGTGGTCGAGGTGCGGGTCACCCACGACGACCCGAAGGACGCGGCGCTGTGGGCGAACACGCTGGCCGACGTCTACATGGACTACAGCCTCGAGGGCCAGGTCGAGGCCGCCAAGCGCGCGTACAAGTGGGTGACGGAGCGGCTGCGCGAGACGCAGCTGGGGATGCAGGAGACCCAGGACAAGCTGCTGAAGAGCTACCAGGGCCAGGACCTGTTCGTGCCCGAGGGCAGCGTCTCTGCGATCACCACCTCGATCACCAAGCTGACCGAGGACCACATCCAGGCGCAGGCGCGCCGCATCGAGCTCGAGGCGCAGCTCGGGGAGTTCGCCGCCATGCGGCGCCAGGGGCGCGTGCTCGACGCCGTGCCGCAGGTCGGCGGCGACCAGGCGATCGCGGAGATCGACCAGCGCATCCAGTCGCTGACGCTCGACCTCGCCCGCCTGCGCGAGAAGTACAAAGAGGGGCACCCCGAGGTCCAGAAGGTCCAGGTCCAGATGCAGCAGCTGCGCCGGGACAGGGAAGCCCGGGTCTCGCAGATCGAGGAAGGCCTGCGCGCAGAGTACCGTCAGCTGCAGCGACGGGAGGCCGAGCTCAAGGAGGCGATCGACGGCCACAAGTCGCGCGCCGCCGAGCAGAGCCGCAAGCTGACCGAGCTCGACTCGCTCAAGAAGCAGGCGGATTCGGCGGCGGGCCTGTACAGCGTGCTGCTGCAGAAGCTGAACGAGACCAACCTCGCGGCCTCGATCCAGAACAACAACGTGCGCCTGCTCGACCGGGCGGTGGTGCCCAGGCGGCCGATCTGGCCGCGCAAGAAGCAGGTGGCGCTGGTCGCGCTGCTGGCGGGGCTGCTGCTCGGGGCTGGCTGGGTGGTGCTGCGCGACGCGCTCGAGAACACGCTGAAGGACGCGGACGACGTCGAGCGGCACCTGCACGTCGAGCTGCTCGCCTCGATCCCGCGCTACTCGGGCGACGACGCGACGCTCGCCACGGAGGCCTACCAGAACCTGCGCACGGCGCTGCTGTTCTCGCGGCGCGGCGAATCGGGCCAGGTGGTGCTGATCACCGGCACCGCGCCGGGCGAGGGCAAGACGACGACGCTGCTCAACGTCGCCAAGCTGCTCGCGGTGTCGGGCGAGAGCGTGCTGGTGGTCGACTGCGACCTCCGGCGGGCGAACCTGCACCTGCGCCTCGGCGTCCCGCGCGAGCCCGGCCTCACCGACCTGTTCGTGCACGGGCTGGAGCCGGCCGCGGTCGTGCGCGCCACCTTTGTGCCGAGGCTGGCCGTGATCCCCGCCGGCGCGCTGCCGCCGAACCCGCCGGCACTGCTGGCGCGCCCGGAGCTCGGCGCGATCTTCGCCCAGCTGAGGCCCCACTACCGCTGGCTGCTGGTCGACTCGCCGCCGATCGCGGCGGTGACCGACGCGCTGCTGCTCGCGAAGCACTCGGACTCGACGCTGCTGGTGGTACAGCAGAACAAGGTGGACCGCGCGCTGGTGAAGCGGGCGCTCGCCGCTCTGCGCAAGGCGACGCCGAACGTCATCGGGGCGGTGCTCAACGTGGTGGACGTGAAGACCAAGGCGTACTACGGCTACACCTCCTACGGCCCGCGACGCGAGCCGGCCGGGGAGGCCGCCGCGCAAGCGGGCGACCCGGCGCTACCCGCGGACGCTGCGCGCGGCGCGGAGTCGAGCGGTGCTGGATCGCTCTAGCCTGCGGGCCGCGGCGGCTCTCGTCGCCCTGCTCGGCGCCCGCGGCGCTACGGCCGACGAGGCCCCGCTCGCGCTCGCGCGCGTGAGCCTGGTCGAGCGCGGGGTCGAGCTCGAGAAGCGGGGCGCGCGCTGGCAGTCGGCCGTCGAGGGCGGGCCGCTCGCGCTCGGCGAAGCGCTGCGCACCGGTCCCGACGCGGTCGCCCGCCTCGAGCTGTCCTGGATGGCGCTGACGCTGGGGCCCGGCTCGCTGCTGCGCTTCCCCGACGCGTTGCTGCTGAAGGCGGTCCTGGAGAGCGGCCGCGCCTCGATCGACGCCGAGGTCCGCGACGCCCTGACGCTCGTGACCGCCGAGGCCGAGGTGCGAGGGCGCGGCCGGGCCATCGTGCGACGCCAGGGGCGGACGACGCTGGTCACCTGCCTGAGCGGGCGCTACTTCGTCAGCGCCGCCCGCACGACGGTGGTGCTCTCGCCGGGGGAGGCCACGATCGCGAGCGCGGGCCGCGCCGCCACGCCCACGCGGGCGCCACTGCCCCCGCCGGCCGCGGGCCTGTGGCCGGGCACGGACCCCGTGTATGCCGCGCCAGGCGAGCCGATCGAGCTGCGCTGGCAGGGAGAGGCCCCCGGCTACCAGGTCGAGTTGCTGCCGGTCGGCTCCGAGGTCGTGCTGGTGCAACGCGACGTCGCGGCGCCGCCGCTGCGGCTGGAGGTGCCCTGGGAGGGCGCCTTCCGCTGGCGCGTCTCGTCGCGTGACGCGCGGGGAGTCGAGGGCCCACCGTCGCAAGAGGGCCTGATCGCGATCGACGCGCGCTGAGCAGCGGCGCGCCCCTCGTCAACGCCGCGGCGGGTAACCCCGGGCCGACTCGATCTCGAAACGGAAGCCCTCGGGCGGCGCCCCGGCCTGGCCGACGAAAGGGCCCGTCGAGAGCGGCTCGAGGCCGGGCGGCGGGGAAGCCGGCGGCGGCCGGTCGCCCGGCTCGACGGTGCCCGCGGCGGACGATCCTTCGCTCGGCAGCAGCGTCACCGGCCTCGCATCCTCGACGAACTCCTCGCCCGCCAAACGATAGACGCGGACGCGCAGCGCGGTGACACGCCAGCCGCTGCCGTTGCGGACCGTCAGCTCGAGCCGATCGGCGGACCAGGCGGCGACGGCACGCAGCTGACGCCGCTCGGACACCGGCAGCTCGGCCTCGTGCTCCGGGGCGGGCGCGGCCGTTGCCTCGGACACGGGCGGCGGCGTGGCGTGGCGGCGCGCGCGGGGCGATGTCGCGGCGGGCGACGCCTGCACGGCGGAGCGCGCCGCTGTGACGGACGCAGTCGGGATCGCGCCTTCGGGAGCGGTTTCCGCGCGGGTCTCGAGCGGCGCCGGGGCAGCTCGAGCGGGCCGGAAGCGCCAGCCGGCGAATCCGAGCGCGACGGTCAGGCCGGCGTAGAGAAGGAGATGGCGGCGGGTCCGGCGCGGTGCCGGAGCCCGCTGTCGGTCGACGCCGAGCACCGCGGGCTCCCCCGGCGGCCACTCCGCTTCCGGGCGTTCGAGGAGCGCTCCGACACGAACGGCCAGCTCCGGCACGTTCTCGACTCGGGTCCAGCCGGCGAATCCCCTGTGCCACACGAGAGCTGCACGCGGGTCCGCGCGACTGCGCAACGTGTCGACGAGCTGCTCGAGCGGCCAGGGACCGCGCCGCAGGGCGCCCTCGGCGAGGAACCAGCGCTCGCGCGCCACTACCCGCCCACCCGCGAGCGCCGCGTGATCGGGCGTGCCCGTTCCGTGACCCGTCCGTCGGACCTCGTGGCGCGCACGATCACCGCGTCGCGCGCGGCGTGCCTGACGTACTCGCGGAAGGAGCCGTCGGGCAGTAGGCGTAACGGGGCACCGTCGACCGTCACCTGGCAGCCCGGGTCGGCGCGGCCGCTCACGTACACGACGCCGGGCGACACCTCTTCGGCGACCTGGACGAGGAGCCGCGGCGGGCCGAGGACGGGAGTCGGGGATGGGGATGGCGGCGGGGCCGACTCGACCGAGAAGGAGGACGGCCGTGAGAACGCCCCCTCGAGGCCGTCCGCGTTCATCGCCGCGACGCGCCAGAAATAGCGGCCCGGCACGAGATCCCGCAGCGCGTGCTCGGTGGTCGCGATGCCGCCTGCCTCGAGCGCCGTCGCGAGCACCAGATCCGCCTGCGTGACGTTGTAGTCGATCGCCACGCGATAGCTGACCCCGCCGACCACGGCCATCCAGCGAAGCGTCGTGACAGCCCCGGGCGGCGGCACGAACGGCAGCAGTGCCCGGGGCGCGGGGGCGGCAAGCGTGGGCGGCGGCGGCAGCGCAATCAGCGCCCCGACCCGGCCCCCGGCGTCCACGCGCACGGCCTGGTTCTCCGCCAGCGTGATTCTCTGGCCGATCCTCGTCTGCAGCTCGGCCTGGCCGCCGAAGACCCGGATGCCCGTCTCGCCCCGCTCGCCGACGTGGATGCTGCCGGAGGCGTTCGCCAGCGCGGTCGTGCGCACGCTGGGTGTCGCGATCTCCGCCGCCACCGCGCCCGCCGTGAAGCTCACGTTGCCCGTCTGCACGCGCCACGCGGCGGTCGAGGCCTCGGCTGAGCCGCCGATGTAGACGACGGAGTCGGGACGCACCTGCACGACGCTGCCGCTGCCGGGCTGACGCGGGTCGCCGTCGAACCAGATCACTGCCCCCGAGCCCGCCTCCGTCTGCAGCACGTCACCAACGCGCAGGCGGTCGGACAGTCGCGCCTGCGTCCAGCGCTCCTCCGCGTTCGGCTTCACCCGGACCCGGCCCTCGACCGCCGTCAGGCGAGCGACCGCCTCGCCCGGGCTCGGCAGCGGATGGCGCACGAAGAAGTACCAATAGGCGAGGATCGCTGCGAGCGCAACGCCCCAGCCGACGAGGCTCAGTGGATCGCTATAGATGGGACGGCGCGGCGCACGGGGGACGATCGGCGCCTGCGTCAGCTCGGCGTCAGCTGCGGCTTCTCTGGCCATAGTGCATAGAGCCTGTGCGACTTAACGCCGCTGAGTGTAGGAGGGCACCGGGCGCGACTGCAAGCGCGCTCGAGGAGCTCGCCACGGCTGCGCCCAAGCACTAGAATCGAGGTCCCGCCGCTGCCTTCCCCGAAACGGGTGCCACCATGAGAGCTGTGTCGAAGATTCTCGCCTTCGCCGTGCTGGCCACCGCGGTCGCCGCGGCGCTCATCGTCTCGCTGCGCGTCGGCCCCGCCCCGCAGCTGCGCATCAGCCCGTCGGCCCGTGCGATCGGCGTACACACCAGCGTCGTCGTCACGGCGCGCGCCGGCGGACGCGGCCTCGCCGGCTTGCGGGTGGAGGTCGAGCAGGGCGGCCGGACGACCGTCGTCGCGCACGCCGAGCAGCGGCCGCGCGCGCCGTGGGCGATCTGGGGAGCGCATGAGGAGAGGCGGGAGATCCAGGCCGAGGTGGGGCGCGGCGCCGTGCTTACGTTGCGCGACGGCGAGGCGACCGTGCGCGTGATTGCCGCGCGCGCGGCGACCTGGCTCCGGCATCCCGATCCCGTGGTCGTGGAGCTGAAGCTGGCCGTGCGCACGACGCCGCCAGCGCTGTCGCTCGTCTCCGCCGCGCGCGACACCGCGCAGGGCGGCTCGGGCGTCGTGGTCTACAACGTCGGGGATGGGGCCGTGCGTCACGGAGTGCGCGTCGGGACGTGGTTCTTCGCGGGCGCCGCGCTGCCGGGCGGCAGCGGAGAACGCGCCGTGCTGTTCGGCGTACCGTGGGACGAGCCGAGCGCCGAGCACATCCGGCTGGTCGCGGAGGACGACGCCGGCAACGTCTCCGAGCTCGCCTTCGTCGACCGGCTGGTGCCGAGGCCACCGCACGACGACCGGATCGAGCTGCAGGACGAGTTCCTCGGCCGCGTGGTGGGCGAGATCTTCGCGCAGACGCCGGGGCTGCAGGACCGCGGCGGCGCGCTGCCGAACTATCTCGAGCTGAACCGCGAGCTGCGCATGCGCAACGCCGCCGAGCTGGTCGAGCTGTCGCGCCGCTCGGCGCCGCGCTTCCTGTGGCAGCAGCCGTTCCAGCCGCTGCGGGGCGCGAAGGTGATGTCGGCCTTCGCCGACCGGCGCACGTATCTCTACCAGGGGCGCGAGGTCGACCGCCAGACGCACCTCGGCTTCGACCTGGCGGCGACCGCCCGCGCAGCGGTCAGCGCCGCGAACACCGGGACCGTGCTGCTCGCGCGCTACTTCGGCATCTACGGCAACACCGTCGTCATCGACCACGGGTTCGGCCTGATGACCCTCTACTCTCACCTCTCCTCGATCGAGGTGAAGGAGGGACAGCCGGTCGAGCGCGGCGCGCTCGTCGGTCGGACCGGCCGCACGGGGCTCGCCGGCGGTGACCACCTGCACTTCACGGCGCTCGTGGGGGGACTGCCCGTCACGCCGATCGAGTGGTGGGACCCGCACTGGGTCCGCGACCGCGTGGCCGCCCGGCTCGCCCCCGCGGTGCGCTTCGAGGGCGAGCTGACCGTCGCGACGAAGTAGTCGCCGCCGTCAGACGGTCGCGAGCTGGCGGTCGATCTCCGCGAGCGCCTGCCGGATCTGCTCGCGTCGGATCTCGTTCACCGTTGCCGCCTGCTGCCGCTGCAGTTCCGCCTTGGCGAGGCCGAGGGAACGCAGCTTGCGCTCGCGCTCCGGGTTGGCCGACGCAACGCCTTTCCGCTGTCTGTCCTGTTCGCGCTCGGCCACCCACTGTTGAAAGCGGTCCTCGGCGTCGATCAGCCCCTCACCGGCATCACCCATCGAACCTCCTCGACTGCAACACAGTCATTCATGATAGCGCGAACGGCGCGCGCGGAATGGAACGCCCCGCTCGGCGGTATGCTCGGCGGGGATGGGGAGGGCCGCGATGGCGCGTGCGCGACTGGCCGCGGGTTTCGGGCTCGTGCTGGCGTTCGCTGGACTCGGCGGCACGGGGCCCGGCGGCGGTCCGGCGCGCGCCGCGAGCGGGCGCGAGGACGCCGGGAGCGGGCCGGGCGCCGGCGGCTTCGGCTTCCGGCTCAGCGCCGGCGCGGCCGAGGGTGAGCCGGCCGCGCTCGTCGCGCGTCCAGCGAGCGCGCCGCTTGGCGAGGTAGACGTTCGGCGCGTGCTCGACCGCCTGCCGCCACTCGCCGCCGACCCGCTCGAGCAGCCGTTCGCCCGGCGCGAGGACTCGTTGCCACCGCCGCGGACGGGGAGGCTGCAGAGCGTGGCGTTTCCACCGCCGGTGGACGCCGCGCGGCCCGACGCGGCGAGCGCGGGTCCGCTCGAGCTGCTGCGCCGCGCGCCGGAGGGA
>Ga0302299_10000214_pt1 | contig 28358 bp, 24 predicted proteins | sample III_Fen_N3_4_FD_198795 | JGI IMG/M metagenome (GOLD analysis project Ga0302299, IMG submission 198795) | Peat permafrost microbial communities from Stordalen Mire near Abisko, Sweden - III_Fen_N3_4 | ecosystem: Environmental > Terrestrial > Soil > Wetlands > Permafrost | place: Sweden: Abisko...
CGCTTTGCCACCGACGGCTACCTCCGCTTCGACGAGCTCGTCGATCCGGAGCTCAGCGCCGCCATGCTCGAGGCGATGCTCGACCCGGCCTTCCCTCCGACGCTCGGCCCCGACCCGGCCAGGGGCTCCGGGCGCCCGCTCGCGGACGTCCTCCGCGGCTGGCCGGCCGTGTGCGAGCCGATCCGGCAGTTCGCCGCGCTCCCGGCAGTGCGCGGGATCGTCGAGAGCCTCGTGGGGCGCGGGCCGGTCTACGATCACCACGCCGTCCACGTCACCGCAAAGGGCGTCCGCGCCGCCGACGAGTGGCATGCCGATCTCGTCGCCAGCCGCAGGAAGCAGTTCGACATCGAGATTCTCGTCTTTCCCGCGGACACGCCTCGCGAGATGGGTGGGACGATGATCCTCCCGGGAAGCCACTTCCGGCACGTCAGCGGCGCCGAGATCGGCCGCTACCAGAACTTCCAGGGCCAGCTCGCGACGGTCTGCAGGGCCGGCACGGTCGTCGTCATGCACCACGCTCTCTGGCACTGCGCCCAGCCGAACGGCACCGACCGGACGCGGTACATGTTCAAGCTCGTGCTGAACCCTTCCGGGCCTCAGCACCTGACCTGGGACACGCGCGACCTCGACGATCCGGGGGTCAACGAGATCCTCCAGACCACGAACCACCGCTGGTACGGCGAGGAGCTGATGCTCGAGCTCGTCCATCGGGCGGAGCTCTGGAAGTACCTCCGGGGCAACGACCGCGACGCGACGTACCTCCTGCGCCGGCTCGACGAGACGGACGCCTGACAGGATGTCTGGCCCGCCCTACGGGGTCGGCAGGCCCGCGGGAAGCAGCCCTTCCCCGACGATCTCGAGCCACAGGTCGGCCGGTAGGTCTCGATCGAACGCCGTCAGAGCCTGGTCGAGCTCGTCGACCGAGCGCACGCCGCCGAGGATGCAGCCGATCGCCGGATGCCCGAGCGGGAACTGCAGCGCGGCCGTGGCGAGCGGCACGTCGTACCGGGCGCAGACCTCGGCCAGGCGCTCAGCCCGCTGCACGAGCGGGGCCGGCGCCGGCGCGTAGTCGTAGGTGGCCCCGGGGCCTGGGCGCGCGAGTATCCCGCTGTTGAGCACGCCGCCGACGACGACGCCCACGCCCCGCTCGAGACAGAGCGGCAGGAGCTCGGCGTGGGCCGTCTGGTCGAGCAGGGTGTAGCGCCCCGCCACGAGGACGCAGTCGACGCTCGTCTCCCGCACGACGCGGGCGAGCGGCTCCGGGTGGTTCATGCCGAAGCCGAACGCCCGGATCAGCCCCTCGTCCCGGAGACGCTCGAGCGCCGGGACGGCGGCTCCGATCGCCTCGTCCAGGTGGTCGTCGGGATCGTGCACGTAGGCGATGTCGACGTGGTCGACACCCAGCCGCGCGAGGCTCTCCTCGAGCGAGCGCCTGACCCCGTCGGCGCTGTAGTCGAGCACCGAGACGACGCCCTGCGACTCGGGCCACATGCCGGGCTCCTCCGGCTCTGCGCCCGAGGTGCCCTCGTCCCGCAACAGCCGACCGACCTTGGTCGAGAGCGTGAACGAGGAGCGCTCAACCGCCGCGAGGGCGCCGCCGACGCGCCGCTCGGAAAGACCGAGGCCGTAGAGCGGTGCGGTGTCGAGGTAGCGGAGACCTCTCTCGAGCGCCGAGGCGACGACGTCCGTCGCCTGCTCGTGCGCAACGGGGGCAAACATGCCTCCGAGCGAGGACGTGCCGAGGCCGAGTCGCGAGACCTCGATTCCGGCCGGGCCGAGCCGGACCGAGGCGGCGTGCCTCGGCGACCGGCCGTCGTCCGTCGGTGGCCTCACGCGGCAGAGCGGGGGATCGAAGCGATCAGCCGCTCGGTGTAGGGGTGCTCCGGCCGATCGAGGACCCGGTCGACGGGCCCCTCCTCCACCACCTTGCCCTGGTGAAGGACGTAGACGCGATCGACGACCTGGCGCACGACTGCGAGATCGTGCGTGATGAAGAGGTAGCCGAGCCCGAACTGCTCGCGCAGCTCGCGGAAGAGGTTCAGGATCTGCGCCTGCACCGAGACGTCGAGGGCCGACACCGGCTCGTCGCAGACGAGCAGCTTGGGCTCGACGGCGAGGGTTCGCGCAATCGCGACCCGTTGCCGCTCGCCCCCGGAGAGGGCGGCCGGGCGGCGCTTGCCGTAGCCGAGCGGCAGGCCGACGCACTCGAGCAGCTCGTCCACGCGCGCCTTCACCCGGCCACGCTCGTAGCCGTTGACGCGGAGCACCTCCTGCAGCGCGGCGCCGATCGTCTGCGTCGCGTCGAGCGTCGAATACGGGTCCTGGAAGACGATCTGGACCGTGCGGCGCAGACGCGCGCGGTCGTCGCGGCTGAGGGTGGAGTAGTCCGCCGCGTCGATCCCGTCGATCGTGATTCCTCCCGACGTCGGCGTCTCGAGACCAACGAGGCAACGGCCGAGCGTCGTCTTGCCGGAGCCCGACTCGCCGACGATGCCGACGCTCTCGCCCATCTCCAGCGAGACCGAGACTCCGGCGAGGGCCGGAACCCCGGCGCGCGACTGCCCCGCGAAGACCTTGCGGAGATCGGTGATCGTGACGAAGGGCGTCTCGCTGACGCCGGGGGACGCGACGGTGGCGGCGGGAGCCCTGACCTCGTTGCGGACGACCACCATCTCGGAGCGAATGTCCTCGATCCGCCGGCAGGCCGTGAACCGGCCCGGGGCGATCTCGAGCAGCGGCGGCCGGGCCGAGAGGCACTCGGGTGCGACCCAGCGACACCGTGCCGCGAAGCTGCACTGCCCCTGCACGTCGTCCGGTGCGGGCACCGATCCGTCGACGGCGAGCAGCTTGTGCTGGCGGAACTCCGTCGCCGGCTCGGAGAGCAGGAGGCCGAGCGAGTACGGGTGGAGCGGCTCCTGCTCGAGCCCTGCCGCGTGACTGACCTCGACGAGCGCGCCCGCATAGAGCACGTAGACGCGGTCCGCGACCGAGAAGGCGACGCGAAGGTCGTGGGTGATCAGGATCAGCCCCATCCCCCGCGCCCGCTGCACCGATTTCAGCAGCTCGAGGATCTCCGCCTGCGTCGTGACGTCGAGCGCGGTCGAGGGCTCGTCGGCGATCAACAGCTCCGGGTCGCCCGCGAGCGCGGCCGCGAGACCCACCCGCTGGCGCATGCCTCCGGAGAGCTGGAACGGGTAGCGGCCGGCCGCCGTCGGATCGTCGATCCCGACCTCCGCGAGCCTTCGCAGCGCCTCCTGCTTCGCTTCCTTCTTGCCGAGCCGGCCCGTGTCGCGGGTGCGCAGGACCTCCTCGATGTGCCCGGCGCAGCGGAGGACGGGGTTCAGCATCGTGAAGGGGTCCTGGAAGATCATCGAGATCCGGTTGCCCCGCAGGCGGGCCCCTTCTCGCGCGCTCAGCTGCAGGACGTCCCGTCCGGCCAGGAACACCTCGCCGGCGGTGGCCTCGACACCGGTCGGGAGGAGCCGGATCATGGCCCTGGCCGAGAGCGTCTTGCCGCTGCCGGACTCGCCGACGATCGCGATCGTCTCGCCCCGGTCGACGTGGAAGCTGACGCCATCCACGAGCGTGCGACGCGTCGCGCCTGCGACGTACTCGACGCGCAGCCCGTCCACCGCCAGGAGCTGCGGTGCCGGAGGGGGGTCAGCGACCGGTTCGACCACTGAAGGAGAATCGATCGTAGATCCAGTCGCCGATGATCGTCACCGCGGTTGCGAAGAGGACGATCGCGAGGCCGGGTGCGAGGACGCCGGCGGGATTCGTGAACAGGAGCGCCTGGTTCTCGGCGAGCATGCGACCCCACTCCGGCACGCCGGGAGACGTCCCGAGGCCGAGGTAGGAGAGGCTCGAGAGAGCGACGAGAGCGAGGGCGAAATCGAGGGCCGCGCTCGCGAACACGATCGGCGCGATGTTGCGCCAGATGTGGGAGTACATGATGCGATGGCGTGGGACGCCGAGCGTCCGGGCGGCCTCGACGTAGGGGAGCGCGCGCTGCTCGAGCGACGCACCACGCAGGATGCGCACGCCGCCGGCGAAGTTGAGGAGGCTGAGCACGAGCACCGCGAGCCAGTAGCCGCCACCGACGACGCCGACGATGACGATCGCGATCAGCAGGCCGGGGAGCGCGAACATGAAGTCGACGAATCGCTGGATCACCATGTCGATCGTCCCACCCATGTAGCCCGACAGGATCCCGAGGCTGCTCGCCATGAGGAGCCCCGTGACGGCGACGACGAGAGGCCCGGTGATCGCGGCGGGCGCCCCGGCGATGATCCGCGCCATGATGTCGCGGCCGAGCGCGTCGGTGCCGAGCAGATGCTCGGCCGAGGGCGGGGCGCTCGTGTTGAGGAGGTCCTGCTCGGCCGGGTCGTGGGTCTGGATGAGCGATCCGAAGATCGCCATGAAGACCACGGTCCCGATGATCGCCCAGGAGGCGATCAGGAAGACCGACGGCATCCGATGGAAGCCGCTGCGCCGGAGAATCGAGCGACGAGGGGTTGCCGAGGCGATGGCCGACATCAGCTCGTCGCCTTCGCGAAGCCGACGCGTGGATCGATGAACGCGTAGAGCACGTCGACGGCGATGTTGATCAGGATGACCCACACGGCGATGATCACGAGCAGCCCCTGGATCATCGGGAAGTCACCCGCGATGACCGAGTTGACGAGCAGCGTGCCGAGGCCGGGGAGCGAGAAGACGGTCTCGACGAGCACGGAGCCCGTGAGCAGCCCGGTGAAGAGAAGGCCTGCGGCAGTGACGACCGGGATCAGCGCGTTGCGGAGCGCGTACCGAACGGTGACGTGCACGCTGCTGAGGCCGCGGGCACGGGCGAAGGCGATGTAGTCCTGCTCGAACTGCTCGAGCATCGCCGCCCGAGTGAGCCGCATCTCGAAGCCCATTCCGTGGAGGCCGAGCACGAGCGCCGGCAGGGCGAGGTGGTGCACCCGGCTGATCACCCAGCTGCCCGGGCCGTAGAGGGGGAACATGCCCAGCTTGAAGCCGAAGATGTAGAGGGCGAAGAGCCCGAGCGCAAAGGCGGGCGTGCTCATGAAGAGAACGCTCACGGTGACGAGGAGCCGGTCGAGCGCTCGGCCGCGACGGAGCGCGGCCAACACCCCGAGTGGGATTCCGAGCAGGATGGCGATCGCGATCCCCGCCACGTTGAGTGTCAGGGTGACGTCCATCCGCCTGCCGATCTCGTTCAGCACCGAGTCGTTCGTAATGATCGAGCGCCCGAAGTCACCGTGCGCAACGCCGGAGATCCAGGTCCAGTACTGCTGCGGGACGGAGTCGTTGAGCCTGTACTTCTCCTTGATCGCCTGGATCGTCTCGGGGGAGGCTGCCTGATCCTGGAGCAGCGCCGCGACAGGCCCGCCGGGGGCGACGTGCGTGAGCCCGAACGCGGCGACCGTCACGATGAACGCGAGCGGGATCAGGATCAGCAGACGCCGCCGGATGTAGCGAGTCAGCCACTCCCGCCGCCCGTTTACGAGAACCTGCTCCGGTGCCGCCCCCGTCGGGGGCGGCTCCGGAGCGTCAGTCGCGAGACCTGCGGTCAACTCCTGGCTACTTGGCGACGAGATGCTGGAGCCAGAGCTGGTTGTAGAAGAACGGGCCCAGTGACGACTTGAACTCCCAACCGGGCTTCACGGCCCAGGCGCCGGGGAACATGAACACCGGGATGTAGGGGACATCGTTCGAGGCGATCTGCATGACCTTGAGCGCGTCGCGCGCCGAGACCTTCAGGTCGGATGTGGCGAGGCCGGCCTCGATGAGCTTGTCGACCGTCGGGTTCTTGTAGTTCGCCGAGTTCTCGTAGCCCGGTTGCGCGTGAGCACTCGTGTAGAGCAGGTCGAGGTACTGCATCGGGTGCGGTGAGTCCGGCGCCTGGCCGAGCACCTGAATCCCGAGGTGTGGCTTGTGGTCGAGGATGACCTGGAACCGTTGCGGCCCCGGCATCATATTGAGGTTGATGTTGATGCCGATCTTGCCCGCACCAGCCGAGAGCACCTGCGAGAGCAGCAGGCAGGCGGCACAACCCGCGGGAACGTTCAGCGTCGTGCTGAAGCCCTTCGGGTAGGCCGACTTCGCCAGCTCGGACTTCGCGTTGGCGACGCTGTAGTCGTAGGTCTGCACCTTCTTCAGCGCCGCGTTGATCTCCGCCGCCGGGAGCAGCCCCTTGAGGAAGATGAGCGGCGGCAGGCCGGCGAGCACCTTGCCGCGGCTCGACGTGAGAGCCTCGTTGATGTCGGGCTTGTTGAGGGAATAGGCGATCGCCCGCCGGACGTGGACGTCCTGGAAAGGGCCGTCCTCGACGTCGATCGAGAATCCACGCCAGCCACCCGAGACGTAGGTGCCGACCTTCATGTTCGGCGCCTTCGTCCACGTCGCGATCGAGTTGTTCGGCACCGCGAACGTGCCGTCGATCTGACCGCTCTGGAGCGCGAGCAACCGGGCCTGCTCATCGGGAATGACCGGGAACACGATCTTGTTCCACGGATACTTCTTCCCCTTGTAATAGGGGTTGCGGACGAGAACGACCCGTGAGTTCGGCGTGAACTCCGAGAACTTGTACGGGCCGGTGCCGATCGGCATGCCGCCCGGCGTGCCGAAGCTCGCGCCCTTCGCCCTGTAGTCCTTCTGGGAGTAGACGAGGCCCGGACTCGCGGCAGGCGTGAATTGCCAGTTCGAGTCGGCCTTCTTCAGGACGACCGTCACCTTGTTGCCACGGTTGGCGATCGAGACCACGTTGCCGAAGAAGTCACCCATCTTGGAGCCGGTCTTCGGGTCGCGGTGCACGTTCATCGAGAAGGCGACGTCAGCGGCGGTCAACGGCGATCCGTCCGAGAACTTGATGCCCGGCTTGATCGTGTAGACGTACTTCGTCGGAGTGACGGCCTTCCAGGTCGAGACGACGGATCCCGCTCCCGTGGTCGGCTGGCCGAACGTGCCGGGCGCGAGGATGTGGTCCTGCACGAGCGAGAAGATCTCCGACCCTTCCGCCGAGAAGTAGTAGGCGTCGAAGAGGCTCGCCGGGTTGGTCTGGAGCGCCCACGTCAGGGTGCTGCCGACTGCCGCACCCCTGGCCTGCTTCGCCGGAGCAGCGCCGGACGTGCTGATGCCGACGGTCAGCAGCAGTGCGGCAACGCTCGCGATTGCGAGCGTCCATGTCGCCCTCCAGCGTGCCGGGTCACGCCGGCGACGAACATCTGTGTTGCTCACCATCATCCCTCCCTTTCCGTGAATACCTTGGGCCCTTGCACGTACGACGTCGTTCGCCTCACCGGGTTTGAGCCGGCTCCGCGAACGCTCCTCTCCGTCTTCGTCGAAAACCGTCTCCTGCCGTGTCCTGCCTGCGCACGCGCCTCGCGCCGCCGGGCCGTGTCTCTCTTTACCTTGTAGATGCCAAACAGGGCAAAAAGATTTCTATGCTGCATTGGTATACTTCTGCGCGATGCTAACGGCCGCGGAGCAAAGCGTCAAGATTCTCGTTCACGGCGCCGGGCCGGCATGACGGAGGCCCGCCCGCTGAGCTTCGTCGTGATCGTCTCCGACACGCTCCGCCGGGATCACGTCGGGGCCTACGGCAACGACTGGATCCACACCCCGGCCCTCGATCGCCTGGCGAGTCGGGCGGTCGTCTTCGACAACCACCTGATCGGATCGTTCCCGACCATGCCCGCGCGCGCCGACCTGCTTACCGGCCGCCTGTCCCTGACGTTCATGTCGTGGGCGCCGTTGCCGACCGACCTGCCGACGCTGCCCCAGCTCCTCGGCGAGGCCGGGTATCTCACGATGGGCATCGTCGACACGCCCTTCTACGTCCGCAACGGGTTCGGGTACGACCGCGGCTTCCAGGACTTCCTCTGGCTCCGCGGCCAGGGCGACGCCAAGCGGATGGAGGAGCGGCTCGACGCCCGGTCGACCTGGCGGCACGAGTCCGATCGCTGGGTCGCCCGCACGACGACGGCCGCCGAGGAGTGGCTCGAGCGGCACTACGAGGAGAAGTTCTTCCTCCTCGTCGACGTGTGGGACCCACACGAGCCGTGGAACCCGCCCGACTACTACACGAGGCTGTACGCCCCGGACTACGACGGGCGCGAGACGGAGACCTGCTACGACAACTGGCGAGAGGCCGGGCTGACAGAAGACGACGTACGGCTCAGTCACGCAACGTACTCGGGCGAGATCTCGATGGTCGACCGCTGGGTCGGCCGGCTGGTCGAGAAGCTCGACGTGCTCGGTATCGCCGACACGACGGTCCTGGTCTTCCTCTCCGACCACGGCTACTACTTCGGAGAGCACGACTACCTGGGCAAGTCCGTCTGGGACGCCGATCTCGGGACCCAGAGCTGGTCGCCGCTCTACCGGGAGATCGTCGAGGTCCCCTTGCTGATGCAGGTGCCCGGCGTCGCCTCGCGACGCACGTCGGCACTCACGACCCTCGTCGACGTGCCGGCGACGATCCTCGACCTCGCGGGCGCCGAGACTCCGGACGACGTGGCGGGCAGGTCGCTGGCACCGCTCCTGCGGGGCGAGACCGACGTCCATCGTGAGCTCGTGATCAGCAGCTGGCCGCTCGAGTACCAGAAGGGGCGGATCACGATCGCCGTCGACTCGTGGCCACGGCGGATCGCGCGCGACCAGCCGCTGACCGTGACCGGACGCGGGCTCTCCCTTCTCGTCGGCGGGCCGGACGACGAGCTCGAGCTCTACGATCTCGCCTCGGACGACGGCGAGCAGCACAACATCGCCCTCGAGCGGCCGGACGAGGCCGTCGCCCTGCTGAGCGACGCGCTCGCCGAGCTCCTCGCCTGCGGGGCCTCGGACGAGCTCCTCGCTCCCCGCCGCGAGGCGCTCGCCCACTTCCGCCGCGCCGCGAACCTCGGCTGAGCCCTATCGCTCGTCGATCAGGAGGTCTCTCAGGCTCTCGTAGCGGCTCGCCGCCTCGCTCATCGCCTCGATCTCCGCCGCCGTCGGGACGACATCGTCGAGCGGAGGCTGCAGGTCGACGCCGCGGGCGACGAGGGCGGCACCGCGGGCGGCCATCTCGCGCACGCCGCACGCCTGGACGGCGCGCCCCGCGGCCGCGGCGAACGCCTGTTGCCACCAGCGCGATGCGTAGAGAGCCCCGCCGTTGAGGACGATGCGGGGACGCCCGGCCACCGTCGCCTCGACCGCACGCAGGCCGCGCACGACCTCGTGACAGACGCTCTCGAGGACGGCCGCGCCCATCTGCGGCCCGGTCGTGTCGAGTCCGAGGCCGGCTAGGGCCCCCTTCCCCGGGGGCACCGCGAACGGGGGCCGCGAGCCCACGTGGAACGGAAGCGCGGTGAGGCCGTGCCCCCCGAGGGAGATCTCGTCGAGCCCGACCCCCTCGAGCCCCTGCAGCACCGCGGCCGCCCAGGCAAAGAGGTTGCCCCCGCCCGAGAAGGCGGTGCCCGTCACGACCCGGTCGCCGTCGACCCGGTAGCGCCACAGCCCGTGCGGCAGCTCACCGGCCGCTGCGGTCCGCTGGACGACGCGGACTGCCGCCGACGTGCCGACGGTGACCGCCAGGCTCGTCTCGTCGCCACATCCCGAGCCGATGCTCGAGGCGGCACCGTCACCCGTCGCCGCCCACCACGGCACGCCGGCGAGCTGCGGCCATCTGCTCGAGGCCTCCCGATCGAGCGTGCCGCGCCACCCCGGAGGAGCAAGCGCCGGCAGCGCTCGCACGCCGACCCCTGCCAGCGCGAGCGCCTCGTCGTCCCACTCCTGGCTCGCCAGATCGAGGAGCCCCGTCCCGGAAGCCACGGAGACCGAGCAACTCGGATCGTCGAGCAGGCTCGCCGTCACGTGCTCCGGGAGGCCGCGGAACCGCACCCGCGAGCCCGCCAGCTGCCCGGCGAGCCACGGGATACGTGTGGACCAGTAGAGGCCGTGGTGCCAGGTACCCGTGCGCTCGTGGAAGGCGGCGGGATCCTTCGGCCCCCGCCCGGCCGGGCGCGCCCGCGTGTCGGCCCACGTGAGGACGGCGCTTCGCGGCCTGCCGTCGTCTCCGACGGCGAGCAGCGAGTGCCACTGCGACGAGGTCACGACGGCGCCGACACCGTCGAGCCGGCCCCCGTCGCGCAGCTCGTCGAGACAGTCGGCCAGGGACGCGACGTACTCGTCCGCGTCGGCCTCCGCGGCCCCGGCACCGTCCAGCCGGACGTCCACGGCCCGTCGCGCGATCCCTCCCGGGATCGGCCCGAGGTCGTCGTCGAGCACGATGGCCCGCACCGACGAGGAGCCGAGGTCGAGCGCCAGCAGCGGCCCGCCGCCCGGGGCGCTCACGGGCGGGCCGGGCCGGCTGCCGAACCGCGCTCTCGCGCCAGCGGGCTTCGATCATGAGGCACAGCGCACACACCCTTCCGCGTCGAGCCGACCGCGGACGGCGAGTCGGCGGAGCCTCCAGGAAGGTACCGTGTGCGCGTGAGGCGCCTCCCCTTTCTGCTCCTCGGCACCGCGCTCGTGATCGCGGTCGTGCTCGTGTCGACCGCGATGGCGGCGACGATCCGCGGCACGGCGAAGGCGGACGTGCTGCGCGGCACCCCGCGGGCGGACGTCATCTACGGGCCGGCCTGAAACGACAAGCTGTTCGGCTACCCGGGCAGCGACCGCTCCTATCCCGGCCCCGGCGTCGACACGGTCTCGTGCGGAGCCGGTGTCGACCGAGTGTTCGCGGACGCGAAGGACAAGGTCGCCCGCGACTGTGAGATCGTGACCCGCCCGAGCGTGCCGGCTCCCACCCCGAAAGCCGCCGCTCCGGGGAACGCGCGCGAACCCGATCCCGCTCGGAACCGAGGTCGCGCTCGGCGACGGCTGGAGGATGAAGGTCATCTCGTCCACGCCCGATGCGACGGCCGAGGTGCTCGACGCGAACCCGTTCGGCGACCCTCCCGCAGCCGGCCAGCAGTTCTTCATCGCGCGTGTGAGCGTGACGTTCGTCGGCTCCGGCTCCGCGCTCTTCGACGGCGGCTTCCGCCTCCGGGCGGTCGGTGCGGCGCAGGTCTCGTACTCGGAGTTCGCGAACGACTGCGGCGAGATCCCCGACGCGCTCTCCGAGGCGGAGGTCTTCACGGGTGGCACGATCACGGGCGACGCCTGCTGGTCGATCCGCTCGACCGACGCATCGTCGCTCACCCTCTACGACGACCCGGCCGAGAACGTTCCGATGCGACTGTTCTTCGCACTCCGCTAGGTCGGACCGGCCGGGGACGCCTGCCGAGCAGCGAGAATGGAGCATGGACGAAGGCTCGCTCCTCCTGATCGTGGGCGCGGTGCTCGCCGCCAGCCTCGCCGTCGGCCTCGGTGCATCCCGGGCCGGCGTGCCGGTGCTCGTCGCGTTCCTCGCGCTCGGAATGCTGCTCGGCTCGGACGGGCCGGGCGGGATCGCGTTCGACGACGCAAGGCTCGCCCGCACGGTCGGCATCGTGTGCCTCGTCGCGATCCTCTACGAGGGGGGGCTCTCGACCTCGTGGCGGCGGATGCGCCACGTCGCCGTTCCGGCCGCGCTCCTGAGCACGATCGGCGTGGCAGTGACCGCGCTGCTGACAGGGGTAGCCGCCCACCTGCTGTTCGATCTGAGCTGGCCGGAGTCGGTCGTCCTCGGAGGCGTCGTTGCCTCCACGGACGCGGCGGCGGTGTTCGCCACCCTGCGGCACACCCACATCCGGCGCAGGCTGGCCCGGACGCTCGAGGGCGAGACGGGACTGAACGACCCGACGGCGATCGCGCTCACGATCGGCCTGATCGACTGGATCGACGACCCGACCTTCAGGCTGGACGACCTCGCTCTCCTGCTCGTCAGGCAGCTGGGCGTGGGGCTCGTCGTGGGCGTCGTGCTCGGGCTCGTTGCCACCAGGGTGTTCGCGAGCCTGCCGGTATCGGTCGGCTCGTTCGCGCCGGTGGCGTCCGTCTCGGTCGCGGCCCTGTCCTTCGGAGTCGCCGACATGCTCGGCGGCAGCGGCTTCCTCGCGGTCTATCTCGTCGGCCTCGCCGTCGGCAGCACGCCGTCTCAGCACCGGGGCCAGCTCGTCGCGTTCCACGAGAGCCTCGCATTCCTGGCCCAGGTGACGATGTTCGTCGTCCTCGGGCTGCTCGTGTTCCCGAGCGACCTGCCGCGGGTGATGGTGTCCGGCTTCGTCCTCGCCCTGCTGCTCGTGGTCGTCGTCCGTCCGGTCGCGGTCTGGGTCTCCACCGCGTTCAGCGACTTCACGACGCGGGAGCGGGCTTTCCTCGGCTGGGCCGGCCTGCGCGGTGCCGTGCCGATCGTGCTCGGCACGTTCGTGCTCTCCGCAGGCTTGGCTCACGGCGAGACGATCTTCAACGCGGTCTTCTTCGTCGTTCTCGTGTCGGCGCTCGTGCAGGGGACGACGCTCGAGCGGGTGGCGGCCGCCCTCGGTCTCGTCGACGTCCCGACGCCGGTGACGCCACGCCCCCTGCACGTCGACGACGCAAGCCCCCTCGACCTGGTCGAGTTCGACGTGTCGGGCGACGACGCGATCGCCGGCGCAGCCGTTCGCGAGCTCGGCCTGCCGCGCAGCGCCCTCGTCGCAAGCATCGCGCGCGGCGGGCACACGATCCCGCCCCGCGGCAGCACGGAGGTCGAGGCCGGCGATCGCCTCTACGTCCTGATCCCGCAGGGAGCCCGGGCGGCGCTCGACGACGTCTTCAGCCGCTGGCGCAGGCGCGTCTGAACCCGTCGACTACCCTGGGGCAGGTGACCGTGCTCTGCTGCCCCGACAAGTTTCGCGGCAGCCTCACGGCCTCCGAGGCGGCGGCGGCGATGTGCCGGGGCGTCGGGCGCGCGGGCTTCGAGGCGCGGCCGCTGCCCCTCGCCGACGGAGGAGAGGGGACGCTCGCCGCGATCCTCGACTCGTCGCCGGGAACGCTGCTCACCGCCTCGGTGACCGGGCCTGACGGCGACCCCGTCGAGGCGGACTGGGCCGTGCTCGGGGACGGCACGGCCGTGATCGAGATGGCACGGGCCAGCGGCCTAGCGCTCGTCGAGCGCAACGATCCTCTCACCGCGAGCACGGCCGGCACCGGCGAGCTGATCGCCGCCGCAATCGCGCGGGGCTGCCGGCGGGTGATCGTCGGCGTGGGCGGCTCGGCGACGGTGGACGGAGGGCTCGGCGCACTCGATGCTCTCGGCTGGTCGCTCGGCGAGGCCGAGGTGCTCGTCGCGTGCGACGTCACGACCACGTTCCTCGCCGCACCCGCGCTCTTCGGGCCCCAGAAGGGAGCGTCACCGGCCGACGTGGCGGCACTCGAAGAGCGGCTCGCCGAGCTCGCACCACGGCTCCGGACGGCCCGCGGGCTCGACATCGTGGCGCTGTCCGGGTCCGGAGCAGCCGGGGGCCTCGCCGGAGGACTGGCGGCGATCGGCGCCCGCCTCGTGCCGGGGTTCGACGTCGTGGCCGAGGCGGTGGGCTTCCCGGCCGCGCTCGCGGAGTGCAGCGCCGTGATCACCGGCGAGGGCCGCGTCGACGTCTCGACCCTGAGCGGCAAGGTCGTGGCCCGCGTGCTCGGAGCCGCGCGCGATCTCGGCCGGCCGGCGGCCGTCGTAGCGGGGAGGATCGAGCGCGGTGTCGAGCTCGGCGTTCCCGCCCGTGCGCTCGCCGACATGAGCCGCGGCGACAGCTTCGAGGAGGCGGCCTTCCTCGTCGAGGAGGCTGCATTCAGCCTGACGCTGGAGTTGCCCGCTCCGTCCCGTTAACCCGGGCCGCCGGGGCTACCGGGCCGGCGGGACGATCACGAGCGGGCAGGGGGCGTGATGCGCGATGTCGTGGCTGACCGACCCGAGCAGGAGCCGCTTCGCGGCGCCTCGGCCACGGGAACCGACCACGAGGAGCTCGGCCGACGCGGCCTGCTCGAGGAGGACGGAGGCGGCGGCGCCTTCTATCGCGACTGCCTCCACCTCGACGCCCGCGCCCTCGCGGCCGACGAGCTCGAGCGCCGCGCGCAGGACGTCGTCGGCGTGGGACTCGGCGGCGACGAACGCGTCGGTGGTCACCGCAAAGGCCTCGCCCACGTACGCCGAGCCCGGCGGGTCCCAGGCGCAGACGATGCGAAGCGGAAGACCCCGCAGCCTCGCCTCGGCGACGGCGAAGCGCAGGGCCGCCTCGGCCTCGGGCGACCCGTCGACCCCGACGACGACGGAGGGCAGCGCGGCGCTCATTCGAGAGAGGTCGTCGGCTCGGCGAGCGTGACGCGGTGCGCGCGGTGGGCCTTCCGGCCGGGAACGGCGAGCGACGCGGCGACGCCGGCCGCGAGCGTGACCGCCATGATCACGAACGACACGGTGTAGCCGCGCTCCAGCGGGAGCCCGCTCACGCTGAGGTTCGCCGCGAGGATGCTCGCCGCGACCTGCCCGCCGACGGCACCGCCGACCGTGCGCATGACCGCGTTCATGCCCGTCGCGACCCCGGTCTGATCGGGCCGCACGGCCTCGACGATCAGGTTGGCCATCGAGGCGAACGAGAACCCGACACCCACGCCGAGCAGGAGCGACGCCAGATAGACCTGCCAGTGCGCCGAGTGGTCGAGCGCCAGGAAGACGAAGGCGATCATCGTGATCGAGGCGCCGAGCACGAGCGGCACCTTCGAGCCGAACCGCCCCGAGAGCCGGCCGCTGAGCGGCGCGGAGATCATCATCATCAGCGTCGAGGGGATGAGGAAGAGGCCGGCCTGCGTCACCGACGAGCCGAAGCCGTACCCGGTCGAGGTCGGCGTCTGGACGAACTGGGGAATGAGCACGAAGGAGCTGAACATCCCGACCCCGATCAGGAAGCCGGCCAGGTTCGTCGTCCAGACCCCGCGAAGCCGCATCATCTGCATGTCCACGAGCGGGCTCGAGGATCGCAGCTCGACCTTGACCCACACTGCCGCGACGACAGCCGCGATCGCGATCAGCCCGAGCGTGCGGGCGGAGATCCAACCCCACTGAGGCGCCTCGCTGATCGCGAGCAGCAGGCACACGAGCCAGAGCGAAAGCAGGACCGCACCGGCCCAGTTGACGCTCCCCTCCGCCCGGACCGGCGACTCCGGGACGACGAGCAGCGTCGCGATCGCGGTGATGCCGACGACGACGAGCGGGATCCAGAACAGCCAGTGGTAGTCGAGGTGGGCGAGGATCGGGCCGGCGAGGATGATCCCCAGACCGGAACCCACGCCGAGCAACCCGGAGATGAGCCCGATCCCTCCCGCCACGCGCTCGCGCGGGAACTCGTCGCGCACGATCCCGAACGCGAGCGGGAAGATCGCGCCGCCGAACCCCTGAATCGTCCGGCCCGCGATCATCACCGGCAGCGTCGTTGCGATCGCCGTGACGAGCGTCCCCGCAGCCAGGCCGGCCAGCACGAGGAGCAGCGTCCGCTTCTTGCCGAACATGTCGCCGAGCCGACCCGCGATCGGCGTCGCGACCGATGCCGAGAGCAGGTACGCGGTGAAGATCCAGGTCACCCCCGTCGGGGTCGTGTGGAGATCCCGCTGGAGCGTCGGCAGGGCCGGGACGACGAGCGACTGGAGCATCGTGTACCCGGCGGCGCCGAGGCAGAGCACGGCGAGGATGAGGCCGGGTCGCGCCGCGGTCTGCGATGACGCTTGCGCCGTCATCCGGAGCAACCTACCATAAGCGGAGCATGGACTCCACTTATCCGCCGCCCGCTGCGTCGCCGCCTCCGGAACGGCCGCTTCGCCGGGACGCGCGCGAGAACCGCGACCGGATCCTCACCGCCGCGCGGGCCGCGTTCGCCGAGCTCGGGATCGAGGCGAGCGTGGAGGAGATCGCCTCCCGCGCCGAGGTCGGAGTCGGGACGCTCTACCGCCGCTTCCCCACCAAGGACGCACTGATCGACGCAGTCTTCGAGGAGCACCTCGAGCAGATCGCGGCGGCGGCCGAGCAGGCGCTCGCCGGGGACGACGCCTGGGCGGCGTTCCTCGGCTACCTGACGCGGGTCGTCGAGCTCCAGGCCACCGACCGCGGCCTTTCCGAAGTGCTCGGCGCCTACGTTCGCGGCGAGGATCTCGTCGCACGTGCCCGCGCCCGGCTGCGTCCGCTCGTCGAGCAGCTGATCGCCCAGGCCCAGGAGTCCGGCGCGCTGCGGACCGACATCGTCTACGAGGACGTCTCCGTCCTGCTCTGGACGACCGGTCGCGTCATCGACGCGACCCGCGACGTCGAGCCCGAGTTCTGGCAGCGGTACCTCGCTCTGATGGTGGACGGCCTCCGCGCGGGCAGCGCCTCGCCCCTGCCGAGGCCTGCACTGACTCCCGCCACCCACGGGGCGGCCATGCGCCGGTTCATGCAGGAGCGGAGCCCGAGCGTGCGCCCGTCCCCGGGCTGAGCGGCTCCGACGACGGCTCAGAGCTTGAAGACAGTCGTCGGGCGGGCGGTCACGAGGTCGATCGCCGTCTCGACGGCTTCGTCCTCGGCCAGGCGGTGCTCGGCGACGAGCTGCGCCAGCACGCCCGCGTCGATCCGGCGCGACATGTCGTGCCGGGCCGGGATCGAGCAGAAGGCGCGCGTGTCGTCCACGAACCCCGCCGTGCGCGAGAACCCCGCCGTCTCCCCCACCGCTGCCCGAAACCGCCGGATCGCGTCGGGCGCATCGAGGAACCACCACGGCGCCCCGATGAAGACCGACGGGTAGAAGCCCGCGAGAGGCGCGAGCTCACGCGACCAGAGATTCTCGTCGAGCGTGAAGAGGACGAGATGGAAGCCAGGCTCCGTACCGAAGCGCTCGAGCAGCGGCCGCAGCGCCTCCGTGAGCTCGAGGCCGACCGGGATGTCGTGACCCGAATCCGACCCGAACCTGGCCGAGGTCGGCCCGTGGTGGTTGCGGCGCACGCCCGGGTGGATCGTCATGACGAGCCCGTCCTCGCACGACATCCGTGCCATCTCGAGCAGCATGTGCCGCCGGAACGCCACCGCCTCGGCCGCGGTCGCGTCACCCGCGAGGGCCGCGCCGTAGATGCGGGCTGCCTCGACCGGCTCGAGGGGGTCGGTGCGAGCGTCCGCGTGGCTGTGATCGGCGGCGGTCGCACCGTGCTCGACGAAGGTGCGGCGGCGCTGCTCGAGGGCCGCGACGTAGCCGGCGTAGTCAGCGGTGTCGACGCCGGACGCATCGGCCAGGCGCGCGACCGCGTCGCGCCAGCCCGGAAGCCCCGGCTCGAGGTACAGATCGGGCCGAAACGTCGGGATGACGCGACCGGTCCACGCAGGGTCGGTGGCGAGCGACGCGTGGGCGGCGAGGTCGTCGCACGGGTCGTCGGTGGTGGCGAGCACCTCGACCCCGAACCGCCGGTAGAGCGCTCGCGGACGGTAGGCCCTCTCACTCAGCCGCTCCGCGATCTGGTCGTAGACGGCAGCGGCCGTGCGCGCCGAGGGCCTGACCGAGACACCGAACACCTCGGCCAGCTCGGTGTCGAGCCACTCGCGCACCGCCGTCCCGCGGAAGACGTCCCAGTTCGTGCACAGGAGACGCCAGGCCTCGCGCGCGCGAGCCTCCGGGAGCGGCCCCTCTCCTACCCCGAGAGCGTCGAGGGGAACGCCGCTCGCATGGAGCAGCCTCGTCACGTAGTGATCCGAGGTGATCAGCAGGCTCGTCGGATCGGCGAACGGCTCGTCGTCGAGGAGCAGTCGCGGATCGACGTGCCCGTGCGCGCAGATCAGGGGCAGCTCGCGCACGGCCGCGTACAGCCTGCGCGCAATAGCCCGCACGCCGGGCTCCGAGGGAAGCAGCCGGTCCGGGTGCGGCGCGAGCGGTGCACCAGCGTCGGTCATCTCCGGCACATCATCGGGGGCGCGGCGGCACGGGGCAATCCGCTTTCCGTTCGCGACGACGCTCAGGCCCCGTCGCGGAGCGCGTCGATCAGCACCTGGATGGCACCGCTCGCGGCCCGCAGCTCCTGCAGCTGCCGATCGGGCAGGCGGGCGAGGCGCTCGTTGAGAACGGCGAGGTAACGCCCTCTCAGTCCGTCGAGCTCACGGCGGCCCTTGCCCGTCAGCTCGACCATCACCACGCGGCCGTCGGCGGCGGTCCGTCCGCGCCGCACGAGGCCGTCGGCCTCCAGCCGCTCGACCATGCGCGTCAGCGTCGGCTGGGCGACCCCCTCCCGTTGGGCGAGCCGTCCGATCGTCTGCGGGCCTTCACCGAGCGTGGCGAGCACGCTCGCCATCCCCCGGTGCAGAGGCCCCCGCGCATGACGCCAGAGGAGCCGCCCGAGCTGCCCGTTGCGTTGTGGCAGCAGCCCGGCGATCTCGGCGATCGCCACGGCCCGCTCGTCACCGAGAGCATTCATATGCCTTGACTATATTTTGCGGGACACGATGCTCGCTCGCCTGCGCGCGAACCCTCATCTGATCTTCGCCACCCTGGCCCTTGCCGGCTGGTCGTACGCGGTCTCGCAGACGATGCTGATCCCGTCGCTGCCGGACATCCAGGCCGCGTTTCACACCACCCCGAGCGGCGTGACGGCACTGATGACCTCGTTCTGGGTGTCGGGGGCAGTCACCGCTGGCGTGTTCGGCCGGCTGGGCGACATGTACGGCAAGCAGCGGATGATCGTGGCCCAGATGGTGCTCTTCTCGGCAGGCGCCACGATCTGCGCGCTCACCTCGGTCCTGCCGCTGATGATCGCCGGGCGCGTCCTCATGGGATGCGCCATCGGCCTCTTCCCGTTGTCGTACTCGCTCATCCGTGACGAGCTGCCGCCGAAGCGCGTCGTCGGAGCGATCGCCCTCCTCGGCGGCCTGATCGCGAGCGGCGCGGCCGTCGGCCAGTCCGCGGGCGGCCTCGTCTCGGATCATCTCGGCTATCGCTGGATCTTCTGGATCAGCCTGATCATGGGGCTCGCCTCGATCGTCGCGCTGCTCGTCTTCGTGCCCGAATCGCCGACGCGCACCGGCGGCCGGGTGGACGTCGGCGGCACCGCCCTCCTCGCGGCCGGGCTCGCCGCTCCGCTGATCGCCATCGCCGAGACGCCGGCCTGGGGCTGGACCAGCGCCGCCACCCTCGTGCTCTTCGCGGTCGGCGCCGCCCTGCTGACGCTGTTCGTGGTCTACGAGAGACGCCATGCCGACCCCCTGATCCACATCCCGACCCTACTCCTCCCACGCGTCAGGCTCACGAACGCTGCGACGCTCTTCGTCGGCTTCGGGCTCTTCGGCGTCTCCACGATCCTGTCGCAGTTCTTCCAGGAGCCGGCGAGCACCGGTTACGGCTTCGGCGCCAACGCGACGCAGGCCGGCCTGTTCCTCGTGCCGGGCCTGATCCTGGTCATGATCACGGCGCCGCTGGCCGGCCGCCTCAGCTCCCGCGTCGGGCCGGCCGTCACGCTGCGCCTCGGGATCGCAGTCGGGACGGCGGGCATCGCCGGGATGGCGCTCAGCCATGGTCACACCTTCGAGATGTACCTCTGGCCGTCGCTGATCTACGTCGGCGTCGGCGCCGCGTTCGGCGCGATGCCGACGATCGTCCTGCAGTCGGTTCCACCGACCCGAAGCGGCCAGTCGGCAGCCATCAACATGATCGTCCGGACCGTCGGCTCGGCGATCGGCATCCAGCTGGCGGCAACGATCGTGACCGCCTCGGCCGGACCGACGGGAATCCCGAGCGACCGCGGCTACACGGCCGCGTTCGCGCTCGAGACGGCCGGTGGGATCGCGGCTCTGCTATTCGCCTTGGCGATCCCTCGTCGGCTCGGCGCCGTCCGGGAACAGGCACCGGCCGGCACCCTCTCCGGCCTGCCGCTGACCCGATCTCCCGGGCCGTGATCAGGAAGTCCTGAGCCCGGCGGCGGCGGCCCAGGATCGGTCAGCTCTCCGCGCCGCCGATCAGCCCGGCGAGTCGCCGGCGCACGGACTCGAGCTCGCTGCTGTGCGCAGCGACCTCGGCGCTGCTCGCACCGCGGGCGGCGAGCAGGTCACGGACGACCGCGAGCCCACGCATCTGGAGCAGCAGGTCGTCGATCTCGCGGTCGAGCAGGGCAGGGGTGTCGGCAGAGATGAGCATGCTGGTCATGCGGCCTCCTCGAGGACGTCGAGCTCGGCCGGGGCGGTGCGCGCCCCGACAAGTGGTTGTGGCCGGATCAACCCGGCGGCGATGATCGCACCCACGACGAGCATTCCGGTGAGCACGTAGAGCGCCGTCTGGAAGCCGTGGTCGAGGGCGGCGGTGCTGGTGGCGGTGACGGAGCGATGGGCGTCGGCGTAGCTCGCGGTCGACGTGGCGGCGATCGCGCTCACGACGGCCAGCCCGATCGCACCGCCGATCTGGCGGCTCGTGTTGACGAGCCCGGAAGCGATTCCCGCGTCGCCACGCTCGACCCCGGTGAGGCTCGCGATCGTGACGGGGACGAACGACAGGCCCAGACCGACGCCACCGAGCACGAAGGCCGGGAACAGATCCCAGAAGTAGTGACCGTCGACCGGAAGGCGCGTCAGCAGCGCGACGGACACGGCCGAGGCAAGGATCCCGGCTGTCAGGGTGCCACGCACCCCGAAGCGGCCGACGGCGAGCTGCGCCACGTTCGAGGCGACCACGACCGAGATCGCGAAGCCGCAGAACGCGAGACCGGTCTGGACGGCCGAGTAGTAGAGGATGTCCTGGAGGTAGAGCGTCAGCAGGAAGAACTCCGAGAAGGTGACCGAGCCGATGATCAGCATCGTCACGTTCGCCGCAGTGAGCGTTCGCAGCCGGAAGATCCGGAGCGGCAGGAGCGGCGCCTTGGAGCGGAGCTCGATCGCGACGAAGGCGAGGACCAGCGCCGCCGAGGCTACGAGCAGCCCGATCGTGCCGGACGTCGTCCAGCCGTCGGTCGTCGCTCGGGTCAGCGCGTAGACGAGCAGCATCAGGCCGCCGGTGATCGAGGCCGCACCCGCGAGATCGAAGTGCCGCAACGCGTTCTCGGCGCGGCTCTCCCGCAACAGCAGCGGGGTCAGCGCGATCGCCGCCAGGGCGACCGGGACGTTGACGAAGAAGATCCACGGCCAGCTGAGGTACGACGTGAGAACCCCACCGAGGAGCACACCCACTGCAGCGCCGCTTCCCGCCGCCGCGCCGTAGATGCCGAGCGCGAGGTTCCGTTCACGACCCTCGGCGAACGTCGTCATCAACAACGCGAGCGCGGCCGGGGCGAGCATCGCGCCGCCGAGGCCCTGCAGCGCGCGGAACGCGATCAGGGATGTCTCGGACCACGCGAGACCGCAGAGCAACGAGCTCGCGGCGAACACCGCCAGGCCCGCGATGAAGAGCCGGCGGCGCCCGAGCAGGTCACTGAGCCGGCCGCCAAGGAGGAGCGCCCCGCCGAAGAAGATCGCATAGGCCGTGACCACCCACTGCAGGCTCGACTGCGAGAAGCCGAGGTCGGCCTTGATCGACGGCAGCGCGACGTTCACGATGGCGACGTCGAGGATGACCATGAACTGTGCAGTCACGATGAGCGCCAGGGCGCTCCACCGGAGCTTCGCTCGTTCCGTGCCAATTGCTTGCAACATCTATCTTCCCTTCAAATCGTTGTCTGCGACAACTATATCAGTAATCAATACTTGCTCGCGCTATACTCCGGCGTGACCATGTCGATCTCGCCGTCATCCGCACCGACGCAGACCCCGCCGCTCCCGGCAGGCCCGCCGCAGGAATTGCTCCAGAGCAGCGCTTTTCTGCTCAAGCGGCTCGGGATGATGCTCAAGGAGCGCTCGCTCGACGCGCTCGAGCCCACCGGCCTCACGCCCCAGCACCATGCGGTGCTCTCGCTCCTCGACGAGGGCATGCGCGAGAGCCAGGGAGAGATCGCCGACACGCTCGGCTACGACCCGAGCCACCTCGTCGGCCTGCTGGACGAGCTCGAGGCGAAGGGCTACGCCGAACGGCGCCGCGACCCCGGCGACCGCCGGCGCCAGCTCGTCAGCCTGACCCCCGCGGGCAAGGACGCGCTCGCCCGCCTGCGCGCGATCGCGAAGAAGGTCGAGAAGAACTTCCTCGCGCCGCTCGACGCGGAGGAACGGCAGACGCTACACACGCTGCTGCTGCAGCTCACGAGCCATCACGATCCGCGCTGCGCGCCGAAGCGCTCCTAGCGTCGGCTCCGACGCGCGCTCGATGACATCGCTCTTCACCCCGTTCGCGCAGCGGTCGGTGACGCTGCGCAACAGGGTCGTCGTCTCGCCGATGTGCCAGTACTCCTCCGAGGCCGGGATGCCGAACGAGTGGCACCTCGTGCACCTCGGGAGCCGCGCCGTCGGAGGGGCAGCGCTCGTGCTCACGGAGGCGAGCGCCGTCCTCCCCGAAGGCCGGATCTCACCGCAGGATGCCGGGATCTGGAACGACGTCCAGGCGGCCGCCTGGGCGAAGGTGGCGACGTTCGTCGAGCGCCAGAACGCCGTGCCCGGCATGCAACTCGCTCACGCCGGCCGCAAGGCGGGCACCGATGTCCCATGGCGTGGCGGCGCCCGGCTCGCTCTCGCGGACGGCGGCTGGCAGCCCGTCGCACCGAGCGCCGTTCCGGTCGAGCCGGGCGGTGATCCGCCGACGGCCCTCGACACTGCCGGGATCCGCGCGGTGGTCGCAGCCTTCGAGGACGCGGCCCTGCGTGCCGTCGGCGCAGGCTTCCGGTTGGTCGAGATCCACGCGGCCCACGGCTATCTCCTCCACGAGTTCCTCTCACCGCTCACGAACGAGCGCACCGACGACTACGGCGGCACCTTCGCCAACCGCGCGCGGCTCACACTCGAAGTGGCGGAGGCAATCCGAGGAGTCGTCCCCGATGGAATGCCCCTGTGGGTCCGGATCTCGGCGACGGACTGGGCCGAGGGCGGCTGGGACATCGACGAGAGCGTGGAGCTCGCCCGCCTGCTCGCCGCGATCGGCGTCGACCTGATCGATACCTCCTCGGGCGGGCTCGTGCGACACCAGCGCGTCGTCGTCGAGCCCGGCTACCAGGTGCCGTTCGCGGAGCGGATCCGCCGCGAGGCGGGAATCGCAACGGGTGCCGTCGGCCTGATCACCGACCCCGCCCAGGCCGAGGAGATCGTCGCCTCCGGCCGGGCGGACGTCGTCCTGCTCGCGCGGGAGCTGCTGCGAGACCCGTACTTCGCGCGGCGCGCCGCGCTTGCGCTCGAGTCCGAGCTGACGGCTCCCGATCAGTACCTCCGCGCCTGGTAGGCGCACGCGGCGAGGCGGAGGGCTTCGCGGTGACGCACCTCGAGCGAACGACGCTGAACAGGGTGCCGAAGTTCGTCCGCCCGCTCGTCGTCGGGGCCGCGGCCGCCCCACCGGCCCCGGCACCCGCCGTCTGAGCGAGCGGCGGCACGATCACGCAGCGAGCTGCCGGGCCTCGACCTCCCTCAGATTCGCGACCACTCGTCGCGATGCCGCCGAGAGCACCGTCGAGGCGATCTCGGGGAACCGCGAGAGCATCGTGCGGAACTCCCGTCGGGCGAGCACGACGAGGTCGAGCTCCGAGGCTGCGACGACCGTCGCGGTCCGGTAGGGGTGCCCGACGAGGCCGATCTCACCGAAGAAGTCACCGGAGCCGAGCACCGCGACCAGCTCGCCTTCGCGTATGACCTCGACAACCCCGTCGACGATGACGAAGAACTCGTTCGCGAGCGACCCCTCCCGGGCGAGAACCCTGCCGGCCGGCACCGTGATGGCGTCCGCGAGTCTCGCCAGTTCGTTCAGGCGCGAGCGGGGAGCGTTGCGAAACAGAGGGATTGCACAGATCTCGTTCGTACCCATGTTGCCTCCTCGAGGTGCGTCAATGCGGAAGACAGCAGGCTACGACGGGTGTCTTTGCGCCCGCTTTGCGCTGTCTTAGGCCGTCCGCGGTGCCTGCCCGGCGCCGGGGCTGCGTAACCCGCTTTCAATACATTAGGAGGCCGCGATGGGAGACGTTCGTCTGACCCTGCTCGGCGGTTTCGCCGCCACCGTGGACGGAGCTCCGCTGCCGGACACCGTGTGGCGGCTGAAGAAGGCGCGCGAGCTCGTGAAGCTCCTCGCGCTGGCGCGCGACCACCGGCTCCACCGCGAGCAGGCGATGGACGTTCTCTGGCGGGACCTGGGAGCCGCGGCGGCCGCGAACAACCTCAACCAGGCGGTGCACGTGGCCCGGCGTGCCCTCGGCGCGGACGCGATCGAGTCGCGGGACGGCGTGCTGCTCCTCGTCGCCGAAGTCGATGTCGACGAGTTCGAGCAGGCGGCGGCGCACGCGCGCAGGCTCGAGACGGCGGCGGGGTACGGGGCGGCGCTCTCCCTCTACGGCGGGGAGCTCCTGCCCGAGAACAGGTACGAGGACTGGGCCGACGAGCGCCGCGAAGAGCTCGCGGCGCTGGTGCGGGAGCTCGACGGAGAGCTCGCCGACCTCGGCCCCGGCGGGCGCTTCGCTCTGCCGACGGATGCGAGCTCGTTCATCGGCCGCAGCCGCGAGCTCGCCGAGCTTCGGTCACTTCTCCAGCGCACCAGGCTCCTCACGCTCTCCGGCACGGGAGGCTCCGGCAAGACGCGCCTGGCGCTCGAGCTCGCCCGCGGCGCCGAGCCGTCCTTCGAGGCAGGCTCCGTGCTCGTCGAGCTCGGAGCCTTCTCCGACCCGCGGCTCGTCCCGGAAGCGGTGGCCGCCGCGCTCGACGTCCGCGCCCTCGCGGCGCAGGACCTGACCGACGCGGTGACCGAGTTCCTCGCTTCCCGGGCACTTCTGCTCGTGCTCGACAACTGCGAGCACGTGCTCGCCGAAACGTCTGCACTGGCGGACAGGCTCCTGCGCGCGGCTCCACGACTGACGATCCTGACGACGAGCAGGGAGCCTCTGCGCGTCGCCGGGGAGGTGGTCTTCCGCGTGCCGTCCCTCGACATCCCCGATCCCGAGCAGGCGCTCTCGCCGGACCAGCTGCTCGGGTACGAGTCTGTGTCGCTCTTCGTCGAGCGTGCGGCCGCAGCGGCGCCGGGATTCTCGCTCGACGAGGACGTTGCCGAGGACGTTGCCCGGATCTGCCTGCGGCTCGACGGCCTCCCGCTGGCGCTCGAGCTCGCCGCGGGCCGGCTCGGAGCGCTGAGCCCGGCCGCGATCGCGGAGCGGCTCGACGACCGCTTCCGCATCCTGCGCCACGGCAGCCACGCCGCGCCGACGCGGCAGCAGACACTGGCAGCGACCTTGCAGTGGAGCCACGATTTGCTGCAGCCGGACGAGGCGGTGTTGTTCCGCCGGCTGGCCGTCTTCTCCGGCGGCTTCGCTCTCGAGGCAGCCGAGCAAGTCTGCGTCGGCGACAGCCTGGACGAGGCCGGCGTGACGGACGCCCTCGCGCGGCTCGCCGAGAAGTCACTCGTTGCCGTCGAGGAGGGCGGCCATGCGCGCCGCTACCGCCTGCTCGAGACGGTCCGCATCTATGCGCGCGAGCGGCTCGTCGAGGCCGGCGAGCAGCGGGCGCTCGCGGATCGCCACGGCGCGTGGGTGTTCGCGCTCGCGGAGCGGGAGCGCGGCTCGTTGCGGCTCGACCCGGAGGCACCGAACCTGCGCGCCGGCCTGCGCACGCTCCTCGAGCACGAGCCGCACGCCGCCCTCCGACTCTGCGTCGCACTGCTGCCGTTCTGGCTCCGCCGGATCGAGCTTGCGGAGGCGAAGCGACAGTTCGCAGCCGTCCTCGACGCCGTGCCCGAGCCGACCGGTCTCCGCGCCGAGGCGCTGCTCGCCGCAGCCGCGATCGACTTCCGCAGCGGCACGCTGGCGCACGGGATGGCCCTGGCCGAGAGCAGCCACGCCGTCGCCCTGGAGCTCGGAGACCGAGAGCGCGAGTGGCGCGCGCTGCAGTTCCTCGGGGAGTTCGGCATCGCAGCCGACGCGATCGACATCGCCCTGCCGTGGCTCGAGCAGGCCCTCGCGCTCGCCCGGCGCGAAGGCTTCACCGCCGCCGAGGCGATCGGCATTCACTCGCTCGGTGTCGCCAACTGGATCCTCGGGGACCTGCCCGGCGCGGACCGGCTTCTGGCCGAGAGCATCGAGAGCTTCCGGGCGCTCGCGGGCTCGGCGGAGACGATCCCGTCGCCGCTCAACATCGCCGAGATCCGAACGAGCCAGCTCGAGAGCCGTCTTGCCGTGACGCGCGTCTTCGAGGACACGCTCCAGCCACTCGTCGAGATCTCCTGCGATGCCGCTGCGAGCTACGCGCTGGCGAACCAGGCAGGGATCGCGCGCGTCCGGGGCGACCTCCCCCGTTCTCATGCGCTGCTCGACGAGAGCGCGACCCGCTTCGAGGCGGCCTCCGACAAGACGGGGCTGGCCGCCGTCTTCGTCCGGCGTGCGTACCTCGCACTTGCAGAGGACGACCTCGCGACCGCGCACGCGCAGCTCGAAGCCGCGCTCGAGCTCCGGAGCGAGCTCAACGACCGGCGCGGCCGCGGCCTCGCACTCGCGGGCCTCGGTCTCGTCGAGACGGCTGCCGGGGAGTTCGACCCCGCCGAAGGGCATCTCGCGAGGGCGGTGGAGATCTTCAGGCGGGCCGGCGATCGTTGGGGCCTTGCCAGCACGCTGTGGCGGGTGGCCGACCTCGCGCTTGCACGCGGCCGCCTCGACGAGGCGGAGGCCGCTCTGGAAGAGGCGCACTCGGTCCTCGGCGAGACGCAGCGCCTCCGGTGGATCGCCAGCACTCTGGTCGGTCTCGCCGAGGTCGCGCTGCTTCGCGGCGACACGGTCCGGGCGGCCACGCTCCTGACAGAGGCGCGGGAGCGGTACGCCGCGCGCGACGACGCAATCGCAGTTGCGGAGGTCGAGAAGCGGCTTCGCGACCTCGATAAGCACCCGCTAAGGCCGGGCTAAGACGCGCTGGATATCACTCCTCGTACCAGCCAAAGACGAGGAAAGGAAGAACGTCATGAGCGACACCATCGTGCCCGTCCTCGGGGAAGCGACGATCCAGGAGCTGCGCGAGTCCGTTCGCGGCGAGGTCCTCGCCCCCGGCGACGAGGGCTACACGGAGGCCTGCAAGATCTGGAACGGCGCCCACGACGGCCGGAGGCCGGCGCTGGTCGTCCGGTGCACCGGAGCCGCCGACGTGATCGCCGCGGTCGGCTTCGCGCGCAGCAACGACCTGCCCCTCGCCGTCCGCGGCGGCGGCCACAGCATCGCCGGCTTCTCGACCTGCGACGACGGGATCGTGATCGATCTCTCGCCGATGAGCTCGGTGCGCGTCGACCCGGTAGCGCGCCTGGCGCACGTCGGGGCCGGCGCCGTCTGGGCCGACGTCGACCACGAGACCCAGGCGCACGGGCTGGCCACGACCGGCGGCCTCGTGTCGTCGACCGGCGTCGCCGGCTTCACCCTCGGCGGCGGCATCGGCTGGCTGATGCGCAAGTACGGGCTCGCGTGCGACAACCTCGTCGCCGCAGACGTCGTCACCGCCGACGGGCGGCTCGTGCGCGCAACCGAAACGGAGAACGCGGACCTGCTCTGGGGCCTTCGCGGGGGCGGCGGCAACTTCGGCATCGTCACGCAGTTCGAGTTGCAGCTCCACCAGGTCGGGCCGATGGTCTACGCCGGCCCGATCTTCTATGCGGCGGACGCCGACCGGGACCTGCTGCGGGCATTCCGGGACTGGGCCGCCGACGCCCCGGACGAGATCACGGCGCTTGTCAACCTGACGACCGCACCGCCCCTGCCCGTGATCCCGGCGGAGTGGCACGGCAAGAAGGTGGCCGCGTTCATCGCCGTCTCCACCGGCCCGATCGACGAAGGCGACTCGCTCGTGCGCCCGTTCCGCAACGTCGCCGAGCCGATCGCCGACCTGCTCGGCCCGATGCCGTACCACGTGATCCAGACGCTCATCGACCCGCTTTGGGGCAAGGGCACGCAGGCCTACTTCAAGGCGACGAACCTGGCGCAGCTCGACGACGACCTCATCGAGCGGTTGACGAGCCTCCATCTCGCGGCGCCGGGGCCTCAGTGCGAGATCCACGTCCACCAGATGGGCGGGTCCGTGGCCCGGGTTCCCGACGGCGCAACTGCGTTCGCCGAGCGGTCGATGCCGTACGTGCTCAACGCGGTCACCGGCTGGCACGACCCGGACGCGGGCCCTGCGCACCGCGACTGGTCACGGCAGGTGATCAGCGAGGCGGAAGGCTCCTCCACGGGCCGCGCGTACGTCAACTTCCTCAGCGACACCGGGGCGGCACGGTCGTCGTACGGCAACGACACCTACGACGGCCTCGTCAGCCTGAAGAACGCCTACGACCCGACGAACGTGTTCCGGCTCAACCAGAACATCGAGCCGGACGCCTAGAGCGATGAGCTCGCTCGATCGTGCCGCGGCGGGCAGGCATGGCCTG
>Ga0302299_10000215_pt1 | contig 28342 bp, 23 predicted proteins | sample III_Fen_N3_4_FD_198795 | JGI IMG/M metagenome (GOLD analysis project Ga0302299, IMG submission 198795) | Peat permafrost microbial communities from Stordalen Mire near Abisko, Sweden - III_Fen_N3_4 | ecosystem: Environmental > Terrestrial > Soil > Wetlands > Permafrost | place: Sweden: Abisko...
CACCGTCCCGGTGTTCGACCCGAGCGTGTGCACCGGCTGCCTCGAGTGCGGCATCGTCTGCCCCGACGCGGCGATCCCGAACACGGTGCACGAGATCAGCGACCTGCTGATCGCCGCCGTGGACAGCCTCGACGTGCCGGACGCGGCGCGCGCCGTGCTGCGCACCGCCGCGTACCCGTGGGCCGAGCGGATCCGTCAGATCTTCCGCGAGGACTCGGCGAACAAGGACTTCGCCGCGGCCGCCGCAGCTGCCACCACCGTGCTCGACCTGGACAGCCGGGCCGTCGCGCGCAACGTCGACGCAGTGGTCACCGCGCTGGCCGCCTTCCCGGTGGCTCGCACCCGGCCGTTCTTCGACGCGATGGAGAAGGAGACGCCGGGCACCGGCGGGCTGTTCTCCGCGGTCGTCGACCCGTGGAAGTGCACCGGCTGCCTGCAGTGCATCGACGTCTGCGGGCCGCACGCGCTCACCACGGCGGACCAGGACGACGACGTGCTGGCCGAGCTCGAGCAGCGGTTCGAGCGGATGGCGGCGCTGCCGAACACCCCGAAGCGGTTCGTCGCGGGTGCGGCGACCCCGGAGGGCGACACCAAGCGGCTCATCCTCGACCACGCGAACTACTACGCCACCACCGGTGGCCACGGCGCCTGCCGCGGCTGCGGTGAGGTGACGGCGATCCGCCTGGTCACGTCCCTGAGCCGGGCGATCGGCGAGGAGCGCAAGCGTGCCCACGTGCGCGAGCACGAGGAGCTGGTCGACGGACTGCGCGCCCTGCTGGCGGAGGTCACCGAGCCGGCCCGCAAGGAGCGCGTCACGGCGACGCTCGCCGAGCTGGAGCGCAGCCTCTACCTGCTGGAGAGCGGCCCGACCGGCCACGGCCCGGCGTCGACCGTCATCGCCAACTCCACCGGCTGCTCGAGCGTGTACGCGTCGACCATGCCGTTCACGCCGTACCTCGACCCGTGGGTGAACAGCCTGTTCCAGGACGCCCAGCCGGTCGCGGTCGGGCTGTTCGAGGGCATCGCGTCGCAGATCGTCCCGCAGGTCAAGGCGCTGCGCACGGCCCGCCTCGAGCTGGCCGGCAGCTACGACCCGGCGGTGCACGACGCGCAGCTGCGGACCCTCGCCTGGCGCGGGTTCACCACCGCGGAGCTCGAGCTGCTGCCCGTGTTCCTCACGGTGAGCGGCGACGGCGCGGCCTACGACATCGGCTTCGGCGCGATGTCCCGCGTGATGGCCGGCGGCACCCCGATCAAGTCGCTGGTGCTCGACACCGGCGCCTACTCCAACACCGGCGGGCAGGCGTCCACGGCGAGCTTCACCGGCCAGGACGCCGACCTCGCCCGCTACGGCAAGGCGCACGACGGCAAGCACGAGATCCGCAAGGAGCTGGGCCTGCTGGCCTCGTTCCACCCGAACGTCTTCTCGTGCACCGTGTCGACCGCGCTGCACGGGCACTTCCTCGCGACCGCGATGGAGATGCTCGCCTACACGGACGGCACGTCGTTGATGACCGTCTACACCCCGTGCGGCACCGAGAACGGGATCCGTGAGGACCTGTCCAACGCGCACTCCCGCCTCGCGGTGGAGGCCCGGATGAGCCCGCTGTTCGTGCACGACCCGCGCCGCGGCAGCTCGCTGCCGGAGCGGTTCAGCCTCGACGGCAACCCCGACCCGGACGCGCTGTGGACGACGAGCACGCTCGAGTACCTCGACGCCGACGGCAAGGTCCAGCTGCTCACCACGCCGCTGACGCCGGCCGAGTTCGCGCTCGGCGAGGTGCGCTTCGGCAAGCAGTTCCGCGCGCTGAAGCCGGCGGATGAGGCGAAGGGCGTGCCGATCGCCGAGTTCGTCGAGCTGTCCGGCGAGAACCGGGTGGGCAAGCTGCCCTTCGTCTACGCGACGGACGCGAACCGGCACCTCATCAAGGTGGCGTGCTCGTCGGCCGTGGTCGCGCTGGTCGACGACCGCAAGCGGCACTGGCTGACGCTGCAGTTCCTGTCCGGTCGCGCCCAGGCGACGCTGGACTCGGCGCACCGCGCCGAGCTGGCGGCGCTGCAGTCGCGCTACGACGAGGCGACGGCGGCCCGCGAGACCTCGCTCGACGAGATCGCCGCGGCGATGGCCGAGCTGGCCTCGTCGTCCTCGGCCACGCCGGTCGCGTTCGGCGGCGCGGCGTTCGGCGGCGGCGGCGGAGCGGCGGCGGCCCCGGCCGCGGCGGCACCGGCGACGGCGACCGCGACCGCGGTGGCGGACCGGCCGATCTGGCTGGACGAGGCCGACGTGCCGCTCTGCAACGACTGCGGCACCTGCTACCAGGAGCTGCCGGCGATGTTCGAGAAGGCGACGATCGTCGTGGACGGCGAGGCCAGGACCGTCGGGCGGATGAAGCCCGGCGCACTGGACGGCCTCGTGGTCACCCCCGAGCTGTCGCAGCGCTTCGCCCGCGTGAAGGCCACCTGCGACGCGGAGATCATCCGATGAGCACCGTGACGCCGCCGAAGGCCGAGGGTGTGGTCGGCCAGCAGGACGTGCTGGCCTGGGTGGGCGCGCGCAGCACGCTGGCGTCCACACAGGAGCAGGTGGAGGCCCTCGAGGCCACCCAGGCGGTCGAGTCGTTCCAGCAGCAGCTCACCCTGCTGCAGCGGCGCCTCGTCGCCGACCCTCGCGCCTTCCGGCAGATGTTCATCACCGACGGCATGGCCGCCGTGGCGCAGGAGTTCCGGCAGGGCGAGCTGTCCCGCGAGTTCACCCTGCGGCTGTGGGAGATGCTCTCCCGGGACGACGACGCCGCGCGGCTGCTGATGCGCTTCGTCTGGGACCTGCCGCTGGGCAAGAAGCGCACGTTCCTGCGTGCGATCGACGCCCACCTGTCCGACCGGTACCCGATGTTCGCCGGCCTGTCGGTCGACTGGCCCGCCGGGAACACCATCGAGCCGTACGTGCGGCCCGCCGAGGCGCGGTCGGGCGACTTCGACCTGGTGAACAAGGGCTTCCTCGGGTACATGGACCTCGGCTTCACGGCCCGGGACATCGACCTGTTCGTCTGGCTCGAGGCCCTGCGCGACAAGCAGTGCGCCGAGAAGCCCTGCGAGCTGGGCAAGTTCCTCGAGGGGCACCGGGAGCCGATCGGCGGCTGCCCGGTGAAGATCCACATCCCCACGATGTTCCAGCTGATCGGCACCGGCCGGTTCAGCGAGGCGCTGGAGATGCTCGAGTCGTCCAACCCGCTGCCGGACGTCACCGGCCGGGTGTGCCCGCAGGAGCTGCAGTGCCAGGGCGTGTGCCTGCACAAGACCGCGATGTCGATCGGTCAGCTCGAGTGGTTCCTGCCGGAGCGGGAGAAGCTGGTCAACCCCGGCAGCGACGCGCGCCGGTTCGCCGGCGTGCGCGACCCCTGGGTGACCGGCACCAAGCCGCCGGTGGCCATCGTCGGGTCCGGCCCGTCCGGCCTGATCAACGCCTACCTGCTCGCGGTCGAGGGCTTCCCGGTCACGGTGTTCGAGGCGTTCCACGAGCTGGGCGGCGTGCTGCGCTACGGCATCCCCGAGTTCCGGCTGCCCAACGAGCTCATCGACGACGTGGTGCGCAAGATCCGGCTGCTCGGCGGCCGGTTCGTGACGAACTTCGTCGTCGGCAAGACCGCCACGCTGCAGGACCTGCGCGACGCGGGCTTCTGGAAGATCTTCGTCGGCACCGGCGCCGGTCTGCCGAAGTTCCTCAACGTGCCCGGCGAGCACCTGCTCAACGTCATGTCGGCCAACGAGTTCCTCACCCGCGTCAACCTCATGCAGGGCATGAAGGAGGACCGCGAGACGCCGCTGCCCGCCACGGCCGGCAAGGACGTGCTCGTCGTCGGCGGCGGCAACACCGCCATGGACGCCGCCCGCACGGCCCGTCGCCTCGGCGGCAACGTGACGATCGTCTACCGGCGCACCCGGGCGGAGATGCCCGCGCGCGTCGAGGAGCTGGAGCACGCGCTCGAGGAGGGCATCGCCCTCGCCACGCTGCGTGGCCCCACCGCGTTCGACGGCGGCGACACCGGGTTCGTCACGTCGGCGACCGTCGAGGTGATGGAGCTCGGCGAGCCCGACGCGTCCGGCCGGCGCCGACCGATCGCCACCGGCCGCACCGAGACCATGCACGCCGACCTGGTGATCATGGCGCTGGGCAACAGCGCCAACCCGATCATCAAGGACTCGGAGCCGCGCCTGCAGGTGTCCCGCTGGGGCACCATCGACCTGCGCGGCGAGGGCTCGCAGGAGACCACGCTGCAGGGCATCTACACCGGCGGCGACGCCGCCCGCGGCGGGTCCACCGCCATCCGGGCGGCCGGCGACGGTCAGGCGGCGGCGCGCGAGATCCTCGGCGGCGTCGACGTGCCGGACGGCGAGGTGCGCGCCCTGGTCGCCTCCGCTCGTCGGTACACGGAGACCGCGGCGGCGGACGCCGTGATCCTCGCCAAGCGGACCCTGAGCCCCGGCATCGAGGAGCTCGTGGTCCGGGCGCCGGTCATCGCCCGGTCGGCGCGGGCCGGTCAGTTCGTGCGGGTGTTCCCGCGCGAGGGCGGCGAGCTGATCCCGCTGACCCTGGCCGACTGGGACGCCGAGGCGGGCACGGTGTGCCTCGTCGTGCAGGCCATGGGTGTCAGCTCCATCGAGATCAACGCGATGAAGCCGGGCGACGTGCTGTCCGGGGTCGCGGGCCCGCTCGGCCAGCCGAGCGACCTGCACCGTTACCCCGACGACTCCACGGTCGTGTTCACCGCGGGCGGCCTCGGCCTGCCCCCGGTGTACCCGATCATGCGCGAGCACCTGCGCCTGGGGAACCACGTGACGCTGATCAGCGGGTTCCGGTCCAAGGAGCTCATGTTCTGGGATGCTCCCGACGAGCGCGTCGGGCTGCTGCAGGCGGAGTACGGCGACCAGCTCGACGTGATCTACGCGACGAACGACGGCACCTTCGGGGTGCACGGGTTCGTCACGACCCCGCTGACCGACATGCTCGAGGCGAACAAGCGCGGCGAGGGCCGGCCGATCGCCGAGGTGGTCACCATCGGCCCGCCGATGATGATGCGCGCGGTGTCCGACCTGACGATGCCGTACGGCGTGCACACCGTGGCGAGCCTCAACTCGATCATGGTGGACGCGACGGGCATGTGCGGTGCCTGCATGGTGCCGGTGACGCTCGACGGCCAGCTGGTGCGCAAGCACGCGTGCATCGACGGTCCGGAGATCGACTCGCACATCATCGACTGGGACAAGTTCCTGCCGAGGTTCGGTCTGTTCAAGGCCCAGGAGGCCGCGGCCCGCGTTCGCCACGGCCTGTAGGCCGCGGCATCCAGCGTCCGGCGCACCGGTGCTCACCGCCCGGTGCGCCGGAGCGCACGCGCCGGTGCGCCGGTGTGGCCGCGCGCCACGCCGGGCGTTCCGGACGGTTCAGGCCGTCGCCGAGGTCAGGGCGACGACCGGTGCTGCCGACTCCGCGGGCACCAGGTCGCCGAGCTGCTCGGCGACCACCACCAGGGTGTCGCCGGCCTCGAGCCGTAGATCGCCCGGCGGGTTGGTGTGCGCCGTCGTGCCCCGGGTGACGGACAGCAGGGTGGCGTGGTGCTCGGCACGCAGTCGCGCCGAGCACTCGTCCACGCCGAGGCCCGCGTACCCGTCGGGCAGCAGCACCGCGTACAGCTCGGAGCCCTCGCCGCCCGAGACGATGTCGGCGACCAGGCCGGTGAGCCCGGGGTACAGGGCGGAGCGCGCCAGCAGGCGCGAGGCCAGCCGCGGCGTGACGAGCACCTCGTCGACCCCCGCCCGGCGGAAGTGCTCGACGTGCGCCGGGTTGTTCACCTCGGCGACCGTGCGCACCTGCGGCGCGATGGACTCGATCGCCAGCACCGTGAGGATCGAGCGCATGTCGGCCTCGTTGGTCGCCGCGCTCGGGCAGACGATCGCGGCGGCCGCCTCGGCGATGCCCGCGCGCGCCAGGTCGCCGGCGCTGGTGCAGTCGCCGCGGACGAAGTACACGCCGTCACCCGCCGGGTTGTGCTCGGCCTCATGGATCAGCACGACCTTGACGTGGAACTCGTCACTCGTCAGCTCGGCGACGAGCTCTCGCGAGGTGGTGTTCCACCCGCAGACGACGACGTGGTCCCGGTATCCGGCGGCGTTCATGCCCTGACCCTCCTTGAGCAGGAAGTCGATGACGAGGCCCACGGTGGCCGCGGTGAGCGCGGCGACGATCGCCACGCCGAAGAAGGCGAGCACCCAGCCGAGCACGAACCCGCCTGGACTGGTGACGTAGCTGGAGTCCCCCGACCCGATCACCGTGGTGACGGCCCAGTACAGCGAGCCGCCGAGCCCGGCCAGGGAGCGCTTCTCGGGCTCGAGCACCGTCACGCCGAAGGCGGCGATCGCGACGAAGCCCAGCACAGCGAGGCCCAGCGCCCGGAAGAAGTGCGGATCGATGCCGCCGCCGGCGCGCCGGAGGTAGTAGCTGACCCGCCGGATCATCGGGGCCTGGCCGAGGGCGCGCACCGGCGCGGTGACCAGCATGCGCAGGGCTGCCAGCGGTCTGCGACGGCGACCGGCCACGGGACCTCCTGCACACGGGCGGCGGCGACCGCGCCCCCGACGGCCCTAGCAGAAAGGAAACAGGACGAAAGTCCCAAATACCATCCCTGAGGACGAATTGCCGGGGTTCGTCGGCGCGATGCTCCGGCCCGTCCCGACCCACTGGGCCTGACGGCCGCGGCCTACCTCCCGGGCTGCCCCGACCCGCGCCGGGGGACCGTCCTCAGGCGGCGGCGGTCACCGCGGCCGTGCGGGCGTCGCCGGTGAGGCCCAGGACCGTGCGCACGCCCAGCTTGTCCAGGGTGTTCGCCATCGGCGGGCCCATGTGCCCGGTGACCACCACCTGCACGCCGTTCTCGCGCAGGAACCGCACGATGCGCGCGTGGTGCGAGCCCTCCGCGCCCTGGCCGTGCGCGAGGTCCCAGCGCACGTCGTGCTCGGTCCAGTCGACGATGGCGCCGCCGTCCACCGTGGCGAGCGCCACCTGTGCCGCGCGGCCCCAGCCGCCCCCGACCTGGTCCCCGACGACGTTCACTGCGACGACGATGCTCATCGCCCCATCATGCCTCGTCAGGGTGCGGTGCCCGCCCACGGGTCCGCCCGCCGCGGGTCTGCCGCCCACCTGTGGGCCCCGCCGCCCGCCGCCCGCCCGCCGCCCGCCGCCCGCCCGCCGCCCGCCGCCCGCCGCCCGCCCGCCGCCCGCCGCCCGCCGCCCGCCCGCCGCCCGCCCGCCCGCCCGCCCGCCAGCCGGCTGCCAGGGCTCGGCGTACGGTGGACGGCGTGCCGGCGACGAGTGCAGGGCTGCTGCTCTACCGGCGCCCCGACGACGTGCAGGTGCTCTGCGCGCACCAGGGCGGCCCGCTGTGGTCGCGCCGCGACGAGCACGCGTGGTCGCTGCCCAAGGGTCTCGTCGAGCCGGGGGAGGACGAGCTCGTCGCGGCCCGCCGGGAGTTCGCCGAGGAGCTCGGGCTGCCGGCGCCGGACGTCGCCTACCGGCGCCTCGGCGCCTACCGCTACCCGTCGGGCAAGGTCGTCGTCGTGTTCGCGGGCGAGGCCGACCTCGCGGTCGACGACGTGCGCCCGGGGACGTTCGAGATGGAGTGGCCGCCGCGCTCCGGCCGGCGGCAGGCGTTCCCCGAGGTGGACCGGGCCGCGTGGTTCGACCTGCCGGTCGCGCGCGTGAAGCTCGTCGTCGGCCAGGTGCCCGCACTCGACGACCTGCTGCGGGACCTGTCCGGCTGACGACGTCCACGCCGAGCCATCGAGCACACCCGGCCCGATCCGCGGGGCGCGGCCGGCCGGGCGCTCGTAGGCTCGCGCGGGTGAGCCCCCTCGCCGCCCGCGTGCGCCGCACCTACCTGGTGCTGGTGGCGGGGAACACGCTGGCCGCGTCGTTCATCTGGGGCATCAACACGCTGTTCCTGCTGGACGCGGGCCTGACCAACGTCGAGGCGTTCACGGCGAACGCCTTCTTCACCGCCGGCATGGTGCTTTTCGAGGTGCCGACCGGTGTGGTGGCGGACGGCTGGGGCCGGCGGATCTCCTACCTGCTCGGCACCGTGGTACTGGCGATCGGCACAGCTCTCTACCTCGCGCTGTGGTGGTGGCACAGCCCGTTCTGGGCGTGGGCCGCGGTGTCGGTGCTGCTCGGGCTGGGGTTCACGTTCTTCTCCGGTGCGGTCGAGGCCTGGCTGGTCGACGCCCTGCGGTTCGCGGGGTACTCCGGCGGGTTGGAGCCGGTGTTCGGCAGGGCGCAGGTGGTGGGTGGCGCGGCGATGCTGGTCGGCGCCATGGGTGGTGGCCTGATCGCGCAGGTGACCAACCTCGGCGTCCCGTACCTGTTGCGCGTCGGGGTGCTGCTGGTGATGACCGTGGTCGCCGCGGTGGCGATGAAGGACCTCGGCTTCGCGCCGGACCGCACGGTGAGCGCGGGCGCGGCCATGCGGGCAATCGTCGTCGCCTCCGTGCGGTACGGCCTGCGCCGCCCACCGGTGCGCTGGTTGATGGTCAGCGGCGCGTTCCTGTCCGGCGTCGGCATCTTCGCGTTCTACGCGATGCAGCCCTACCTGCTCCGGCTCTACGGCGACACGTCGGCGTACTGGGTGGCCGGGCTGGCCGCCGCCGTGCTGGCGGGCTCGCAGATGGTCGGCGGCATGCTCGCCGCACCCTTGCGGCGGCGGGTGCGGCGCCGGACCAGTGCTCTGCTCGCCGGGGCCGTGGTGGGCGCCGCCCTGCTGCTCGGCCTCGGGCTGGCCGGCAGCTTCGTGCTCGCGGTGGCGCTGCTGGTGCTGCTCGGCCTGTTCCAGGCCGCGGTGACCCCGGTGCGGCAGGCCTACCTCAACGACCTGGTGCCCTCCGGTCAGCGCGCCACCGTGCTGTCCTTCGACTCGCTGCTGTCCAGCGCCGGTGGCGTCGTGGTGCAGCCCGCACTCGGACGGGTGGCCGACCTGCAGGGCTACGGCGCGTCGTACCTGGTGGGGGCCGCGATCCAGCTGGGTGCCCTGCCGTTCCTCGCGCTGAGCCGCGCCTCCGGTGGTGCCGCGGACCGTTCGGTGACCCCGGACGAGCCCGCTCCCCCACAACTGGGTACTGACCCGGAACCGGGCTAGCCCGGTAGAACAGGAAGGCCCCCACAGCGGGGAGCACGCGGACGAGAGGTCCCTCCATGTCGCTCCGACGCCTGGCCGCTGGTTCGGCTGTGCTGGTCCTCCTCGCCTCGATGGTCGCGGCGTGCGGGGACGGAGGCGTCAGCCTGCCGACCCGGCTGCCCACCGCGCTCCCGACGCTGACCCGGCCCGCGCAGGACGGCGGTGACGACGGCGCCGCCTCGGACGACGGTGCCGCGCCCGACGACGGTGCCGCGCCCGACGACGGCGCCGCGCCCGACGACGGTGCCGCGCCCGACGACGGTGCCGCGCCCGACGACGGCGCCGTGACGGACGACGAGGTCGTGGCCGACGAGGCCGCCCCGGACGAGTCCCCGCAGGACTCGACGCGTTGGTGGCTGTGGCTGCTGGCCGGGGTCGTCGTGATCGGCGGGCTGCTCGGCGGGATCCTGCCCGGGCGGCTGCGGCGCAACCGGTGGGACGAGGAGGCCGCCGGGTTGCGCGCGGAGGTCGCGCGGCTCGACGCCGAGATCGTCCCCGACGTGCTGGTCCGCGCGACCACCGCCGAGGCCGCGATCGCCTGGCAGGCGAGCGGGGCCTGGCGGTTCGACCTCGACCGACGGCTGGCCGCGCTGGCAGCGGTGGCGCCCGATGCGCCACGCCGCACGCGGGCCGAGGCGTGGCACGGTGCGTTGGCCGCGCTCGTCGTCGCCGTGGACGGCGAGACGTCGACCCCGTCGGCGGCCGGCGCCGATGTGCTCCGCGCCCGGCGTACCGAGGTGGAGCAGGCGCGCCGGGGGCTGCGCGCCGCCCTGGCGCCGCAACAGGGTCCGGCTGCGCCGTAGCCCCGCCCTGCTGCGCTGTAGCCCCGCCCTGCTGCGCTGTAGCCCCGCCCTGCTGCGGTGTAGCCCAGCCCTGCTGCGGTGTAGCCCAGCCCTGCTGCGCTGTAGCCCAGCCCGGTGGCTGAACGCCCCGCCGGTCCGGCGGCCCCGGCGCCGGACCGGGCCGCCCGTCGTCGCGCGCTCCCTCTAGGCTGCGGCGACGTGGGGGAGCTGATCGTCGGGATGCGGACGGCCGCGCGCGGCTGGTCGTGGTGGCGTCGTCGTCCGGCTGAGCTGGCGCTGGGCCTGGTGCCGGCGGCGCTGGTGGCGGCCGTGGCCTTCGCTGCCCTCGCTGTGCTCGCGGCGAACATCGGCGGGATCGCGGACGCGCTGACTCCGTTCGCGGACGGGTGGTCGCCGTTCTGGCTGACGACCGCGCGGGTGCTGGCCGGCACCGCGGTGTTCGGCGCCGCGATCGTGCTCACGGTCGTGACGTTCACCGCGGCGACCCTCGCGTTCGGCGAGCCGTGGTACGACCGGATCTGGCGCGCGGTGGAGGGCGACCTCGGCGCTGACGGCGACTTCGGCGTCGGCGGCGACCTCGGCGCCGGCCCGGCCGCCGTCGGCGCCGGGTACTGGCGGGGGTTGGGCGACGCGGCGGCGCTGGTGGGACGCGGCGCGCTCGCCGCACTGGCCGCGGGCCTCGTCGGGTTGCTGCCCGTGGTGGGCGGCGTGGCCGGCGCGGTGGTCGGCGTCGTCCTGACCGGCTGGCTGCTCGCCGGGGAGCTGGCGTCCCGGCCCCTGGCGGCGCGTGGGCTGGACAGGCGCGCCCGCGGCGCGCTGCTCCGGGCGCACCGGCCGCGGGTGCTGGGATTCGGTGTCGCGACGCAGCTGTGCTTCCTGGTGCCGTTCGGCGCGGTGGTGACGATGCCGGCGGCCGTCGCCGGGGCGACGCTGCTCGCGCGGTCCCTGCTGGCTCCTGCCGCGCCGGTCCCTGCCGGCCCGGACCCCGCCGCGCCCGGCCCCGCCGCGCCCGGCCCCGCCGCGCCCGGCCCCGCCGCGCCCGCCCCCGCCGCGCCCGCCCCCGCCGCGCCGCGCCGGCCGCTCAGCGGGTGAGGTCGGCCGCCAGCTCGGCGAACGCCGTGACGAACACGTCGCAGTCGGCCAGCGTGTGCTGCACCGACAGCGTCCACTCCTCCTCGCGACCCGGCGTCATGAACACCCCGCGGTTCATGTTGTAGAGCCACGCGAGGTCGGCCAGCTCGCCGTCCTGGTGCTTCTTGAAGGTCTCGTAGTCGACGATCTTCTCCGGCGCGAACGTCACGCAGCCCTTCGACGCCACCCCCACCGCGTAGCCGGGCAGGTGGAACTCGTCGATCACGGCCTGACAGCCGGTCACCAGGTGCGCGTTCAACTCGTCCAGGTGGGCGTACGCGCCCGGGGTGAGCACCTGCTCGAGCGACGCCCGCGCCGCGGCCACGCCCAGCGGGTTCCCGTTGTAGGTGCCGACCTGGTAGACCTTCCCGCTCTCGACGACCTCGAACACCTCCTCGGTGCCCCCGATCGCGCCGACGGGCAGCCCGCCGCCCAGCGCCTTCGCCAGCGTCACCATGTCCGGCTGCACGCCGAACCGCTCGGTGGCGCCGCCGGCGGCGATGCACAGGCCGGTCTTGACCTCGTCGAAGATCAGCACGATGCCGTGCCGCCGGGTGATCTCGCGGACGGCCTCGAGGTAGCCCGGCTCGGGCAGCACGATGCCGAGGTTCATCATCGCCGCCTCCATGATCACGCAGGCCGGCGGGCGGCCCTCGGCGACCAGGCGCTCGATGCGCCGCTCCATCGCCGGGGCGTCGTTGAACGGCACCGCGATCGTCATGTCGGAGACGACCTTCGGGATGCCCGCGCCGTACGGCAGGGAGGCGAGGTTCTCCCGGTCGCCGATCGCGTCGTACGGGACGCCGATCGAGACCATCACGTAGTCGTGGTGGCCGTGGTAGGAGCCGAAGATCTTGACGATGGTGTCGCGGCCGGTCGCCGCGCGCGCGATGCGGATCGCGTCCATCGTCGCCTCGGAGCCGGTGTTGACGTAGCGCCAGCGCGGCAGCCCGAACCGCGCCTTGAGCTCCTCGGCGACGACGACGGCGTCCAGCGTGGGCGCCGCGAAGTGCGTGCCCTGGCCGAGACGGGCGGAGACGGCCGCGGAGATCGCCGGGTGCGCGTGCCCCTGCACCATGGAGCCGAACCCGTTGTGGAAGTCCACCATCTCGTTGCCGTCGACGTCCCACACGCGCGAGCCCAGGCCGCGGTCCAGGTAGATGGGCCAGGGGTCGCGCACCTGGTACGACGAGGCGACGCCGTGGGACAGGGTGCGGCGCGCGCGCTCGTACAGAGCGGCGGATGCGGGGGTCCGCTCGTCGAGGCGCGCCGCCTCCCGGGCGGTCAGCTCGGCGATCCGGGTCCGGTCGAGCGTGATCGGGGTGCGGGTGGCCATGGGGGGCTCCTTCGGGTGGCGAGGACCCGACCGCACCGACGACGAGCGACGGCAGGTGCCTCGTGTGATTCCGTAGCGCATCGGCATCACAACTGCGGAAACGATGCGGGCACCACGATATCGCCACTGATTCGGTGGCGCGAGCCCCTTGGGCGGTGCGCCGGGGTGAGCGGAGATCGTCGCGCGCCCGGCCCGGGTGGCGGCCACCACGGCCACTGCCACCGCAAGGGACGTCCGCCGCCGGCTGCGGCCGGCGCCCCCTCTACGGTGAGGTGTGACGCGCCCCGCCGAGCTGGTCCTGGAGATCGCCCTGGCGCTGGTCGTCGTGGCGGTTCTCACCCGCTGGCACGCGTGGCGGCGGGTGGGCTTCCGGACGCTGGCGACGCCGCGTGACCTGCGCTTCTTCTGGGTGCCGCTGTTCCCCGTGCTGCCCGCGCTGCCGGGGGCGCTGGCGGCGATTCCCGGGAGCACGGCCGCTGACCTCGCGCTGCTGGTCGCGCTCGCCGCCCTGGTCGGGTTCGTCGAGGAGGTCGTCTTCCGGGGTCTGCTGCTGCGATGGCTCGTCCCGCACGGCTTGTGGCGGGCGGCGGTGGTCTCGTCGGTGGCGTTCGGGGTGATGCACCTCGTCAACCTGCTCGCCGGGGCCGACCTGGGCGCGACGCTCGTCCAGGTCGGCTATGCGACCGCCCTGGGCTTCGCGTTCGCGGCGGTGGCGCTGCGGACCGGGGTGCTCTGGCCGCTCGTCATCATCCACGCCCTGATTGACGTCGCAGGCTTCCTCACGGTCGACGAGACGGCGCCCGCGGGGACCTCCGCGACGGCCGTCGTGCTCCCCGCGGTCTACGCCGTGGGCTTCGCGGTCTACGGAGCACTGGTCCTGCGGGCGATGCACGCAAGCCATGGCGACGCGGCGCTCCCGGCCGGACCGCTGGCGACGCCCCGAGAGGCTCTCGGGTAGCGCCGCGCCCACCTCACTATCGGACCTCGAGGTCGAAGGCCAGCGTGATCGCGCGCGCGAGGTCGGCCTCCTGCTCGGGGAGCAGCAGCCCGACCTGCCGTCCCAGCGCGGACACCGGCACCGTGACCACCGAGTCGCAGTGGACGACGCACTCGTGATCGAGCCCGTTGGCGCGCCCGACCGGGAGCTCGGTGGACAGTCCGCGGATCGTGCTGGTGATCGGCGCCACGGTGACGCTCGTCAGATGGGGCCGCACCAGCTCCCGGGTCAGCACGAGCACAGGACGTGTCTTGTCGAGCTGGGCCAGGTGGATCGGCCGCATCAGTCGAGCCCGGCGGAGGCGAGCCCGGCGGCCCAGCGGGCGAGGTCGTCGAGGTCGTCAGGTGCGGCGGCGCCACGCAGGATCGCCACGTCGCGCTCCGCCAGGTGGCGCCGCAGCTCGTGCTCCAGTGCGCGTTCGACGACCGACGCGCGCGAGCGGGCCCGCCCCGTGGCAACGAGCTCGTCGACGAGCACCACCAGCTCGTCGGACAGTCGAACGGTGATCTGCGTGCTCATCCCGAAACAATACCAGAATGGGATTCGCTCGCGCCGGTCAGTGGTCGTGGCGGTGATGGGCGTCCGGGTAGTGCTCGTGCGTGTGGGCCAGCGCCTCGTGCGTGTGCACGTGGCGATGCCGAACGCCGGCGGCGACGGGTTCGTCGTGGGCATGGTCGTGGTGGCCGTCGTCGTGGGTGTGCCAGTGCTCGTGCGTGACGGCCACATGGGTGTGCTCATGCACGTGCGTCTCGGTGAGGTGCAACCACGTGCCGAGCGCCATCAGGGCGCCGGCGACGAGCAGCTGCCAGGTCACCGCATCGCCGAGCGCCACCGCCAGGACGGCGCCGAAGAACGGCGCGATCGAGAAGTAGGCGCCGGCGCGGGCGGTGCCGACATGGCGCAGCCCGACGATGAACAGCACCAGGCTCAGCCCGTAGGCCACCGACCCCAGGCCCAGCGCGGCGGCGGTGGTCGCCACCGCCGGCAGGTGCGCGCCGAGCACCAGCGCGAGGACGAGGTTCGTGGGGCCGGCCACCGCACCCTTGACCGCGGCGAGCCACGTCGCGTCGGTCAGCGAGACGCGGCGGGTGAGGTTGTTGTCGAGCGCCCAGCAGGCGCACGCCCCGACGATGGCCAGCGCGGGCCAGACGCTCGTCACCCGTGCCTGACCGGTCGGCACGGCGACCACGACCGCGCCGGCGACGATCGCCAGCATCCCGAGCACCACCCGCCGGCCGGCGGGCTCCCGGAACGCCACCCAGGCGATGACGGCCGTGAGCACGCCTTCGGCGTTGAGGAGCAGCGAGGCACCCGACGCGGGCATCGTCGCCAGGCCGGACATCAGCAGCACCGGTCCCGCGACGCCACCGGCCAGGACCGCGCCGACCAGCCACGGCACCTCGTCCCGGGCGAGCCGCACCCGCGGCTCACGACGCACCAGCCGCCACGCCGCCGTGCCCAGCCCGGCGCCGATGTACAGCAGCCCGGCGAGCAGCCACGGGCTGACCTGCCCGAGCAGCAGCTTCGCCAACGGGGCACTCGCGCCGAACAGGACGGCCGCGAGGAGCGCGGAGCGCACCCCGACGTTGCGCAGGCCCTGCGCCGACTCGGTCACCACGCCATCCTGGCGCGTCGGCGGGCGGCGGCGCTCGACGGCGGCGCTCGACGGCCGCCCGCAGCGGCGGTCGCGACCCCGGGCGGGTGCCGGGTTTGCGTGCGACGATCCCGGCATGTCCCAGATCGTGGCGGTCGCCTCCGTGCTGCCCGCGCACGCCTACCCGCAGGCGGAGATCTCCGCCGAGATCGGGCCGCTGGTGACGAGTGACCCGACGAAGGCGGCACTGCTCGCCCGGCTGCATGCGTCGTGCGGGGTGGAGCGCCGCCACCTGGCCCTGCCCCTGGAGCGCTACCGCACGCTGACGTCCTTCGACGAGACGAACGCGCTGGCGCTCGAGCTCGGCCTCGACCTCGCCGCCCGTGCCGTGCGCGACGCCCTCGCCGCCGCGGGCCTCGAGCCGCACGACGTCGACCACCTGATGTTCACCACCGTCACGTCCGTCGGCGCACCGTCGATCGACGCCCTGCTCGTCGACCGTGTCGGGCTGCGTCCGGACGTCACGCGCCTGCCGAGCTTCGGGCTCGGGTGCGCGGCGGGCGCCGCCGGGCTCGCCCGCGTGCACGACTACCTGCTGGGCCACCCCGACCACGTCGCGCTGCTGGTGTCGGTCGAGCTGTGCTCCCTGACGGTGCAGCGGGACGACGACTCCGTCGCGAACCTGGTGGCGACCGGGCTGTTCGGCGACGGCGCCGCCGCGGTGGTGCTGGTGGGGGCGGAGCGCGACGTCCCACGCGGCGCGAGCGACGTGACCCGCGCCGCGTGGCGGGCCGCCCCGGTGGTGACCGGGTCGCGCAGCATGCTCTACCCCGCCTCGACCGGCGCGCTCGGGTGGCGGGTCGGTGCGTCGGGCCTGCAGATCGTGCTGTCGGGGGGCCTGCCGGATGCCGTGCGCGCGCACGTCGCGGACGACGTCAAGGCGCTGCTGTCGGCCCTGGGCGCTGTGCCTGACGACGTCGGGACGTGGCTCGTGCACCCGGGCGGGCCGAAGATCCTCGATGCGGTGCAGGAGGCGCTCGGCCTGCCGGCGAGCGCCATCGCGTCGTCGCGCGCGAGCCTGGCACGCGTCGGCAACCTCTCGTCGGCCTCGGTCCTGCACCTGCTCGCCGACGAGATCGCCGCAGACCGGGGGCCGGCGGTGCCCGGCGAGCTGGGGGTGCTGCTCGCCTTCGGGCCTGGGGTCGGCGCCGAGCTCGTCGCGCTGCGCTGGCCCGCGCGTCGGAAGGTGGACGCCGCATGAGCCTCGCGCTGTACGGCGCGCTCGTGCTCGCCACCGGGGTCGAACGGCTGGCCGAGCTGGTCGTCTCGGCCCGCAACGCGCGCTGGTCCTTCGCTCGCGGTGGCCGGGAGAGCGGACGCGGGCACTTCCCGGCCATGGTCGCGCTGCACACCGGCCTGCTCGTCGCCTGCGTCGTGGAGGCCGCGCTCGCGGACCGGCCGTTCCTGCCGTGGCTCGGCTGGCCGGCACTCGTCGTCGTGCTGGCGTCCCAGGCCCTGCGCTGGTGGTGCATCAGCGTGCTCGGACCACGGTGGAACACCCGGGTGATCGTCGTGCCCGGCCTGCCGCTGGTGCGGCGCGGACCGTACCGGCTGCTGTCCCACCCGAACTACGTCGCCGTGGTGGCCGAGGGCGTCGCGCTGCCGCTGGTGCACACCGCGTGGGTGACGGCGCTGCTGTTCACCGTGCTCAACGCCGTGCTCCTGGGGCGGTTCCGGATCCCCGCCGAGGAGCGTGCCCTCGCCGCCTGGGCGGCGTGAGCGCGTGCGGCGGGGACGCGTGAAGGGCGGGGACGTGTGAAGGGCGGGGACGCGTGAGCGGCGACGTCGATGTCGACGTGCTCGTCATCGGCGGCGGACCGGTGGGGCTGGCAGCCGCGATCGAGGCGCGGCTGGCGGGCCTGTCCGTGGCGGTGGTCGAGCCGCGCACCGGGCCGATCGACAAGGCGTGCGGCGAGGGGCTGATGCCGGGGGCGCTGGCCGCGCTGGCGCGGCTCGGCGTCGACCCGGCCGGCCACGACCTGGCCGGGATCGCGTACGTCGGCGGGCGTCGCCGCGTCGAGCACCGGTTCGCGGGCGGGCCGGGCCGCGGCGTGCGCCGCACCGTGCTGCACGCCGCGCTGACCGCGCGCGCCGACGCGCTCGGTGTGGCGCGGGTCGGTGCCCGTGTCACGTCGCTGACCCAGGACCCCGATGGGGTCGAGGCGGCGGGCCTGCGGGCACGTCACCTGCTCGCGTGCGACGGCCTGCATTCGAGCGTGCGTCGGCTGGTGGGGCTGGAGGGCCCCGCGCGCCGCACGGACGGTGTCGGCCAGGGCCGCCGACGACGGTTCGGTCTGCGCCGCCACTACCGCGTCGCGCCCTGGGGGGACCTCGTCGAGGTGCACTGGGGCCGATCGGCGGAGGCCTACGTGACGCCGGTCGCGGACGGGCTGGTCGGGGTCGCCCTTCTCGGCCCTGCGCACCTCGACCTCGACGCGACGCTCGCGGGCCTGCCCGAGCTGGCGGGGCGGTTGGCGGGGGCCGAACCCGAGGGGCCGGTGCGGGGGGCGGGTCCCTTGCGGCAGCGCAGCACGGCGCGGACGGCCGGCCGCGTGCTGCTCGTGGGAGACGCGTCCGGGTACGTCGACGCCCTCACCGGTGAGGGCCTGCGGGTCGGGTTCGCGCAGGCCGCCGCCGCGGTCGCCCACCTCGACGACCCCGCGGGCTACGAGCGCGCCTGGGTGCTCGCCACCCGGGACTACCGCATCCTGACGGCCGGCCTCGTCGCTGCCGCGACGTCTGCGGCGCGTGGCGCGGTGGTCCCGCTCGCCGTGGCCGCGCCGCGGCTCTTCGCCGCGGCCGTCGAGCGGCTCGCCCGCTGAGCCCTCCGAGCGGTGCGTCCTGCGACGGAGATCCCTCGGTGGCGGCGTGATCTCCCGCCGATCGGATCGGCGTCCTCGGCGTCCTCGGCGTCCTCGGCGTCCTCAGCGTCCCGGCGGCGGTTGCGGCGCCTGCTGCCGGGCGCGCAGCACTCGACAGAAGTGCGCGTTGACGAAGAACACGGCAGCGCCGAAGAACAGCACCAGCGCCATGAGTCCCATGAGCGCACCGATCTGCCAGTGCCGGTTCGAGAACGCGAACAGCACGAGTGGCAGCGCCAGGAGCGCGAACAGCACGCCGAAGCCCACGCTGAGCTCGGCACCGCCCTGCCCCCACGCGATCCCGGCCCATCGGATCCGCTCGAGGTGGAGCACCTCGGTCGGCCGTCCGGCGGCCCAACCCGGGGCGGCGGTGCTCGCCGGGCCGGCGACGGGGTCCACCCGCTCCGTCCAGCGGCCCCCGTCCCACCCCAGCTCCGCCACGGCAGGAGCGTATCGGCTGGTCGGACGCTCGGTGGGGAGTGTGGGCGACAAGATCGGGTGCTGGCGGGAATGCGTGAACGTGCGCCTAGGTTGAGCGAGACAGACTCAAGTTCGTCGTCGTCCAGCTTGCGCACCCGCCCCCTGCGGGTGCAGGGTTGAGCGCAGCGGACTCAATCCGGCCGGTCCCGTTCCACGGGTGCGGCCCACCAGGAACCCGAAGCATCGAACGAAGGAAGGCACGCAGATGGCACGAGCAGTCGGCATCGACCTCGGCACCACCAACTCCGTGGTCGCCACGCTGGAGGGCGGCGAGCCCACGGTCATCGCAAACGCGGAGGGCACCCGCACCACGCCCTCGGTGGTGGCGTTCTCCAAGACCGGCGAGGTCCTCGTCGGCGAGATCGCCAAGCGCCAGGCGGTGACGAACGTCGACCGGACCATCTCGTCGGTCAAGCGCCACATGGGCACCGACTGGTCCACCACGGTCGACGGCAAGAAGTACACCGCGCAGGAGATCAGCGCCCGCATCCTCGGCAAGCTCAAGCGGGACGCCGAGGCGTACCTGGGCGAGCCGGTCACGGACGCCGTGGTCACCGTGCCCGCGTACTTCAACGACGCCCAGCGCCAGGCCACCAAGGACGCCGGCACCATCGCCGGACTCAATGTGCTGCGCATCATCAACGAGCCCACCGCCGCAGCGCTGGCGTACGGCCTGGAGCGCGGCAAGGAGGACGAGCTGATCCTCGTCTTCGACCTCGGTGGCGGCACCTTCGACGTGTCCCTCCTGGAGGTCGGCAAGGACGACGACGGCTTCTCGACGATCGAGGTCCGCGCCACGTCCGGCGACAACCACCTCGGCGGCGACGACTGGGACGCCCGGATCGTCGACTGGCTCGTCGGCCAGGTGAAGAACCGCTACGGCCAGGACCTGGCCAAGGACCGCGTCGCCCTGCAGCGGCTGCGTGAGGCGGCCGAGCAGGCGAAGAAGGAGCTCTCGTCCGCGACGAGCACCAACCTCTCCCTGCAGTACCTCGGCATGAGCGAGAACGGGCCGATCCACCTCGACGAGAAGCTCACGCGGGCGCAGTTCGAGCAGATGACGCAGGACCTGCTCGACCGGACGAAGAAGCCGTTCAACGACGTGATCCGCGACGCCGGCATCACGGTCGGTCAGATCGACCACGTCGTGCTGGTCGGCGGCTCCACCCGGATGCCCGCGGTCACCGAGGTCGTCACCGGGCTCACCGGCGGCAAGGAGCCGAACAAGGGCGTCAACCCGGACGAGGTCGTCGCGGTCGGCGCGGCGCTGCAGGCCGGTGTCATCAAGGGCGACCGCAAGGACGTCCTGCTGATCGACGTCACGCCGCTGTCGCTGGGCATCGAGACCAAGGGCGGGGTGATGACGAAGCTCATCGAGCGCAACACCGCGATCCCCACCAAGCGCAGCGAGATCTTCTCCACGGCGGAGGACAACCAGCCGTCGGTGCTGATCCAGGTGTTCCAGGGCGAGCGCGAGTTCGCCCGGGACAACAAGCCTCTCGGCACCTTCGAGCTGACCGGCATCGCGCCGGCGCCGCGCGGCGTGCCGCAGATCGAGGTGACCTTCGACATCGACGCGAACGGCATCGTGCACGTGTCCGCCAAGGACCGCGGCACGGGCAAGGAGCAGTCGATGACGATCACCGGCGGTTCCGCGCTGCCCAAGGACGACATCGACCGGATGGTCAAGGACGCCGAGGCGCACGCCGCCGAGGACTCCAAGCGCCGGGCCGACGCCGACGCCCGCAACTCCGCGGAGCAGTTCGCCTACTCCACGGAGAAGATCCTCAAGGACAACGCCGAGAAGGTGCCGGACGCCGTCAAGGACGACGTCACGGCCAAGATCGCCGAGGTCCGCACGGCCCTGGAGGGCGAGGACGTCGACCGCGTGAAGACGGCGCACGAGGCGCTGGTCGCCGCGGCGCAGAAGATCGGCGAGGCCGTGTACGCCCACCAGGGCGACGAGCCGTCCGACCAGGGCACCGACCCGGGCGCCGGCGCCGGCAGCGGTCCGGCCGCCTCGTCGGACGACGACGTGGTGGACGCGGAGATCGTCGACGACGAGGACAGCGCGAAGTGATGGCTCCCAGCACGGGCGACTCGTCGGGGCCGGTCACCCCGGACCCCGACGAGCACGCCCCGCACGTCACCGACAAGCGCCGCATCGACCCGCGCACGTTCGAGCTGCGCGAGCGTGAGGCGGCGGTCCTGGCCGACGCCGAGGCCGCCGCGGCCGGGGCGGAGGAGGAGATCGTCCTGGAGGGACTCGTCGCGACCCAGAAGCTGGCCGCCGAACGGCTCGAGGAGCTGCAGCGCGCGCAGGCCGACCTCTACAACCTCGACCAGCGCTACAGCGCCTACGTCAAGAGGACCAAGGCGGAGCTCGCCGCCGCGCACGACCGCGGCGTCGCCACCCTGGCCGAGGCCCTGATCGGCGTGCTCGACGACATCGAGCTGGCCCGCCAGCACGGCGAGCTCGTCGGCCCGTTCGCGTCCATCGCCGAGAAGCTCGAGGGCACCCTGGAGCGGTTCGGCATCGAGCGCTACGGCGCCGTGGGGGAGACGTTCGACCCCGCGGTGCACGACGCGCTGATGCACGCCCACTCCGCCGAGGTGTCCGAGCCGACGGTGCAGATGGTGCTCCAGCCGGGCTATCGCACGGCCGAGCGCATCCTGCGGGCGGCGCGGGTGGCCGTCGTCGACCCGGACGGCCCGGGCGGCCCCGCCGCGGAGGCGTGAGGACCACGGGGGACGATCGCAGGGGAGGAGTGCGGTGACGGGCCAGGACTGGTTGGAGAAGGACTTCTATGCGCTGCTCGGCGTGCCCAAGGACGCCGACGCGACGGTGATCAAGAAGGCCTACCGCAAGCTGGCCCGTCAGCTGCACCCGGACCACAACCCCGGCGACGCGAAGGCCGAGGCGAAGTTCAAGGACATCGGTGAGGCGTACGCCGTGCTCTCCGACGTCGAGCAGCGCCAGCAGTACGACCAGTTGCGCGCGATGGCGGGAGGCGCCCGGTTCACCGCGGGTGGCCGGGCCGCCGGCGGGACCGCGGGCTTCGAGGACCTGTTCGGCGGCATGTTCGGCGCCCAGGGTGGCGCCCAGGGCGGCAACCGGGTGCGGTTCTCCACGGGCGGCGGCGGGTTCGAGGACCTGCTGGGCGGGCTGTTCGGCGGTGGCGGTGGTGGCGGCGGGTTCACCACCCAGCGCGGACCCCAGCGCGGCGCGGACCTGGCGGCGACCACCACGCTGCCGTTCCGCACCGCGGCGACCGGGTCCCAGGTGTCGCTGTCCGTCGAGGGGCGCACGGTCAACGCGCGCATCCCGGCCGGCGTACGCGACGGGCAGAAGATCCGGCTGCGCGGCAAGGGCCGTCCCGGCGAGAGCGGCGCCGAGCCCGGCGACCTCGTCATCACGGTGCAGGTGACGCCGCACCCGGTGTTCTCCGCCGAGGGCGAGCAGCTCAAGGTCACGGTGCCGGTCTCGTTCTCCGAGGCCGCGCTCGGCGCGACCATCGAGGTGCCGACCCTGGACGGTGGGCCGGTCAAGGTCAAGGTGCCGGCCGGCACGCCGTCCGGCCGCACGCTGCGGGTGCGGGGCAAGGGCCTGCGCACCGCGAAGGGCACGGGAGACCTGCTGGTCACCGTCCAGGTGGTCGTGCCGAACCGGCTGACGCCGGCCGCCCGCGCTGCCGTCGACTCCTTCGCCGCCGCCACCGCCGACGAGGACGTGCGCGCCCACCTGCAGGCCCAGGCGAAGGTGTAGGCCCATGGACGACGAGGACGGCAAGGTCTACGTGATCTCGGTCGCGGCCCGGCTGGCGGGCATGCACCCGCAGACGCTGCGCCAGTACGACCGCCTCGGCCTCGTCCAGCCGGGCCGCACCCGCGGCCGCGGCCGGCGCTACTCCCGGCGGGACATCGTGCTGCTGCGCGAGGTGCAGCGGCTGTCCCAGGACGAGGGCGTCAACCTCGCCGGCATCAAGCGGATCCTCGAGCTGGAGCTCGAGCTGGCCACGGCCCGCCGGCAGGTGGAGTTCCTGCGCACGCTGCTCGACCCCGGCCGGCGCGTCTTCACCGCCGATCCGACGGGCAACGTGGTCGCGGACCGGCGCCACCCCCTCGCCCCCGAGCCGCCAGTGGGGCCGCGCGCGCCGCGCTGGGTGCCCCGCCAGCTCCTCGCCGGCCCGAGCGCCCGCCGCGGCTGACCCGCGCCGCCGAGGCCCCTCCGGGGTGGCCGTCGGTGCCTGATTCGTCCGACTTGTCGGGTTCCCGGAGGCGGGGGACGATGGGTCTCCCGCCCGGGCGGTGATGCGCGGGCGACCCGCCGAGCACGCGGAGCCCACGATGAGCGCAGCGCCCCGATCGTCCTCCGGCGCCGTGCCGGGCTTCGTCCCCGCCGACGTCGCCGTCCCCGCCGACGTCCCCGCCGTCGTCCACCGCCCTGCGACCCACGACGTCGCGCTCGGCCGGGAGCGGGCCCGTCAGCGGCGGCTGCTGCGGCTGGCGGCGGCGTTGGCCGTGGCCTGGGTGTGGCTCGTCGTGCGCGCGTGGCAGGGTCGGCCGCAGGTGCCCGTGTTCCACGTCGACCCGCTGCTCCTGACGCCCGTGCTGTTCTTCGTCGCGCTGATCGCGCTGCTGGTCGGCACGCAGGTGGGCGCGGGCCGCTCGCCGCACGTGCTGTTCCGGCCGGAGCAGGTGGACGTGACGCTCGCGGACGTCATCGGGATCGACCCCATCATCGAGGACGTGCGCCGGTCGATCGAGCTGTTCTGGACCTACCGGCAGTTCGCCGACCTGATGGGCGGCTCGCCGCGTCGGGGGCTGCTCTTCGAGGGGCTGCCCGGCACCGGCAAGACGATGACGGCCAAGGCGATGGCGGCGGAGGCCGGGGTGCCGTTCCTCTACGTGTCGGCCACCAGCTTCCAGTCGATGTACTACGGCGCCACGGCGCGCAAGATCCGGGCGTACTTCCGCGCGCTGCGGGCCGCGGCCAGGCGCGAGGGTGGCGCGATCGGGTTCATCGAGGAGATCGATGCGATCGCGATGCGCCGTGGCGGGCTGATGTCCTCGGCCTCGTCGCCGGCCGACCTCGCCCGCGGCGCCACGCCCGGCCCGGTGCGCCACGCCATCATCTCCGAGGGCACGGGCGGCGTGGTCAACGAGCTGCTGGTGCAGATGCAGTCGTTCGACACCCCGGTGGGGGCCGAGCGGTTCGCGGCCCAGTGGCGCGAGCTGGTGAACCTCTTCCTGCCCGCGCACCGTCGGCTGCGCGCGCACCCCGGCCGCCGGGCCCCGATCCTGCTCATCGCGGCGACCAACCGGGCCGACTCGCTGGACCCGGCGCTGCTGCGCCCCGGCCGGTTCGACCGCCGGCTGACCTTCCCCACGCCGGACGCCCGCGGCCGGCGCGCGCTGGTTGACCACTTCCTGGCCCGGCGCGCGCACGAGGCCGACCTGGACGCGCCCGCGGCGCGCGACCGCGTCGCCGCCGCCACCAACGGCTGGACCCCGGTGATGGTGGAGCACCTGCTCGACGAGGCGCTGGTCAACGCGCTGCGGCGCGGCGCCGCGGCGATGAGCTTCGCCGACGTGGAGCACGCCCGGATCACCGAGCTCGTCGGCATCGGGCACCCCGTGACGTACACCGAGGGTGAGCAGCGGCTGATCGCCACCCACGAGGCCGGGCACGCCGTCACCGCGTGGCTCGTCGCGCCCCGTCGCACGCTCGAGGTGCTCACCATCGTCAAGCGCGGCTCGGCGCTGGGGATGCTGGCGCACGACGACGGCGAGGAGGTCTACACGCACTCGTCGCACGACCTGCGCGCTCTGGTGCAGATCGCGATGGGCGGCTGGGCGGCCGAGGAGCTCTTCTTCGGTGACACGACGACCGGCCCGGCGTCGGATCTCGCCGCGGCCACCCGCACCGCTGCCCAGATGGTCGGCGCGGCCGGCATGGCGGGATCGCTGGTCTCGTTCGAGGCCACCGGACGTGACGTCGTCGAGGCCGTGCTGGCCGACACCCGGGCCCGCGATCGTCTCGAGGAGGTGCTCGACGAGGCGAGGGCCGTGGTGCGCCGCCTGCTCGCCGCGAACCGCGACCTGGTCGAGGCGCTGCGGGACGCGCTGCTGGAGCGCCACGAGCTGGTCGGCGACGAGATCACGGACGCGCTGGACGCCGCGCTCGCGGCCCGCCTCGCACCTGCTCCATCCCCTGGCCTGCGGATCGCCTGAGCCGGCGCCCGCCGAACGAGATGTCGGCGATATATCGGTGATATGTCGGCGGGGTCGCCGATAGTGGTCCCATGAACGATCTCGTCATCGAGGCCACGGGCCTCACCAAGAGTTTCGGCACCACGAGGGCCCTGCGGGGCATCGACCTCGCGGTGCGTCGCGGCACTGTGCTCGCCGTGCTCGGCCCCAACGGGGCCGGCAAGACGACGGCGGTCCGCATCCTGTCCACGCTGCTCACCCCGGACTCCGGGACGGCCCGCGTGAACGGCTACGACGTGGTGCACCAGGCCCAACGGGTGCGCCAGTCCATCGGCCTGACCGGCCAGTACGCCTCGGTGGACGAGGACCTGACCGGCCGGCAGAACCTCGTGCTGTTCGGCGTGCTGCTGGACCTGGGCAAGCGGGCCGCGACCGCGCGGGCCGCCGAGCTGCTCGAGTGGTTCGACCTGACCGCGGCGGCCGACCGGCAGGCCAAGACGTACTCGGGCGGCATGCGCCGACGGCTCGACCTGGCGGCGAGCCTCGTCGGACGTCCGGACATCATCTTCCTCGACGAGCCGACCACGGGTCTGGACCCCAGCAAGCGGGGCGACATGTGGGACGTCATCCGCTCCCTGGTCGCCGCCGGCTCCACCGTGCTGCTCACCACGCAGTACCTCGACGAGGCGGACGTGCTCGCGGACGACATCGTCGTCATCGACCATGGCCGCGTCATCGCGCACGACACCGCCGAAGGGCTCAAGCGGATCGTCGGCGGCCTCACGCTCCAGGTCAGGCCCTCCGACGCGGCCGACCTGCCGGCCGTCGCGGACCTGCTGGTCGCGGTGTCGTCGGCCGCCCGGGCCGACGAGGTCCGCAAGGGCCTGCTGGCCGTCCCCGTGTCCGACGACCGCGCCTTGACCGACCTGGTGTCCGCGCTCGCGACCGCCCGGATCGGCGTCACTGAGCTGTCCCTGCACCTGCCGAGCCTCGACGAGGTCTTCTTCACCCTCACCGGGCGCACGGCCTCCGACGACAAGGAGGTGGCGGCATGACAACCACGACCCTGACCACCGCCCGCCCGGGCCCCGTCGCGCCGGCCGGGGCCCGCGCCGGCGCCGTGCACCGGCCCTTCCCGCTGGTGCGCCACTCCCTGGCGTTGGCCCGGCGCAGCCTGATCAAGACCTGGCGCACGCCGGAGGCCCTGGTCGACGTGACGATCCAACCGGCGATCTTCCTGGTGATCTTCGTCTACATCTTCGGCGGGGCCGTTGCCGGCTCCACGCACGACTACCTGCAGTTCCTGCTGCCGGGCGTGCTGGCGCAGACGATCGCGATGGGCGCGATCGCCATCGGCGTCAACCTCAACACCGACATGGAGAAGGGCATCTTCGACCGGTTCAGGTCGCTGCCGATGCCGCGCTCCGCACCCCTGGTCGGCGCCGTGCTCGGCGACGTGGTGCGCTACGTCATCGTCACGATCTCCACGCTGGCGGTCGGCATGGCGATGGGCTTCCGCATCGAGACCGACCCGTGGCGAGCGACGGCCGGCTGCCTGCTGGCGGTGCTGTTCGCGCTGTGCCTGTCGTGGCTGCCGGTGTTCATCGGGATGGTCGCCCGCACCTCGGGGGCGGTCCAGGGGATCATGTTCCTGCTGATCATGCCGATGACGTTCGCCTCCTCGGTCTTCGTCAGCCCGACGACCCTGCCCGGCTGGATGCAGGGCTTCGTCCGCGTCAACCCCCTGACGCATCTGGTCGACGCGATGCGTGGCCTGTTCCTCGGCACGCCGCTCGACGGCCACGTGTGGTGGACCCTGGCGTGGTCGGCCGGCTTCGTCGTGGTCTTCATGCCGCTGGCGCTGCGGGCCTACCGCAGGAAGGTCTGATCGGCCGCCAGCTCCTGCACCCGCCGGGCGGCCTCCGCCACGGGCCGGGCGTGCCACCGCTGCAGCCAGGTGACGCGCCCGGCCCGCTCGTCGTCCGGCGCTTCGCTGTCGTCGAGGGTGCCGGGGGCCCACACCTCCAGATTGGCGGGGGCGTCGAGCCGGGCGCCCAGGGCCCACAGCTCCGCCGCCAGGTCGGGCCTGTGGTGTCCACGGGCCAACTGGGCGGCCGCCAGGGCGAAGGCGCCGAGTGCCGGCAGGTCGCGGCCGGTCGCCGGGAGCGCGACGATCCCCGTGAGCAGCTGCGCGGCGAGCGCGGTCGCCCGTGCGTCCGCGTCCGCGTCGGCCGACGGATGCGCCGCCGAGCGCAGCAGGTGCAGCGCGGTGATCACCGCGAACATCACCCGTGCGGGTGGTGGCATCGCCGGGTCGTCGGTCAGCGCGGCCACCGCGCTCGCGTGCCGCACGGATTGCTCGATGCGGCCGGCGCGCCGGTGGGCGGAGGCCAGGCCGAGATGGGCCTGCGCGGCGTCGCCGGCGGGCAGTCGCGCACCGGAGGTCAGCATCTCGTCCAGGGCTGCGGTCGCCTCGTCGTCGCCGGCCGCGGCGCGGTGCGCGAGCAGGGCGACGTGGGCTCCGTGCGCGTCTTCGTGCGCACCCACCTGCTCGAGCAGCCGCATCCCGCGCGCCAGCCACTCCTCGCCTGAGCCGTCCGGGCGGCCGAGCGTCCATTGACCGATGGCCTGGGCGGCCATGCCCATGCCCCACACGTTGCCTGCCCGCTCGAACAGGTCGTAGGCGGCCAGCGCGGTCGCACGCTGCCCCTCGCGGTCCTCGGAGTCGTCCGCCAGGGCGGCGGACATCAGCAGGCCGATCGCGCGCACCCAGGGGACCTCGGCCGCGACGAGGAGCGCGGTCGCCCCTGCGGTCGCATCCGGGTCGCTCACCCGCATGGTCGCCATGGCCTCGGACAAGGTGCGGGCGCCTGGCGTCAGGTGTGCGTCGGGGTCCGCGACCAGGCGGCGCAGCACCCGGACGGCGAGGGCCGCCACCCGTGCGTACTGCATCCCCGACGCGTTGGCCAGGACCAGCAACGCGACCAGGGCGGCTCGGTCGCCGTTCGGCGGCACGGTGTCGGCGGCCGGGGTGCCGAGCAGCGCCGACGTGGCGCGGCGCGCCGGCTCGTTGGCGTCCAGCAGCCGGACCGCCCACGAGGTCGCCTCGGCGTGCTGGCCCTGGATCGTCCAGAGGAGCAGGAGCCCGAGCGCCACGTCGACGGCGCGGGACTCGTCGCCGCAGTCCAGCGCCCGGCGCAGCGCCGCGACGAAGGTGTCGTGCTCGGCGCGCAGCACGGCGAGCGCGACGAGCTGGCTGCGGCCGAGGACGTCGGCCGCCAGGCCGATCGCAGCCTGCGCCGCCCACGCCACGAGCGCGTCCAGGGTGCGGCCCGTGTCGCCCGCGGCGTCCAGCCGGGCGCGGCCGTACTCGCGCACCGTCTCGAGCATCCGGTAGCGCGCCGGGCCTTCGGCCGCGTCGTCGAGTCCGAGCAGCGACTGCTCGACCAGCACGGCGAGCGCCCGGCGCGTGCGCTCGGCCGGCAGCCCCGCGACCTGTTCGGCGGCGTCGGAGGTGAACGGCGCCGGAAAGACGGCGAGCCGGATCAGTGCCGTGCGCGCGTCCGCGTCCAGCAGCTCGTGGCTCCAGTCGACCATCGCCCACAGGCTCGACTGCCGCTCGGGCAGGCCACGCAGCGCGTCGTCGAGC
>Ga0302299_10000216_pt1 | contig 28263 bp, 25 predicted proteins | sample III_Fen_N3_4_FD_198795 | JGI IMG/M metagenome (GOLD analysis project Ga0302299, IMG submission 198795) | Peat permafrost microbial communities from Stordalen Mire near Abisko, Sweden - III_Fen_N3_4 | ecosystem: Environmental > Terrestrial > Soil > Wetlands > Permafrost | place: Sweden: Abisko...
ACTGCTTGTTGCGTACGTCCTCGGGGGTCAACGGCATGAGGTCACCTCGTTGTAGAGCGGGCTCGGTACGACGGCCAATCTAGACCAGCGTCACAGCAACGGTGTCACGGAGAACGTGAAGATCGACACAATCAACATCAGAACCATCAAACTCAGGTCCAGCTGGACGCTACCCAGTCGGAGCGGAGGGATGAACCGCCGGAAGAGTTTGATGCCTGGATCAGTGGCGGAGTAGATGCTTTCGACCAGCAGCAACATGAACCCGGACGGGGTGTAGTCGCGGGCGAACAGGAACACGTAGCTGAAGACCACCCGGGCCAGCAGCAGCAGCAGGAAGATCCAGCCGATCCAGAACAGGATCTTGCCGACGATCGTCGTCTCGTGCCCGATGCTGGCCGCTGCGAGGAAGTTCACCCTCAGCTCTGGTTGAAGAAGCCGCCCTCGGCGAGCCGAGCCTTCTCCTCCGCGGTGACAACGACGTTGGCCGGCGAGAGCAAGAACACCTTCGCCGTGACCCGCTCGATCGTGCCGTGCAGTCCGAAGATCAGTCCCGCCGAGAAGTCGACCAGACGCTTGGCGTCCGAGTCGTCCATGTCGGTGAGGTTCATGATCACCGGGGTCCCGTCGCGGAAGTACTCGCCGACGGTGCGCGCATCGTTGTAGTTGCGCGGGTGCAAGGTGGTGATCTTGTACGAGTCGATGGCCTCGTGCCGTGACTCGGAGCGCGCCGGGCGCGCAGCAGGAGCGGCCGTATGCAGCTTCTCATCACGCACCGGGTGCAGGGCCCGGGTGGGCTCGGGTCGGTCGGCGACGGCGTGGCCCGTGGGCGCATCGTCGTAGTCGTCGTACTCCTCGTACGGCCCCGCCTCGTCCTCGGCGAGGCCGAGGTAGACGCCGATCTTGCGCAGCGCGCCAGCCATAGCTCGGAAGCCTTTCGTGCGAGTGCGACGGGAAAGTACGGAGCCCGAGGGCCACGGCCGACCGGTGCCGACGGGACAGAGGCTACCTGAGCGGAGGACGGCCACCCAGGACCGCACTACCGACACGCACGTGTGTCGCCCCAGCGCTGATCGCTGCTTCGAGGTCGCCGCTCATGCCCGCGGAGATCGCCGAGGCCCCGGAGTGGTCGGCGCGAAGGCGCACCGAGAGGGCGGCCAGCGTCGCGAAGCTGCTCGCCGGATCTATGCCGAGCGGGGCCACCGCCATCAGGCCGAGCAGGTCGAGGGCCGGGGAAGCAGCAACGACTTCGGCGACGGCAGCGATTTCGGCGGCCAACGCTCCCCCGCGGCGCTGGTCGCCGTCCAGGCTGACCTGGATGAAGCACCCGATCCGGCGGCCACCGGTCGCGGCAGCCTGCGCGAGCGCGTAGGCCAGCCGGAGCCGGTCGACCGAGTGCACGACGTCCGCGTAGCCGGCCACCGAACGGGCCTTGTTCGTCTGCAGCTGGCCGACGAAGTGCCAGTGCAGGCCGAGCGACCGGAGGTCGGCGCACTCAGCCGCCTTGGGCTGAGCCTCCTGGTCACGGTTCTCGCCGACGTCCCGCACGCCCAGCTCGGCGAGCAACCGCACGTCCGAGGCGGGCCAGGTCTTGGTCACGACGACCAAGGTCACCTCGGCTCGGTCGCGTCCCGCCTCGGCACAGGCCCTGGCGATGCGGTCGTCGACTGCGGCGAGGTTGGCAGCCAGGTCGCTGGAACGCGCGTTCACGGGTCCGGTATTCATGGGTCCCTCGGTGCCGGGGTCACCGGTCGAGCCAGATCGCGCCCGCGAAGCGACCGGTGCGACCGTCGCGACGGTAGGAGAACAGGTGCGGCGACTCGGCGGTGCATGGACCGACCGCCTCGGCGACGATGCCCTCCGCGGCGAGCTCAGCAGCCAGTCCCGCGCGCAGGTCGAGTGCCGGAGTGCCGGTGCGGCTGGTCGCCCATGTCGCCGGGACCGCGGCGGCCACCTCGGCACGCATGGCGTCGGGCACCTCATAGCAGCCAGCGCACACCGAAGGCCCGAGCAAGGCGGTCGTCGTCTCGGGCCGCGCACCGACTGCGGCCATCTCGCGTACTGCCTCGAGCACGATGCGACGGTGCACCCCGGGCCGCCCAGCATGAACGGCGGCGACGACGCCCGCGACCGGGTCGGCGAGAAGCACCGGGACGCAGTCGGCCACCAGCACGACGAGCACGAGCCCCGGCTCGGTCGTGACGACGCCGTCGGTTGAGGGCACCGCCACCGGCTGCTCAGCATCGACCCGGCAGACGGATGCGCCGTGCACCTGGTCCATGAACACGAGCGAGTCGACGGGCACACCGAGGTCGTCGGCCAGGCGGGCCCGGTTGGCGAGCACCGCCGTCGGGTCGTCGCCGACATGGCCGCCGAGATTCAACGAGTCGTACGGCGCGCCGCTCGTGCCGCCTGCGCGGTCGGAGAAGGCCCAGCGGGCGCGACCGCCGATCACCGCACTGAGCATGCGGCTTACTTCAGGAAGTCGGGGACGTCCAGGTCGTCCTCGACTCCACCGTCATCGAAGATGATGGTGCGCTTCGGCCGAGGCTCGGACGGCAGCGTGATCTCGCGTTCGGCAGCGGGCGCGGGGCGGGACGAGGTGTCGGTCGGCTGCAGCGGACCGCCGACCTGTGTGCCGTCGTCGGTGGTGACGGCTTCGGCCGGCGCGGTCGGTACGGCAGCGGCAGCCGCCGGTGGGGCGCTGACCTGCTTGGGCAGCCCGCCGTCGAATCCGGCGGCGATGACGGTGACCCGCACCTCGTCACCGAGAGCGTCGTCGATGACCGCACCGAAGATGATGTTGGCCTCGGGGTGCGCGGACTCGGACACCAGCCGGGCCGCCTCGTTGATCTCGAACAGTCCGAGGTCCGAGCCGCCGGAGATCGAGAGCAGGACGCCGCGGGCCCCGTCGATAGAGGCCTCGAGGAGCGGGCTGGAGATCGCCAGTCGAGCGGCGGCAACCGCGCGGTCGTCGCCGCGAGCCGAGCCGATGCCCATCAGCGCAGAGCCGGCGCCCTTCATGACCGACTTCACGTCGGCGAAGTCGAGGTTGATCAGGCCGGCCGTGGTGATCAGGTCGGTGATGCCCTGGACTCCCGAGAGCAGGACCTGGTCGGCCGAACGGAAGGCGTCCAGCGCCGAGACGCCACGGTCGGAGATGGACAGAAGCCGGTCGTTGGGGATGACGATCAGGGTGTCGACCTCGTCGCGCAGCGCGTCGATCCCGGTCTCGGCCTGCTGCGCCCGGCGCCGGCCCTCGAAGCTGAACGGGCGCGTGACCACCCCGACGGTGAGCGCACCGAGCGAACGGGCGATCCGGGCGACGATCGGTGCTCCCCCGGTGCCGGTGCCGCCGCCTTCGCCTGCAGTCACGAAGACCATGTCGGCGCCCTTGAGCACCTCTTCGATCTCCTCCGAGTGGTCGTCAGCGGCCTGACCGCCAACTTCCGGATCGGCCCCCGCGCCGAGGCCGCGGGTGAGCTCGCGACCGATATCAAGCTTCACGTCGGCGTCGCTCATGAGCAGCGCCTGGGCATCGGTGTTGATGGCGATGAACTCCACGCCCTTGAGCCCGACGTCGATCATCCGGTTGACGGCGTTGACCCCGCCGCCCCCGATCCCGACGACCTTGATCACGGCGATGTAGTTCTGGGGTGCAGCCACGATGGACGCCTTTCATCTGCGCTCGAAATCGACCCTGACCCTCAGGTAAAGGGTTATAGTTATGTCAACCTGAGGGTTGGTGAGACGGTAGGCGAGGCAATGGACCGCGGTCAACTCGTTCGGCCGAACTCTCAGTCAGAGTCCTCAAGCCCGGCGCTTGCCCGACCGAGATCGCGCGCCGAGTCAGCCCGTCGTGGTCGGAGCGTCAGGGGCGCTCACGTCATAGATCCGAGCCCGGTGCCCGAGCAACGCGTGGAGCACCTGGGCCTTGTCCGCACTGCGATCGCTTCCGCCCCACCGCACCTTCGCTCCCCCGACCAGTGCGAGCGAGACCCCGTCCGGCGAGGAGGCCGAGATCGCCAGCACCTGCGCCGCCAACGTTGACGGCAACGCGGCAGCGACTGCCGCTGCCGAACGGAACGTCGCCGGGTCGGCCGTACCCGGGTCGAGCTGGATCAGCGGCATCCCCTTGGGCCTGGTCGACGTCCGGCCGAGGTCGACCCCCGTCCCGTCGACCAGCTCGAACGGGCCGAACGACGGGCCGGCCACGGCGACCGGCGTCCGCTCGACGACGGTGATCTGCACCGTGTGAGGGAAGCTGCGGGTCACCGTCGCCGAGGACACCGAGGTCAGGGCCTCGACCCGGTCACGGATCGCGTCCAGGTCGACGCGGACCAAGGGACGACCCATCGGCACCTTGGCCACCTGCTCGACCGCCTGGGAGGTCGATCGGTGCGTCCCGACCACCTCGACCCGGCTGACGCCGAGCAGCGACGACCACAGGACGGCCCAGGCAGTGCCGAGGGCCAGGGCCAGCAACAGGACGACGAGCGCGACTTTGAGCCACCACCGGCGGCGTAGTGCCCGCCTTCGATCTTGGAACCGGTCCGATCCAGTACGGCCGGGCGACGGGGCCGTAGCTGGTCGGGCTGTCTTGCCCGGACGCGACTTGTTGCGGGTCGTGGTGCTCATGCGCCCGCCTGCCTCTCCTGAAGCAGGGCCACGACCTCGGGCCCGATCATCGTGATATCGCCGGCCCCGAGCGTGAGAACGAGGTCGCCGGGGCGGGCCCGCTCGACGAGCTGCGCAGCCACCGCGGACCAGGACGGTTCGAACCGGACCCGGTCGGCGGGCAGCGGCACCGCCGCCGCGACGCTCGCGCCGGACGCACCTGGCACGGGGTCCTCGCCGGCCGCATAGACCTCCAGAACGATGACCTCGTCGGCCGCCGCGAGCGCCTGGCCGAACTCCTCCCAGAACGCTGCGGTACGCGAGTAGCGGTGGGGCTGGAAGGCGACGATGAGTCGGCCGCCGGCGACCACCTCGCGGGCTGCGGCCAAGATCGCCCGCAGCTCGGTGGGGTGGTGGGCGTAGTCGTCGAAGACTCGGATCCCGCCGACGGCACCCTTGAGCTCGAAACGGCGCCGGGTGCCGGTGAATCCGCCTAGACCCTCACGCAGGACGCCTTCTGGCAGGCCGAGGCCGATGCCCATCGCCAGGGCAGCCGCGGCGTTCAAAGCGTTGTGCCGCCCCGGAATCTGCAACGTGACCGGCCCGAGCCGGCGGCCGCGCGAGACGACCTCGAACGAAGAACCGGTGCCGGCGAGGCGCAGCTTGTCGATCCGGACGTCGGCGGTTACGGACTCGCCGTACGTCCGCACGTCGATCCCCTCGGCGCGTGCGAACTCGGCGAGGGCGCTCGCGCCTGGGTCGTCGGCGCAGGTGACCAGGAAGCCCGCGGGGTCGATCGTGCCGACGAAGTCTCGGAACGCTTCCACCACCGCGGCGGCGGTGCCGTAGTGGTCGAGATGGTCGGCCTCGACGTTCGTGACGATCGCCGCGAACGGGGCGAGAACGAGGAAAGAACCGTCCGACTCGTCGGACTCGGCGATGAACAGCTCACCGGAACCGTTGTGGGCGTTGACTCCCGAGTCGGCAAGGTTGCCCCCGATCGCGAACGAAGGGTCGACTCCGCAATGCTGCAGCGCCACGGTCAGGAGCGACGTCGTGGTCGTCTTCCCGTGGGTGCCGGCGACCGAGACGGACTTGCGGTCGGCCATCAGCGCTGCCAGTGCTTCTGCCCGCCGGAGCACCGGGAGGCCAAGGCGGCGAGCCTCGACGACCTCGCTGTTGTTCGCGTGAATTGCAGTCGACACGACGACGGTGTCAGCGCCGGCAACCTGCTCGGGCCGATGTCCGACGTGGACGTCGGCCCCGAGCACGTGCAGGGCCGCCAGCTCGCGGGACTCCTTCGCGTCGCTGCCTGAGACGCTCAGCCCACGGGCGAGCATGATGCGGGCGATGCCGGACATGCCGGCTCCGCCGACGCCGACGAAGTGGACCCGACCGAGGTTCTCGACCGACGACCGGGTCATGGCGACCGCCTCCCGGTCGCGGCGGCCTCGACGACGAGGTCCGCGAGCCGTTCGTCCGCGTCCCGCCGACCGAGCGCGGTCGCGGCGGACGACATCTGCTGAAGCCTGGCTGAGTCGAGCACCAGCGGCCCAAGCGTCAGCACCGCCCACGCAGCGGTGCAGTGGTCGTCGTCCACCATCAACGCACCGCCCGCAGCCACCAGCGGCTCAGCGTTCAGCCGCTGCTCACCATTGCCGATCGGGAGCGGCACGAAGACGGCAGGCAGCCCCACCGCGGCCAGCTCCGTGCAGGTCATCGCGCCGGCGCGGACGAGGGCGAGGTCCGCCGCGGCGTACGCGAGATCCATCCGGTCGCAGTACGCGATGGCGACGTACCCAGGCAGGTCCGGCACGACCGTCGCGCCCTGCGGCCCAGTGATGTGAAGCACCTGAACCCCAGCCGACACCAGCTCGGCAGCGGCACCGGTCACTGCTTCGTTGAGTCGACGCGCACCCTGGGAACCCCCGGTGACGAGCAGCGTGGGACGGTCGGGCAAGAGCCCGAAATGCTCGAGCGCGGACGGACGCACCGCCGGACGGTCGAGGCCGGAAATGGCTTGGCGCAAGGGGATCCCGACGTACCGCGCGTGTGGCAGCGAAGTCTGCGGCCAGCCGGAAGCCACGAACGGGGTGAAGCGGGCGCCCAGCCGGTTGGCCAACCCAGGACGGGCATTGGCCTCGTGGACGACGTACGGCACGTGGGCCGCCCTTGCTCCGAGGTAGGCCGGGCCGGCGACGTACCCGCCGAACCCCACCAGCACGTCCGCGTCCACCCGGTGCAGCACCTCTTCGACGGCCCGGACCGCCCCACGCAGGCGCCCGGGCAGCGACAGCACGGAACGGGACGGACGGCGAGGGATCGGGACGGCGGGGATGAGGGCCAAGGTGTAGCCCCGTTCCGGCACGAGCCGGTTCTCCAGGCCTCGGTCGGTGCCGAGGGCCGTGATGACGGTAGCCGGGTCACGCCGGCGTAAGGCATCCGCCACGGCCAGCGCCGGCTCGACGTGGCCAGCCGTCCCACCGCCGGCGAGAACGACCGACAACGGTCGGGTCCTCGAGTCGCTCGCGTCCGGCATCAGCTGGGGCGGCGCAGACGCCCGACCAGGCGACGCACCGGTCCGGGTCGACGCGCGGCAAGGGCCTGCGCCGCGCCTGGTTCTTGGCGCGCGAACGCGAGGAGCAGTCCCAGTACCACCAAGGTGGGTAACAGCGCCGAGCCGCCGTAGGACACCAGCGGCAACGGCACCCCGGCGATAGGCAGCAGGCCGAGGACCGCGCCCATGTTGACCAGCGCCTGCACTGCGAGCCATGCGGTAGCACCCGCTGCGGCCAGCCGGACGAAGAGATCGGACGAGCGGAGCGAGATCCGGATGCCCGCGTAGATCACGAAGCCGAAGAGGGCGAGTACTACCAAAGTTCCGATGAGACCGAGCTCCTCGCCGATGACCGCGAAGATGAAGTCGGTGTGCGCCTCCGGCAGACCGCCCCACTTCTCTCGGCCGGCGCCGAGGCCGAGGCCCCACCACCCGCCGCTGCCCATGGCGAACCTGGCGTGGATCGCCTGCCAGCCCGTGTGCAGGTAGTCGGCGTCAGGGTTGAGCCACGAGCGGAACCGGTCGAGCCGGTGAGGTGAGACGACCGAGAGCAACCCGATCGCGCCGACGGTCGAGATGCTGAGCAGCGCGAACAGCCGGGGTGGGGCACCGACGACGAACAGCACGGCGCCGGTGATCGCCATCAGGATGACCGCAGTGCCAAGGTCGTCGCCGAGCATGACCAGCCCGAGAAGGAGCAGGGTCACGGGTAGGAGCGGCACGAGCAGGTGACGCCACTGGACGAGCAACTTCTCCTTGCGTGCCAACAGGTCTGCGGACCACACCACCAGCGCCAGCTTGGCCGCCTCGGACGGCTGGACGCGGAACGGGCCGCCGAAGTCGATCCAGTTGCGGTTGCCGTTGACGCTGACCCCGAGCGACGGGACCAGCACGAGGCAGAGCAGAAGGACAGCGACGAACAACAAGGGGATCGCGAAGGCCCGGAACACGCGGACCGGCATGCGCGAGACCCACCACATGATCGGCACGCCGACCACCGCCCACATGGCCTGCTTCTGGAAGATGGAGAACGAGTCCTTGGTCGTCGCGTACGCCTCGACGCTCGACGCGGACAAAACCATGACCAAGCCGAGGGCCAGCAGCAACGAGGTGCAACCGACGATCAGGTGGTACGACGTGAGCGGGCGGTCGAGGAGCCGCCCGGACGACCCTGGCGACGGGACGCCGCCGCTGGTACGCCGATCACGCGGCGCGCGGGTCTGGGTGGTCATCGGGCTGCGGCCCCAGGCAGGCGGCCCACGGAGGCGACGAACGCGTCTCCGCGCTCGCCATAGTTACCGAACAGGTCCATCGACGCGCAAGCGGGAGCGAGCAGCACCGTGTCGCCCGGCTGAGCCAATGCGGCGGCAGCGACCACGACCTCGTCCATGACCCCAGTGTCGGTGGTGCCGACCTCGACGACGGGGATCTGGGGGGCGTGTCGTCGCAACGCCTCGGCGATCACGGCACGGTCGCGTCCGAGCAGCACCACGGCGCGCAGCCGGGGCGCCGCCCGCTGCACGAGGTCGTCGAACGCGGCGCCCTTGGCGAGCCCCCCGGCGATCCAGACGACCGAGTCGTAGGCGGCGAGCGACGCCGAAGCCGCGTGCGGGTTCGTAGCCTTGGAGTCGTCCACGTAGTCCACCTCACCGACGCGCCCGGCGGACGCGATCCGGTGGCCGTCCGGCCGGAAGGCGCGCAGGCCGTCGCGGACCGCTCTCGCGGGTACGCCGAAGGCCCGCGCCAGCGCTGCCGCCGCCAAGGCGTTCGCGATGTTGTGAGGGGCGAACGGTTTCACGTCGGACACGGCCGCGAGCTCGGCCGCGGAATCGCGTCGCTGGGGCTCGAAGGCCCGGTCGACGAGCACGTCCTCGACGACGCCGAGCATGCCGACTCCGGGAATGCCGAGGGTGAACCCGACGGCCCGGCAACCGTCCTGGACGTCGGCCTCGCGAACCAGGGCCTCGGTCTGCGGGTCCTGCACGTTGTAGACGCACGCGACCTCGGTCCCTTGGTACGCCTTGCCCTTGTCGAGCGCGTAAGCCTCCAGCGAGCCGTGCCAGTCGACGTGGTCCGGCGCGACGTTCAGGACGGCCGAGGCCAGGGGTCGGATCGAGTGCGTCCAGTGCAGCTGGAAGCTCGAGAGCTCCACGGCGATGACGTCGTACGGAGGGTCGGCCAGGACGGCTTCGACGATGGGAGTGCCGATGTTTCCGGCCGCGACGGCACGATGACCCGCCGCCTCCAGGATCGACGCGAGCATCCGCACGGTCGTCGTCTTGCCGTTCGTACCGGTGACCACGAGCCAGGGCGCGGGCCGGTCCGCCGGACGAACGTGCCAGGCCAGCTCGACCTCGCCCCAGACCGGGATTCCGGCAGCGGCTGCCTGCAGGAGCAGCGGAGCGGTTGGGCGCCACCCTGGCGAGGTCACCACGAGGTCGATGCCCTCGGGCAGCACCTGCGCGCTCTCGGCCCCGAGCCGGAGGTCCGCACCGAGGATCCCGAGGATGTCGGCGTGACCGCCGATCTCGGCGGCGGTGCGTTCGTCGACCACGACGACCCCAGAGCCGAGCTGCAGCAGCGCATCTGCCGCCGCGAAACCGCTGACACCGAGGCCAGCGACGCAAATCGTGCGGGAGGACCAGTCGACAGATCCGGGCACTGCTAGATCGCCCCGCCCGCGAGCCACTCGGCATAGAAGATGCCCAACCCGAGCGCGACACACAGCCCCGCGATGATCCAGAACCGGATCACGATGGTGACCTCGCCCCAACCCTTGAGCTCGAAGTGGTGCTGCAGCGGGGCCATCAGGAAGACCCGCTTGCCCGTGCTCTTGAAGTACGCCACCTGCACGATCACCGACAGCGCGATCACCAGGAAGAGCCCACCCAGCAGGATGAGCAGCAGCTCGGTGCGGGTGGTCAGAGCGAAGCCGGCCATTGCCCCGCCGAGAGCCAGCGAACCGGTGTCTCCCATGAAGATCTGGGCGGGGGAAGCGTTCCACCACAGGAAGCCGAAGCAGGCACCCACCATCGCGGCAGCCAGGACCGCCAGGTCGAGGGGGTCCCGGGTGTTGTAGCAGTGCGCGACGAGATCGGTCGAGCACGCGTTGCGGAACTGCCAGACGCCGATCACGGAGTACGCGGCAAGAACCATCACCGAGGCTCCGGTCGCCAGACCGTCGAGCCCATCGGTGAGGTTCACCCCGTTCGAGGTCGCGGCCACCATCACGTAGACCCAGCCGAAGAACACGACCGTGGGAAGGACGACCGGGGTATCACGGACGAAGCTCACCGCGTGCGACGCCGGCGTCAGCCCGTTGTCGTCGACGAAGCCGAGGACCAATGCGGCGAACACCAACGAGACGACGCCCTGGCCGATCAGCTTGGTGCGCGCCCGCAGCCCGGTGCTGCGCTGCTTGAAGATCTTGATGTAGTCGTCGGCAAAGCCGACCGTTCCGAGTCCGACGATCAAGAAGAGGACGCACAGCCCGGAGGCGCTCGGCCCGCTCCAGACGTAGGTGTGAGCGGCGAGGTAGCCGAGGATCGTCCCGCCGACGATGGTCAGCCCACCCATCGAGGGCGTGCCCCGCTTCGAGTCGTGCGCGGGGTAGCCGTCCTCGGTGTTCCGGATCGCCTGCGCATATCCGTGCCGCCGGAGCGTACGGATCAACAGCGGCGTTCCGAACAGACCGATGAGAAGACCGACCGCTGTCGCAACGAGGATGAGCCTCACTGGGCGACCTCCTCGTCCGGCGCGCCTGCGTCCGGCGCCGAGAGGATCGCCTCGGCCACGCGCTCGAGACCGGCCGCTCGGGACGCCTTGACGAGCACGACGTCACCCGGAACCAGCTCCTGCCGCAAGACCGTCACTGCTCCCGCCACATCGTCGACGAACATTGCCTCGTTGTCCCACGAGCCCTCCAGGCCCGCACCGAGGAACATCGTTCGGGCACCGGAACCGACGACCACAAGGCGGTTCACGTCCAGCCGGACGGCGAGGCGCCCGATCGCGTCGTGCTCAGCCACGGTATCTGCGCCGAGCTCGCGCATCTCGCCCAACACGGCCCAAGTGCGCCGGTCCTTGCCTACCTCGACCAGTGTCTTGAGGGCCGCCCGCATCGACTCGGGGCTGGCGTTGTACGCGTCGTTGATCACCGTCACGCCGTCCGCTCGCTCGTGCAGCTCCATCCGCCAACGGCTACGAGGCCGTGCTGCCGAGAGGGTCCGCGCGACCACGTCGAGAGGAACACCCAGTTCGAGGGCGACCGTCGCCGCAGCCAGGGCGTTCGAGACCTGGTGCTCCCCGAGCAGCCCGAGCTGGACCTTTGCCGAGCCGGACGCGCACGCCAGCACGAAGCCGGAGCGGCCGGCCACGGTATCGACCTGCTCGGCGCGAACGTCCGCTCCCCGCGACTGCCCGAAGGTGACCACCCGCGCGGACGTGCGACCGCGCATCGCGGCGACCAGCGGGTCGTCAGCGTTCAGGACCGCGATCCCCGTCGACGGGAGTGCCTCGACCAGCTCGGCCTTGGCGTCCGCGATCGCTTCCCGACTGCCGAACTCTCCTAGGTGGGCGGAGCCGACGTTGAGCACAACCCCGACGTCGGGCCGGGCCACCTGGGCCAGCTCCGTGATCTGGCCGATCCCGCGGGCACCCATCTCCAGCACCAGGAAACGAGTACCAGCGTCGGCCCTGAGCAACGTGAGTGGCAAGCCCAGCTCGTTGTTGAAGTTGCCCGGGGGCGCCACGGTGGGGCCGAGCTGTTCGAGCAGGGCTGCGATGAGGTCCTTGCTGCTCGTCTTGCCGGCGGAGCCGGTGAGCCCGACCACTCGGATGTCGACGAGTCGGTCCCGTACGCCCGCGGCCAGTCGGCTCAACGCGGCCACAGGGTCGTCGGCGACGACGGTCGGGAGGCCAACCACCATCCGTTCGCCGAGTGCGAGCACGGCACCACCAGCAGCTGCGCTTGCGCCGTAGTCGTGCCCGTCGACGCCCTCTCCGCGTAGTGCCACGAACATCGATCCCTGGACGGCCAGCCTCGAGTCGATCACCACGGCGCCGGTCACCGTCGGCTCGCCCGAGGCTCCCGGCAGCGCGAGCCGGCCGCCGGTGAGCTCGGCCACCTCCGTCGCCGTCAGCGGGATCACGGCTGGGACCCGATCGTGTGCGCCCCGCGCTCGAGGACCGCGCGCAGCACCACCCGGTCGTCAAACGGGCGCACCGTCCCGGCGACCTCCTGGCCGAGCTCGTGACCCTTGCCCGCTACCAGAACCGTGTCACCGGGCTCGGCCACAGAGACGGCGCGGGCGATCGCGGCAGCGCGGTCGAACTCGACCGTCGGTGCGGGTCCAGGCAGGCCGCCGGCACCCTCGAGCATCGCGGCAACGATGGCGGCCGGGTCCTCCGATCGCGGATTGTCGCTGGTCAGCACCACCACATCGGCGCCGGCCACCGCGGCCCGACCCATCGCCGGTCGCTTGAACGGGTCGCGGTCACCGCCGCAGCCCAGGACCAGGATGACCCGACCGGGCGTGAAGGCCCGCACGGAGGCGAGCAACGTCTCGACGGCAAGCGGAGTGTGGGCGAAGTCGACGATCGCGGCGAACGGTTGCCCGCAATCGATGGTCTCCATCCGACCCGGCACCCCGGCGAGCTCGGCCAGCCCGGCGGCCGCTCGGTGCAGAGGAACCCCCGACGAGACGAGGGCGACCACAGCGGCCAGTCCGTTGGCCGCGTTGAACGCGCCCGGAAGGTGCAGCTCGACGACCGCGCGCTCCCCCGCCGGGCCTTCGACCCGAAGCGTCGAACCGTCCGCTCGCAGCTGCACGTCGACGGCTCGCCAGTCAGCCGGGCCACCCGACGCGGAGAACGTCGTGAGTGGGATGGTCGCCTCGCGGGCGAGCCGGCGACCGTGCTCGTCGTCCGCGTTGATCACCCCGAACCGGGCTCGAGAGGGGGCGAACAGAGAAGCCTTGGCGAGGTAGTAGTCCTCGAGCGTGGGATGGAAGTCGAGGTGGTCCTGCGAGAGGTTGGTGAAGACGGCGACATCGAGCACCAGCCCGTCGACCCGGCCGAGGGCGAGCGCGTGGCTCGACACCTCCATCGCCGCCGCCGTGCACCCCCTTTCCACCATGAGAGCAAGCAGCGCCTGCATCTCGGGCGCCTCAGGGGTGGTCCGGACGCTGTCGACGACCTCGCCCGCGACCCGCGTCTCGACGGTGCCGACCAGCCCGGTCAGGTGGCCGGCCGCACGCAGTCCGGCTTCGATCAGGAACACCGTGGTGGTCTTGCCGTTCGTACCTGTCGCGCCGACGAGGAGAAGCTTCTCGCCCGGACGCCCGTAGACCCGAGCCGCCACGGAACCGAGGACGGAACGAGGGTCGTCGGCCACCAGCGTGGCCAACCCGGCGGCGCGGCTCGCAGGCGCCCCGCGCTCGTCGGTCAGCACGGCGGTGGCCCCGGCCCGGGCCGCCTGGACGACGAACTCCGCGCCATGGACGTGAGCGCCGGGCAGGGCCGCGTAGAGGTCGCCGGGCACAACCCGGCGCGAGTCGAGCGTGACTCCGGTGACCCGGGCGGTCGTGGTCGGTGGGTCGAGCACGAGCCCCGCAGCGGCAGCCAGGGTGGCCACCCCAACGGGCGGGACCGTAGGTCGGGGAAGCGTCCGACCGTCAGAAACGGGCACGGCGTGAGGCTACCTGGGTCACGGCAGCACGAGCCGCATGCGCGCGGGCTTCGTCCCCGTCGGCGGAATCCCGAGGCTCTGCAACGCGAACGACATGACCTTCTTGAACACCGGTCCAGCGAGGCGGCCGCCGTAGTGCCCGTTCTTCGGGTTCTGCAGGGTTACCGCCACCACCAGCCGAGGGGCGTCCGCGGGAGCGAACCCGATGAATGATGCGGTGTACCCGCGGTAGCAGCTGCACGTCGGGTCGACCCGGTTCGCCGTACCCGTCTTGCCGGCGACGCGGTAGCCGGGAATGCGGGCCATCGGCGCCGTCCCTTCGTCCGACGTGACGGCCTCGAGCATCGCACGAAGCGTCTTTGCCGTCTTCGCGCTCACCACCCGGGTGGTCGTGGGGGCGGCCCCGGACGTGAACGTGCCATCCGGACCAACCGTCCCGGCGACCAGTGACGGGCTGACCCGCAGCCCGTTGTTGGCGATCGTCGCGAAGACCGACGTCGCCTGCACCGCGTTGACCGAGAGGCCCTGACCAAAAGCCACCGTCGGGAAGGTCGTCTGCGACCACTCGTTCGGTGGTGGCAGCAGTCCTCGGCTCTCACCGGGGAAATGAATGCCCGTCGGGTCACCGATGCCGAACTTCTTGAGGTAGCCGTACAACGTGTCGGGCCCGATCGTCTCGGACGCAAGGATGGTCCCGAGGTTGCTCGACTTCGCCAGAACGCCCGTGAGGGTCAGGTGCTCGGTTCCGTGTGCGTGGGAGTCGTGGAAGACCGAGCCGCCCCGCTTGAGCTGCGAGGGAACCGTGATGGGGCTGTTCGCGGTCAGCTTGCCCTCCTCGAGCACCGCCGCCATGGTCATGATCTTGCTCGTCGAACCAGGCTCGTAGATGTCCGACAGTGCCGGGTTGCCGCGAGCGTCGACGGCGACGGATCCCGGGTCACCGGGATCGAACGACGGTGCCGTCGCCAGCGCCAGCAATGCCCCGGTACGGACGTCCTCGACGACCACCGAACCGCTGGTCGAGTTGGACGCCTTGACCTCGGCGGCGAGGGCCTGCTGGGCGGCCCACTGGATATCCCGGTCGATCGTGAGCCGCACCGTGCTGCCCGGAATCGCCTGCTGCTCGGTGGAGGTGGAGGTCGGGATCTCACGTCCGTGCGCAGCCGCCTCGAACGTGTTCTGTCCGGCGACGCCCGCCAGAACCCGCTGCTGCGCCAGTTCGATGCCGCCAAGACCGGACCCGTCTCGCGCGACGAAGCCGAGAACGCTGGCGGCCAGGTCCCCCGCGGGGTATGTGCGCACCGTCGTGTCTTCACTGAAGATCCCGGCGAGCTTGAGCGACTGGACGTTCGACCACAGCTCAGGCGTGATCTGGCGAGCCACGTACGCGAACCGCTTGGTGCCGGTCAGCTTCTCGGTGAGGTCGCTGACGCTGAGGCCCAGCACGGGCGACAAGGCCGCCGCCGTCGCCGCGGGGTCGTGCACGAGCGTCTGGTCCGCCGTCACGTTCTTGGCCGCAACACTGGTCGAGAGCACGACGCCGTTCACGTCCGTGATGTTGCCGCGGTCGGCCGGCAGCGTCACCGTGCGCAGCCGACCCGCCTCGGCCCGGGCCGCATAGCCCGGCGCCTCCACTGCCTGCAACTGGACCAGCCGGCCGACGAACAGCGACAAGATGATCGCGAGCACGACGCAGGCCGAGCGGAGCCGACGGTGCGGGTCGCCGAGCGTCAGCGTCCGGGCAGCCTTGGGCCGGCGCGGAGGAGCTGGGCGCCGGGTCTGCGCCTGCGGCCGGGTTGAGGGACGCGGAGTCGGCCGTGGCCGGGTCGTGGTTCCACCGGTGCCGGTCGTCATCAGTGGGCCGTCCCTGGCTTCGTCGGTGTGGCCTTGGGCGCAGTCGTGGGCGCAGTCGTGGGCGCAGTCGTGGGCGCAGTCGTGGGCGCAGTAGTGGGCGCAGTCGCGGGCTTCGTCGCGGGTGTGGTCGCGGCCGGTGGCGCAGCCTTGATCACCGAGCGAGGTCGCTGCCCAGGCTTGGCCGTACCAAGGATCTTGTTGGTCCGCAGGTCGAGGAAGACCGGGTTCTCACTGCCCACCATCCCGAGCTCGAGGGCCCGGCGGGCCAGCTCCTGAGGTGAGTCGAGCACCGCAACCTCCTGCTGGAGGGCCTGCTCCCGGATGGTCAGCTGGGCCTGCTGCTGCGCGAGCTCGTGCGACGCGAACGAGCCTTGGGCGAGCATGGTGTTCAGGCCGAGCAGGCCGAGAAGGCCCAAGGTCAGCACCCCTCCTACGACGAGAGCGAACGTGCCGGACGACGCGCGGGGCATGCGCCGAGGTGCGACGGCCAGCGGTGGCCGCGTCGCGATGCCGGGCGGGCCAGCACGGGTCGGTCGTGGCGCACGGGCCGGACGCGCGGTGGCGCTCACGCCGCGGCCCTGACGCGCTCGGCTGCACGAAGCCGTACCGATGCGGCCCGCGGGTTCAGCTCGATCTCAGCCTCGCTCGCTGCTTCTGCTCCCCTGGTGAGCAGCCGAAGTCGTGGTTGCAACGACTCGGGTACCACGGGCAGATCGTGCGGAGCGGTGCTCGTCGCCCCGGCCGTGAGGGTCCGCTTGGTCAACCGATCCTCCAGCGACTGGTACGACATGACGACGATCCGTCCGCCGACGGCGAGGGCTGCGACGGCTGCGGGCAGCGCCCGCTCCAGGACGGCAAGCTCACCGTTGACCTCGATGCGCAGGGCCTGGAACGTTCGCTTCGCCGGGTTGCCGCCCGTACGCCGGGTCGCGGCAGGAATCGCCTCGCGAACCAGCTCGACCAGCCGGGCGGACGTGTCGAACGGTGCTGCGGTCCGCTCTCTGACCAGCCGGTCGGCGATCCGCCGCGCAAACCGCTCCTCGCCGTACTCCCGCAGCACCCGCGCCAGCTCGGTCGCGGAGTAGGTGTTCAGGATGTCGGCGGCGGTCGCGCCTGTCGTCGGATCCATCCGCATGTCCAGCGGGGCGTCCTGGGCGTAGGAGAATCCCCTCGACCTCTCGTCGAGCTGCAGGCTCGAGACGCCAAGGTCGAACAGCACTCCCTGGACGTGGGACAGGCCCTGCTCGCGCAGAACCTGGGGCAGCTCGTCGTAGACCGCGTGCACCAACGTGATCCGGTCAGCGAACGGAGCCAGCCGCTCGCGAGACAGCTGCAGCGCCTCGGGGTCGCGATCCACCCCGATCACCCGCACCTCGGGGAAGGCGCCGAGGATGGCTTCACTGTGGCCGCCGAGACCCAGGGTCGCGTCGACCAGTACGGCGCCGGGCTCGGTGAGCCCCGGAGCGAGCAGCGCGACGCAGCGCTCGAGCAGCACCGGTACGTGGCGGGGCGAGCTCGGCACGGCTGGCTCAGCCACCGGTCACGAGGCGGAGGACGCTGGACACGAGAACCACGACGGCCACGGTCGCGGCCACGGCCAACGCGAGAGTCACGAATGTGCCCCTGGGATCCAGGGCCTGCGTCCACACCGATCCCTCGTCCACCGCGGCGTCGGCGGGCGCGCTGTCATACGCAGCGTCCGGCAGCGTGCTGGTGCTCATCTCGACCCTCGTTCCTGGAGGTGGTGCGGCGTGCGTCCTGCGTCTCGCGCCTTGCTCGCGTGGCCAGGTCCCCAACCGCTGCCGCCTGGCACCGGGGAAGGTGAGCCAGGAGACACAGCGGGTGGAGACCTCGCTCCACGAGCGTGCGTTCGGTTACATCAGCCCGGGGAGCACCTCCTCGGACACGTCCGAGAACGCCTGCTCCTGGTTGGCCAGGTAGCCGTCCCAGGTCTGGGCGTCCCAGATCTCCAGGCGGGTGTTGGCCCCGATGACGACGCAGTCCCGGGTGAGGCCGGCATAGCTGCGCAACCCGGCCGGGATCATCACGCGGCCCTGCTTGTCCGGGGTCTCGTCGCTGGCGCCCGCATACATGACGCGCAGGTAGTCGCGCCCGCGCTTGTCCGTCACGGGCGCGGCGGCCCACCGGGCCGCGGTCGAGGCGAACTCGGCCGCCGTGAAGACGTAGAGGCAGCGTTCCTGCCCCTTGGTGATGACCAGTCCGCCCGCCAGCTCGTCGCGGAACTTCGCTGGCAGGAAGAAGCGGCCCTTGTCGTCCAGCCGTGGGTGGTGGGTCCCGAGGAACACAGCGCCACCCCCTTCTGCCGACGAGAAACCTGGCCACTTGGCTCCAGTGCGCGCCACAGTACTCCACAACGCTCCACCGTCAACCCTGAAACGCTCGATAGTTCGGCCTTTTGGCCACAACCGCGCAGGTCAGAGGGGTGGAGCAAAGTGGAGGGCCGATCACGTTCCCACCAGCCGAGTCGGGCGCTTCGCCCCAGCGAGCGCGGTCGTGGCCGCGGCCGACCGCCGGCGTGAGCCGCCCAGGACGCGTCGCCACCTGGGTTTGGGCGCAGACCGGAGCCCAGGTGGAGCGAAGTGGTGGGCGGCAGCCGGGGCGTCGCCGTGGAAGGCTGCGCCTGTGGCCGACCTGTTCACCCTCGAGCACGTCAGCCTGGCTGTCGACGGCCGGATGATCCTCGAGGACATCAGCGACCACCTGCACGAAGGCCGCTGCATGGCCATCGTCGGACCGAGCGGATCGGGCAAGAGCACCTTGCTGCGCATGCTGAACCGTTTCGAGGAACCCACAGCGGGCCGGATCCTGCTTCGGGGCCAACCGCTGCCCAGCCTGGACGTGACCGAGCTCCGCCGCCGGGTCGGGCTGGTCGCTCAGCGGCCCACCCTGCTGAGCGAGACCGTCCGGGACGAGCTGCGGGTCGGTGCGCCGACGCTCGACGATGCGGCGGCCCGCCAGCTGCTCGCCCGGGTCGCCCTCCCACCTGACTACCTCGACCGGCGGACCGACGGCCTGTCGGGCGGCGAGGCCCAGCGGGTGTGCTTGGCCCGTGCCCTCGCGGTCGGTCCCGAGGTGCTGCTTCTCGACGAACCCACCTCGGCCCTGGACGGGACCAGCGCGGATGCCGTCGACCAGATCGTGCGCGACCTGGTGGCCGACGGCATGACCGTCGTCCTGGTCAGCCACGCCCTCGAGCGAGCAGCGGCCGTCTCCGACGACGTCCTGGTGCTCCGTGGCGGTCGGCTCACCGCACGCGGTCGGGCCGACGAGGTCAACTTCCCCACGGCAGTGCTCGGGCAGCCGGACCTCGCCGGACCCGACTCGGAGCAGCCATGAGCCCGAACGTCCCGAGCTGGACCGGGGTCGCCGCCTCTCTGGTGCTCGTCCTGGTCGCCGCGGGCATCGCCCGGCGCGGCCGCCTGGGCGTCGAGCGCGACCTGCTGATCGCTTCGGTACGTGCGTTCGTCCAGCTCGTCGCGGTCGGTGCCATCTTGTCGTTCCTCTTCCTGCATGCCGGAGTGCTCGGGGCCCTGCTCTGGATGACCGCGATGGTGCTGGTCGGCGGCTACGAAGCCTCGCGAAGGGCCAAGGGGCTGCCCCGCGCCCTGCGTTCGGCCACCCTCGGCATCGGCATCGGGGCGGCGACCACGCTCGGCATCTTGTTGGTCTTCCACGTCATCTCCACCGAGCCGCGAGTTCTGGTCCCGGTCGGCGGCATGGTGATCTCCGGGTGCATGAACATCGCAGCGATCGTGCTGCGCGGGCTGCGCACCTCAGCCGTCGAGCAGCGTTCTCAAGTGGAGGCCCGGCTCGCGCTGGGTCTCGGCGCCCGGGAGGCACTCGCTCCACTCATCCGGGCCACCGTTCGGATGGCTACCATCCCGGCGATCGACACCACGAAGGTCGTGGGGATCATCTCGCTGCCCGGCGCGATGACCGGTCTGATCCTCGCCGGGGTCGATCCCCTGACCGCCATCCGGTACCAGATCGTCGTGATGTACATGCTGCTGGCCGCGGGGGCGGTGACCGCTCTGGTCACCAGCCGGCTGGCCGAGTCCGCCTTGTTCGACGACGCGCAGCGGCTTCGACGGATGCCCGCCGGGTGACAAATCGGAACGGGCGTAGGCGGTTTGCCGACACTCGGGCTTTAATCATCCAATGACGTCCGAAGCCACCGCCGACCTGTCCGACGCCGGAGCGCCGGTCGGCCCCGCGACAGTGCCCCTCGACCTCGATGCGCTCGGGCTGTCGGCGGGGCGGATCCGGGCCGCGGTCGAGACTGTCATCGCGGGCAAGCAGGACACCATCCGACTTGCCTTGACGGTGCTGCTCGCCGAAGGACACCTGCTCATCGAGGACGTCCCGGGAGTCGGGAAGACGATGCTGGCCAAGGCGTTGGCCCGCTCCCTCGACTGCTCCATGCGGCGGATCCAGTTCACGCCCGACCTGCTGCCGAGCGACGTCACCGGCGTCTCGGTCTACAACCAGGAGGCTCGCGAGTTCGAGTTCAAGCCCGGGGCGATCTTCGCCAACGTGGTGCTCGGCGACGAGATCAACCGCGCCTCGCCCAAGACGCAGTCGGCTCTGCTCGAGTGCATGGAAGAACGTCAGGTCACGGTCGACGGCACCACGTACGAGCTGGCCGGCCCGTTCATGGTCATCGCCACCCAGAACCCGATCGAGATGGAGGGCACCTACCCGTTGCCCGAGGCTCAGCGCGACCGGTTCATGGTGCGGCTGTCGATGGGGTACCCCGACATCGAGTCCGAGCTGGCCATGGTCGAGGGCCACGGCGCAGGTGACCCGCTGGACGACCTTCGACCTGTGGCCGACGCGCAGGAGATCGCGCAGCTCATCGACGTCGTGAAGGCCGTGCACGTCTCCGAAGCGGTGCGGCGGTACGCGATCGCCCTGGTCACAGCGACCCGCAACTCCCCCGACCTGCGGCTCGGTGCCTCCCCCCGCGCGACCTTGCACCTGCTGCGCGCGGCCAAGGCCGCCGCGGCGTTGGACGACCGCGACTTCGTCCTCCCCGACGATGTCCAGACTCTGGCCGGACCCGTGCTCGCGCACCGGCTCCTGCTGACCGCCGAGGCTCAGATCACGCGCCGGTCCGCCCAGCAGATCGTGGCCGAGCTCGTCGCTCGCACTCCGCTGCCCGACTCGCGCTGACGTCGGGAAGGTCAGCTGATGCGCCAAGCACTGAGCGGACTCACCACTCGCGGCCGAAGCTTCCTCGGCGCGGGGATTGCGGCCGCGCTGAGCGCCTTGGTGTTCGGCCAGAACGACCTTCTCAGGGTCGCCATCTTGGTGCTCGCCCTCCCACTGGTCAGCGCGCTCGTCGTCTCGCGCACGAGGTACCGGCTTGCCAGCAGCCGGAGGATGGAGCCGGCCCGGATCGCCGCCGGGCAGGAGGCCCGCGTCGTCCTTCGGCTCGAGAACGTCAGCCGCCTCCCCACCGGACTTCTGCTGGTCGAGGACCGCATCCCGTACGTTCTGGGAGCCCGACCCCGCTTCGTCCTCGACCGCGTCGAGCCACAGGGAACCCGTGAGGTCGACTACCTGGTTCGCTCAGAGATGCGGGGCAAGTTCGCCATCGGTCCGCTCACGATCAAGCTGACCGACCCGTTCGGGATGTGCGAGCTCGTGCGGTCGTTCACCCGCACCGACACGTTCGTGGTCACGCCCGTCGTCGAGCGGCTGCCGGCCATCTCACTCGGTGGCGACTGGGCCGGAACGGGCGAGAGCCGCATGCGCACCATGGCGGCTGCCGGTGAGGACGACGTGATCACGCGGGAGTACCGCCGCGGCGACGACCTGCGCCGGGTGCACTGGCGCTCGACCGCGCGGTACGGCGAGCTGATGGTCCGCCGGGAGGAGCAGCCCTGGGAGAGCCGCGCCGTGCTGCTGCTGGACACCCGGGCTTCGGCTCATCGTGGCACCGGTGGGACCTCGTCGCTCGAGGCGGGGATCTCCGCAGCCGCGTCCGTGGGCGCGCACCTGATCCGGGGCGGGTTCGCGGTGAACCTGCTGACCGACACCGCCGAGGTCCTGGTCTCCGACACCCTCGACCTGCTGGGTGGAACCCACGAGGAGACGCTGCTCGACGCCCTCGCCGTCGTGGGCGCTTCCGACCGTCGGGTCCTCAGCGCTGCCTCGCCAGGGCTGCGCCACGCCGGTGACGGGCTCACCGTGGCCTTCCTCGGCGCAGTCACCAGTGCCGAGGCGGCCGAGCTGGTCCGGGCCCGGCACAGCAGCGGAACCGCGGTGGCCGTCGTCCTCGACGTGGAGTCCTGGCGGGCCGAGAGCCGCGACCGGCAACAGCACGCTGACCAGGCCGGAGCGATTGCGCTGTTCCGGTCCGGCGGCTGGCGCGTCGTCCCGCTGTCGGCCGGCGACTCGCTGGCGCAGGCCTGGCCGTACGCCGCTCACACCGCGACCTCGTTCAAGTCCGCCAGCGGGGGTGACCGATGACCAGCCGCACCAAGCTCACCATCGTCGCTGCCATCGCGACGATGCTGGCCGCCCTCAGCCTCAGCGCCACCTTCCGTACCAGCGCCTGGTTCTGGCCCGCGCTGGCCGGGGTGACGGTTGCCTCCGCCGGGTGCGCGTTGGGTCGGCGGCTCGAGCTGCCTCGACCGTTGGTGCCATTCGTCGGCCTCATCGGCCTCATCGTGCTGCTCACGTGGCTGTTCGCCGACGACGCGATCCTGGGACTGATCCCCGGTCCAGGGGCGATCCGCTCCCTGAACGAGATCGCCGTCGAAGCCGGTAGGGCCATGGCCCGCTATTCCTCGCCGGCCCCGGCGACGACCGGACTCCTCCTCGTGACCACCGCCGGCGTGGGCTTCGTAGCCATCGTCGTCGACACCCTCGCCGTCACGTACCGTTCTGCCGCCTTGGCCGGCGTACCGCTCCTCGCCCTCTACGCGGTGCCCGTGACGATCGTGAGGCCCGGCGTCCCGTGGCTGCTGTTCGTCCTCGGCGCCATCGGCTGGCTGGCTTTGATGCTGACCGAAGGCCGCGACCGGCTCTCCGGCTGGGGCCGTTCGCTCGGCCGTCGCGAAGCAAGGGTCAGCGTCGACACGTCGTCGGAGAGATCAGGGCGGCCTGCGGGTGCCGCTGCGGTCTCGGGCGAACCGCTGGGGATCGTGGGGCGTCGGATCGGGGCAGCGGCCCTCGGCCTGGCCGTGATCGTCCCAGCGATCCTGCCCACCATCGGCGGCAGCCTGTTCGGCCAAGGCGGGACCGGCTCCGGCCCCGGCAAAGGCAACGGGCGCGGCACCTCGGTGACGGTGAACCCGCTCGTCCAGATCGGTGGGGACCTCAACTCGTTGACCGACGCCGAGGTGCTTCGGTACACCACGAACGACCCCCAGCCCGAGTACCTGCGCATGGCCACCCTGGACACCTTCGACGGCAAGGTCTGGCAGCCGGCCAACCTCACCGCCACCGGTCTGGCCAACGACCCGATGCCGCGCGCACCCGGGCTGTCCAGCGATGTGCCCTCCGCCGAGGTGACGACCACGATCTCGCTCACCAAGCTGCGCCAGACCTGGGCCCCGGTGCTGTACCCCACCACCCGGATCTCCGGGCTCGATGACGACTGGGCCTACGACGGCGCCACCCGCAACATCTTCTCGGTCACCGGGATCAGCTCCCAGGGCAACCAGTACGAGGTCACCAGCCGGCACCTGCAGCCGACCACGGAACAGCTCAAGTTCGCCGGTGCGCCGCCGGTCGACCTCAAGCGCCGCTACACCGCCCTGCCTGAACGGTTCCCGGAGTCGGTCGCCCAGCTCGCGAAAACCGTTACCGCCGGCGCGACCACCGACTTCGACAAGGCCTTGCTGCTGCAGGCATTCTTCCTCAACGACAAGAACGGCTTCCGCTACAACACCCGGGCCAGCGCCGGGGGCGACTCGCCGCTGGTCGACTTCCTCAACAACCGGCAGGGCTTCTGCCAGCAGTTCGCCGGGACGTTCGCGGCGATGGCGCGCTCGCTCGGGCTCCCCACCCGGGTCAACGTCGGCTTCACCCGAGGAACGCTGGGCTCGGACGGCAGCTACCTGGTGACCTTGCGCAATGCGCATGCCTGGCCCGAGGTCTATTTCGAGGGCGTGGGCTGGGTGCGCTTCGAGCCGACTCCGGGGCCGACCGGCGTGGCCGCGCCCGCCTGGGCACCACCGGTCGGCGCCGGCACTAACACCCCGGGCGGCACGAACACCGGTAGCGGCTCCAGTCGAGGCGGCACGAAGAACGACCAGTTGACGCAGCGCGAGAACGCTCGCGCGTTCGGGGGTGCGGCCGTCGGAAGCGCCGCGGCCACCGGCGCGGCTCGCGGCGTCACCTGGCTCGTCACCGGTGGCGTCCTGTTAGCGCTGGTGCTGCTCCTGACCCCCGGCGGTCTGCGCCTGCTGCGTCGCCGCCGCCGCCTGCACCCCCACCACGGTCCGCGGGCCGCGGTCGACCTCGCCTGGGCGGAGCTCGCCGACCAGGGCATCGACTTGGGCAACCCCTGGTCGAGCGCCCGGACCCCGCGACGGACGGCAGACTGGTTGAGCAGCGCCGACTTCTCAGCGGAGGCCAGCGCAGCGGTACGGCGGCTGGCCAGGGCCCTCGAGCGCGTTCGGTATGCCCCGGCGGACCTCCCGCCGCTAGTCACCGAGCACAGCATCGCCACGGACGCCAGGGTCGTGCTCGCGGCGATGGAACAGTCCAGCTCGTCGCGGGCCCGTTGGCGGGCCAGGTTGCTGCCTCGGTCGGTGCTGTCCGCGGCCGCGGGTCGGGTGGCCGACGTGCTGGATGCCCTGGACCGCCTCGGGGCCCGACTGTCCGGAGTGCTGCGCCGGTCGTTCGGTCAACTGGGTCCGCGCAAGAGCACCGGCTGAGCGGCGTCGTCTTACCTGAGGAAGCGGTCCGTCTGCTCGGGACGCCGTAAGAGGTCAGGAACCGTCTTGCTCGCGGCGTCGACGCCAGCGCTCTTCGGCGCGGTCCATCAGGCCGGTGCGGGGCTGCTTGGCTGGCTTGCCCCGCGGGGCAGGATGCCCGCTCGCGGTGGCGATCCCGAGGTCGCCGGGCTGAGGGGTGCGGCGCCAGTTGGTGATCGCCCAGATCGCCGAGGCGAGCATCACCACGAAGCCGAGGACACTGATCACGATCTGGGCCCGGGCGATGCCGACCGGCAGCATGGCCAAGCCGGCGAGGAAGCCGAGGGCACCGTACGCCGCTCGACGGCGGTAGCGTCCGCGCAGGTCAGAGCCACGGAGCGCTGTCGCGAACTTGGGATCCTCGGCATACAGCGCTCGCTCCATCTGCTCGAGCAGTCTCTGCTCGTGCTCCGAGAGCGGCACGGCTCCTCCTTGCAATGGTCCGGGTACGTGACCGATGACTACAGGGCCAGCATAAGCAGGCATCGGCGCAAGCGAAACCCGACTGAAGGAACGGTTCGAGCGCGTTCAACGTTCCCGACCGGCCCCGGGGGGCGTCGGACGCATCCGAGTCGGATCGTCCGCCTCCCGCCGGACGAGGGCAGCCGGCCGGACGGCCCCGCTGCCGAAGCGCCGCGAGGCCTGGTCGACCGCCTGATCCGCCTCTCGCCAGCCGCGTTCTGGGGCGTCCAGCAGCAGCTGCTCATCGACTGTGTCGGCTGCGACCAGCCCTTCGATCCGGACCCCGACCAGTCGGAGTCGAGCCCGGTCGAGCCGCAACGCGTCGAACAACGCACCTGCCACGGCGTACACCTCGCGGGTCACGTCGGTGGCTTCCCGCAACGTCTTGGACCGGGTGATGGTGGTGAAGTCGGCGAATCGGACCTTGATCGATACGGTGCGACCCCGGTAACCCTGCTGGCGAAGCCGGGCCGACACCTTCTCGCTGAGTCGGAGCAGCTCGCGCCGGATCACCGTGGGGTCATCGACGTCGGTGCCGAAGGTCTCTTCCGCGCCGATCGACTTCTCCGGCTCGTGCGGCACGACGCTCCGCGGGTCCTGTCCCCACGCCAGGGCAGCCAAGTGCTTGCCGGCCGCTTGGCCGAGGGCGCGCTCGAGGGTGGCGACCGGGGTACGGGCGATGTCCCCGACCGTTCGCAGCCCCAGCCGGGTGAGCTGTTCCTCGGTGCGCTCCCCCACTCCCCACAAGGCACCGACCGGGAGCGGGTGCAGGAATTCGACCACCCGGTCGGCCGGGACCACGAGCAGCCCGTCCGGTTTGGCCCGGGTCGAGGCGAGCTTGGCGACGAACTTCGTCGAGGCCACGCCCACCGAGCAGGTGATGCCCTGTTCGTCGTAGACCCGGGACCGGATCAGCTCAGCGATGTGTGCCGCGCCGCCGAGCCGCCGGAGCGCGCCCGCGACCTCGAGGAACGCCTCGTCGAGCGACAGCGGCTCCACCAGGGGGGTGATCGACCGGAAGATCTCCATCACCCCGGCTGACACCCGGGCGTACGCGGCGTGGTTCGGCTCAACGATGACAGCCTGCGGGCACATCCGACGGGCTCGGGTCATCGGCATGGCCGAGTGGATCCCGAACTGGCGCGCTTCGTACGTCGCGGACAGCACCACCCCACGGTTCCCGCCACCAACGATCACCGGCTTGCCCTTGAGCTCTGGCCGGGTGAGCAGCGAGACCGACGGGAAGAACGCATCCATGTCCACGTGCAGGACCGAGCAGCCGGAATCGTCGCCGCCTCCGGTCTGCGGAGCGTCGGGTCGGCGCAGCTGGCTGCGGCTCATCTGCTCATCTGGTTCATCCGGGCCATCATCCTCCCGAGCTGCCCGGGCTGGAGTGCCAAAGCTTGCGCGGCGCAGCCGAAGGCGACCCGTTCTTGACGTCCTCGCCCGGGGTGCCGACATCGGCGTAGGGAGACTGCCGGTACCCCGTGGGATGGACCAGCACCCGACGCTGACCCATGCCCCCTGCCGTCATCGGGCGATCACCTGGCCGGCTCACCACCGGGCGGGAGGAACGGGACTCAGCGGCTCCGGCGACCGCCTGCTCGAGCTCGGCGGCGGCCAGGTCGATGACCGGCGCGTTGATGATCGCCCAGGCCGCTTCGGGACCGCCGAGCTCCCAGGCCGTGAACAGTGCCGACATCTCCCACGCTCCGGTGGCCCGCACGCTGATCCCGCGTGATCCGGTGCGGCGGACATGGCCACGGACGACGAGCAGCCAGGAATGGAACACCGTGGCGGCATACGGGCCCTGGGCATCCTCGAAGAAGGTCGCGTCCGACGGACCGGTGGAGTCGTCGAGGGTGAGGAAGACCACCCGGCGACCGGATCGGATCGGTGGGGTCTGGGTCGCGACCTTCACTCCCGCGATGAGCACCTCGGCTTGACTGCGCTGACGCAGCAGATCGCGCGACCTGGTCACCCCCAGCGCCTGCAGCATCGGCGTGTAGAAGTCGACGACGTGCCGGCTCGCGTCGAGCCCGAGGACGTCGAGCTCGGCCCGGACCCGCTCGGCCCCCGTCATCTCGGGCAGGCCGGACGAGGGCAAGCCGGTGCTGCGGCGACTGCCTGGACCACTTGAACTGCCCTGGCCACCTGCGCTGCCTGGACCGCCTGGGCTGCCGTCGCCCGGGCCGAGCTCAAGGGCGAGCTGGACGTCGGGCTCTCGAACGGCAGCACTGGCCTGCGACTGGCGGGCCGCCGCAGCCACCGTCCCACCAACCCCGGTCCCACCAACCCCGGTCCCAGGAGCAGCCGTGGGCGGGGCTCCGGAACCGGCGTTGGAGCGGGCACGCGGCCGGCCCGGGTTCCAGCGGGCCAGGTCGGCCACCTGTAGCAGCAGGTCGCGGCGGGTGACCTGACCTCGGCGACGGACGGGCACAGGCGAACCGATGCCGTAGAGCGAGTCGAAAGCGCCGGCCACAACCAGCCTTTCGACCACGGGTCGGGCGATTCGGGCTCGGTGCCAGAAGTCGGACAGCGTGGCGTACTGCTGGCCGGCGACCACTCGGGCGACTTCGACCTCGGAGATGCCCTTGACGTCGGACAGGGACAGCCGGATGCCGTACTCGCGACCGTCCGGCAAGCCGGGGATCCCCTGTGGTCCCTCGCTCGGGGCCGGTCGGGGTGGGGCTCCGAGAATGCCTGGCGGTGGTTCGTCGTAGCGGCCCACCTTCTCGACGAGGTACTCGTCGGACGATGCGTTGACGTCGAGCGGAAGCACCGAGATCCCCAGCTGGCGGGCGTCGTCGAGGATCAACCGCTTGGGGTACATCCCCGGGTCGTGGGTCAGGACGCCGGCCAGGAATGCCGCCGGGTGGTGGGCCTTGAGCCAGGCGCTGTGGTAGGTCGGCAGGGCGAATGCCGCGGCGTGCGCCTTGCAGAACCCGAAGGAGGCGAACGCTCGCAGCACCTCCCAGACCTTCTCGACGACCGCGAGCGCGTATCCCCGCCGCAGGGCCAGCGGGTAGAACCACTCGCGGACCACTGGCTGGCTGTCGGGCGAGCCCAGGGAACGACGGACCTCGTCGGCCTCGGCCAGCGAGCAGCCGGTCATCACCGCCACGATCTGCAGCACC
>Ga0302299_10000217_pt1 | contig 28259 bp, 27 predicted proteins | sample III_Fen_N3_4_FD_198795 | JGI IMG/M metagenome (GOLD analysis project Ga0302299, IMG submission 198795) | Peat permafrost microbial communities from Stordalen Mire near Abisko, Sweden - III_Fen_N3_4 | ecosystem: Environmental > Terrestrial > Soil > Wetlands > Permafrost | place: Sweden: Abisko...
ACGTGCTGCTGGCCACGCTCCTCAGCCGCGACGACGTCGACGAGGCGGCGGCACGGCAGGCGGTGCTGGCGGCCCTCGGCACCGCGGAACGCCTGTTGACGTCGGCCGACCCGGTGACCGAGGCCCAGGTCGACGCCGTCACGCAGGGCTTTCGTGGACTGACGGCCCACCCGGACACCCTGCGTCGCATCATCGACGCGACGGCCAGCTACGTCGCCCGGGTCTCGGCCGTGGGCGTGGATCCCGTCGCCTCGGCGCGCCTGGCGGCTGCCCTCTGGAAGGCGCAGGCGGGCGGGTTCCTCGGTCAGGTCGAGGAGACCGAGACGGCCATCGCGGAGCAGTACGTCGTCGACGCCGGACTGCTGGACACGACGGGCGTCGATCCCCGCACACTCGAGTGGCTCGCGGGCACCCACATCAGGGCGGCCGTGCTGGCCCTGTGGGTGGGCGAACCGTCCGGCGGACAGCTCGACGTCGTCGGCACGTACGGCACCGGGCAGTCGTTGTCGGATCAGCTCGGCACCCGCACCCCCGTCGAAGGCTTCCCCCCGGTCGCCCTCCTCGACCTGCTCGTGACAGCGGACCGTGAGGTCTGCGTGGTGCTTCCCGTCCGCACCGCGACCCACGACTGGGGACTGCTGGCCATGCTCGGCGCCGTGGACTCCGTGTCCACGCGGGAGACCTACCAGCACTGGGCGAGCCTGCTGTGCACGGCGCTGGAGTCCCGTCGGCTGCAGGACGAGGTCCGCAAGAGCGCCCTGTACGACACCATCACCGGGCTGCCGAACCGCCGGCTCTTCCTCGACCGGCTCACCGACGCGATCGCCCGCCACGACCGGTCCGGCACTCCCTTCGCCGTGCTGTTCCTCGACCTGGACGGCTTCAAGCTGATCAACGACTCGCTGGGGCACCAGATGGGTGACCGGGTGCTGGCCGCGGTGGCCCACCGGATCCGGGGCCAGCTCCGGACCGTGGACACCGGCTCCCGGTTCGGCGGCGACGAGTTCGCGATCCTCCTGCAGGACACCGGCCCCGACGGCGCGCTCCTGGTGGCCCAGCGGGTGCAGGTCGCCCTGGCCCGGACGCTGGACCTGGACGGCGTCGACGTCTCGATCAAGGCCAGCCTGGGCATCGCCACCAGCGCGATGGAGTACGCGACGGGCGAGGACATCCTCCGCGACGCCGACGCGGCGATGTACCGGGTCAAGGCCGACGAGCCGGGAGCGATCGCGTTCTTCGACGAGGCGATGCGCGCCCGCAGTCTCCACCAGCAGCAGCTGCACTCCGAGATCGGCAGCGCCCTGGACGAGCACCAGTTCGAGGTCTTCTACCAGCCCATCGTGAACCTGGCCTCGGGCCGCACCGACCGGTTCGAGTCGCTGGTGCGCTGGCGGCACCCCCAGCGCGGCCTGCTGATGCCCGACGAGTTCCTTCCCGTGATGGAAGAGACCGGGCTGATCGTCGAGCTCGGGCACTGGATCCTGGACGAGGTCACCCGGCAGCTGGCGGAGTGGGGCCCGAAGGTCGTCAACGTGGCCGTCAACCTGTCCGACCGCCAGTTCTGGCACCGCGATCTGCTCCCCCAGGTCCTGGAGGCCCTCGCCCGACACGGCGTCACGCCCGACCGGTTGACCCTGGAGATCACCGAGGCCGTGCTGATGCGTCGCCCCGAGGCGGCGTTGACGAAGATGCACGAGCTGCACGACGCCGGGCTTCGCCTGCACATCGACGACTTCGGCACCGGGTACTCGTCCCTGGAGACCCTGCACCGGTTCCCCGTGGACGCCTTCAAGATCGACCGCTCGTTCCTGCGCAGCCTCGCCAGCGGTGACCACACGACCGAGCTGATCACCGCCCTCGTCGGCCTGGGCAGGTCCCTGGGGCTGGCCGTGGTCGCCGAGGGCGTCGAGACCGGTGACCAGCTCGCCTTCCTCCAGAGCATCGGCTGCGCGACCGGCCAGGGCTACCTGTTCATGCCGGCGGTCAGCAACGACGTCGTGCGCAACCTGCTCGACGCGACCTGGCCGATCAGGGTCCGGACGGGCGCTCCCGCCTCCGGTGGTTTGGGTCGACGCCCGCCCCCCCAGCGCGAACCGGTCGGCCCGCACGTCGTCGCTCACCAACCGCTCGATCGTGGTGAAGCGGCCGCGCGGCGTCGTGCGCGTCGGCGATATCTCTGAGAGAAATGTCCGTGGCGGTGTCGGATCGGGGCAGTGCCGTTCGTTGCAGGGGTGAGAGGCGGCCACGCCGCGTGGCCCGCGCGCTGAGCGACAAGGAGACCGAGCCATGCCGAAGTATCTGCTGTCCGTCTACGGACCCGCCGAGCGCAACGAGTTCGGGGACTACCCGAGCAAGGAGGCCATGCTCCAGGCGTTCGAGGACACCGGGGCGTTCAACGACCGACTCGTGGCCGAGGGCTACTTCGTCTTCGCCGACGGGCTGGAGCAGGCGACCACCGCCACCGTCGTCGACGGTCAGGGCGACCAGCCGGTCTTCACCGACGGGCCGTACCTGGAGTCCAAGGAGTACCTCGGTGGCTTCTGGGTCATCGAGGCTCCGGACCTGGACGTCGCGCTGCGACTCGCGGCGGAAGGTTCGAAGGCCTGCCGGGGCAAGGTCGAGGTGCGGCCGTTCCAGACGGAGGAGTCCTTCCGGGCGCTGCTCGAAACGTGACGGAACCGACCGCCGCCGAGGCGATCACCCGGGCCCACCGCCAGGAGTGGGCCCGGGTGGTCGCCACCCTGACCCGGCGCTTCGGCGACCTCGACACCGCGGAGGAGGCCGCCGCGGAGGCCTTCGCGACCGCGGTCGAACGCTGGCCGCACGACGGCGTCCCCCCGAACCCCGGTGCGTGGCTCACCACCACCGCCACCCGCAAGGCCATCGATCGGCTGCGCCGGGAGTCCCGCCGCGCCGACAAGTACCGGGAGGCTCACCTGGTGTTCGACGACGATCCCCCCGAGCCGCCAGGCGTCGTCGACGACGACCGGCTCCGGCTGATCTTCACCTGCTGCCACCCGGCGCTCTCGCCGGAGGCCCGGATCGCGCTCACCCTCCGGATGGTCGGCGGACTGACCGTGACGGAGATCGCCCGCGCCTTCCTGGTCCAGGAGGCGACGATGGGTCAGCGCATCACCCGGGCGAAGGCCAAGATCACCGCCGCCCACATCCCCTTCCGGGTCCCGACGGCACAGGACCTGCCGGCGCGGCTCGACAGCGTCCTGACCGTGCTGTTCCTCGTGTTCAACGAGGGGTATCTCGCCACCGGAGCCGGGAGCGATCCCGTCCGCCACGACCTCGTCGCCGAGGCGATCCGGCTCACCCGCCTGGTGCAGGAGCTGGTCGTCGCCCCCCTCGGCGGGGCCGGCGAGGTGACCGGGCTGCTGGCGCTGATGCTCCTCACGGAGGCCCGTCGCCCCGCCCGCATCTCCGTGTCGGGGGAGCTGGTCACGCTCGACGAGCAGGACCGTGGCGCCTGGGATCGCCACCTGATCGAGGAGGGCCATCGGCTGGTGCATGAGCGCCGTGCCGCCGTCGCCGCGGGCGGCCCGGCTCCCGGCCGGTACCAGCTGCTGGCCGCGATCAACGCCGTGCACACCGATGCCCGCAACGCGCGCGACACCGACTGGTCGCAGGTCCTTGCCCTCTACGACCGGCTGGTGCGCGTCGATCCCTCACCGGTGGTCGCGCTCAACCGCGCGGTCGCCGTTGCCGAGGTGGACGGACCCGACGTCGCGCTGGCCCTGGTCGACCGCCTGCCGCTCGAGGGCTACCACGCCTTCCACGCGACCCGCGCCGAGCTGCTGCGTCGCCTGGGCCGCGGCCAGGAGGCGCGCGACGCCTACGACCGCGCCCTCGAGCTCGCCGGCAACACGGCCGAGGTCGCCTACCTCAGCCGTCGCCGCGGCCAGCTCGGCACGCTCAACGATGCAGGTCGAAGCGGTCCAGCTCCATCACGGTGACCCAGGCGGCGACGAAGTCGTCGACGAACATCTGCGCGGCGTCGTCGGACGCGTACACCTCGGCGACCGCCCGGAGCTCGGCGTTGGAGCCGAACACCAGGTCGGCGCGGGTGCCGGTCCACGTCCTGCCGGTGGCCGCGACGGTTCCGACGAACCGGGTGGACGTCTCGTCCACCGCGTGCCACTCGACGCCCAGGTCGAGCAGGTTGACGAAGTAGTCGTTGGTCAGCACGCCCGGCCGCTCCGTGAGCACCCCCACGTCGGACCCGTCCCACGTGGCGCCGAGCACGCGCAGGCCGCCCACCAGGACGGTCGTCTCCGGGGCGCTGAGCGTGAGCAGGTTGGCCTTGTCCACGAGCAGGGCCTCCGCCGGCAGCGACACGTCCGCGGCGAGGTAGTTGCGGAAGCCGTCGGCCTTCGGCTCGAGGAAGCCGAAGGAGTGCACGTCGGTCTGCTCCTGCGTCGCGTCCACGCGGCCCGGGGTGAACGGCACGCTCACGTCGTGGCCGGCGGCCTTCGCCGCGGCCTGGACGGCCGCCGATCCGGCGAGCACGATCAGGTCGGCCAGCGAGATCGCCTTGCCCGGGGCGCCGGCATTGAACGTCTCGGCGATCGCCTCCAGGACCGCCAGCACCGGAGCCAGCCGGTCCGGGTCGTTCACCTCCCAGCCGGCCTGCGGCGCCAGCCTCAGGCGGGCACCGTTCGCGCCGCCACGGCGGTCGCTGCCACGGAACGACGACGCCGCGGCCCAGGCCGTGCGGACCAGCTGCGGGACGGTCAGCCCGGAGGCGAGCACGGCCGCCGTCAGCGCCGCGACGTCGTCGGCGTCCACCAGCGCGTGGTCGCGCGCGGGAAGCGGGTCCTGCCACAACAGCTGCTCGGCCGGGACCTCGGCCCCGACGTAACGGCTCGTCGGCCCGAGGTCGCGGTGCGTGAGCTTGAACCAGGCCCGGGCGAATGCGTCGGCGAACTCCTGGGGGTGGTCCCGGAAGTGGAGCGAGATCTTCTCGTACGCCGGGTCGACGCGCAGCGCGAGGTCCGAGGTCAGCATCCGCGGCTCCCGTGTGCCGTCGCCGAACGACTCCGGCACCAGGCCCGAGCCGCCGCCGTTCACCGGGCGCCACTGCTTGGCGCCCGCCGGGGAGTCGAACAGCTCCCACTCGTAGCCGAAGAGGATGTGGAAGAACTCGTTGTCCCACCGGGTCGGGTGGTAGGTCCACGTGACCTCCAGACCGCTGGTGATCGCGTCGATGCCTTTGCCGGTGCCGTACCGGGAGGTCCAGCCCAGGCCCAGCTGCTCGATCGGCGCGACCTCCGGCTGGGGGCCGACCGCGTCGGCGGGCCCGGCGCCGTGGGTCTTGCCGAACGTGTGACCGCCGGCGATGAGCGCCACGGTCTCCTCGTCGTCCATGGCCATCCGGGCGAAGGTCTCGCGGATGTCACGCGCCGAGGCGAGCGGGTCCGGCTGCCCGTTGGGCCCCTCCGGGTTCACGTAGATGAGGCCCATCTGCACCGCGGCGAGCGGGTTGGCCAGCTGGCGGTCGCCGCTGTGGCGCGCATCGCCCAGCCACTCGTCCTCCGGGCCCCAGTAGACGTCGTCGTCGGACTCCCAGGCGTCGACGCGACCGCCGGAATAGCCGAAGGTGGCCAGGCCCATCGACTCCAGGGCGACGTTGCCGGCGAGCACGATCAGGTCGGCCCAGCTCAGCGCCTTGCCGTACTTCTTCTTCACCGGCCACAGCAGGCGCCGCGCCTTGTCCAGGCTCACGTTGTCCGGCCAGGAGTTCAGCGGCGCGAACCGTTGCTGCCCCGACCCGGCGCCACCCCGACCGTCCTGGACGCGGTAGGTGCCGGCGCTGTGCCAGGCCATCCGGATCATCAACGGGCCGTAGTGACCGAAGTCGGCGGGCCACCAGTCCTGCGAGGTCGTCTGGACCGCCGCGATGTCCCGCTTGACCTCGGCGAGGTCCAGCGCAGCGAACGCGCCGGCGTAGTCGAAGTCGGCGCCCAGCGGGTTGGCCACCGCGGGGTTCTTCGCCAGGACCTTGAGGTTCAGGCGCTCGGGCCACCAGCGCGCGTTGGTGGGCCTGCCGGCCGGGCCGTCGCCGTGGGCGACCGGGCATCCGGTGGCCGAGGCGGCGCTCGCGGGGGCGGTGGCTGAGCCCGCGCCGGAGGGGCCAGTGGCGGCGGTCGGACCGGTGGGGGTCGGATCGGCGATGGTCGGCGCTGTGCTGGTCGAGGTGTCGGGGGTCGAGACGGCCTTGCCGTCGTCCACGTCGGTCATGGTGCTCCCTTGAGCGAGGCGGCCGCGGCCCTGAGGCCCGCAGCCCGCCGCCGCGCAGCCCGTGCCCGAGACTCGAGCCGTGGGCCTGCGCGTTTCGACCGTAACCCCCCGTGGTGACGACCGCAGCGGCTGCGCCGGACCGCCTCGAGCCACTCACCCGGCCCTTGCCGCGCTGACGCCGCTCACTGCTTGTCGTGGATCGTGACGGTGTACCCGTCCGGGTCGGCGAAGCCGAACGTCCGCCCGAACGGCCCGTCGAAGGGCGGCACGACGATGGGCACGCCGGCGGCGTCGAGCGCGTCGTGCAGGGCCTGCGCGTCCGTGCTGTGCAGCCACAACGCCACGCCGTTGCCCGGGCGCCCCGCCGCGTCCAGGTCGACCTCCGGCTGAACGTCCCGCACCGCGAACGGCACCGGCGTCGTGGCGAACACCACCGCGTGCGGCGGGCTGAACGGAGCGCGACGCAGGCCGAGGCGGTCCTCGTAGAAGGCGGCCGCTCGCCCCAGGTCGCGCACCTGCAGGGCGATGAAGTCGGGTCCGGTGACGGTCATGATGTTCTCCCTCGTATGTCAATGTCCTGACATCGCTCACTGTATGTCAGGATGCTGACATGGCGCACCAGGAGACCCTCGGTCCGGTGGAGAACGCGGTCGGCTATGTGCTCAAGCAGGCCGCCGTGGCACTGCGGAGCGCCATGGACGCCGCGCTGCGCCCGCTGCACCTGACCGTTCCGCAGTACTCCTGCCTCGAGCTGCTCGGGCAGCGTCCAGGCCTGTCGAACGCCGAGCTCGCTCGCGGGGTCTTCGTCAGCCGCCAGTCGATGAACCTCGTCCTGCGCGGGCTCGAAGAGCGAGGTCTCGTCATCCGCCCCGCCATCGCTCCGCACGGCCGCGAGCTGCCCACCGAGCTCACGCCCGCCGGCCGCGTCAGCTTGGAGGCGGCCAGCGCGGCCGTGCTCGCCGTCCAGACGACGATGTGCGCCGGCCTGACGCCCGCCCGCCAGCAGGCCCTGCTCGACGCCCTCCTCGTCTGCATCCGCAACCTCGGCGACGGTTCCTGACCCGCCCCTTCAGAGTCGGGGGTCGATCGGCTCCGACTCCAGGGCGAGGATCGCGAAGACCGCCTCGTGGACCCGCCAGATCGGCTCGCCCGCCACGAACCGCTCGAGGGCCTCCAGGCCGAGCGCGTACTCGCGCAGGGCGAGTGATCGCTTGTGGCCGAGGTTGCGCGACCGCAGGCGCTCGAGGTTGGCCGGCTCGGTGTAGTCCGGGCCGTAGATGATCCGGAGGTACTCGCGGCCCCGCACCTTCACCCCGGGCTGTGCCAGACGACGTCGTCCGGCCACGAGGTTGGCCAGCGGCTTGACCACCATGCCCTCGCCACCGGCGCCGGTGAGGCTCTCCCACCACGTGATGCCGGCGGCGACCGAGTCGTCGTCGGTGACGTCGACGATCAGGCGGCGCGTCGTCTGCAGGAGCCCGGCGGGGTCGCCGGCCACGAGCCGGTCGGCGACGTCCAGGTGCCAGCCGTGGTCGCGGTCGGCGAACGTGGCGCCCTCGGCGGCGAGCAGCTGGAACGGGGCCAGGCGGATGCCGCTCAGCCCATCGACCGGCCACACGTACCGGCGGTAGGCCTCGCCGATCGTCTCACCCGGGGGGACCGCGAGGTCATCGATTTGCCCCTGCTCCATGCCGGCCCCCGCGCGCGCCATCTCAGGACCACGCTTCGTCCGCCGACCGCGGTCCCGGCCCGCGCGGAGCGTCGGCCGCGACCGCGACTAGGGTGCCGGTGGCGCGCCTCTGGTGATCGTCGGGGTCTCGCCGTTTTCACCCCAACGCCGGGGCTACCCAGGATCGTTGTCCCGGCGACAGGGACGAGCACCGCAGGCAGGGAGACGTCGTGCCAAGGCCGTGGGAACACCAGTTGGACCAAGTGGCGCGCGAACGCTACCCGCGCCTGGTCGCGCACGCCGCGCTGGTCACGGGTTCCATGAGCGACGCACCGGACCTGGTCCAGGAGGCGCTGATCGCGACCTTCCGCTCCCGCGCGAGGTTCACCAGCGTCGAGCAGGCGGAGGCCTACGTGCGGCGGGCCATCGCGTCGCGGGCGATCGACGCGGTACGACGCCGGCAACGTGAACGAGTGGTCGCGTGGCGCTCGGCCGCCGAGCCGCGCCGGGTCGAGACCGTCGAACCCCTGGGGCCGGGACGCGACGTGCTGCAGGCCCTCGCCCTGCTGAGCCCCCGCGAGCGCGCCTGCGTGGTGCTGCGGCAGATGGAAGACCTGTCGGTCGCCGAGACCGCCGCGGCCCTCGGCCTCAGTGAGGGCTCGGTCAAGCGGTACACCGCCGACGGCCTCGCGCGCCTGGCGCAGAGCCTCGGCGCGTCCGCGCACACCGGCGAGACGGTCCCTGTGCGGCGTCCCATCGCGACAACCGTCGAGCAGGCGCGTCGCACAACACCGCCGACGACGACGAACCGGGAGGGCACACGATGAACGACCTCGGCGAACTCCTGCACAGCGCCCGCGACGCCATCGCCCACGCGAGCGGCCCCATCCCCGAGCGTGACCTGCAGCACGTCCACGCCGTCGTGCGGCGCGCACGCATCCAACGCCACACCGTCGAATCCTTCGGCGCCGCCGCCTTCGCCGGCGTCATCGGCGTCGGCGCCTGGACCGCCTACGGCCACGGCAGCCGCGAACCCGTCACCCCCGCCTCCACCAGCCCGACCTCGTCGCCGACCAGCAAACCCACTCCAACCCCCACACCGACGCCCGAGTCGCCGGCGGCGATGCCCACCACGACGGCGGTCAGCGCGGTCGAGGACACGAAGCGGCAGTGGTTCCGGATGGGCGGTCAGGTCTTCGCGGACGCGCCGCTGGCGACGTTCCCCGTCTCCGCTTCCGCGGACAAGGGGCTTCCTGGTTGCACGGACGAGCAGTTCGCCTGGCTGACGAAGTACGGGCTCGCTGCACGCGGAGGAATCTCCCTGAACGAGATCGGCGCGGGCGAGGGCATCGCCCCGGAACTGGAGTACAAGTTGACCAACGTCGCGACGTCCGGCGCCGTCAGCGTGCGCAACCTGCGGGTCGAGGGCTCGTTCACCAGCCAGAACCCGCCCCGCTTCACCTTCGCCTGCGTCAACGGCGGGATCGGCGGGGACGAAGCGCCCTACTGGGAGCTCGCCACGATCGGTGACTCGTCGCCGGCGACCTACGTCGTGGCCCCGGCTGCTGACGGCTATTGGAATGCCGACGAGAAGCTCGACCCGGCTCTCGTCGGTGCGCCGTTCACGGCGAACCTGGAGCCGGGCGGGGCACTGGAGCTGAACCTCATACTCAAGTCTCCTGACTCGTCGCGGGACTTCCGCGGCCGGATCGTCGGCGACGTCGTCATCGGCGACCAGACCTACCGGGAGGTGCTCGATGAGGGATTCCTCCAGACGGCGCCGGCGAGCCTCAGAACGGTCTTCGCCATCGCGGGGTTCGGTCGCCTGTTCTGCTTCACCGACGAGGCGACGTACCAGCAGGCCCACTACGAGGGCGTCGCCGGGGGGAGCTACGAGAGTCTGGCGCCGTACGAATGCACCCCCCAAGCACTCGCCGACCTGGTCGCCGCGGCGCAGTAGGCCGCCCGGCGCGGCGGCCGCTACGGGCCGTGCGCGACGTGCGCGACGTGCGCGACGTGCGCGACGTGCCGTCTTCCCATCGCGGTCGGCCGCCGCGAGGCGCGGTCCACCGCCCGGACCTGCATCGCCTGCGCGTCGGATGGTGCTCGCCGGAGGACGGGGCCAGCCTGAGGGGACTGGGGAGCCGCCCCGTCCAGAACTGGCACCGTCGTCACGGGCGGCCGATAGCCTGCGGTCATGAGCGGCACCGCACCTCCGGGCTGGTACGGCGACCCCTGGGGGCAGGCCGCCGAGAGATTCTGGGACGGCGCGCGGTGGACGCCGAGCGTCTCCAGTGGCGCCATGGCCATGCGTCCGCGACTGCCGGACGGGGCGCCCATCTACGGTGCGAGCATCTGGCTGCTGGCACTGTTGCCCCTGATCAGCGCTGTCACCCTGTGGTTCATCCGGATCGACGTGTCGTCGCTGGCCGACTCCCTCACGTCCGGCGGGAGCACTTCGGTCGGCCTCGTCAACCCGTACTCGATGTTCGGCACCGGCTACTGGGTGGCCATGCTCCTGAGCCTCGCGCTCCAGGTGGTGCTCATCGTCCTGGCCTACCGCGACCACCAGCACCTCGCCCGCCTGGGGGCGGTGCGCCCATTCCACTGGGCGTGGGCCTTCCTCGGGAACATCGTGTACGTCATCGGCCGAAGCGTGGTCGTGCGCAAGGTCGCCGCGCCTCGCGGACTTGCCCCGATGTGGGCGGCCATCGCCGTCTATGCCGTCACCCTTGTCTCCACCGGCATCTGGATGGCGGTCTTCATCGGATCGCTCGCCCAACAGCTGCCCGCTGCGACCAACTAGTCCCCCAGGATGGACTAGTGATGATCGAGCTCGAGCTGGCCGACTGGCGCCGCGCGGTCGCCGAGCTCTACTCGTCGGTCCGCAACGAACGCGATCCCGCCACGGCGCACCAGCTGTGGCGCGCCGGCCGTGACCGGCTGTTCCGCACACACCCGCAGAGCCCGTTGTCGGACGACGATCCCCTGCGCGCCACCGGGTTGCCCTCCTGGCCGTACGACTCCGCTCTGCGCTTCGAGCTTCCTTTGGAATCGGCCGACCCCCACGAGCTGGCGGTGCCCACGGACGGCGACGGCCTGACCCGGATGCGGCGCATCGGCCGCGTTCGGCTGCCCGCGCCGCTCGACGCCACCCTGGACGTCTGGTGGCTGCACCAGTACGGCGGAGGGCTGTTCCTCCCGGTTCGCGACGGCACCGCGGGCACGACGAGCTACGGCGGCGGCCGATACCTCCTGGACACCGCCAAGGGCGCCGACCTGGGCGGGCACGACGATCTGCTCGTCCTGGACCTCAACTTCCTGTACCACCCGTCGTGCCGCTACGACCCGGCGTGGCAGTGCCCGCTCGCTCCGCGTGGCAACACGATGACCGCCGAGATTCGCGCCGGCGAGCGGTACGACGCGCCGGGTGATGGACCGCTCCCGCGCACCGAGGCCGAGCAGCCGGTCTGAGCGTCCTGATCGCCGTCCACGCAGGGGCCGCCGGGCGAACGCCGCAGGTCATGGCTACGTTGGCGTCATGACCCCTCCCCCGCCGGCGGCGGACGTCAAGCGCCGCGCCGGCTGGCTGCCTGACAACCAGGACGCGCTGGAAGCCTGGCTCACCGGGCACCGCGAGCGCGTCGAGGCCAAGGGCGAGCGCGAGCTGCATCCGGTCGTCCAGGAGTTCGCGGACCTGATCGACCACGACCCAGTGCTGCGCATGTACGCCGAGCGGATGATCGCGCAAGTGCCGAGCGGCAAGGCCTACACCAAGCGGCACCTGGAGAGCGTGGATCAGCTGCTGCGGCTGATCGACGAGGTGCTGACCATGGCGCCGGAGTTCGGCGACGACAGCGTGACCATCCCGCTGGGCGCGATCCTGGACTGGACCACAGGGACCGAGGCCGGGTTCGCCTTCTACCGCGACCCCCGGGTCAACGGGATGCTCAAGAAGATCCTCACCGTCTGGTGCGACTTCCTGAGCAGCCCGGACTCGCTGTACGTGCTCAACGACTCCGACACCGGATGGACGTCGGAGGCGGCCCGGCGGACGATCGGCATCGAGCAGTACTGGCACGACGCCGCGGACCCGCACTGGGGCTTCACCTCGTGGAACGACTTCTTCACCCGGCGGTTCCACGCTGCCGCCCGGCCGGTCGCGGACCCGGACGACGACTCGGTCATCGTCAGCGCCTGCGAGTCGACGCCGTACGCCATCAAGGCCGACGTCCAGCGCCGGGACCGGTTCTGGCTCAAGTCCCAGCCGTACTCGCTCGACGACATGCTGGCGAACGACGAGTCGGCCGGCCAGTTCGTCGGCGGAACCGTCTACCAGGCCTTCCTCAGCGCAACGAACTACCACCGCTGGCACGCACCCGTGGCCGGCACGATCGTGCGCGCGTTCGTCCGTGACGGCACGTACTACTCGGAGGCGGACTCCGAGGGCCCGGCCGCCGTGGAGCCCATGAACTCCCAGGGCTACCTGGCCCACGTCGCGACGCGGGCGATCATCCTGATCGAGGCCGACAACCCTGCGATCGGTCTGGTGGCGGTCGTCCCCGTCGGCATGGTCGAGGTCTCCTCCTGCATCATCGCGCCGGAGATCACCGCGGGGCATCACGTGGCCAAGGGCGACGAGATCGGGCACTTCCAGTTCGGCGGTTCGACGCACTGCCTCGTCTTCCGGCCCGGCGTCATCGCTGACTTCAGCCTCGACGCGCTCCCCCAACCGGAGAACCCGGACGCGCCGCTGGTGCTCGTGCGCTCGAAGCTCGCGACCGCCACCGCCTGAGCCCTGGGATGTGGTCGGTGTCGTCACCCTCGCTGGTCCCACGATCCAGGAACAGACTGCGCAGGCCCCGCGCAACTGTGTCGCGGTCGTCGAGGCCGGCGGAGGAACGCGGGAGGACATCGTCCACGTCAACGTCCTGCTCGCGAACCCGGCCGACTTCGCCGGCATGAACGAGGCGTACGCAACGATCTTCCCCACGAATCAGCCGACTCGCGCAGTCGCCAAGCTCGGGGTCGAGATTGCCGACGTGCGGGTGTCGATCATGGTGACCGCGCAGCTGACGGACTGATCCCGAACATCTCTTGACAGTATTTCTTGTCAAGGGCACAGTGGGCGTCATGCACGACGTCGAGGTCATCGAGAGCGCGGGGGCAGCTGCTGCCGCGCTGGACCCGGTCCGGTCCCGGCTGCTCGGCGAGCTGGCCGTCCCGGCGTCCGCCGCCGGGCTCGCCGCCCGGGTCGGCATCACTCGGCAGAAGGTCAACTACCACCTCAAGGCGCTCGAGGCGCACGGCCTGGTGGAGCTGTCCGAGGAGCGCCGGCACGGCGGCATCACCGAACGGGTGCTGCAGGCGTCCGCGGCGTCGTACGTCGTGTCACCAGCGGCGCTCAGCGCGTCCGCGGCGGATCCCGACGCCAACGCCGACCACCTCTCCGCGGGCTACCTCGTCGCGCTGGCCGGTCGGCTGGTGCGCGAGGTCGGCGCCCTGGCCCGCCGGGCCGGCACAACCGGCACTCGCCTGCCGACGCTGACCATCGACACGCGGATCGGCTTCCGGTCGGCCGCCGACCGGGCCGCCTTCGCCGACGACCTCACCGCCGCGGTGCTCGACCTGGCCGCTCGCTACCACCACGACGACGGGCACCCGTACCGGCTCGTCGTCGCCGCCCACCCCGTTCCCGAGGAGGACTCATGAGCACGCTCGTCAACGTCCCGTACCGCCTGGAGTTCAGCGTCGAGGTCCCGGGCACCCCCGAGCAGGTGTGGCAGGCCATCGCCACCGCCCAGGGCATGAGCGCCTGGTTCGCGCCGACCGAGATGGAGGAGCGGGAGGGCGGTTCCCTGCACTTCACCATGGGTCCGGAGATGGGCTCGGACGGTCGGGTCACCGGCTGGGACCCGCCGCGTCGCCTCGTCTACGAGGAGGACTGGGCGGCCCTGATGGGCAAGGACCCGGACTCGCTCAGCCCGCTGACGTCGGAGTTCGTCGTCGAGGCGCAGTCCGGCGGCACCTGCGTGGTGCACGTGACGACCAGTGGCTTCGGGATCGGTGCCGACTGGGAGTCGCAGTGGTGGGACACCCTCGCGCCCGGCTGGATGCCGTTCTTCGACAACCTGCGCCTCTACCTGGCGCACTTCCCCGGCCAGCAGGTCACCGAGCTGGAGGTCACCGCCTCCCACCCCGTCGGCGCGGACGCCCTCTGGTCCACCCTGCGCGACGCGCTCGGCCTGGGCGACGAGGGCGCGACGGTCCAGGTGCGCGGCCTGACGGGCACCGTCGAGCGGGTCAGTGAGCGCCAGGCGCTCGTCCGGCTCGCCGCGCCGTTGCCCGGGATGCTCAACGTCTACGCCCACGACTGGGGCGACGGCAAGGCGACGGCCGGGGTCCGGGCGTACCTGTTCTCCCCCGACGCCGCGGACTACGTGCGGCGCGAGCAGCCCGCCTGGCAAGCCTGGCTGCAGGGGCTCTCCGTCCCGGCCTGATCCCCTCGGCTCACTCGGGTCGCATCGGCGACCGCCACACCGTGACGGCCAGTGCAACGAGCCACAGCGACATCCCGCCGACCTGGATGCGCTGCGCGATCCCGAGCTTGTAGTCGCCGGTCAGGTTGTCGGCGATCATCATCCACGCGCTCGTCGCGGCCGTGACGATGAGCAGCGCCAATCCGAGGGTGCGCAGCAGCGGCCACCGGCGGTAGCGGAATGCCGCCCAGGTGAAGGCGATCATCGCGACAAGAATCGACACGACGGCGATGGTGCTCGTCAGCGCATGGATGTGGTGGAGCTGCGGGAACAGCCCGCTGGGTTCACCGGCGCACGGGGAGACCGGCGTCGGGACGCAGGTGACGGGGAAACGCGAGTCGGCGATCGTGGCGCCGCCGAACACCCCGACCGCCACCCAGCCGACCGTCGTGAGCGCCCTGCGAGGGAGCAGCAGCAGACCAGAGATCGCCGCGAGCACCATCAGCGCCCCCGAGAGGGTGTCGGCCCACGAGAACACCCCGCGATAGGGACGGCCGAGGGCCTCCAGCTCGCTGAGGAAAGAGTTGGTGGGGTTGAGCCCCGTGGGGAGCACGAACTCGAGAACCCATGACGAGTAGACGATGCCGCCGAGGGCGATGGCGGACGCGAGCGCTGCCCGGGCCCAGCTCTTCACCAGGCAGACAGTAGCGACCGCACCCCGGCCCGACGACCCGCCCGATGTGGGGCGCGGTCGGGCGGGACCGTGACACGCCTGAGCACCAGGTCCGCCCGGGCCTTCGTCCCGCTCACACCAGTTCGACGCGGTCCGCCTGTGGTCCTCGATCGCTCAGTCGCACCTGGTACCGGACCCGATCGCCCTGGCTCAGCGCCTCGACGCCTCGGAGCACCGACACGTGCACGAACAGGTCCGCGCCTCCCGCGTCCGGGGCGATGAAGCCGAAGCCCCGATCCGCGTCGTAGCGCGCGACCACGCCCTCGCCGCCGCGCGCCGGGACGCCGGATGCCTCCTGGTGCCCCGACCGACCGCGGGGCGTCGACGCCGCAGGCGCGCCCCGAGGTGTCGAGCCGTGCGCGAGGTGCACGTCGCGAGCCTGCGGGCCCTTCTCGCCCATGGCGACGTCGTATGTCACCCGGTCCCCCTCCTGCAGCCCGGAGAGTCCGCCGGCCAGGTCCCGGATGTGGACGAAGACATCCCGGTCGCCCGATTCGGGGGTGATGAACCCGAAGCCCTTGTCCCCGTCGTACCAGGACACGGTGCCGTCCGCCCCGTCGGACGCCACGGCCTGCTGAGCAGCCTGGGGCCCCAAAGGCAGCAGATGGTCTGCCTGCGGGCCCTTCTCCCCGTCAACGACGAGGAATGCCACCCGCTGCCCCTCCGAGACGACGCCGCCCCCGACGATGGCCGAGCTGTGCACGAAGATCTCGCCACCGCCGCCGTCGGGCGTGATGAAGCCGTACCCCTTGGCCGGCTCGTACCAGGCGACCGTGCCGAGCACGCCCACCGGGGTGTCGGCGGCCTGGTCACCCGTCACCCTGACCCGGCGTGCCTGCGGGCCGCGGTCCCCCTCACCGATCTCGAACTCCACCGCCTGCCCCTCCCGGAGCAGCCTCGTCCCGTTGTCGCTGACGATCTCGGACGCATGCACGAACAGGTCCTCTGCGTCCGGCCCGAGGGCAATGAAACCGAACCCCCGGTCGGCATCGAACCAACGGACGGTTCCCTCGGGCACGGCTGACTCCTTGTCGAAGCGACGGTCGGTGAACACCTAGTGTCCCCGATCGGACTGCGACAAGCGCCCGGCGTCAGACGGTGCTCACACGGTCGTGGCACGCGCCCCCGCCGACGACGTCGGGGGTCGCCGACGCCCCGATGCGCTCCCGCCTCCCCGCGGCTTCGCTTCATCTCTCTCGCCCGATGTTGCGCCCAATCGCAGCCTCGTTGGCCGAGCGGCGTGCCGGCCGAGGGATGCGCCTCACCGCGCGCGGGTGGTGAGCCCCGCCGGGTACGGTCCGTCCATGACTGGGCGCGCTGACGGAGAAGTGGCCGATTGGGCCCTCGTCTCCGCTGTGGCTGCGCCCAGCGCCCTGATCGGGGGGTGGACCCTTGCCGCGTCACAGCAGCCGTCGTTTGATGCGGTCCGCGAGACGATCAGCGCGCTGGCCGCCTCCGGGGCGACCGCGCCGTGGATCATGTCGGCCGCGCTGGCGGGCACCGGGATCGCGCACATCGTCACGGCCGCTGGCCTGCGACCTGTACCGCGCGCCGCGCGGGCTCTGCACGCGCTCGGCGGCGCCGCGACCGTTGTGGTCGCAGCCCTGCCGGTGGACGTCTGGCCGCAGGCCCATGGGGCTGCGGCGGTTGTCGCCTTCGGGGCGCTGGCCGTCTGGCCGGCCTTCGCCTGGCGCCGTGGCGGTTCCGGTGTCCTGCGCCCTGTCGTCGCTGCTGGCGCGGCGACCGCTTTGGTTGGGCTGCTCGCGCTCTTCGTTGCTGAGCTTCAGGGTTGGACCCCTGACGGCGGGGCGGCGACGGGCCTGGCCGAGCGCGCCGCCGCCGGCGCCCAGGCGCTGTGGCCCCTGGTGGTGGTTGTGGCGTTGAGGTCCGCACCAACCGTCCCGGTGCGCTCCTCAGCTCCATGATGACGATGGCGGCGCAGCTCACGTCGGCCACCCTTCCGGTGCCACACGTGCCTCGTCGCCGCCGTATCCACGGTCGGGCGGCCGCTCGTCTCTGCTTGAGCGCTCACGGCATCTGCGGGCGCCTCGCAGTCCGGACAGCGGGCGACGACGTCCGACGCACTCCTGACACAGGACGGCCGTCGTCCAGGGCCGCGACACAGGAAGGCCGCCGTCCAGGCGAGTGGACGACGGCCTTGATGTCACCCGCCCCGCGCGAACGCGAGGCAGGTTGGTGGAGGTGGCGGGAATCGAACCCGCGTCCGATGACGCTAAACCAGGACTTCTCCGGGCGCATTCTGCTGTGATTTTCTCAGCCCCCACGATCACGCAGACAAGTCGTGGACGGGCTCAGTCATCTAAAAGTCCCCGCAGCCCCGATGACGAGGGTTACGAGCAGTGGCTCTCTTGATGACGCCAGGAACCGGGACGAGAGCGTTCCCGGGCTGACGGACTACGCAGCTCGCTCAGGCGGCGAGGGCGAAGTCGGTGCGCTGAGTATCGGCACCTATGGGTTTGCACGGAGCGTTAGCGAGATAACCGTGCATCCTCGGCCCGCTTCTCCTGGATCGACGACCACCGTCGAAACCGATCACCCCCATGTTCAGTTATCAAGATCGCCCGGACCTGTGCGGGTCCGTCGGAGCCCCTCGCGGAGCCCCCGGCGACGCCTACTAGCCTACGTGACAACCCGGCCCCCGTCCCCGGCATTCCTCGAAGGGTCTCCCCCGTGACCGTCACCGCCCTGGTCCGCCCGCCCGTCGACGCCCTGGACTCCGGCGTCGTCGACCACATCGAGAAGGTCCCGGTCGACGTCGCCCGCGCCCGCCGGCAGTGGGCCGGCTACGTCGACGCCCTGCGGGACGTCGGCTGGCGCATCGTCGAGGTGCCCGCCTCCCCCGCCCACCCCGACTCCGTGTTCGTCGAGGACGCGGCGGTGGTGTGGGGCCGGTGCGCCGTCGTCGCCCGCGCCGGGCACCCGTCGCGCCGTGGCGAGCAGGCGGCGCCGGCGGCGGCGCTGGCCGGCCTCGGCCTGGAGCTGCTCACCCTGCCCGACGACGCCACGCTCGACGGCGGCGACGTGCTCAAGGTCGGCGCCACAGTCTTCGTCGGACGCTCGGACCGCACCAACGACGCCGGCGTGCGCGGCCTGCGCGCCCTGTTGACCCCGCTCGGCGCCACGGTGGTGGCCGTGCCGGTGACGCGGGTGCTGCACCTGAAGTCCGCCGTGACCGCGCTACCCGACGGCACCGTCATCGGGTACGAGCCGCTGGTCGACGAGCCGCGGCTGTTCGGCCGGTTCCTGCCCGTGCCCGAGGCGGAGGGTGCGGCGGTCGTCGTGCTGTCCGACGACGAGGTGCTGCTGTCGGCCTCCGCCCCCGCGACCGCCGCGCTGCTGGCCCGGCTCGGCTACCGCGTGCGCCTCGTCGAGGTGGACGAGTTCGAGAAGCTCGAGGGCTGCGTCACCTGCCTGTCCATCCGGGTGCGCGAGCCTCGTCCCTAGAGCTCAGGGCGCCAGCAGGCGGTCGACGAGGCGGTCCACGACGGCGCGGTCGCTGCCGTTCGGGTCGGCCAGCGGGCCGATCACCCGGGCGAACATCTGGATCGAGAGCAGCCCGAGGGCAGTGTCCCGGTCCTGCCGGGACGGCGCGCCCGTGCCGCCGCGCAGGTCACGTAGCCGGGAGGCCAGCGCATCCGACCCGGCGCCGACCGAGGCCGCGAGCTCCTCGCGCGACTCCGGGTGCCGCACGGCGTAGGTGTAGACCTCGAGCTGCAGCAGGGTGCGGGCCAGCGACGCGGCGTCGTCGCCGTCGTCGGTCAGCGCCTCGCGCAGGTCGCGGTCCGGGCGAGCCTCGAGGCGGGCGACGTCCTCCTCCGCCAGCTCGCGCGCGACCGCGACCAGCAGCTCCTCCTTGCCGCCGAAGTTCGCGTACACCGCCCCCTTGGTGAACCCGGCCTCCACGGCGACGTCCTGCACGCTGGCGCCCTCGTAGCCCTTCTCGGCGAACACGCGCCGCGCGGCCGCCACGAGGTCCGCGCGGGTGCGCGCCACCTTCTCGGCGCGCCGTCGCGCACCGTGCGTGCGGCCCGCCTGCGTCGAGGCGTCCGCCAGGTCGCGGGACGCCTCGCGCAGCGACGCCGCCAGCTGCGAGCCGACCTCCTGGCTCGCTTCGGTCAAGCCCTGGCCCACCGCCTTGGTCAGCAGCGACACCGCCTGGACCAGCGCCTTCGTCGCCTGGCCGAGGTCGTCGTCGCTCACGTTCTTCGCCATGGGCGCCATGGTACATGCTGCTCGGTATACCGGCTTGCATACCGTGCGGTATCCGAGTACGTTCTGGTCTCGTTCACAGCGGTACGGAGAGCGCGGAGGGTGTGGCGATGGACGAGGTGCTGCGGGTCGAGGGCCTGCACAAGCGGTTCGGACGCGGTCCGGGGGCGGTGGCGGCCAACGCCGGCATCGACCTGACGGTCGGCGCCGGCCAGGTGGTGGGCCTGCTCGGGCACAACGGCGCGGGCAAGTCGACGCTGGTCAACCAGGTGGTCGGCCTGCTGCGGCCGGACGCCGGGCGCATCACGCTCGCGGGCATCGACGCCGTCGCGCGGCCGGACCTCGCCCGCCGGCTGGCGTCGGTGCAGGCCCAGGCCAACGTGCCGATCACTGGCCTGACCCCGCTGCGTGCGGTCGAGCTCGTCGGGCTGATCCGAGGCGGGCGGCCGGACGCCGTGCGGGCCCGCGCGGCCGCGCTGATCGACGCCCTGGACCTGGGCGAGTGGGCCTCCACCCCCGCCGAGAAGGTGTCCGGCGGCGTCGCGCGGTTGGCCGCCTTCGCGATGGCGCTCGTCGTGCCCGGCCGTCTCGTGGTGCTCGACGAGCCCACCAACGACGTGGACCCCGTGCGCCGCCGGCTGCTGTGGAACCAGATCCGGGCGCTGGCCGACGAGGGCGCCGGGGTGCTCCTCGTCACGCACAACGTCCGCGAGGCCGAGCGCGTCGTCGACCACCTGGCGATCCTCGACCACGGCGTGGTGCTCGCCGCCGACACCCCGGCCGCGCTCACCGCGGCCCGCGGCGGGGAGCTGACCCTCGAGGTCGACCTGCTGCCCGACCGCACGCCGACCTGGCCGTCGGCGCTGACCGTCGTCGACCGCGGCCGCCTGCGGGCCACCGCCGTGGTGACGCAGGCCCGTGCCGCCGACGTCGTGGGGTGGGCCAGCGACGAGCTGGCGGCCGGGCGCATCGAGCGGTACGCACTGACCCCCACCTCGCTCGAGGACGCCTACGTCGACCTCGTCGAACCGGCGGCCGACGACGACGCCACGGCCGGGCCGGCGCACCAGACAACTCACATCACGACCGAGAAGACGACTGACGAGGAGAGCGCGGCATGAGCACCCTGACCCTGGAGGCCTCGGCCCCCGCCCTCCTCGACGCCCGCCCGTGGCCCGCCCGCGTGGCGGCCGGGTGGGACCAGCTGTGGCTGCTGGTGCGCTGGCAGCTGCTCCGCTCGAAGGAGTCGCTGCCCCTGCTGGTGCTGGTCCAGCTGCTGCTCGCCGTGTCGACCGTGATCGGCTACGGGCTCGTCGTCGGCGATCCCGGGCCGATCGGCGGGCTGTACCTGGCCACCGGGGCGCCCACGGTCACCCTCGTCATGGTGGGCCTGGTGATGACGCCGCAGGCGGTCGCCCAGGCGCGCACCGAGGGCAGCCTGGACTGGATGCGCACGCTGCCCGTGCCCCGCGGCCTGTTCCTCGTCGCCGACCTGCTGGTGTGGACCGCCATCGCGCTGCCCGGCATGGTGGTCGGTCTGCTGGTCGGTGCGTGGCGGTTCGACGTGGACCTGTCGCCGACGTGGTGGATCGTGCCCGGCGCGCTCGTCGTCTCGCTGACCGCCGCCGCGGTCGGCTACGCGGTCGCGACACTCCTGGCGCCGACGCTCGCGCAGCTGGTGTCCCAGGTGTTCGTCTTCCTCATCATGCTGTTCTCGCCCGTGTGCTTCCCCGCCGACCGGTTGGCGCCGTGGGCACAGCACCTGCACCAGTGGCTGCCGTTCCAGCCGATGGCCGAGGTGATGCGCGCAGGTTTAGCGCCGCACGCGTTCACCCTGCCGGCACGGTCGGTCGTGGTGCTGCTGGTCTGGTGCGTGCTCGCCGTGGCGGGTGCGGCGGCCGCGCTGCGGCGCCGCGCCTGACCCGCCGCGGCAGCGCGGTCGCCGGCCCGCGTCACCTCGCCCGCGTCGCGACCCGCCCGGGTCAGCGCGTGGCGAGCACGTCCGCCAGGTCGTAGGAGACGGCCTCCGCCAGCTGCGCGTACGTGCACGAGTCCGGGTCGCGGTCCGGGCGCCAGCGGCGCAGCTGCGTGGTGTGCCGGAAGCGGTCGCCCTCCAGGTGGTCGTAGGCCACCTCGACCACCAGCTCCGGGCGCAGCGGGACGAACGACAGGTCCCGGCCGGCCGCCCACCGGCTGTGCTCCGCCTCGCGCGGGGTACGGCCGGTGGCGCCGGCGCCCCACGGGTGCGACTCCAGCGTCGTGACCAGCGGCGCGAGCTCGCGGACCATCGCCTTGCGCACCGCCATCGGGAACGCGCCGGCGACCCCCACCGCGGCGAGCACGCCGTCGTCGCGGTAGAGGCCGAGCAGCAGCGACCCCACCGCGTCCGACCCGGAGGCGTGCGTGCGGTAGCCCGCGACCACGCAGTCGGCGGTCCGCTCGTGCTTGATCTTCGTCATGGTGCGCTTACCGCCCTGGTAGGGCGAGGCCGGGTCCTTCGCGACGACCCCGTCCAGCCCGGCGCCCTCGAACTGCTCGAACCAGCGCGTCGCGGTGGCCAGGTCGTCGGTCTGCGGGGTGATCGACACCCGGCCGGCCGGTCCGGCCAGCAGGGTCTCCAGCAGCGCGCGACGCTCGGCGAACGGCCGGCCACGCAGGTCGTCGTCGCCCAGTGCCAGCACGTCGAACAGCACGAGCCGGGCCGGCGTCTGCTCGGCGAGCAGCCGCACCCGGGACTGCGCGGGGTGCACCCTCTGCAGCAGCGCCTCGAAGTCCAGCGTCCGGCCGTCCGCCGACGGCACCACGATCTCGCCGTCGACGACGACGCGCGGTGGCAGCTCCGCGAGCACCGCCTCGACCACCTCGGGGAAGTACCGCTGCATCGGCTTGGTGTTCCGTGAGCCGATCTCCACCTGGTCGCCGTCCCGGAACACGACCGCGCGGAACCCGTCCCACTTGGGCTCGTACCGCAGTCCGGGCGGGATCGCCGGGGCGATCTTGGCCAGCATGGGGTCGACGGGGGGCATCACCGGCAGGTCCATCGCGCCAGTCTCACCCGCGACGACGACCCCCGCGCGTCGGCCTACCAGCCGCCGCCGCCCCCGCCGCCGACGCCTCCGCCGGAGAAGCCGCCGCCGCCGAACCCGGAGCTGCCCGACGAGCCCGGCGTCGGCGCCGACATCGTCGTGGTCGCCACCGACGAGAAGCGCTCCATCGAGCCGGCGAAGCTGGTGGCCCAGAACGCCTGGCCAGGGCTGTAGTAGCCGTAGTACCAGGTGGGCTGCGCCACGGCCCGGCCCTGCGCGGCCAGCTCGGCGAACACCCGCGCCCAGCGGTCCGTCAGGCCGAAGACGATCGCGTACGGGAGGTAGCGGCTGAAGATGTCGTCGCCCTCCTCGAACCGCAGCTGGTTCGCCTCGGCGGTCGCGATGTACCGACGGAAGCCGAGCGCCTGCGCCAGCACGGCCGTGCCCAGCGCGGTGCGCGCCGGTGCGACCCGGCTCATCAGCGCGACCAGCACGCCGACCAGCGCGACCGCGAAGCCGATCAGCGCCAGGCCGCGGACCTGTGTGCTGAAGGCGAAGAACCCGCCCACCGCGCCGCCGGCGATGAGCAAGCCGCTGACCGCCAGCCAGCTGTTGCGCACCGAGCGCGGGTTGGCCCGGAACCAGCCGTTGTCGGTGACGTGCTGGTAGAGCCCGGACTGGACGGAGGCCATCGACGCGGCGAACGTGGTGCGCAGGGCGGACAGCTGCACCTGCTGCCGGCCCTCGAACACGTCGTCCAGCAGCGTGCGCTCGAAGGGCAGCAGCACACTGTCGTCGCCACCGGGTAGCGCGATCAGCGTCCAGTCCTTCGGCTTCTTGCCCGGGTCCTTGCGGGGCACCTCCTCGATGCGCAGGTAGCCGCGCACCGCGAGGTCGATCAGCGTCGCCGTGACGTCGATCGGATCGGCCTTCTCGTCGACCAGGGTGCCGATCTCGCCGGGCCGGGTGCCCTCCGGGGGGACGAACTGCACGGACACGGCCGACGCGCGGCGCGGTCCGATCGCGGCCTCCTGACCCTGCGCGGGCCGCAGCCCCGGCGTCAGCCCGAGGTACTCCTGGTCGCGGCCCACCCGCCGCACCCGCACCGCGGCGAGGAGGGCGCCGCCCGCCAGCACCACGAGGGCGAGGACACCCCCGACGCTGCCCGGACGCACCGCCGCGTACTGGTCGTAGACCGGCCCGAGGATCGGCTGGGTGTCGAACGTGCCGCCGGGCCAGCCGGTGACGGTGGTCCACCCCTCGCCCGCCGCGAGCAGGTCCTGCGTGAACGTCGCCCCGTCGCCCTCGAAGGACGACGACGTGCACGGGTCCGTGGCGCCGTACGAGCCGGCGAAGCACACCGCGTCCTGCACGGCGCTCGGGCCCGTGACGCTCAGCGACAGGCGGGAGATCGGGATCTCCCAGTCGCTGCCGATGACGTTCCAGTACAGCTCGTCGCCGGAGTGCTGCGCGTTCGCCGGGTTCACCCAGCCGTCCACGGTGTACGTCACGGTGTAGGTCTGCACGCCGGACACGGTGCCGACGTCGGGGTCACCGATCTTCACGGTCATCACGTCGTCCGCGTCCTCACGGTTGACCTGGGCCGGGGCGCCGGTGGAGCTGGAGGCGGTGAGGTGCGAGTACCGGTACAGCCGGTCCCTGGTGGCGTCGTACCCCTGCCGCAGGGGCAGCGTGAAGTACGGACCGTGCCCGGGGTTGTCGCCGAAGTCGAAGTCGAAGTCGAGCGTGACGTGCACCAGGCCGTCCGCGTCGAGCACCGCGGTGGCGTCGTACCGCGTGATCTCCCGGCCGGTCGTCTGGTCGCCGATCTCGGCGCGGGTGGTCCCGACGAGAGGTGCGGCCTGCGCGCCGCCGACCGCGCCGGCAGCCGTGCCCGCCGCGCCCATCAGGGCCAGCCCGAGCAGGGTCGCCCCCGTCACCGCCCGCAGCGTGCGCCCCCATGCCCCTGTCGTCACCGGTCTCGCCTCTCCCTGATCGCCCGCTCTGCATCCATGCTGTCCTGCCGCTCGCGCAGCGCCTGGCGCTTGTCCCACTCCTTCTTGCCACGGGCCAGCGCGATCTCCACCTTGACCCGCCCGTCGAGGAAGTACAGCGCCAACGGCACGATCGTCTGACCCTTGTCCTGCGTGCGGTGCTCGAGGCGGGTGATCTCGTCCCGGTGCAGCAGCAGCTTGCGCTTGCGCCGCGGCAGGTGGTTGGTCCAGTTGCCCATCGCGTACACCGGGATGTGCAGGCCCTGCAGCCACACCTCGCCGCCGTCCACCTCGCACCACGAGTCGGCCAGGGAGGCGCGCCCGTCGCGCAGCGCCTTCACCTCGGTGCCCATCAGCACCACGCCGGCCTCGAAGATGTCCTCGATGACGTAGTCGTGGCGCGCCTTGCGGTTGCTGGCCACGAGGGCGCGACCGGTCCCCTTCGCCACCATGACCACCTCCTTCGCCGCTGCGCGGCCTGGCCGCATGCCCGCGTGAGCCTACCCGCGTGCGGGTCGGCCGGTCAGGCGCGATTCGGCGCGAGCCCTGGCGCCGCGGCGTCGCCCGCGCCCGCTACAGGGCGCTGATCGTCTCCGGGGCGCGCTCCCGGCGGCTCAGCGTGCGGAGCACCGCGACCGCCCCGTGCCGGCGCGCGGCCAGCCGGGTGAGCAGCGCCAGGACCGGTTCGGTCACCTCGACGGGCAGCTCCGGCGTCGGGGCGTCGACGCTCACCGCGAGGTCGTCGACGTGCACGGCGATCTCGAGCATCCGCGTCAGCAGGAAGTCGTCGAGCGTCAGCGACCACGTCACCCACGGCGGACGCACCCGGCGGTCCGCCGGCTCGGCCGCGAGCCCGGCACGCAGCCCGGCCAGCGTGTCGGCGACGCGGGCGAGCGTCGCGTCCGGCCCGGCGGCGCCCTCGTCGCGTGCGGTGCGCGCGATCGCCACGTTGGCCTCGTCCTCCACGTCGCGGCCGATCCACGCCGACCGGGCGTAGTGCTCGTCGACCCCAACGGGCTCGGCATCGCCCACAGGCCCGGCCAGCGCCACCGGCACCAGCACCACCTGCCTGGCCAGGTGCGCGGCGAGCGCGCCCACCGACATCCCCGCCAGTGCGCTGGGCTCGTCCCAGCGCGCCCGCACGCGAGGGTCGGCGAGCAGGCTCATTGCGACCCCAGCGGCGCCGAGGTACGCCGGCCGCCGGCCCGCTGCCACGTCGGCGCTCAGATGCCGAGGTAGGAGCGCGGGTTGACCGTCGCCCCGTTGAGGTAGACCTCGAAGTGCAGGTGGCACGCCGCCGACGTGCCGGTGTTGCCCGCCCGTCCGATCAGCTGGCCCGCGGACACGTGCGTTCCCGCGCTGACGGCGAAGCTCGACATGTGGTTGTAGCTGGACATGAGCGAGACGTTGTTGACCCAGCCGTGGTCGACCATCACCTGGTTGCCGTAGCCGCTGCGGTACTTGGCCCACACCACCGTGCCGTCGCGGCCGGCGTAGACGGGCTGGCCGCAGTAGTCGCGCAGGTCGATGCCGGAGTGCATCCGCCAATAGCCGAGCACCGGGTGCAGGCGCCAGCCGTACTCGCTGGTGACGTAGATCGGGCTGGTCGCCGACGGGTTGGAGAACCACGCGCCCGGCAGCGCCGTACCGGGCGTCGTCGTGGAGTTGCCGGACGCCTTCTCCTTCTCGCGCTGGATGCGCTGCTGCTCGATGATCGCCGCGAGGTCCGCCTCGAGGGCGGCCCGGTCGGCGGCAAGCTGCGCCTCCTGCTCCTGCGCCTGCGCGATCTGGCCCTGGATCGACGCCTGCTTCTGCTGCTGCTGGAGGACCAGCGCGTCGATCTGCGCCTTGGCGTCGGCAGCGTCCTGGCGTGCCTGGTCCGCCTCGATGACCTTCTGGTCGGCGGCCGCCTTGAGCTGGGTGATCTTGTCCCGGACGGCCGCCAGCCGGGTCTCGGAGTTGCGGTTCGCCGAGGCGAGCGTCGCCAGCTCGTCGAGCACTTGCTGCTGGGTGCGCTGCGCGGTCGAGGCCATCGCGTACCGCGCGACGAAGTCCGCGCTGTCGGTCGCGCCGAGCACCACCGACAGCTCCGAGACGTCTCCCCCGCGAGCCGCGACCCGGGCCATCTGCCCGATCGAGGCGCGGATCTCGGCCTGCCGCGCGTCCGTCGTCGCGATCGTGTCGCCGAGCGTGGCCTCCTGGGCCTTGGCATCGGCGAGCTGGTCGGCGATCAGCTGGGCCTGGCGTTGGGCGGTGGCCAGCGCCGCCTTCGCGTCGGCCAGCTTCTGCTGCGCGGCGGGCAGCTGCGCCTGGATCGCCGCCAGCTCGGCGGCGGCGACGGCCAGGTCGCCGCTCAGGCCCTCCAGCGAGGCGTCGAGCGCCTCCTGTGCCGCATCGTTGGTGGCGATCTGCTGCTCGGCCTGCTTGCGCTTGTTCGACAGGTCGTCGGCCGACGCCGCGCTCGTCACGCCCCCGAGCAGCACGAGGACGCTGGTCAGCGCGGCGACCAGCACCTGGCCGCGGCGTCGTGCCTGGGGAGCGATCACGTCACACCTTGGTGTAGCGGCTCAGGGTGACGACCGAGGAGAGCGTCGCCAGCAGGATGGCAATCACGAGCAAGAGGGGCGCGACCACCCACACGTCACTCGTCCCGATGTAGGGGATCCAGCTCACCGACGAGCCGAGCCAGTCGGTGACCAGGTACTTCACCCCGAGCCACAGCGCGCCGATCGCCAGCCCGGCACCGATCGTCGCCGCGATCGCGCCCTCGAGCATGAACGGCAGCTGGATGAACAGGGTGGACGCGCCGACGAGCCGCATGATGCCGGTCTCCCGGCGCCGGCTCATCGCCGACAGCCGGATGGTCGTGGTGATGAGCAGCACCGCGGCCAGCAGCATGACGCCCGCCAGCCCGCCGGCCAGCAGCGTCGCACGGTCGAGCACCAGGAACAGCCGGTCGAACAACCGCCGCTGGTCCTGCACCTCCTCCACGCCCTGCCGGCCGGTGAGGACATCGGCCACCACCTGGTACTTCGTCGGGTCGGTCAGCTTGATGCGGAAGGACGCGTTCATGTCGTCCACCGTGGCGACGCTGGCCCAGAACTGGCCGGCGTACTGCTTCTGGAAGGCGGCGAACGCCTCCGCCTGCGACTCGAAGTAGATCGGCTGCTGGATGAACTGCGCGACGTCGGGGGCGTCCAGCGCCGCCAGGATGTCGGCCTTCTGGTCGTCGGTGACCACACCGGACGCGCACGTGGGCTGCGAGGAGTTCGACGGGCACAGGAAGACCGAGACCTCGACCTTGTTGTACCAGTCGTCCTTCATCTTGCCGATCTGCGTCTGCAGCAGGCCGGCGACGCCGACGAACGTCAGCGAGACGAAGGTGACCAGGATCACGGAGATCGTCATCGACAGGTTCCGGCGCAGGCCGATGCCGATCTCGGACAGGATGAACTGGAGACGCATCGCGGCCCTACCGGTCCGAGCCGTAGACGCCGCGGGACTGGTCGCGGACCAGCGCGCCGGCGTTGAGCTCGATGACGCGCTTGCGCATCTGGTCGACGATCTCGTCGTCGTGCGTGGCCATCAGCACCGTGGTGCCCGTGCGGTTGATCCGGTCGAGCAGGCGCATGATCCCCAGGGACGTCGTCGGGTCGAGGTTGCCGGTGGGCTCGTCGGCCAGCAGGATGTCCGGCCGGTTGACGAAGGCGCGGGCGATGGCGACGCGCTGCTGCTCGCCGCCGGACAGCTCGTGGGGGCGGCGCTTCTCCTTGCCGGCCAGGCCGACCATGTCCAGCACGTCCGGCACCGTGGTGAGGATGTGGTGGCGCGGCTTGCCGATCACCTGCAGCGCGAACGCCACGTTCTCGAACACCGACTTGT
>Ga0302299_10000218_pt1 | contig 28172 bp, 25 predicted proteins | sample III_Fen_N3_4_FD_198795 | JGI IMG/M metagenome (GOLD analysis project Ga0302299, IMG submission 198795) | Peat permafrost microbial communities from Stordalen Mire near Abisko, Sweden - III_Fen_N3_4 | ecosystem: Environmental > Terrestrial > Soil > Wetlands > Permafrost | place: Sweden: Abisko...
GAACGGCAGCACGACGCCGTCCTTCCAGGCCAGCAGCTCGCCGTCCAGGATGCCGGCCCAGGACAGTCCACGGGCGCCCTCGATCACCTCGGGGAACTGGCCGCTGATGTCGTGGAGATCCCGGGAATAGAGACGTGCCTCCTCGCCGGCGCGGTGCAGCTGGGCGCGGATGCCGTCGTACTTGTCCTCGACCCAGACGGACGGCCCCAGGCGCGCCATGATCTCCGCCGCGTCCTCCGCGGGCGAGGCGAGCATGAACTTGAGGGGGTGGAAGAGCGCCAGCGACGCCGCGCCGAGGCGCCCTTCGAGGGCCAGCAGGGCGGTGCGGCCGACGTCGCCGGTGAGCATCCCCGCCCGCTTGACCTCGGTGAGCGGCCGGTCGAAGGCCTGCGCGATCGCGGCCTCCAGGAGCCCCTCCCGCAGACCGATCCGGAGCTCGCCCCCGAGAACCTTGACGATGGCGCCGGCCGTTTGCGGCGCGGCGCGGGCAAGGAGCGCCTCCAGGATCGCGCCCTTCGCGGTCGTCCCGGATGCCGCCTCGATGGCGTCGAACGCGGCACGGACCTCGACGAGGGTTGGCCCGGTGGCGGGATCGGGAGCATGGCCGGCCGCCTCGAGAACCTCGGTCACCGCGGTCGAGATGTCGGACGAGCGGTCGTACGCGGCCCGCAGCGCCTCGTCGTCCGCCCCGGCCGTCCGGAGGACCGCCCCGGCCAGCCCGGACCAGCCCACGCCCAGCGAACGCTGGTCGGACTCGGGAAACGGCCGGCCGGTGAAGAACACCGCGGCAACGGGCAGCTCGGACGGCGTGAGGCCGCCGAGATAGGTGGCCAGGATCGCGGTCTTCTCGCCGGTCTTTGTCGTCGCTCCGACGCGCTCGGCCGTCTCGCTCCAGCGGCGCATGCGGACGATGGTATAGGGTTCCAGCGATGCTTCAGCGGCGCTGGTTCCCGGATCACCTCGACGGCGATCTCGTCGTGCTGCGCCGGCACACGCGCGACAACCTGCCGGCCTTCATGCGCTGGTACCAGGATCCGGAGGTCGCGCGCCTGACGCGCTACCAGGATGGTCCGATGCGCCGCGAGGAGATCGAGCGGTTCTTCACGCTGCGGGCCGTCGGACCCGACTCGATGGCGATGGGGATCCACATCCGCGCGGACAACCGGCTCATCGGGTCGTGCGCGTTCTCGCAGCTGGACGGGGACAACGGGGCGACGCTGTTCCACATCACCATCGGCGAACACGATGCCTGGGGGCACGGGTACGGAACCGAGGCGACCCGGCTGATGATGGACCATGCGTTCGGCGCATTGGGGCTGCATCGCGTGGCCCTGACGGTCTTCGCCTTCAACGAGCGTGCGATCCGGGCCTACCAGCGGGTGGGGTTCGTGATCGAGGGCCGGGCGCGGGAGGCGATCTGGCGCGACGGCCGCTGGTGGGACGAGATCCACATGAGCATCCTGGAACCGGACTGGCGATCCGCCCAGTGGCAGGCTCGGGCCGTCGCGGACGGTCGCGCGACAGCGGACGGCGAGGGCGACGCGGCCGTGCGGCAGGGCGGCGGCTGACGATGGCGAGCGAGGGCTCCGCGGCGACCGCGGCGCGGGCGGCGTTCCGGGAGCAGGTGGACGCGAAGGGCCACGCCGTCGAGAACGCACGGGCGGCCGTGGCGGCACTGGAGAGTGCGTTCGCGGCCGGCGTGCTGGTGCGAACCGAAGCGCTGGACCAGATGCTGGGCGACCTGGGGCGCGCGCTGGACCAGGACGAGGGCCAGCGCCTGGGCGGCAAGAGCGCCGAGGCGGCGCGCTTCATCCTGCGGGCGATCTCGCGTGAGCTGGACAACGCCTGACCCGCCTGGAGGACCTCGACGTGCCCGCCCCGCAGCCCCCGCACCTCTCGCCGGAGACCCACCGCGCCCTCGGGGCCGGCCTGTTCAACCGGACCTGGGACCTCATGGAGATCGAGGGCCGCACGCCGGCACAGGATGACGAGCTGGTCGACACCGCGCACGCGTCGGCGTGGCACTGGCGTCAGGTTGGCAACGTCGCTCATGCGGCCCGTGGCCACTGGCTGTGCTCGCGGGTCTACGCGGTCCTCGGCCGTGCAGAAGGCGCCGTCCACCATGCACGTCGCGCCAACGAGCTCCTCGCTGCGGGCGGTGAGGGGATCGAGGATTGGGATCCGGCCGCCGCGGCCGAGGCGATGGCGCGGGCCCTGGCGGTGGACGGCGACCTGGCAGGCGCGGCCGAGTGGAAGGCGCGAGCCGCCATGCTTCTGGACGGGATCGCCGAGGGCGAGGACCGGGCGGTGATCGAGGGCGACCTGGCCGCGCTTCCCGGCTGACGACCGATCAGCCGAGACCGTACTCGTTGCGCCCACGGGCACGGGCCAGCGTCAGCCGGGCATGCAGCGGAAGCGACTCGAGACGCGGCGTCAGGGCATTGTCGAGGGCGTCGACGATCTGAGGCAGGACGGCGGTGACCGCCGCCTCCAGCGCGTCGGCCAGGACGATCTCCTCGTCGAAGGTCAGCTCGTCGCGGTCCACGCGCCCGGCCATGTCCTGGGCGACGACGCGGAGCTCGAGCGCGAGCCTCGAACGGGAGCCGGCGGTGGCGCTCGACCTCGTTGCCGAGCGGATAGTCTGGGTGGGCGGGCAGTTCATGTCGATCATCGCGGCTCCTTCACGACCGGCCGAGGCACTCCGGCTCACGGGCCGGACGGGCGAGGCTGGTTCGTATACCTAGATTCACCCAGAATCCTGACCCCGACCAGAGCCATCCGGCCTCAGGGTTCGCACCCTCGCCCGCAAGACAGGGCCGCAACGCACGTCCAGGGACGGCGACGTGGTTCTCAGCCCAGCTCGAGCCACCCGAGCAGCGTCTCGCCCGCCTGCCACGAGGCGGGGGCGTCCTTGAGAAGCCGGTTCCGCTCGTGGTCCACGAAGCGGGCCACGTCGGGATAGGTCTCGCGGAGCAGGCTTCCTGGTCGCAGGCGCTTCGTCGCGTGGTCGAGGAAGGCCGCGTAGAGGACCTCCGGGTCTGTGTCCGCGATGCGGGTCTCCGCCCCTTCCTGGAAGTCGATCGGGACCATGAGCCGGGCGAAGAAGGATCCGATCTCGTCGGCGAGCGGATCCACGCCCTGCGAATGGCCGGCCCAGCGGACGATCGGCGCGCGCGAGACGAACGCCAGGAAGGTCACCCGTTCGTCCTGTGCGTCGGCGAACACGGTGCCGCCGAAGCCCAGGAACTGGTTGGAGACCGGGATCCGGTCGTCCACCTGGATCCGGCCCCACGAGTACTGGCGGGACACCGGCAGGGCCGTCTCGCGGTCGATGAACGTGGACCGGCCGCGGCCGCCGCGCGCCTCCCAGAACGTCACCCGCTCCGGGTCGAAGTGCTCCATGGTCGGCGCGTCCCGCAGGGCCACCAGCAGGCGGGGGCCCGGCGTCGTCCCGGTGAGGCCGCCGTCACGCAGGACGAACCCGAGGCGCGCCAGCTCGGTCGCGGCCTCGACGAGCCAGTCCCCACCCCAGTTCAGGTCGCCCGGCCACGGGCGGGCCACGTGGATCATCCAGGGTCTCCTTCCGGGAGCGTCTCGGCGACGGCCGCGTGGCGGCGGCGGCGGCTCCCCATCGCGTAGGCCACCGCCCCGGCGATGGATGTGATCAGCAGGGTCGTCACGTGAAGCAGGACCGCGAACGCCAGCGCGGGCGCACGCGCGATGCCCACGGACGCGGCGATCGTCACCGTCGCCAGCTCGAACGTGCCCACGTAGCCCGGCGCCGCCGGGATCGCGGTGGCGAGGTTCGTCCCGGCCGCGAGCAGGGCGGCCTGGCCGATCGTTGGCTGAATGCCGACCGCCTGCGCGGCAGCCGCGAACGCGAGCACGGTGCACGACCACGATCCGATCGAGAGCAGGACGGCCATCACCATCGTGGGCGCGTGGCCCGCGATCGCGAGGCCGGCCCGCAGCCGCACGAGGATCCCGTGGATCCGGGGCCTGCGCACGATGGGAGCCATCACCCTCTCCGCCCCGGGCAGCCGGTGGGCCACGATCCCGAGTGCGATGACCATGACCAGCAGCGCCGTGATCGCGGCACCGACCATGACCGCCGAGGCAACGACGCCGCGGACCGACATCACGAGGATCGCGACGGCGGCGATCGACACGACGACCACCGTGTCCACGAGCCGTTCGACCACGATGGTGCCCAGGATCGTGGTGCGGCTGATCCCGGTCCTCTCGCCCAGGTCGTGGCTGCGGATCACCTCGCCGAGCCGGGCCGGCAGCACGTTGTTGGCGAGGTAGCCCACCAGCAGCGAGCCGAGCGAGTCCCCGAAGGACACCCTGCCCACGGGGCGGAGCAGCACCTTCCACCGGACGGCCCGCAGGAGAACGTCAGCGACGATGAAGACGACCAGCAGGGCCACCCAGCGGAGGTCGGCGGTGCGGAGCGCGTCCCAGGCCGCCGCCAGGTCGACGGACCGGAACACGAGCGCCAGGGCGAGGACGGAGACCAGGATTCCCAGCGCCGCCCGCCCGGAACGGCCACGGAGGCGCATGTCAGGCCACGCCGGGCCCACCGGGAACCGACCGCGCCCGCAGCTTCGCGGAACGCCGCAGACCCGTCCGGTGGAGGAGGTACCGGCCCACGACCCGCAGCGTGGAGAGGCCGTACACGACGCTCCGCCGGAACCCGACGGAGCTGGCCTCCTCGAAGTACCGCGTGGGCACGGCGATCTCGCCGACGCCCAGCCCGCCGGCCGCCACGACCTGCGAGATCAGCTCCTGGTCGAACACGAAGTCGTCCGAGTTGAGGCGGTACGGGATGGTCTCCAGGAGACGCCGGCTGTACGCCCTGAGGCCCGTGTGGTACTCGGACAGGTGGAGCCCGAAGGCGGCGTTCTCGAGACCCGTCAGGAAGCGATTGGCGATGTACTTCCACCTGGGCATCCCGCCGGCCAGCGGGTCCCCCAGGAAGCGGCTGCCCAGCATGAGGTCCCGCTCGCCGGCAAGGATGGGGGCGACGAGCTGCGGGATGCGCGTGGCGTCGTACTGGTAGTCCGGGTGGAGCATGACAACCACGTCCGCGCCCCATTCGAGCGCCCGGTCGTAGCAGGTCTTCTGGTTGCCGCCGTAGCCGAGGTTCTGGCGGTGGGTGATGACCTCGAGGCCGAGCCGCCTCGCGATCTCGACGGTCTCATCCTTCGACACGTCGTCCACGAGGATCACGTGGTGGACGAGGTCGTGCGGGATGTCGGCGTAGGTGCGCTCCAGCGTCCTGGCGGCGTTGTACGCGGGCATGACGATGACGACGCGGGGGTCCTGGCTGGGCATGTCGGATACAAGGTACGCGGGTCTCGGCTCGCGTGCAGCCCGGGACGATTCCGGCCATGCTGACGGTCGCGCCACGTCCCCGCGCAGGAGATAGCGATGTTCGAACGCCTCTTTGGTGACCGCCGCGGTGATCCCGCCCTCGCCGGCCGCATCCCGCCCGGCCAGTATCTCACCGAGAAGTTCCCGGTCCTCCACTACGGCAGCGTGCCGAAGGTGGACCTTGCCACCTGGGACTTCCGCGTCTGGGGCGAGGTGGACAACCCGTTGACGCTGACCTGGGCGGAGTTCGGGGCGCTGCCGCGAACGCCCCTGACCGCGGACATCCACTGCGTGACCCGCTGGTCAAAGCTGGACACGCACTGGGAGGGCGTCTCGATCCGGACGGTCCTGGAGCTGGCGCAGGTGCGGCCGGAGGCCGCGTTCGTGGTCGGCCACGCGGAGCAGGGATACACGGCCAACCTGCCGCTCTCCGTGCTCGACGACGAGGACGTGATCCTCGCGGACACCTACGAGGGCGTCCCCCTCGAACCCGATCACGGCTACCCGCTGCGTCTCGTCGTCCCGAAGAAGTACTTCTGGAAGGGCCCGAAGTGGATTCGCGGCCTGGAGTTCCTGGCCCACGACTCGAAGGGCTTCTGGGAGCGCTACGGCTACCACAACGACGCGGACCCCTGGCGGGAGGAACGGTTCAGCGAGTAGCCGGCGCGGCCCGCGATGCGGCCGGTCGTGCTGCCTCGCCGCCGGGTCGAGGAGCGCCGCGTGGCGTCAGCGGCCGGGGATCCGTGCCGCTGTCCGGGCCGCCGCGTAGCCGATGGCGCCACCGACGACCCCGAGGACCAGCCCGAACACCGGCCCCAGGACGATGAGATGGATGAAGGCGCCGGCGAACGTCTCGAGGGCGAAGTACGCGGCCATGCCCGGCGCCCCGGTGTGCCCGCCCCGGGCTGCCCATTCGGTCACGTTGAGTGGGTCGGCGACGATCGCCGGCATCGCGACCACCACCATCGACAGGGCCGTCAGACAGGCGACCTGACCGCTGGCGAGGCCGCTCCACGCGCCGACTTCAACGCCGACGCGGAAACGGCCGCCGCGGTACGCCGTGATCGCCGCTGCAAGCACGATGGCGACGGAGATTGCGGCCCAGATGACATCGTCGAAGATGTCGCGTCCGGGGATCGGAGGGGCGAGGAGGTTGTTGACGGAGATCTCCACGACCCACAGCAAGCCCAGGGTGAGGCCGATCCGGACACCGGGCTCGGTGCCGCCGGGGTTCGCCGACGATCCGGCCCGGTGCGCGAGCCACTGAAGCCCCGTGGCGGTCGCCACGAGGACCAGGATGCCGGCCAGCCAGCCGAGGGTGGTCCGGTCGTCGTAGCGGTACACCGCTCCGATCACGACCGCGAGCACGAGGCTGGCGATCACCAGGCTCCGGAGCACCGACAGTGGCGTCCACCCGCGTCGCAAGGCCCGCATCTCCACGTCTGCGTCCGGGGCACGGTCGTCCGGCACCCCTCACGGGTCCCAGCGTACCGATCAACGGCTCCGGATGCGCAGGATGCCCGGTGACGGGGGCAGGCAGGACGGGGCCTGCGTTCGATGAGGTGTGACCGCATCGCCAGGACCAGTTCAAGCGACGGCCAACCGTCGTAGAGTCCGGCGGTGACGTCGTCGCCCCGTTCATTCGTCCTCCGCCACACCCATGTCCGGCCGGTCCCGGGTCTCGAGGAGGTCCGCCTCCACCTGGCCGACGAGGTGCTGCCACTGTGGCATGCCGTCCAGGTCGAGACGGACGACCCGGATGCCGCGCTGCCCTACTGGGCGTTCGCGTGGGGGGGCGGGCTCGCGATCGGGCGATACCTGCGGGAGCACCCCGAGGCGGTGGCTGGCCGGCGGGTGTTCGACCTCGCGTCCGGGTCCGGCGTCTGCGCGATCGCGGCCATGCGTGCCGGCGCGTCCGCGGCGGCTGGGGCGGACATCGACCCCTTCGCGGCCGCCGCGATCACGCTGAACGCGCGGGCCAACGGCCACCGCGTGACGGCCGTCTGCCGCGACGTGCTGGACGACGACCCGCCCGATGCCGACGTCATCCTGGCCGGCGACTGCTGGTACGAGGCCCGGCTCGCCGAACGGGTCCTGCCGTGGCTGGAGCGGGCGCGCGCCCGCGGCATCGACGTCCTGGTCGGCGACCCCGGGCGCCGGTTCCTGCCGTCCGACGCGCTGGTCGAGCTGGCCGCCTACGACGTCCGGACCACCACGGTGCTCGAGGATCTCGATCGCAGGACGGGCTGGGTCTATGCGCTGCGGGCTACCGGCGATCGGGCGTGACGCGGCGGCGCGACCGGGGCGTCACGGCATCTGCTCGACCGTGATCTCGACGCCCGTCGTGGGAGCCCCGCCGGTGATCACCGGATATGCCTGCGTGCTCCGCCGGGTCACCTTGCCCGACTCCTGGATCGTTGCCGACACCGTATAGGTGAGCCGCTGGTCGATCCGGGCAGGGTCGTAGCCGACCTCGAAGGCGATCGGCACCTGCCTGCCTCACGCCGCCTGGCCCTGGGACCCGATCACGGTGGCGGGGGCGTCCGCCCGGCGACGTCCTGGAGCGTCACGGTGATGACCGCGTCGGGCGACAGCGCGATCCGCTGCAGGTAGGTCACGGTGCCTGTGACCTTCGATGCCCCGGCAGTCGAACAGACAGCGAGACCGACCGTTGCGAGGAGAACGAGGAAGAGAAGCCCGCGCATGCCGGGAGCATGACTGGACGAACCGCGTGCGGTCCCGGGACCGCGCCCGGCCGCCCCCGCCGCGGGACGGTACGCTTGGCCGGTCGCACCCGCCAGACCCGTGGTGCGGCGGGTCCAGCACGCTGGAGAGACGTCCCTTCCGATGCACATGGTCCGCACGCTCGCGAGGCGCGTTCGCGGGTCCCTCTACGCGTCGATCGGCGATGTCGCGTTCGGGATGGAGGACGGTGCGGTCTCGATCGCCGGGCTCGTCTTCGGCGTCGCCGCCAGCACGAACGACAGCTCGATCGTGCTGCTCGCGGGGGCCGTTGGAGCGATCGCCGGCGCAGTCTCGATGATGGCCGGCACCTACCTCGATGCCGAGTCCGAGCGTCACCGCGCGAACGCGCTCGTGGCGGACGCCCGGGCCCGGATCGCCGTCGATCCCGACGCCTACGCCACCCGTCTCTCGGAGCGCCTCGCGACCGCCGGCTTCACCGACGAGGAGGTCGCGCTCATGGCGCGCGCCTTCGCCCGCAACCCGGAGGCGCTCCTGGACCACGTGGTCGCGTTCGACCTCGGCGTGGTGCGCCAGCCCGGTGCGTCGCCCTGGGCCCATGCGCTCTGGATGTTCGCCGCGGACCTGTTCGCGGCCAGCGTCCCGGTCATCCCGTTCGCGCTGTTCGACATCGAGACGGCCCGGATCGTCTCGCTGGTGGTCACGGGCATGCTGATGGCGGCCCTCGGCGTCGCACGCGGGATGATCGGCCAGGTGAGCGTCGTCAGGACGGCCGCCCAGACGATGGCGATCGCGGGTGCCGCGGCGCTGGCCGGCGTCATCATCGGCCGCCTGGTCACCCGGTAGCCCCCAAAGTCCACCGGCCGCGGTAGGCTTGGCGATCCGGCGGCCATCCTCGTCCTCGAGGCCGCCCGCGTCCCCAGCGAAAGGCGGAGCCCGATGCCGACGATCACCCCGTTCCTCTGGTTCGACAACAACCTCGAGGAGGCACTGACCTTCTACGCCTCGATCTTCGACGACATGATGGTGATGGACCTGTCCCGGACCGGGCCTGCGGCCACCGACCCGCTGTTCTCGGCGCGGTTCAGGATCCATGGGCAGGACCTGCTCGCGATCAACGGCGGTCCTCTCTTCCCCTTCACCGAGGCGTTCTCGCTGTTCGTGAGCGTGGATGGCCAGGCCGAGGTCGATCGCCTCTGGGACGGCCTCACCGATGGCGGCGAGCCGAGCCAGTGCGGCTGGCTGAAGGACCGCTTCGGCCTGTCGTGGCAGATCGTCCCGGGACGGCTGATGGAGCTGCTCGGCGACCCGGACCCCGGCCGGGCGACACGAGCGAGGAACGCGATGCTCGCGATGTCGCGCATCGAGATCGCGGAACGCGAGGCGGCGGCCGACGCCGCGCCGGAGGACGAGGCCGAGGCGCGAGAGGCCTGAGCCGGCAACGGGGCCCGAGCCGGCAACGGGGCCGCGGGCGCCCCGGTCAGTCGGGGCCGGCTCCGTGCCGGTAGCTGCTGCCCTTGGTCGACGCAGGCCGGACCGCCGGCCTGCCTCAGCGGCGCCGCTCCTCGTCGCGCGGCGACTCGATCAGGCCATGGCGCAACCCGAAGGCGACCGCTTCGAGCTTCGAGTGAACCCCGAGCTTGTGCATGATGTTGTCGGCGTGGGTTCGCAGCGTGTTCGGTGTCACCGACAGGCGCTCGCAGATCTCCTGCGTGGATCGGCCGCTGGCGAACTCGCGGAGGATCGTCAGCTGGCGTGGGGTGAGCATCTCCACGTGACGCGAGACGACCGGCCGGTCACGCGCCGCCGCGACCCGGTCGGCGATCGCGAGGATGATCGACCTCGGCAGCAGCGTCTCGCCCGCTCGGGCGGCTCTCACCGCAGCGACGAGCTCCTCGACGGCGCGATCCTTGGTCAGGTAGCCATCGGCGCCGGCCCGGATCGAGTCCATCATGGTCTCGTCGTCATGCACCGCCGAGAGCATCACGACGCGCGCGACCGGCCACCGTGCCTTGATCGCGAGCGTGGCCTGGGCACCCGTGCCATCGGGCAGCCGATAGTCCATGAGGACGACGTCCGGCTCGCGGCTGGCGAGGTATGCCGCCTCTGCGACCGTCCCGGCCACGCCGACCACACGCATGTCCGTCTCGTGGGCGATGACGTCGGCCAGCATCTCGGCCAGCAACCGCTCGTCCTCGACGATCAACACCCTGGTGGCCCGGGTCCGCCCTCGATCCGGCTCGCCATCCATGCGGTCCGGATCCCCCGTCCGTCCGACCACCTCAGCACCTCCGTTCGTGCGATCCCCGGCCGGCCCGTCAGACACTGACCAGCTCCACCCGGTTCCTGCCCCCGTCCTTCGCGCGATAGAGCGCGGCATCGGCTCGAGCGAAGACCGTCTCGGCGGTATCCCCGGCGACCGCGACGGTCCCCCCGATCGAGATCGTCACCTGCAGGTCGTGGTTGTCCGTGCGAACGCTCGACCGCGCGACCAGCGCGCATTGCCGCTCGGCGATGGCCCGGAGGCCCACTTCCTCGATCTCCACGATCGTCAGCGCGAACTCCTCTCCTCCGAACCGTGCGATGTCGTCCGTGGCGCGAGATGACGAGAGCAGCGTCTGCGCAACCGTCCGCAGGGCGGCGTCCCCCGAGGCGTGGCCATAGGTGTCGTTGAGGACCTTGAACCGGTCGATGTCGGCGATCAGGAGCCCGAAGTCGCGCCCATATCCGGCAAATTCGGCGATCCGCGAAGCGAACGACATCTCGAAGTGCCGGCGGTTCGGGATCCCCGTGAGCGCGTCCGTCATGGCGAGGTCCCGCAGGTCTGATAGCTCCCGGCGAGCCGCGGAGAGGTCCGAGTGGTCGTCAAAGACCTCCACCGCGCCGATGATCTTGCCCTCGCGGTCACGAACGGCCGAGGCGCGGACCCGGGCCGGGACGCGGTGACCCTTGCGATGGCGCAGGAAGACGTCGGCCTCGCGGCTCTCGCCGTCGCGCATCGTGGCCGCAAGTGGACATCCCGTGCGGCAGAGGGAACGGCCGCTGGCATCCACGTGGTTGAGCAGGTTGTCATGGCAGTACCGGCCAACGACGTCGGGCGCTGGGAAGCCGGTCAGACGCACGGCTCCCTGGTTCCAGTAGCGGATCCGGCGGCCGAGGTCGACGTAGTAGACGCCCTCGTAGAGCTGGTCCACCACGGCCTGCTCGAAGCCGTCGGTGGGGCCGACGGCGGTGACGCTTCCGGCAGGCCGGGCGACGCCCGTTCGTCTTGTCATGTCGCCCCTGACTTGGCCGGGAAGCTGGCCATGAACTCGGCCGCCGGAACGGGACGCCCGAAGAAGAAGCCCTGGGCGATGTCGCAGCCGACCCCGCGGAGGAACCGGGCCTGGTCCTCGTGTTCGATGCCCTCGGCAACCGTCTCCAGGTCAAGGCTCTTCGCAAGCACGACCGTGGCCCGGATGATCGCCTCGCCTGTCGGATTGACACCGATGTCCCGGATGAAGCTGATGTCGATCTTGAGACGGCGGAGGGGCAGATGCTTCAGCTGGGCGAGCGAGGAATGCCCGGTGCCGAAGTCATCCATTGCCACATCAACCCCCAGGGCAGTGACATCGGCCAGGGTCGCCGACGATCGCTCGACGTGACGCATGACCATCGACTCGGTCACCTCGAGCTCCAACCGTTCGGGCGCGATGGCGGCCGCGTCGAGCGCGGCGGACACCCGGCCGGCGAGAGCCGCGTCGCCCAGCTGGTGCGCGGAGAGGTTCACCGCCACGCGTGGCAGGTGGAGTCCAGCAGCATCCCACGCCGCCACCTGGTGGCATGCCTCTCTCATGACCCACGCACCGATCTCGTCGATGACGCCGATCTCCTCCGCGAGCGGAATGAACATGCCCGGCGCAATGAGCCCACGCTCGGGGTGCTGCCACCGGACAAGGGCCTCCGCGCCCGCAAGGGAGCCATCGTCAAGGCGCATCTGCGGCTGGTAGTGCACGACGAGCTCCCCACGAGCGGTCGCGCCGCGGAGGTCCCGGCTGAGGTGCAGGCGCTCCTCGATGCCCGCGGTCAGGGCGCTCTCGAAGAAGCGGATCGAGTTGTGGTCCTCGGCTCGAGACTGCCGCATCGCGGTCTCCGCATCGCGAAGCAGGGTCGACGGATCGGCGCTGTCGTCCGGGTAGAGGCTGATGCCAACCGTCCCGGTGATGACGATCTCGTGGCCCTCCACCGAGAAGGGCATCGCCAGGGAATCCTGGAGCATCCTGGCCACACCGGCCACCTGGGGTGCGCCACGCGTGTCTTCCAGCACGATCACGAACTCGTCCGCACCGAGACGCGCGAGGCTGCCCCTGGAGCCGAGGCCGTCGCCGAGCCGGACCGCGGCGGCCACGAGCAGCGCATCGCCGACGGGATGGCCGTGGGCGTCGTTGATCGCCCCGAAGCCGTCCAGGTCCAGGCTCAGGACGGCAACGCCCTCAGACACCCCCTCGGCCCGGCGCACCGCCTGCTCCAGCCGGTCGAGGAACAGGGTGCGATTGGGGAGGCCGGTCAGCGCGTCGTGATGAGCGAGGAAGTCGAGGTCCTGCTGGGCCTGTTTGGCGTCGCCGATGTCGCTGAACACGCCGACATAGTTCGTCGTCTCGCCGTCGGCATCGATCACGGCGCTGATCGTCAGCCACTCCGGATAGATCCGGCCGTCCTTGCGCCGGTTCCAGAGCTCCCCTCGCCACCGCCCGGTGGCCTCGAGCATCGCCCACAGGTCGCGGTAGAAGCTCTCGTCGTGGCGCCCGGACTGGAGGACGCGAGGGTTCCGGCCGACCACGTCCTCCGAGCGGTAGCCCGTGATCTCCTCGAATGCCCGGTTCACGGTGAGGATGATCCCGTCCCGGTCCGTGATCGTGACCCCCTCGGTGCTGCTCTCGAACACGGTGGCCGCGAGCCGCAGCTGGGCATCGGCGATGCGCTGTTCGTCGCGCATGCGCTTCCCTTCCCGGGCGCGGCGGACGGCCGGACCGAGCCTCGCCAGGCGATCCTTGAAAACGTAGTCCTCCGCGCCACCATGCACCGCATCGACGGCCGCCTCCTCGCCGATGTTGCTGGACACGATCACGAACGGGATATCCAGCCGCTGCTCGCGGAGCAGCCTGAGAGCGTGGAGGCCGCTGAACTGCGGAAGCCTCCAGTCCGAGAGGATGATGTCCGGTCCGATCGCGAGGGCCTTGAGGTACTCCCCCTCCGTGTCAACCCGCTCCCAGGTCGGGTCGAACCCCTCGTCCTCAAGCTCGAGGACCATCAGCTCGGCATCGGTCGGCCGATCCTCGACGATCAGGATGCGAATCCGCTCCGTCACGGCGCCGGCTCCGTCGGCCTGCCGCTCCGGACGGCCGCTGCCGGCAGATCGAGGGTGAAGGTGCTGCCCTGTCCCGGGACCGAGGCGACCGTGACGTCGCTGTCCATGAGTCTCGCGGCCTTGCGGACGGTGGCGAGACCGATGCCGGTGCCGGGGTACGCCTCGGCCCGGTGGAGACGGACGAAGGGCTCGAAGATGCTGGCCTGGTGCTCGGGAGCGATGCCGATGCCGTTGTCGGCAACCTCGAGCCGCACCCGAGAGCCGCGACGGACCGCGGAGACCGTGACCAGCGGGGCGACGTCCGGGCGCCGGTAGGTGAGCGCGTTGTCGAGCAGGTTGGCCAGAATCTGCTCCAGGAGCGCGGGGTCGCCCAGGGGGACGGCCAGGGGCTCGGCGACCGCGAGCATGCCGCCGCCGGCGCTGATCCGGTTGGCGTACGTGGTGCGCAGGCGGTCGATGATGGGCTTCAGGGGGACGGCGAGGGCCTGCACCGGGCCCCGTTCCGGGCGGGAGTAGTCGAGCAGCTCCTCGATCAGGATCCCCATCTGCTGGCCACCCTCGACGATGTTGTCGAGGTAGTGGCGACCCTTGGCGTCGAGCCGCTCGCCGTAGCGCCTGTCGAGGATCTCGGCGAAGCCCGTGATCGCCCGCAGCGGGCTGCGCAGATCGTGGGACACCGTGTAGCTGAACGTCTCGAGCTCCTTGTTGGCGGCCTCGAGCTTCGCGGTGCGCTCCCGTACGCGCTCCTCCAGCTCCTCGTTCAGCCGGAGGACCTCAGCCTCCGCCGCCTTGCGGGTAGTGATGTCGCGGATGAAGGAGATGAAGTGGCCACCGTCGTGTTGCCGGAACTGGAGACCGACCTCGACGCTGAAGGTGCTCCCGTCCTTGCGACGGTGCCGACTCTCGAAGTTGTCCTCGCCGCTCGCGAAGACACGCGCGAGATGGCGGGCGACCTCGCCTGGCTCCTCGGCATCTTCCAGGTCGCGAATGCCCAGCTCCAGCAGCTCCTCGCGCGTGTAGCCGGTCATCCTGCAGTAGGTATCGTTCACCTCCAGGAGCCGGCCCTCCAGGTCTGACACCCAGAAGCCTTCCAGGGACGACTCGATGATCGTCTGGTATCGGCTCGCAGCGGCCCGCAGGGCCTCGTCCGCCGCCCTGAGCGCACCGATATCGCGGACGATGCAGGTCACGACGGTCGACTCCGCCTGGTCTTCCTGGAACACGAACTCGGCGGGAAATGCCCGGCCGTCCTGGTCGACGACCTCCAGCTCCAGGCGCTGCGGGGTCCCGAGGAAGCGTGTGCCCGCAAGCAGGTCGAGGATCGTGGAGTGCACCTCTGCCTGCGCCTCATCCCCGACGACGAGCTGTGCGAAGGGTCGGCCGAACCCGTTCGCGACGCGATCCCCAAAGAGCCGCTCCGCCGCGGTGTTCCAGTACAGGATCTCACCACGGCGGTTGAGGCTGAACACGGCCTCCACCAGGCTTTCGACCACCGGCCGGTAGACCATGAGGGCCTGAGCGAGCCGTGCGCTCAGCGCGTCGGGCGTCGGGTCATCGCCGTGGTGGCGCCGCGGAGCAGCCTGCCTGACCGCGACGAGGACGTAGGTGGCGCCCGCGTACATGCAGAACCGGCCGACCCAGCTGACGAGGTTGCCCGGGAGGGTCACCGACGCCAGCCCGACCAGTCCGATCGAGAACAGGATGAGACCAAGGGCATACCACGCCAGGAGGTGGAGCCTCGGGTCGCGCCGCCAGATTTGGAGCCAGCTCAACCCGGCATATGAGAAGCACACGATCGCAACGGCCAGCACCACGTCGCCCAGAGGGGTGACTCCCACGCTCGCGACGAAGAAGGAGGGTGTCAGCTCGGCCAGCACGAGGACGACCAGTCCGACCATGACGGTGGCCATCGCACCGTAGGCAATGACGATGTTGCGGATCCGCGCGGACCGATCAACGATGACCGTGGGCACGAGGAGCCCGGCGACCTGGCAGAGACCCGAGAGGAGCGCCGCGACATCGTAGGCCGTGGCACCTGCATTCGGCGTGCGTTCCGTGAGCATGATCCCCGAGAAGATCCCGCTTCCGACGGCCAGGGCGATCATGCCGGTCCCGATCGCAAGGAACACCGGGGCGCCATGCGATCGATAGGCCCTCGCGGCGACGAGAGCGACATAGGCCGGGATGACCGCGAGGAAGACGAAGTTCAGGAGGGGCAGCAGCCAGGACGGCTCGAAGATCACCGGGGGCTCGATGACCAGAGCGAGGGCGAGAAGGCCCACGAGCAGGACGAGCGGGGTGGCAGCGAATCGGATTGCCATCGTCGTCCGCCGGTCCCGGCCGGAGCCGGCAGGTGATCTGCCGCGCCCGATCCCGGCGATCCCGTCCGGGGGCGCGCCGACACGGGCAGCCTCGACGGCGGCCGCCTGTTGGCGGCCGGGGGCGCGACCGGGATGGTCGTTCATCGGGCTCGGTTCATGACGCGGCCCGGACGACTGCGACCGTCGCCGGGAGCGGGCCGTTGCCAGCGGCAGCGTACACCCCTGTGTCGGGCTGCGGACGCTCGGAACCGCGCCTGGCACGGGATCGAAGTGCGGGATGATGTCGTCTCCCGGGAGTGACGCCCACTCGATGGCCGGTGTTGCCCCAAAGCACCACCGTCGTGTTGCGGCAGCGTGGACCTGCAGCCGCGACGTGGCTAGGTGCCGTTGGTGGCGGCCCATGCCGCGTTGTCACCATCGGCCCATCCGTCATCTTCCGTAGGCCGGCGCGGCTCTGGCGCGGCCCGGTGACCGCAGGCGCCCGTGGTGCTCTGGCTATCGGTTGCCGTGCGCCACGCGGAACGCGGGACCGTCCATCCGCGCGCCGCGGCGTCTCGCCGCCAGGAGCTTCTCGATCTCGGGCTGCAGCCTTCGCCCTATGGATGTCCGCGCCAGCCACTCGAGGTAGTCCGGGTCGCGGGTGGCGAGCTCGGCGAGCGACCAGCCGGCATAGTGACCAAAGTCGAGAGTCGTCGGGCCTGGAGGCCAATGCGGCGGCGACGACGGAGCAGGCGCGGGCGGGGATGCTGCGGGTGGGTGGGCCCGGTGGCGGTCGTACTGGGCGCGCTCGCGTGGATTGCCGAGCACCCGCCAGGCCTCGTTCAGGAGCGCCATCTGCCCATCCGAACCGCCGAGGTCCGGATGGTACTTGCGGGCGAGCGCCCGGAAGGCGGATCGGATGACGTCCGCCTCTGCGTCCGGGGCAACCTGGAGGATCCGGTATAGGTCGACCATGCTCAACATCCGCCTCATCATCGAGTCCGGGCGGATCGCCGGCACCCCCCTGTGAGCATGAGCGCCGTCACCTTTTGGACCCATCTGCGCGTCCTCCGGCCGTCGTACGCCGCCGAAGGCCCGGTAGACTCCCGCGCGACCGTCCCACGACCCGAGGGACACCTTGCGCCATCGCTGCGACTCTCCTCCTCGCCCTCCAGACCGCCGCCTGCGGCACACCCGCGGCCGCCCCGTGCCGCTGACCCCGGGCGGGCGTGCGAGAAGGCCGACCCGCGCCGACCAGTGGTCGCCGGAGTCCAGCCCCGTATCAGCCCTGGATCAGCCCGGGTCAGCCGGCGTGTTCGGCGGTGACGTACCAGCTGTGCGGCATCTCCGTCATCTCGGGGGGCACGACCGGCAGCGTCCAGCGCCCGTGGTTCGCTCCGGGCGAGCCGGGCTGCGTCACCGAGGCGACCCACCCGAGCGGCGCGAGATCGGCGGCGGGATCGTCCATCGACCCGATCCACGGAGCACCGGCGGCCGCCTGCATCTCCACCCATGACCTGGTCCAGGGCGACGTCAGGGCGTGCCCGTTGACGATGTCGAAGCCGAGCCGGCTCCCCGGCGCCGCTAGGCGGGTGACCTCGTCCAGGATCCGGTCGATCACCTCTCGCGGCAGGTAGAAGAGCAGGCCCTCGAGCAGCCACGCCGTCCGGCCGGAGGTATCGAGGCCCGCACCCACCAGGGCGCCGCCCCAGTCACCGGACAGGTCGCCGGCGACCTGCCTGAGCTCGCAGGCGGGCACCGCGCCCGCCGCCGCGAGCGTGTCCCGCTTCGCGGCCAGCACCGCGGGCCGGTCAAGCTCGAAGACGGTCGTCGCCGACGCCCAGGGCAGGCGGTACGCGCGCGTGTCCAGGCCTGCCGCGAGCAGGACGACCTGCCGGATCCCGCCCTCGATCGCGACGTCGCGCAGCCAGTCGTCGAAGAAGCGCGTCCGGATGGCGATCGGGAGCGTGCTGCCGGGTGGGCGCGCGGCGAGCCACGCCGCACCCTCCGGACCGGCGAGGGTCGCGGCCCACGGGTCCCCGAAGAGACGGTCGTCACGGCTGGTCTCGGCCGCCCGGACCGCGGCGGTCCAGCGGGCGGTCGCCTCGAGGGAAGACACCATCGATTCTCCTCGTGCGTGGCCCCAGCATGGCAGGCTGCCGGTGGTTGCGCGGGCCCCGAGCACCAGGACCGCCGCCGCGCCGGACCCGAAACGCGAAACGGGGCCGGCTGTCGATGCCGACCCCGCCGCGCGGAGAGAGGAGGAGTGACCAGAGGATGCCGCGCCGTACCTTTCGCCAGGGTTACGGGCGGCGGATGGCCTCGGCGACGAGCGACGAGATCGCGAGGGCCGCCAGCGTGCAGGCCCAGCCGACCGCCACCAGCTGCAGCGCCTGGTCCTCGCGCCGCTCCACCTCGCGGAGCGAGCGGCCCGCCATCACGCTGCCATCGCCCCAGCGCGCGGTCACCGTGGCGACGCGGACCCCCGCCCGCGGCTGCCAGGTGACGACGTTCGGAGCATCCCCGGTTGCGTGCTCGAGGACGCCGGCCGGCGGGACAGGATCGGCCCCGTCGAGCACGCCGCTGCTGGCGAGGACGCGGCCGGCGGGATCGAACACGACGACGAACGGCGCGAGGCTCACGGCAACGTCGACCTTCCCCGGCCCCACGACGCCGGCCGGGTCGCCGCCGGCATCGAGTGCCCGTGCCGCGTCCTGGGCAAGCTGGAGCTGCGGGTCGTTCGCGCCCGATCGGAGGCCCTGCTGGGCGATGCCGTAGACGAGGCCGGCCAGCAGCGTGGCGAGCACCGCGAGCGGCAGGAACGTTGCGAACGCGGCCCGCAGCAGGCCGGGTCTGGCTGGTGCGCGCAACCGGTCTCCCTACGCGAATAGCCCTCTCGCGGCAAGCAGGACGCCCGCCGGATCGTACGTCGTCGAGATTGCACGCAACCGGCCGAGGGTCTCGGGCGGGAACACCCGGCGGAAGCGCGCCGCATCGCCCCCGGGCGCAAAGTTCGGCAGGACGAATCCGGTCAGCCAGGGCGCCATCGCCTCGGCGAGCGCGTCTCCGTGGGCCCTCACCGCCTCCGAGAAGGGTGGGGCGTCGACCCCCACGACGAACAGGCTGAATGCAGCGTCGGAGCCGGTGAACGCGCCGGGGACGGGGATCCCCCGAAGGGCGCCCCTGGCTGCGATCGCCCCACCGAGCTGGCGGAGCTCCACCATGAGCTGCAGTGAACCCGACTCCTGGCCGGCCACGGCGAGCAGCCTGTCGATGGCCCCAGCCGGAAGAGCCGCAACAAGCGCGGACACCTCCCGGACCGGGATCGGGTCCACCGGATCCGCGTGGATCGCACCGAGCGCCGCGTACGGCATCACGCCGACCGCGTCGATCAGCGGGGGCGCCACGGCACGGATCGGCGCCAGGGCTGCCGCGCCCTCGGCCGGATCCCCGGTCCACGCAAACCGGACCGCGACCCTGAAGCGGCCGGCCAGGGGCTCCGGGACCCCGGGCATGGGCGGGAGCTGCAGCAGCGCGATGGAGGTGGTTGCCTCCCGCGGGAGGGCTCCGCACCACCGGGACCATGTGCCGAGCGCCGAAACAGCGCTCGGGTACTCGATCGGCACGGGTGGGACGCCTCCTGCCTGTGAGCCTGGCCGGCCGGCGCCGTCTCCATGATGCCCGCCGCGCCGTGATACCACGCCATGGTAGTGCTCACCCGGAAAAGCGCTCGACCAACGCCATCACCCCGGGCCCGTCCAGCGCTGTGCGCGGCAGGCGTCTAGGCTTCGGTTCGCGCACACCCGCGTGGCGGACGAGGGGTCGCAGGGTCGTAGGAGGGCGAGCACGGTGGCAGTCAAGCGGACGAAGCGCGCGGGGGCGCAGTCGGTCGGCGACGTGTTCGCGGAGATCGGGCGAGCGCCGCGACGGCGGATCCCGGACGACGAGATGGACCCCGAGGTCGCCTACCAGATCGTCCACGACCAGCTGATGCTGGACGGCAACGCGCGTCTCAACCTCGCCACCTTCGTGGGGACGTGGATCGAGCCCCAGGCACGGCGCCTGATGGACGAGACCTTCGACAAGAACATGATCAACAAGGACGAGTACCCGCAGACGGCCGAGATGGAGATGCGCTGCGTCGACATGATCAGCCGCCTGTGGCACGCCCCCGACCCCGACGACGCGCCCGGCTGCTCCACCACCGGCTCCTCCGAGGCCGCGATGCTCGGCGGCCTCGCGATGAAGCGCCGCTGGCAGGATGCCCGGCGAGCGGCCGGCAAGCCGGTCGATCGGCCAAACATCGTCATGGGCATCAACGTCCAGGTCTGCTGGGAGAAGTTCGCACGGTACTGGGACGTGGAGCCCCGGACCGTCCCAATGGAGGGCGACCGGTTCCACGTCGACCCCAACGCCGCCGCTGCCCTGTGCGACGAGAACACGATCGGCGTGATCGGGGTGCTCGGGTCGACATACGACGGGTCATACGAGCCGATCGGGAAGATCTGCAAGGCGCTGGACCGGCTGCAGGAGGCGACTGGCCTCGACATCCCCGTCCACGTGGACGCGGCCTCCGGCGGGTTCTTCGCGCCGTTCCTGGAGCCGGATCTCGAGTGGGACTTCCGCCTTGATCGCGTGGTCTCGATCAACGCATCCGGGCACAAGTACGGTCTCGTCGCACCGGGCGTCGGGTGGATCATCTGGCGGACCGAGGAGCACCTCCCGGAAGCGCTCATCTTCCACGTCAACTATCTCGGCGACATCATGCCGACCTTCGCGCTCAACTTCTCCCGGCCGGGCGCCCAGGTCGTCGCGCAGTACTACAACTTCGTCCGCCTCGGCATGGAGGGCTACCGGCGCGTCCAGCAGTACTCGCGCGACGTCGCCCAGGACCTCGCCCGTGAGGTGGAGAAGCTGGGGCCATTCGAGCTCATCACGCGGGGCGAGGATCTGCCGGTCTTCGCCTTCAAGGTGCGCGACGAGATCACGAACTTCAACGTGTTCGACGTCTCCGACGCCGTCCGCGAGCGCGGCTGGCAGATCCCGGCGTACACGTTCCCGGCGAACCGCGAAGACCTCGCAGTGCTGCGTGTCGTGGTGAAGCGCGGGTTCACGCACGACGTTGCCTCGCTGTTCATCGACGACCTGCAGCGCCAGCTGCCGCGCCTCCGGAAGCAGCCGGCACCGGTCAAGGACAAGGATTCGAGCACGGGCTTCAAGCACTAGGCGTGGTGGTTCCCGGGGGACCGCGGGGCGGGGCAGACCGCGATCTGACGCGAGCCAGCCGGGGTGGCGTGGCGTCCGAGACTGACGGACAGCATTCGGGGTCGAGGGTGCCCGATCCGCCCACGGGGTGCCGCCGAAGGCCGCAGCAGTCCCGATCCTGACGCGGCGTCCAGGAGTCGACCGCTGTGGAGCGGCGGCGGGGTCAGGACCCAGATTCCCGGACCCTCCGTCAGGCCGGGGGTGGTTCCAGGTGCGGCCGACCCCGGCCGCGCCCTGGGCGTGGCGATCCGGCTCGCCGAGGGACGATCCGGCGCCGCGTGGCACCGGACCCAGAGTGCGCGAATCACGGCCGGGCCCGACGTCCACTAGGATCGCCGCACGCCGTCCGGCGTCCGGCGTCCGCGAACCACGAGGTAACCCCCCACCGATGGACCAGGAGCGACCCGTCGCGCCGTCGCTTGGCGAGCGCTGGGCGCCGCTGTTCGTGTTCGTCGCCTCGCTGGTGATCTACGTGCCGACGCTCCTGCCCGGCATGGCCTTCGACGACTGGGGCGAGATGCAGACGGTGCCGCACGTGCTCGGCATCACCCACCCCACCGGCTACCCCACGTACGTCATTACGGCCTGGCTGTTCGAGCTGGTGCCCTTCGGGTCGATCGCCTTCCGCGCCAACCTGTTCGCCGCCGTCTGTGTCGCCCTCGCGCTGGCGGCGATGACGTCCACGACGATACGGCTCGGCGTGCGCCCGGCGATCGCCGCCGCGGTGGCTGTCGCGACGGGGGCCATCGCCACGATCTGGGCTTCGGCGGTCGTCGCGGAGGTCAACGCGCTCCACCTCGCGTTGATCGCGCTGATCGTGAACCGCTCGCTGGCGTGGGCGGACGAGAGGCGCACGCGCGACCTCGCGCTCGGCGGGCTCCTCGTCGGCCTGTCGCTCGGCAACCACCTGCTGACCGCGTTCGTGGCCCCGCCGTTCGTGCTGTTTGCCCTGTGGGCGGGCCGGCAGACCCTGTGGGAGCGGAAGCGGCTGATCCTGGTGCCGGTCGTGACCGGGCTGGCCGGGCTCGCGGTGTACCTCTACATCCCGATCGCCGCGAGCTTCTCGCCGCCGCTCCCCTACAACCACCCGACGACCCTCGACGGCATCCACTTCCTGGTGACGGGGGAGCAGTTCCGCGGCCAGTACGACGGCCTGTTCACCACGGCCAGCCTGGGCAAGTTCGCCGATTCCGTGCCGGCGCTGTGGTCGACGGCCCTCTCCCGGGCAAACGTGTTCGTCCCGCTCCTCGGCCTGACCGGCATCGCGATCCTGCTGGTGCGGCGGACCGCATTCGGCCTGGCCTGCGCCGCCTCCCTGCTGGTCGGTGTCGTCGTGTGGGCGAACTACCTGCAGCTCGAGCACTACCTGCTGGTGCCCTGGCTGCTGCTGGGCATCGGCGCAGCCGTGGCGCTCGAGGAGATCGCGCGGGCGGTCGCGGCCTCCCTCCCTCCGCGAATCGAGAGGGCCGCGGGGCCCGCGGTGGCACTCGTCGCGGCAGTGCTGGCCGTGGCGTTGATCGGTGCGAACCTGCCGACCGCGGACAAGAGCGGGGACCATTCCGCCCGCACCTACGTGGACACCCTGTTCGCAGCACTCCCGGAGAACGCGGTGATCCTCTCGTTCTGGGGGGCGTCGTCGCCGTTGTGGCACGCGCAGTTCGTCCTCGGGGAGCGGCCGGACGTGCTCATCGTGGACGACACGAACATCGTCTACGAGGGCTGGGGCACCCGCGAGGCACGGATCGCATCCGTGATCTGCACGCGACCCGTGTACGACCTCCCGGTCAACGAGCGCGACCTCGCCCGGACGCGGGAGCTGTACAACGTCACGCCGGTGCTGAACGTCACGGTGGGCTCCCTCGGGCCGACCGGTGTGTACAAGCTGCCGGTCTACCGCGTCGATCCGAAGCCGGGCACCTGCTCCTAGAGCGCGAACCACCGGGGCGCCGGCCGCCTCAGAGCGTGAGCACCATGTGGATGTCCTCCGGCTCCAGGTCCAGGAGCTCCGGGATGGGCTCCGGCGTGGGCACGAACCCGCGACTCCGGTAGCAGCCGACGGCGGACTCCGACGGGGTTGCCGATACGTAGAGGGTCAATGCGCCGCCCCGGCGCGCCAGCTCCTCGACCGCCGCGACGAGCGCGGTCGCCACCCCGCGGCGCCGGTGGGCGCGATCCACGAACAGGGCCTCCAGCTGGTCGGTGTGCGGGCGGACGCCGCGCCGGAGCGTGGCGATGCCCACGAGGCGGCCGCCCTCGAACGCCCCGATTGCGGCGCCGCCGTCCGGGACGAACGCGCGCCAGCGGGCCTCGAACTCCGTCCAGCGATCGGCTGGGCGAGGCGGACGGCTCCACGTCCCGGCGCGGGCCGTGACCGCCACGCCCCGTTGCTCCAGGACCACCGAGCCGTCCTCGGTCACGTCGATCTCGCTCACGCGGGCCAGCTCCGCGAGCTCGAGCAGCCGGATCTCCATCGGCCCAGGCACCTCCGTCCGTCATGATTGTCCTTCGCGGCCACGCTTCCCGGCAGATCGCCGCGGGACGGATCGCAGGCGCGGGCCCTGCTCGACCGCCGGACGGCGCAGGTCAGCGCTCGACGGGCCGCGACAGGGCCAGGATCATCGCCGGCAGGACCTGCCTCGCCATCGCATCTGGATCGCTGCCATCGCCCGCCAGCAGCGCCCGCCGCACGCTCCGTTCCACGACGGCCACCGAGGCATCGACGACGTCCGCGGCATCGACCGTGAGCTCCAGGCCGTTCCGGGCGATCGTGGCCTGGAGGAAGACCGCGATCCGGGAACGGAATCTGTCGTTCGCCTCGAGGAACGGCCTGGCCAGGTCCGGCCTCCGGACGGCATGGATCTCCAGCTCCGTCTGGACCAGCGACAGCTGGCGGTCCACCGGCACCGATCGCAGGATCCGGTCGACGATCGCCGCCACCGCGGTGGCGAGATCCGGAGCCTGCGCGAGCTCCTTGTCCACCATGGAGAAGCTGACGTCGAGGTGCTCCAGGAGCGTGGCGTGCTCCCGCTCGATCAGGGCCTGCAGGACGTCGTCCTTGTCGGTGAAGTTGGAGTAGAAGGCGCCGCGCGTGAAGCCGGCGCGCTCGCAGATGTCCTCCACCGTGCCGCCGATGACGCCCATCTCGGCGAAGACCTCCCGGGCGGCGTCCAGGATGCGCTGGCGGGTTGCCTCGCGACGTGGGGAGCGGCCATGGTCGCCGGTCGGCTCAGACCCGTTGGCACCGTCGTCCGTCGGCGGGAACAGGTGCGCGGCCGGGGACCCCGCGGTCGCGGAGGGCTTCGGCGCCGTCGACGAGTGCTCCGGCGCCGGCGCCGGGACGGCACCCGCCTCCCCGGGCTGCCCCGGGTCGCGCGCAGGGACAGCCGGTGTCCCCGGCTCCATCCACGCCGCCCAGTCGCCCGGTCGCTGCTGGCGCCCCATCGGCCATCCCGCTCCTGTGTCCTTCGATACAACCTCGTATCGGATCCGTTGACGTATCCGATACACCTCCGTATCCTAGCGACTGCGGCCACGTGCCGCAACCCTCTTCCGCACTTCAAACACCGGGTCCGCGCGTCGCGCCGGTCCGGGGAGGCCTCCGATGTTCGAGCGACTGGGTTCCCTCACGTACCGGTTCCGCTTCCTGATCGTGGTCGTGTGGGTCCTCGGCGCCATCGTGTCCGTGCGCCTTGCGCCGTCCCTCGCCGGTTCGGGCTCCACCGACCAGGCCTCCTTCCTCCCGGCCGGCACACCCTCCGTCCAGGCGCGCGATGCCCTCGAGCGCGCCTTCCCCGGCAGCACCTCTGCCTCGTCCGCCACGATCACGCTCGGCCGGCCGGGCGGCCTCACCGACGCGGACCGTGCGTACCGCGACGAGCTTGCGACATGGATGACGAGCGCGGAGGCACCGGCCGAGCTCCGGGCCGCGGTCACCGGCACGGAGACCGCCGACTCCCGTCCCGAGCTCGCGACGATGCTGCGGAGCGACGACGGCCAGCTCGAGCTGCTGGTGGCGAACCTCGACGTGCAGACCGCGGGCGACGCCAGCGCCATCGTCGTGAAGCAGCTCCGGGAGCATCTCGCCGCCACCGCGCCGGGTGGCCTGGAGACGCACGTGACCGGCGCGGCAGCGATCAGCAGCGACTACCTCGCGGCGGTCCGGTCGGGGACCGAAAGCACGACGACGGTCACCGTCATCCTCGTCCTCGTCATTCTGCTCCTGATCTATCGAGCGCCGCTCGCGGCGCTCGTCCCGCTCGCCACGATCGGGGCCGCCTTCGTCGTGTCGCGCGGCGTCCTGGGGTTCCTCGCGGCTCTCGGCTGGCAGGTCTCCTCGCTGCTCGACACGTTCCTCGTCGTCATGGTCTTCGGCGTCGGCACGGACTACGCGATCTTCCTGATCTCGCGCTATCGCGAGGAGGTGTCCGGGGGCGGCGACTGGCACGACGCGGCCCGGACCACGGTCAAGCGGATCGGCGCGGTGATCAGCGCGAGCGCGGCGACGGTCATCGTGGGCATGGCGTCCATGGCATTCGGCGACTTCAAGATGATCTCGTCGACCGGCCCCGCCATCGCCGTGGCGATCTTCGTGACCCTCATCGCCGGCCTCACGCTGGCGCCCGCGATGCTCTCGATCTTCGGCCACTACCTCTTCTGGCCGCTCCACGCCCGCCCCCGTCCCGAGGGTGAGCCCGGCGGGTTCTTCGCCAGGCTCGCGGCCGCGGTCTCCCGGCACCCGGGCGCGGTCACCATCGCCCTCCTGGTCGCGCTGCTGATCCCGGCGACCTACCTGCCCCAGGTCAAGACCAACTTCGACGTGCTCGCGGAGCTGCCGGCCACGTCCGACTCCCGCATCGGCTATGACGCGATCGCACAGCGGATGGGCGAGGACAAGCTCGTCCAGTCGACCGGCCTCGTGGACGCGGGCGGCGGCGCCGACATGCTCGCGCCTGCCTCGCTCGCGAAGCTGCGGGACCTGATGACGTCCCTCAAGGCGACCCCCGGCGTCGCGACGGCGACGAGCCTCGTGACCCCCAAGGGTGACGGCGTCGTGCCGGACGGCTTCCGGCCGTCGAAGCAGCTCGCGACCATCGGCGACGGGATGAAGGGCGACGACGGGTCCACGAAGACGGACTCGGCGTCCCTGCTGGACCAGAAGGTGTCCGACGGCCTCGACACCGCGCTGGCCTATGTCAACGGCCTCGCGCTGGCGTACCCGGACGTGGCAGGCGGTGCCGAGCTGCGTGCCGTGACCGGCGGCATCGCGGACGCCCAGGGCATCATCGAGCGGGTCCGCAAGCAGAGCGTCCTGTCCACCCAGCTCCGGACCCTGTCGTCGTCGCTCACGTCGCCCACCGCCGCCGCCTCGGGCTCGGGTGGCTCGGGCAGCTCGGGCGATGCCTCCTCGCTGATGGCCGAGTACCTCGACGAGCTCGGGACCGCGTACCCGGAGGTGCGCTCGCTCGACGCCTACAAGGCGGCCGTGAAGGCCGCGGCGAGCCTCGAGAAGAAGGCCACCGTCGGTGCGGCGCTGGACCTCTCCGCCGCCTTCGAGCAGCTGGCGGTCCACTTCGACGGCCAGCCGGACGCCACCCTCAGCCCCAAGAGCCTGTCCGGGACCGCCTCCGCCCTCGAGCTCAAGCGCGAGGCGAAGGCCGTCTTCGGTGCCCTCCCCGACCAGTTCTCGGCCCTGGCCGCGGTCTTCGCGACTCGCCCGGACGACATCTACGTTCCCACGACGCTGACGGGCGATGACGGCAGGAAGGTCAAGGACGCCGTCGATGCCTTCGTCTCCGCCGATGGCACGGCCACGCGCTTCTACATGACCAGCTCCAACGACCCGTATTCGGGCGGGGCATTCGCCGTGGTCCGGGAGGCCCAGGGCGTCGTTGCAGCGGCGGCTCCCGCGTTCGGCCCGGCCGCGTCGGCCAACCTCGGCGGGCCAACCGCGCAGTTCGCGGACGTCCAGGACACCCTGTCGTCGGACTTCCAGCGCGTCGGCGTGATCACGGTCCTCGGGATCCTGGTGGTCCTCGTGATCCTGCTCCGGGCCATCGTGGCGCCCCTGTACCTCGTCGCCACCGTGCTGATCTCGTATGCGTCGGCCGTCGGACTCTCCGCGTGGATCTTCCAGGTTGTCCTGGGCCAGCCGGGAGTGTCCTTCTACCTGCCGCTGATGGTGTTCGTGCTGCTGGTGGCGCTCGGGTCCGACTACAACATCTTCCTGATGAGCCGGGTCCGCGAGGAGAGCGAGCACCGGCCGATCAGGGACGGAATCCGCATCGCGTCCGGCCACACGGGCGCGGTGATCACCTCGGCCGGCCTCATCCTCGCCGGGACATTCGGGTCGATGGCCACGGCGCCGCTCAGCGTCCTGTTCCAGGTCGGTGTCGCGGTCGCCATCGGCGTGCTCATCGACACGTTCCTCGTGCGGTCCATCCTGGTTCCCGCGATCACGACGCTCGTCGGTGACCGCGCCTGGTGGCCGTCGGGCGCGACCTTCGCCGGCGTGCTGGGGCGGGGCCCGCTGGTGCCGGCCGCGGGCGCCGGCGTGATGGTGGCCGAGGGATCGGCGGCCGCGAACGCCGGCGTCATGGCGGCCGAGGGCTCGATGGCGTCCGGAGCCCCGAGGTCGCGCGCCAGGCTGGCTGTGGCGCTGGCGCTCGTCGTGCTGGTGCCGGTCACGGTGGCCGGGCTCCTGACCTGGTCGCTGGGCGGCTCCAGCGGGAATCCCGGGTCCCTGCCGGCCGTCGTCGTGAACCTCGACGAGGGCGGGACCGTGACCCGGGCGGACGGCACGACCGAGCAGCTCGCGCTGGGGACGGACCTGTCGGCCGCCCTCACGACCGGCAGGACGGACGGCGGCTTCTCCTGGGTCGCCTCCGACGGGGCCGACGCGACGGCCGGCCTGGCCGACGGCCGCTACGCCGCCGTGCTGACGATCCCCGCCGACTTCTCGCGCACCGTCGCGGCGATCCGGTCCGACACGACCGGTCGAGCGCCACAGGCTTCCCTCCACCTCGTGACCGACGATGGGTCCGGCTATGCGCCGGGCACCGTGGCACGCGACGTCACCGCCGCCATCGGCACCGCGACGGCCAGGGACGTGACCGCCTCCTACGTGGACGGCGTGCTCCTCGCCGTGAGCTCGGCGCACGGCTCGCTGTCCACGGCCGCCGCCG